>Ga0310829_1000616_pt1 | contig 26584 bp, 25 predicted proteins | sample WT_ome_4_FD_202244 | JGI IMG/M metagenome (GOLD analysis project Ga0310829, IMG submission 202244) | Sorghum-adapted microbial communities enriched on wild type (WT) sorghum from Joint BioEnergy Institute, Emeryville, California, United... ... | reverse complement strand
GGCTTGCGCTTCGTTTCGTTCAGTTTTCAAGGAACAAATTTTATTCTTTCGCTCGATGAATTTACTCTCATCAAAAGCGACTCTTATATTTTATAATTTCTTTTTGTTCTTGTCAATATATTTTTTATCTTTTTTTCGTCGCATCGAAGCGACTTTATTAATATAGCACCTCTATTTTAATGTGTCAACTGTCCATTCAAAATTTTTTTGTTTTTATCTCTTCCACTCTCTGGCCAACATTCCGTACACAACATGACCAACAAAGTGGTCGTAAAGCCACTCCGCATCACGAATCGTTCCTTCCATGACAAAACCTAGCCGTTCCGGGATTGCCCTGCTCCGCTGATTTCCCACCGCACAGCGAATTTCAACTCGATTCACTCCCTGCTCAACGAACAAATCGTCAATGCAAGCTTTGCATGCTTTCGTCATCAATCCTTTTCCTTGAAACGATTCACCAAGCCAATAGCCGATACTCGCCTTTCTGTTGGCCCAGTCGATGTAATGGACGCCAATCACCCCGGCTAATTGTCCTTGATAAAAAATCCCCGCCTCAAATCCATTGCCAGACGCAAACTTTTGCAGTCCTTGAGAAATGAACGCCTTCGAATCCTCCACCGTCTTTGTGGAATCGACCCATGGAAGCCATTGACGCAGGTGCGCACGGCACGAATCAACCAACGCAAAAAGCGGCTCCGCATCTTCCTGCGTCAGCAACTTTAACCACACATCTTTCTCCACGTAACGGATAAACACCAATAACTCCCCCTCCAACTTTTTACCATTATACCATATTCAGATCATCCGACTCCTCATGCGAAAAAATTTATCCATAGATACAAAAAAAGACTGTTCCCAAGATGGTCAAACTTATCCTAGGAACAGTCCTTTTCTCTTTTTCTATTCTCGCAAGAAGATGAAATAACAGATAAAGATAACAAACAGCACATACAACAATGGATGCACTTCTTTGCCGCGGCCTCTTAAAATCATTGTGATCGGGTAAAAGATGAAGCCAACGGCGATGCCGGTCGCAATACTATAGGAAAGCGGCATTGTGATGAGTGTAAAGAACGCTGGCACAGCGATTTCGAACTTCTTCCAATCAATCTCGCCAATCGACGAGGCCATCAATACCCCGACGATGATCAAAGCAGGCGCGGTAACCGGTGCGGTAATGACGCTTAACAGCGGTGAGAAAAACAAGGCGAGCAAGAACAAAATTCCTGTGACAACCGCTGAAAATCCAGAGCGTCCCCCAGCAGCGACACCGGCGGATGATTCAATGTAAGATGTCGTCGTCGATGTGCCGAATACCGCCCCGACCATTACTGCCGTTGCGTCAACAAGCAACGCTTTGCCGGCGCGCGGCAGTTTATTGTTTTTCAACAATCCCGCTTGGTTGGCAACCGCCAAAAGCGTGCCGGTCGCATCGAAAAAGTCAACGATAAAGAACGTCAAAACAACACCGAGCATTTTGAGAGAGAAAATGTCTGGCAAGTGTTCAATCGCAACGCCGAACGTCGGCGAAATGTCTGGAATAGCACCAACAATTTGCTTTGGCACTTCAATTAAACCGAAAATCATGCCGACGACAGCCGTAATGACCATGCCGTAAAAAACGCCGCCATTCACTTTTTTCACCATCAAAATGACAGTGATAAACAACCCGAAAATAGCAAGCAGCGTATTACCATCTCTTAAATTACTCAACCCGACTAGCGTCGCATCGTTATTCACAATGATGCCGGCATTTTGCAGGCCGATGAACGTAATAAACAGACCGATTCCGGCACCAACAGCATATTTCAACTCAACAGGAATGGCATCAATAATTTTTTCCCGAATACCCGTCAGTGTTAAAATCGTAAAAATGACCCCAGAGACAAAAACTCCCGCAAGCGCCGTTTGCCACGGAACCCCCATATGCAATACGACAGTGAAAGCAAAAAAGGCGTTTAGCCCCATTCCTGGTGCCAGGGCGATCGGATAGCGGGCGAGCACCCCCATCAAAATTGACCCGTACGCTGCTGCCAAAGCGGTGGCGACAAATACCGCTCCTTGGTCAATGCGCAGTTCGTCCGGGAAATCTCCCACTGCCCCTAATGACAACGTAAACGGGTTGACGAACAAAATATACGCCATCGACAAAAATGTAGTCAGCCCGGCAATGATCTCTGTCCGATAGTTTGTACCGAGCTCATCAAACTGAAAATATTTTCTCACGTTTGTCCCCCCTATAAAAAATAAAAACGCCTCTGCAGCTACCAGAAGCGTTGACCAAGGAGGAATGACGAATATAGAGAGGACATTGACCCTCTACTTCACATCCCTCGTAGTCAAGCTATTTACGGTAGCTTGGTAGAAACTCCCGAGCCATATTCCCGAGATTATACGACGGAATTCGACAATATTCACAATCCATGACCATTGTATCAATATGGACAACCGCTGTCAAGAAAACAAGCGAACATTCCAAAGGAAATGTTCACCTTTCATTCGTTTTTTATCCCAAGAATTACTCCCACTGAATCGGAGCTGGCGGATTAGATGTAATGTCGTATAGAACGTACTTAATACCTTTAACTTCGTTAACTATATGATCAGATACTTTTACTAACATGTCCTATTGGATACGGACAGTCAGAAGTCATGTAGCGATTTAAATTTTGCCGGTCTTTTTAAATTTCCAATTTCCGATTTCAAATTTTTTGCTGTCTATTCGATTCGCAAGCTGACGAGTTTCTATAAATTCGTCCGTCACCGTCACAAAAAACTGTTTTCCATCCTTTTCGACCAAATAGAATCGTTTATCATTATTTTTCAAATAATTGAGAAACTCAGGTATTCCAAATGGTGCGTCTGTGAAGAACCCAAGTGCATTGTCAACGATCTTTTCTCCTTTTGTGAGTTTCTGGTAAGCAAGAAGCGAGTAGATTTCTGCATTTGGGAATTTATCACGAATAACACGATTTTTCTTTGAAGATTTAAGACCCTTGCCATACTCTGATAAGTTGTACGGCTCACGCATAACCATTTCGTCCAAAGTCTCTCCATCATCAAGCAGATAATCAATGCTCGCATTCAATAATTTGGATAAATTTTTTAAATTATCTATATCCGGTAAACCTTTGCCCGATTCCCATTTCGCAACTGCAGAACGAGAAACCCCTAATTTTTCAGATAGCTGTTCTTGAGAAAGTCCTGCCTCTATTCTTGCCTTCTTAATTTTTTCTCCTAGTGTCATTTTTGTTTGATGACCCCCTTGCTTAAATTTGTTGCACTCATTGTAAATCAAAACCCTTTCAAAGAACATTCACTATCTATAACATCGCTGTCACTTTGCGTAACAAAGGATAAAAACGCTTATTTATCGCGGTTTATTGGCTATTTACTTCAAGAAATATTTTTCTTGATCTTAAAATATTTTATTGTTTCTTTACCATATACTATTTTTCTGGACACAAAAAAGTCGCCTACTCCATTTATGGAATAGACGACTTAACCATCAATTTTATATTATTCCCACTCGATCGTCGCGGGCGGTTTACTTGTAATATCGTAGACGACGCGATTGACGTGCGGCACTTCGTTCACGATACGTGTTGAAATGCGTTCGAGCACATCCCAAGGAATGCGAGCCCAGTCGGCGGTCATCCCATCGATCGATGTCACCGCGCGAATGGCGACCGTATAATCGTACGTGCGGGCATCCCCCATCACTCCGACGCTGCGGATATCAGGGAGAACGGTGAAATATTGCCAAATTTCGCGGTCGAGTCCAGCTTTTTTCACTTCTTCCCGCAAAATCGCATCCGATTCACGGACGATTTCCAACTTTTCTTCCGTCACTTCACCAAGAACGCGAATCCCAAGACCAGGTCCCGGGAACGGCTGACGCCAGACGATTTCGTCCGGAATGCCCAATTGTGTGCCAAGTGCGCGTACCTCATCTTTAAACAGCGTATTGAGTGGCTCGATCAATTCAAATTTCATATCTTCCGGCAAGCCGCCGACGTTATGATGCGATTTAATCGTTTGTGCCGTTGCTGTGCCACTTTCAATAATGTCAGTATAAAGCGTGCCTTGCACTAAAAATTCAATGCCTTCGAGCTTGGCCGCCTCATCGTCAAACACATAAATAAATTCGTTGCCGATGATTTTCCGCTTTTGTTCCGGGTCGGAGACCCCTTTTAATTTCGCCAAAAAGCGTTCTTTCGCATCCACTTTAATGACGTTCATCTGGAACTGTTCGCGGAACGTTTTCATGACGCTTTCCGCTTCGCCTTTGCGAAGAAGGCCGTGATCAACAAAAATGCATGTGAGCTGATCACCGATGGCACGATGCACCAATACAGCGGCAACCGATGAATCAACTCCACCGCTTAATGCACAAAGCACTTTTTTCCCGCCAACTTGTTCACGAATGCGACGCACTTGCTCATCGATGAAGTTTTCCATCGTCCAGTCGCCGTGACAGCCGCATACGTCGAAAACAAACCGCTTCAGTACATCATTTCCATAAATGGAATGACGCACTTCCGGATGGAATTGCACCCCGTACCATTTCCGACGTTCATCGCTCATCGCGGCGATCGGGCAGGAAGAACTTGTCGCATCGACGATAAAACCGGACGGCGGGGCAGTCACTAAATCGCCGTGGCTCATCCAGACGACTTGTTCATCCGGCAACCCGCGGAATAGCAAAGAATCATTTTTCACTTGGATAAGCGCTTTGCCGTATTCACGGTGTGTGGCTTTTTCCACTTTGCCGCCCAAGTGGTGCGCCATAAGCTGCATCCCGTAACAAATCCCCAAGATTGGCAGCCCGAGTTCAAAAATCGCTGGATCGCACGTAAACGCTTGTTCATCATATACGCTGTTCGGACCACCGGAAAAAATGATTCCTTTAGCATTTAACGCGCGAATTTCTTCCGCACTGATCGTGTGCGGATGCAGTTCGCTGTAGACGCCAAATTCACGGATGCGGCGAGTAATCAGTTGGTTATATTGGCTTCCGAAGTCCAATACGACGATCATTTCTTGGTTCATCTTATCCACCCCGTCGAAAAAATAAGCGCTGCCATCGCCCAAATAACATGATGAAGGCAGAATAGCAGCGTCTTCTGCCTTCATAGTCAGGCCGTTTACGGCGGCCCGGTAGAGACACGTGAGCCATATTCCCACGCATATATGAAAGGCTTTCGTTCTGTTCGTATGCAAATTTGAATCCATTCTATCAACTTGCCAGCAGTCGGTCAAGTGATTGTCCTTTTTATTAAATTTTCCCACAATTGGCGCGCCTCACGGATGTCGATACGGTCGCTGTTTGCGCCGTAGATCACTTGCTCATACCATTTTGTCAGCCGTCCCATTTCATTGGTTTCCAATAAACGATCCACTTCAATGGCGTACTGGCGCAGCGTTTCATCCTCTTTTCGTCTCAACCCGTAGTCATGTAATTGACGCAGCAACGCCAAATAAGCAGGAACAAGCCATTCTGGCCCGTCAACTCGACGACAGCGAAAACAAAAAATCGTCCAGCGCGGCCACCATTTCCGTCTTGTCACGTAGAGCGCGCCACCCAACGCAGCCAACGCAACAAACACAGTCAGCACCGTTTTCCATGACCAGACGCTAGCTAACTGCTTCCACCAATGACGATCTTGTTTCTGCGAAGATGGTTCGATCAATTGTTCGATCGACACACGCGGTGTCTCTTGTTCTTCCGGTTGCAACGACGGCGCTTGTTGCTCTTCATTGGAAGTGGAAAGCGAAAAGGCATACGGATTGACAAACCCTTGTGTCGGCTCAAACGGCACCCAACCGACACCCTCAAAGTAAACCTCGACCCACGAATGTGCGTCGTTGTTTCGCACTTTATAAAGCTCAGCCCCATTTTGCTCCTCGACAAGCTGTCCGGATGTATAGCCTTTCACCCAACGCGCGGGAATACCTAGACTGCGAACAAGCACAGCCATTGAGGTGGAAAAATTATCACAATACCCTTGTTTCGTTTCAAACAAAAATTGATCGACATAATCTTGATTGGCTCTTGGGACGGCAACATTCGTCGTTTCGTACGCATACCCGTTCATATGGAAATATTGTTCAATGGCTTTCACTTTATCGTATACCGTCTCTTTTCCTTCGGTAATTTGCTTTGCCAAATCACGCACCCGCTTCGGAAGCGTATCCGGCAGTTGCGTATAGCGCTTCAGAAAACTGGCGTCTTGGACTGGAGCCGCGGAACGCAATGCCTCGATGGGGAAATCCGGCTCCATATACGTGATCGTATACCGCTGAATGGGAAGTGCATTGGCATTTATATCGGTCGTATAAATTTTTTCTGTCGCCATATGCATGCGGTAGACAATGTTGTCAGACGTTTGCACTTGTTGTAAACCAATCGGATAAACGAGATGGAACGCTTGATCTTGGCGGGTGATTTCCGCTGTCTGTTCCGCCGTTTTTACTTTGTCGCTCCACCATTCATGCTCCATCAGTCTTCCGTTTCTGAATGATTTCACTTGTTCACTCTGGAATGATTCCCATCCCTTTCCAGTGTAAACATCTTTCGTTTCTACACGCCAATAATGACGGTCTTCATCTTTAGCAATGAACACAACCGTATCATCAGCGATAAACGGTCCGCCGAGGCGAGAATCATTTTGCCCATAGCCAATTTTCTTGACAACAGCTGCTGTCGTCGTGTCAAACTCCTCCCCAGAGTCAGCGGCATAGCTACGAATAAACGCAACCGGGTCCGGCCATTGCGGCGGCAGTTTCGGCCCAACATATCCGGCCGTAACGGCAATAGCAGGAATAGATAGAGCTGCCGCCCGCCACTTCCGGATATAAGCAGCCCCTCCTTTTGCCCACATCCGCTCCCCATGCAGCCAAACGAATGCGAAAAAACCGAGCGCCACAAGGCGAACAATCGCTCCGTTTCCACTGTAAGGGAAAAACGTATCCAACACAGCAATATAGCTAACCGTGAGCGCATAAGGGACAAACCACCGGTTTCGCCGCACAACCAGCCAGTGCCAAACAAACGAAGCCGCCCATAAAGACACAAAAAAGGCAAGGGTGCGCAGCGCATCGTCCGGCATCGATGCTCCTCCCCCGACAAGCCAAGCAACGCCGTCCCACCATAATGCGCGTGGGACATCCCATATCGCCTCATCATAAAACCATTCATCAAGCGCCCACCATATATAACCGATTTTACCGAGGGCAGAAAGCCAGGTGGGAACACGCAACGTATAAAATAGAAAACAAATGACGACAAACATCGCGAATGTCCCGATATGCGCTGTGTCCGCAACTGTGTCAAGCGGCCAAAGCCATTCCGTGAGCAACCAAGCAGCCAACCCATTCGGTAACACGGCGGATAACATAGTCTCCGCCCTTTGTTTCATCCGTTTTCCCCTCCTTGCCGGATGGTTTGCAACATCTGCGGGTCAATGTGCAATACATCCCCCCCGCTGCGGCGGAGCCCGTCCGCCCAGCTCTGTTGCTTATGACTCCACTCCCGGCTGACGACATATAGTACGACCTGTCGTTTGGATGCTATTGTGCGCAATTGCTGCAAAAGTGGAATCGATAACGCGGAGGTTAAAATGATACACCCGGCAGCTGCACGCCAGTTCGTTTCTTCTGCTAACGTGCGCGGGAGCGGCTCTTTGCCCTCGCCGTTCACTTCCGCCAACTGGAGAAGAATGGACGGCCACTGTTTGTCATGGGACCGCGGCGCTAAGAACGAGCGCTTTTTTCCAGCAAAGAGCAGCCCTACCGGCACTCCATCATCAAGTAACCCCTTCGATACAGAAGCGGCCAATGTGACAAGTTCCTCAAACACTGGGGACGGGGCGCCGTCAAGCACCACAATCCAATCATTATTGCGCTGTTCATCAAATTCTTTTGTCATTAGCTCCTGCCTGCGCGCCGACGCTTTCCAATGCACCCACGACATTTTATCGCCGGGTACATACTCACGGACACCGGCCGCCACCGCCATGTCGCGGTGAAGCGGAATCGGACGCGCTGCTTTTCCGTGCGCAAACCACTCACGTATCGATTCAAACGGCCATTCGATATAGCGCGGATAGACGATTACCGTGCACGGGACGTGGAATGAGGCTGTTTTGCTTACCCATCCGAATGGATCGCCCACCTCAAGGCAGACGGTTTCCAATTGATGACGGCCACGTGGCAACCGTAACGACCAGGTAAATGACAGGCGACGACGAAACGACAAAGCGAACATCGCTCTTCCGCACTTCTGCTCTTCCTCAACAACGGAGAGTGCTGCTAGCGGAATCGGCCACGGCAAGTCAATTCGAACGGTGACGGGGATAGATTCGCCCACATGGTAGTGTCCAACTGGCACCGTTCGGCTCACTGTGGCGCGCCGAAGCGGGTAGATCATGATCAAGAGCGCATATAAACCGAACGGCAAAAAACTGTAAAACAAAAACCAACTGACAAACCCGCCTTGAAACATGGCGTATGAAAACAAGACAGCCGCCAAAAGTAACAAACCGGTGAAAGCAAACCAACGGCGCCAATTCCGTTTCATCTTTATCGCCGCCCTCGCACCGGCACCGGTGTACGGGCAATCAGTTGCGCAACGATAGTTTCCCCATCAAGCTTGTCCCATTTTGCTTCCGGACGGACAAGCAGACGGTGGGCGAGCACATAGGGAGCGAGTTGCTGGACATCATCGGGGATGACAAAATCACGGCCGTGGATGAGTGCATACGCCTGCGCCGCTTTCATCAAGGCGACCGACCCGCGCGGGCTGACGCCCAAATAGACCGCTTCATGCGTACGGCTTTGTTGGACAAGCTCAACGATGTATCCTTTCACCGCATCACTCACATGCACATCCGTCACCTTCCGTTGCAAGGCAAGCAATTCCTCAAGCGACATGACTGGACCGATCTCCGAGAGCGGCGCTGTTTTTTCAAGCCGGTTTAACATTTCGATTTCCTCATCATGTGACGGATAGCCCATCTGCAATTTCAGCAAAAACCGATCCAACTGTGCTTCCGGAAGTGGATATGTTCCTTCATATTCAATCGGGTTTTGCGTCGCCATGACAAAAAACGGTTGCGGTAGTTGGCGGGTAACCCCATCTACCGTCACGCTCCCTTCTTCCATCGCTTCAAGAAGCGCCGACTGTGTTTTCGGCGACGTCCGGTTGATCTCGTCAGCAAGCACAATATGGCCGACAATCGGTCCAGGTTTATACTCAAATTGCTGCTCTTTCGGGTTATAAACAGAAATGCCGATCACATCGCTCGGTAATAAATCCGGCGTAAATTGAATTCTTTTCAACTCGGTACTGAACGATTTTGCCAACGCACGCACGAGCATCGTCTTGCCGACACCCGGCACATCTTCAAGCAATACGTGCCCCTTGGCCAACAGTGCTGTTAAGCTGAGTACAATGACTTGGCGTTTCCCGACAATGACTCGTTCTACATTGCGAACGACTTGTTCAATTGAAGAAAGCAACGGTTCGTTCATTACATCAAACTCCTTTTATGGAGATCCATGGGACTTTTAGAGGTAGACAATATATAGTTTATACTATTAATATGATATCGAATATACACAACTTTTGGAATCGATTTGCAACAAAGGGGAGGAGAAAAAATGGGGAAATCGAAGTGGAAGATGATCGGCCCTGGGTTGATCGTCGCCGCCACCGGAGTCGGAGCCGGCGACTTAGTCGCTGCTCTTGTCGCAGGAACGAACTATGGCCTTGTTTTCATGTGGGCGATTATCGTCGGGGCTGTGTTCAAATTCGTGCTGAACGAAGGAGTTGGACGTTGGCATTTATTAAGCGGAAAAACGATTTTCGAAGGCTGGCAATCGATGGGGAAATGGGCGTCCATCTACTTTGGGGTGTATGCGATCATTTGGGGATTTGTTTACGGAGCGGCGGGCACATCATCGTGCGCGCTTGCGATGTCGGCGATGATCCCATCGATTCCGCTTTGGGCGTGGGCAATCATCCATGGCCTCGCTGGTTTTGCCATCACTTGGTCGGGGCGGTTCCAACTGTTTGAACGGGTGATGAACGTGCTCGTCGGACTGATGTTTGTGACGGTTGTTGGTTCGGCACTGCTTGTGTTGCCACAGCTGAACGATCTTTGGAAAACCGCCGTTCCTGATTTGCCAAAAGGGTCGCTTTTGTATGCTCTCGGGCTGATCGGAGGCGTCGGCGGCTCGATTACCATGGCGTCTTACGGATATTGGCTTCAGGAAAATGGCTGGAAAGGCCGGTCCTACGTATCGCCAATGCGTTACGATTCCGCTGTTGCCTACATTGTGACAGCAATTTTTACGTTGTCGCTCCTGATTTTAGGCGCCGCTCTTCTCTACGGAACGAATACCTCGATCAACGGCGAACAAGGGCTTGTCTCGTTTGCCTCGATCATGGGCAATGAGCTGCATCCAGCCGCCCGGTGGCTCTTTTTGCTTGGTTTTTGGTCGGCATCGTTTACATCCGTCATCGGCGTTTGGAACGGCGTTTCCTATTTGTTCGCCGATTTTGTTCGCAACATGCGAAAAACGCCGATTGGCACCGAGTCGCTCAACCAGTCGAAAGCGTTTCGCTTCTACGTCTTTTGGCTCACTTTTCCGCCGATGCTCTTACATTTTATCGGCAAGCCGGTCGGTCTTATTATCGCCTACGGGGCGCTTGGAGCGCTGTTTATGCCGTTTTTGGCCGTCACACTGCTTTACTTGCTCAACTCGAAAAAAGCGCTTCCAGATGAAGGAAGGAACCATTGGCTGTCAAATGCGCTACTCGCCCTGTGTTTAGCACTGTTTGCCGTCTTGTCGATTAATGAACTCATTGGTTTGTTTACTTAACATTTGCCTGCTGCAAAGCAACCAACTAGTAGTGAAAGGCTGCTCCAACTAAAAAACGCTCATCCCGCTTAAAGGGGATGAGCGTTTTTGGCTAACCCATTCTCTCCAGTCTTATCTACTCATCGTCTTGTTCCGTTAAATCATCTTCTCCGGTCTTACCCATTCCTCGTACTGTTTGGCCGTCACATACCCAGTCTGCAACGCCGCTTCTTTCAGCGTCAATCCTTCGCGATGCGCAAGCTTAGCGATTTCCGCGGCTTTGTCATAGCCGATATGCGGGCTTAATGCCGTCACCAGCATCAGCGAGCGCTCCACGTACTCTTTCATTTTCGTTTCATTTGCCTCTAACCCTTGAGCACATCGCTCATCAAACGAGCGGATGGCATCGCCAAGCAACTGCACCGACTGAATGGCGTTATAAGCGATGACCGGTTTGAACACGTTTAATTGAAAATTACCTTGACTTGCCGCAAAACCGATCGCAGCATCATTGCCGAACACTTGCACGGCAACCATCGTCATCGCCTCGCTTTGCGTCGGATTCACTTTACCCGGCATGATTGAGCTGCCCGGTTCATTCGACGGAATCACGATTTCCCCAAACCCGGAACGCGGCCCGCTCGCTAGCCAACGGATATCGTTAGCGATTTTCATCAAATCAGCCGCAAGCGCCTTCAACGCCCCATGAACGTAAACGATCTCATCATGGCTTGTTAACGCGTGAAATTTATTTGTTGCTGAGCGGAATGGATAGCCGGTTTGGGCGTGCAACTGTTTGGCCACTTGTTCGCCAAATGATGGCGGCGCATTAAGCCCTGTGCCGACCGCCGTACCTCCAATCGCCAAATCGAGCAGCTTGTCGGTCGCTTCCACGATCATCGTTTTGCTTTTCTCAAGCATCGTCCGCCACCCAGAAATCTCTTGTCCAAATGTGAGCGGTGTCGCATCTTGCAAGTGAGTGCGCCCAACTTTGATCGTCTTCTCATAGCGACGTTCTTTGGCCGCAAACGTGCCAATCAAACGATCAATTGCCGGCAGAAGATGCGTTTGAATTTTCGTATAAATAGCGATATGCATCACCGTTGGGAACGTGTCATTTGAGCTTTGCGACATATTGACATCGTCGTTCGGATGAATGCGTTCCTCCCCGTCAGGGAGTAGCTCGTTCGCCCGTCTAGCCACCACTTCATTGACGTTCATATTCGTCTGCGTCCCGCTTCCCGTCTGCCAAACAACAAGAGGGAAATGTGCATCCCATTGGCCAGCCAAAATCTCGTCGCAAGCCGTCACAATCGCCTGCCTCTTTGCTTCACTCAACTTTCCAGCTTGCTCGTTGACGATGGCCGCCGCTTTTTTCAGCTCGGCATAAGCATAAATGAGTTCAAGCGGCATCGTTTCTTTGCCGATGCGGAAGTTTTGCCGGCTTCGCTCCGTTTGCGCTCCCCAGTATTTATCGGCCGGCACCCGCACCTCCCCAAGCGAGTCGCGCTCTATTCGTTCGTTCATCACGTCGTCCTCCTTTGTTTAGGTATTCCTGCATTACATGTGTATTCCCATTTTGGCACAGAAGGCCGGCGAAAAACTTCATTTTCTTCTACAACCTCTAAAAAGAGCAGCGCTTTTTTACGCCACATGTATGGTTGAATCATTAGTCCGCTAGACGATTACGGAAAAAACCTGCCTCTACAATGATGGATTCATGAATGCGTGAAAGAGAGAGGATTCTCTCAACTAAAGTCCTTTTCGGAAATCCTCATTCCATCATCGCTTTCTTTGTTGATGAGACGGTTCACTGAAAAGACGACAAAAAAAGACAGCGATAATTCCTAAGCCAAACGGCATGTATGCTAATTTGAAAAACGAAACATATTCATATATCACATGACAAGAGAACATGAGCAGACGGAGCAGCCAACAAGTATATTTTACCCCCTCCCCCCCTTCAAGCAGACAATTCAGTCAAAAACAGTGAAAAGAACCTTTTTTACTGTTATAATAACTATAGCTAAAATAGATAACAGGAAAGGGTTCATTTGTTATCTTTATTAAATATAAACCGAAAATGGTTTATATTTACACAAAACCCCAAAAATAAGAACCCCATATAGGTAAACTACTCATCGTCAACGCGGATATTCATTTGACGATTGAATCTAAAACATATCCTTAGCACATTTGTTAATATTAGACGCCATAATCCATACGGCGCTTTAAAAACAAATAAACCATCAATAAGGAGGAACATTTTGCGATGAATATTCGAGAAAGTGAACTTCCAGGAATTGGGTACAAATTTGAAATTATTACTCGAAACAAAGATAAACTTGTCATTGTGATTCATGACGATGGACGAAGAGAAATTTATCACTTTGACGCAGATGATTATGATGAAGTCGTTAGCAGTGTGACATTAAGCGACCAAGAAGCAAGGCAAATTGCCGGGATCATTGGAGGAATGGCATACAAACCAAAAGCGCTCGAAACAGTGGAATTTGCCTTTGACGATCTCATTATCGAGTGGTTTCAAGTGGAGCCGAACGCCCCTGCTGCAAATAAAAAAATTGGAGAGCTTGATATTAGAAACCGTTTCGGCGTCAATGTTATTGCTATCAAAAAGAAACATTCTCAAAAATCTTATAACCCTGGTCCAAATACGTTGATTGAAGCTGGGGATACATTAATCATGTCTGGAGAAAGACAACAAATAAAGGAGATCATGAATCATCTACTATCAAATAAGGAGTGATGGGAATAAATGAACCACTTAGTACTGGAAGTGGGAACGGCACTCGTTTTAGTCGCTATTGGATCCATCATTGCCAATAGATTAAACTTCTCCATTATCCCGTTTTTGATCATCATCGGCATGCTGGTTGGGCCCCATGCCCCTACAATTGGGATTATTGACCTCACTTTTATTGAAAGTAATGAAATTATCCAGTTTCTAGGGAGGATCGGGGTACTTTTTTTGCTGTTTTATTTAGGTCTTGAATTTTCTGTCGGCAAGCTGATTAAGTCCGGAAAAAACATTGTGGTTGGTGGCAGCATCTATGTCATAATGAACTTTGTTTTAGGATTGGTTTATGGCAAAACCGTAGGAATGCCATGGATGGAAACCCTTCTGATTGCCGGGCTCCTCAGTGTATCATCAAGTGCCATCGTGGCCAAAGTTCTCGTCGATTTAAGGAGAACGGCCAATCCTGAAACAGAGCTCATTTTAGGGATGATCCTTTTTGATGACATCTTCCTTGCCCTATTTTTGACGACGATGTCAGGGGTTTTGCTAGCTGGATCCACCTCCTTTTTCGGAATCAGCCTATCGGTTTTAACATCTGTTGCTTATATGCTGCTATTTTTTGTCATCGCTCGTAAAGGTGCCCCTCTACTGAACAAATGGTTAAATATCAAATCCGATGAAATATTCATCATCGTTATCTTTGCTATTCTCTTTTTCGTTGCCGGCTTTTCCGAAACGCTTCATGTCGCTGAAGCTATCGGGGCCTTACTACTGGGGCTTGTCTTTTCGGAAACCGAACACCGCGATCGAATCGAACATTTAGTTGTTCCATTCCGCGACTTCTTTGGAGCTATCTTTTTCTTTAGTTTCGGTTTGACTATTGAACCATCCACCTTAATTCATGCGTTTTGGTTATCATTAGGAGCCGTTATCGTCACTCTACTAGCCAATATGGTGGCGGGAATGATCGCCGGAAGAAAGGCTGGATTGTCCTACAAAGCCTCTACAAACATTGGTTTAACGATCACGGCGCGTGGGGAATTTTCTATTGTCGTTGCGAATCTAGGGATTACAGCGGGGTTAAACCCTATCTTAACTCCTTTTACCGCTCTTTACGTTCTCATGCTCGCGATATTGGGACCGCTCTTTGCCAAAGAAAGCAAAACGATCTATAAACTACTCAACAAAGTATTTAAATGGGATAAGAAGCTAGCTAAGGAGAAGGAGAAGCAAAAGGAAAGAGTCGAAGTTGCGGAAAAATAAGTAACGGCTGCAACATCCTTCTTTATCGCTCGTTTACTCCAATCCATCTCTTATCTCCTTCTTCCGAGTGGACGCTCAGTCACCGGATCAAAGGCCATTCGGGAACGTATTCAATTCATGCAACCTATCGGTTAAAAAGGGGAATTCTCTATGCGAATACGATGGGCCCCGGGTCTGATTTTGCTTCTATGGCCTGCCAGCTGTTCGTTCGGCAATATCGAACCACCAAAATGAAGGTTAACCATCAACGGCGAAACGGTCGATCACCGACTTGGAACTTATACGTGGTCAACAGGCCGACGAGCAGTTACTGCTGACGCCGCCCCACCGCAGCTCGTCAAAGAACTCTCTCCCTATACCGCTGCTCCGGGGGCAAAACTTCGCGTTCAATTTGACTATCGCCCATCAACACTCGAAGCTGGCGTATGGAACGGCGACGATGTCGACTGGCAGTTAGTTCCCAATGGAACGATTGAGCTGCCTGAACAGCAAGGCTCGTACATCTATGTCATTCATGCCACTTGGAAAGAGGGGGACGCTATTTACGCGTTCCCTATCACCATTCAATAGAAAGAGAGAATAACTTTTCCCCTCTCCAAAAAGAAAAGGAACACTGGGAATATTCCCAGTGTTCCTTTTTTGACTAGGTGGATTACATCATGCCGCCCATGTCCGGCATACCCGGGTTGGCGCCACCTTTGTTTTCTTCTGGCTTGTCGGCAACGACCGCTTCTGTCGTCAAGACCATAGCAGCGACAGACGCAGCGTTTTGCAATGCCGAACGAGTTACTTTCGTTGGGTCAACGATACCCTCTTCGATCATGTCTACCCATTCACCTGTTGCAGCATTGAAGCCGATGCCTGCTTTTTCGTTTTTCAGGCGCTCAACGATGATCGAGCCTTCCAAACCAGCATTTTGCGCGATTTGACGAACCGGCTCTTCGATGGCGCGCAGAACGATTTTCACACCCGTTGCTTCATCGCCTTCAGCTTCAATCGCAGCCACTTTGCTGTAGACGTTCATCAATGCCGTACCGCCACCAGCAACGATACCTTCTTCTACAGCAGCACGAGTCGAGTTAAGCGCGTCTTCGATGCGCAGTTTGCGTTCTTTCAACTCAGTTTCTGTCGCCGCACCAACTTTGATCACTGCTACGCCGCCAGCCAATTTTGCCAAGCGTTCTTGCAGTTTTTCGCGGTCGAATTCCGAAGTAGTTTCTTCAAGTTGCGCACGAATTTGGTTAATGCGTGCTTTAATGCGCTCAGAATCGCCAGCACCTTCGACGATTGTCGTCGTTTCTTTCGTGACAACAACTTTCGACGCACGGCCAAGCGATGCAACCGTTGTCGATTTCAGTTCACGACCAAGCTCTTCAGAGATGACTTCGCCGCCAGTTAAAATCGCGATATCTTCGAGCATCGCTTTGCGACGGTCACCGAAGCCAGGTGCTTTTACAGCAACAGCGTTGAACGTACCGCGCAGTTTGTTAACAACGAGGGTCGCGAGCGCTTCACCTTCGACGTCCTCAGCAATGATCAAGAGCGGACGGCCTTGTTGAACGACTTGTTCAAGAACCGGCAACAGCTCTTGAATGTTCGATACTTTTTTATCCGTAATTAAGATGTACGGATTTTCAAGAACAGCTTCCATTTTTTCCGTATCCGTAATCATGTACGGCGAAACGTAACCGCGGTCGAATTGCATTCCTTCGACAACGTCGAGTTCTGTCGTGAAACCTTTCGACTCTTCGAGGGTGATGACGCCGTCGTTGCCGACGCGCTCCATCGCTTCAGCGATCAATTGACCGACTTCTTCGTCAGCAGCCGAGATCGCAGCAACTTGGGCGATCGACTCTTTTCCTTTGATCGGTTTCGAGATAGCTTTTAATTCTTCTACAGCAACAGCCACTGCTTTTTCAATCCCGCGACGGATGCCCATCGGATTGGCGCCAGCAGCAACGTTTTTCAACCCTTCACGGATCATTGCTTGCGCTAATACAGTAGCCGTTGTCGTTCCGTCCCCAGCGATGTCGTTTGTTTTGCTAGCGACTTCAGCGACCAATTTCGCACCCATGTTTTCAAACGGGTCTTCAAGCTCGATTTCTTTCGCAATCGTTACCCCGTCGTTCGTGATGAGCGGAGAACCGAATTTTTTCTCCAATACGACGTTGCGGCCTTTCGGACCTAATGTGACTTTTACTGCGTCTGCGAGTTTGTCCACCCCGCGCAACATCGCACGGCGCGCTTCTTCGCTGAACTTAATTTCTTTTGCCATTACCCCGTTACCTCCTTATAAATTAGTGAAACCGCATACTAGAAAGATTAAGTATGAAATAGTAAGTATGTTTTTGGAATATCTATGTCATAAACGCATATATTAGCCGATGACAGCTAAAATGTCGCTTTCACGCAAAATTAAGTATTCTTTGCCGTCGTATTTAACTTCCGTGCCGGCGTATTTCGAGAAAATGATACGGTCGCCGACTTCAACTTCCGGCGCAACGCGTTGACCGTTATCAAGCACACGGCCTGTGCCAACAGCTACAACGCGGCCTTCTTGCGGTTTTTCTTTGGCCGTATCCGGCAACACGATACCGCTAGCCGTTTTTTCTTCTGTTTCCACGACTTCAATGACAATGCGATCGCCTAATGGCTTCAACACGGGAAACGACCTCCTTAACGATAGTTTTCGCCGTTCTTATTAGCACTCGTTACTATCGAGTGCTAACACACTTATAATATTAATGAACTTCTCTCAGTTTTGCAAGTAGGAAATACAAAAAAATAACTGTTTTTCCGAGAAAAAAGAATACATGAGTTGAACAGCTGTTAACCCTAGGATCCGCCGGCATGAAACCCGTTTTCATTATTGCACATTTCCAAAACCGATAAACAGCACTCGACATTTTTTATGTTGACTGCATCAACTTCCATTGACGCGCTTTTCTTATCATTTCACCAAACATGTGTTACAATACGGATATATTTGAATAAAGGGGTAAGAGGATTTGAAACGCCATTACTGGTATGTCATCATCACATACATCGCCATGCAGCTATCCTCCTTTATCGGTGTGCCGCTTCTGCATGCTCTCGGCATCGGCCAAAGCGCAAAAAGCCCTATCGAAGCCGCCAAGATTGCTTCCGGGTATTGGGCGGTCATCAGCTTTCTAGCGGCTTTAATCATCATTTTATGGCTGCTTCGCGGCGTCCGCGATGAACGAGGGATGCGACAGCTTCCCCTCGCTTCGTCATCGATGTGGGCAATCTCTGGCGTCTTTTTGGCACTTATCGCCCAAAGCATCGCCGCCAATATTGAATGGCGGTTGCTCGGCATTGAACCGGGTTCGGAAAACACAAGGCAAATCATTGATATCATCCGCTTGACGCCGCTATTAGTCATCGTTGCTTCTATTATCGGCCCGATTTTGGAAGAGATTGTTTTTCGCAAAATCATTTTTGGCTCTCTTTATGAAAAATATCACTTTTGGCCGGCCGCGCTCGTGAGCTCGCTTCTTTTTGCCATTGCCCATATGGAACCGGAACATTTGCTGTTGTATACGGCAATGGGACTGACGTTCGCCTTTTTATATGCGAAAACCGGCCGCATTTTAGTGCCGATTTTCGCCCATGTGACGATGAATACGTTTGTGATCGTAGTTCAAATCTTGTTGGCTGATGAGTTAGAAAAAATGATGCGCCAAGCTGGACTGCCGCTAGCGCTTTGGAGGTTGTGGCTATGACGAGCCGGCCGCGGCTGTTTTCACTGCCGTATTTCATCCTAGGTGTATTGTTTACGTATTTGGCGATCAAAAGCGCTCATGAAACGGTTTGGAACGTTTCGACTATCGCCTTGGCGGCGTTTGCCGCCTTTGATTTTGGCACCGCCTTCCGCCTGTTTTTCGCCCCAAAACGTTGAAACCCTCCCATTGGGGGAGGGTTTTTTCTGTATAACCACTCTCTTTTTGCTGTGCACGATCTTACTCACTGCTTTCTTGTTCCGCCGCCAACTGCGCCTTTCGGTAGCCAATTTTGGCGATCCAGATGCTTCCTTCGTATAAAAGCGTGAGCGGAATCATGACGATTACCTGCGACAACACATCAGGCGGTGTAATGGCTGCCGCCAAAATCAGCAATGCCAAATACGCGTATTTGCGGATGCGTACAAGCAACTGCGGCGTAATGAGCCCTAAGCGGGTGAAAAACAGGACGACGATCGGCAGCTGAAACACGATACCAAACGGCAGCACGAGATGGAGCAAAAACTGAAAATATTCGTTAATGCCAATCATTTGTTGGATGTCCAGTCGATCAGCAAGCTCATTCATAAACCGGACGACAAACGGAAACAAGACAAAATAAGCAAAACCGACGCCAGCTAAAAAAAGAAAAATCGATGCCGGAATATAGCTGAGTGTCACCTTCCGCTCTTTTTCATACAATCCTGGGCTGACAAACGCCCAAATTTGGTACAGCAACACCGGGGCGGACAGCACAGCAGCGATCACGAAGGCAAACTGAAAATATACCTTAATCGGATCAGTGAGACGGAAGGCGTTCATCGTCAACTGCTTCGCCTCAGCCGTTTGCTGCAAATAGACAATGACATCATCAGCAAAAAAGAAACTGGCAACGAGCGCCGTGACAAAAAAGAGGAGTACAATGATCAGCCGCTTCCGCAGTTCACCAAGATGTTCATACACCGACATTTCTTTGTTGTTCATCGTTTCCCCATCCTGCCTTGTCATCGGTCAGTTTTGTTTTCCTCGTCATCAGTCAGCCCTTTCGTCGCGTCTTTAAACTCGCGCAACGACTGGCCGACCGACCGTCCTAGCTCCGGCAATTTTTTCGTGCCAAACAGCAACAAAATCACAAGGACAATCAAAATGTATTTCACGCTTTATTCTCTCCTTTATGATGGCAATGGATAGTTTCTCAGAAAGTAGACGAGCGACTGCAATTCAATGGCTAAATCGATATGATGAACGCGAATATGTTTCGGCACATTCAGCCGTGCCGGAGTGAAGTTTAAAATGCCTTTAATCCCTTGGGTGACAAGGCGGTCAGTCAGCGCTTGAGCCGCGACGGCTGGCACAGTTAAAATGGCGACCGGAATGTTTCCGCAAAGCCGCTCCTCAAGTTCATCGAGATGGTAAACCGGCACGCCGCCGACGGTCGTCCCCACTTTCTGTTCATCAACATCAAACGCCATCACGATTTTTGTATTGTTGTTTTTGGAAAAATTGTAGTTTAAAAAGGCCGTACCTAAATTTCCGACACCGAACAAGGCGACTTCCGTCACTTCATCCTCTTCAAGCGTCCGACGGAAAAATGACAACAAATAATTGACATTATACCCATACCCTTTTTTGCCGAGCGCGCCAAAATACGAGAAATCGCGGCGGATGGTCGCCGGATCGACTTTGACCGCCTCGCTTAATTCAGCGGAGGACACACGCTGTTTTCCTGACGCATGCAAATTCTTCAAAAACCGGTAGTACAGCGGCAGCCGCTTCGCGGTTGCTTGCGGAATTTTCGGTTGTTCGTTACTCATCATTTCATCCCCCAGCTAATCGGTTTTCCGTCGATAATGGCCGGACTTTCCGCCCGTTTTCTCGACCAAATACGTCGGACCGATGATCATCCCTTTATCAAGTGCTTTACACATATCATACACCGTCAACGCACATACCGAGGCGGCCGTCAGCGCTTCCATTTCCACCCCTGTGCTCCCTTTCGTTTTCACTGTTGCGGTGATGACGAGTTTATATGCATCCGCTTCGTTTTCCCATGAAAATGCGATATCGACACCTTTTAACATGAGCGGATGGCACATCGGAATGAGATCGGCTGTTTTTTTCGCTGCCATCACCCCGGCCACTTGGGCCACTGCCAACACGTCACCTTTCTCGATGGCGTTGTTTGTCATTTTTTCATAAATCTCTTCGCTGACGGTGACGCTCGTTTTTGCCACTGCGACCCGCACCGTATCTTCCTTGTTCGTAATATCGACCATTTTCGCGCGGCCTTGCTCATTGAAATGAGTAAACGACGACAAAACAATCTCCTCCAATTATACACTATACACGATTTTTGTTTATCTGTCTTTGACCGTTTTGGCGACATACGTTAAACTATTCCGAGAGGTGAAACGACATGATCATTTTGCAAGTGCACCAGCTCACGAAATATTTTGGCGCTGACCTTATTTTATCGAATATAAAACTAGAAGTACAATCCCGTGACCGAATCGCCCTCGTCGGCCGCAACGGCGCAGGAAAATCGACATTGTTAAAAATCATCGCCGGAGAACTTTCTTATGACAGCGGCGAAATCATCAAGCCTAGTCATATTAAGATTGGCTATTTGGCACAAAATAGCGGGCTTGACTCGTCGCGCTCTATTTGGGACGAGATGCTCGAAGTGTTCGCGCCACTTCTAGCCATCGAAAAGCAGCTAGCAGCACTCGGCTCCCAACTTGGTGACCCGGATGTACTCGCTGACCCTGCCCGCTATGAAAAAATACTCAAAGCGTATGACGAACTACAAGAACAATATAAAGAACAGGGCGGCTATCAATATGAAGCCGACATCCGTTCGGTCTTACACGGTCTGCAGTTTTCTTCCTATGATTATAAAACAACGCTTATCTCCTCATTAAGCGGTGGGCAGCGGACACGTCTCGCTCTCGGGAAGCTTCTATTGTCTAAGCCAGATTTGTTGATTTTGGACGAGCCGACCAACCATTTGGATCTTGAAACACTCTCCTGGTTGGAACAATACTTGCAGGCGTACCCCGGTGCCGTCCTGCTCGTTTCCCATGATCGCTATTTTTTGGATAAAGTCGTCACGGAAGTATACGAGCTATCCAACACGAAGCTCAAGCGGTATACAGGCAACTACAGCCGCTATTTGGAGCAGCGGGCCGAACAGTATGAACAAGAATTAAAACGATATGAGAAACAGCAAGAAGAAATCGCCCGGCTGCAAGACTTTATCCAGCGCAACATCGCCCGTGCCTCGACGACCAAACGCGCGCAAAGCCGTCGAAAACAACTAGAAAAAATGGAACGGCTTGAACGCCCCACTGGCGATGGAAAATCGGCATCCTTTTCCTTTACAATTGAACGGCCGAGCGGCCATGAAGTACTCACCGCTGAGGAACTAGCCGTTGGTTACGGCGAAGGAACACCTGTCATCCGCCAAATCAGCTTTCGCATCACGCGAGGAGAAAGCGTCGCCTTAGTCGGACCGAACGGCATCGGTAAATCAACATTGCTAAAGGCGGTCGCGCAGCGGCTTCCTGTCCAAGCGGGAAAGCTTCGCTACGGCTCAAACGTCCAAATCGGCTATTATGATCAAAATCAGGCCGAATTGTCATCGAATAAACGAGTGCTGGATGAGCTATGGGACGACTACCCAGATAAAACCGAGAAGGAAATCCGTACCGTGCTCGGTAACTTTTTGTTTTCCGGAGATGACGTTTTAAAACCAGTCTCGGCGTTAAGCGGTGGGGAAAAAGCGCGTCTAGCGCTCGCCAAACTGATGCTCCAAAAAGCGAACGTTCTTATTTTGGACGAGCCAACCAACCATTTGGATCTCGATAGCAAACAGGTGCTCGAGCAAGCGCTCATCGACTATCCAGGCACCATTTTGTTCGTCTCCCACGACCGCTACTTCATTAACCGGATTGCGACAAAGCTGTTTGAGCTATCGAGCGATGGCCTCACCGAATATTTAGGTGACTACGATTACTACATCGCCAAAAAAGCGGAGATGTGCGAATTGGAGCGCCTTGACGCCCGTCCTGACAAAACGCAGGATAGCAACGAATCGAGCAAATCCGCTTATAAGCAAGAAAAGGAAGAGAAAAAACGGCAGCGCCAGCGCCAGCGCCGTCTAGATGAAATCGAGGCCGAGATCGAAACACTTGAGGCGCAAATCGCTGAAGTGGAACAACAGCTATGTGATCCGTCCATTTATGGCGATTATGAAACAGTACAACGGTTATCGCAAGAAAACGAGGAACGAAAACGGCAAGTCGAAAAGTTATTGGCTGAATGGGAACAGCTTTACTCTTCACTCTAACCGATAGCCCGCCCGTTATTTTGGCGGGCTGTTTTTAAGTTAGTCACATTATCCACAAAACAATTCACAATCACACCTATGAAATATAAGTTATTCACCAACTTTTCCACATTATCCACAAAAAAATTCTTTTTTTGTGCAAAAACCGTTGTGTATTTATTCTCCTTATATTTATGGTGTTTTCTCATCTTTTCCACATTGTCCACAACCTGTGGATAAAAATATACACAGTCCCTTTTCGCCGCAAGCAGCCGAAGCTTGTTCCCACAAACAAAAAAGGCGGTTTGCTCGCCTGCTGCAAGCAACCGCCCTGTCTTCCCCTCTTTATTTCCCTTCTTACACTAAACAAGCGGCAAGCCCGGATTGGCGTTGAGAGCCAAATCAGACCGCTTGCCTTGCCAATACAGCACTGTTCCTGCTGCAGCGATCATCGCCGCATTATCGGTGCATAACGACAACGGTGGAATAACGAGCTCAACGCCCGGAAGCTCCTTCATTTTGTCTTGTAGCGCGGACCGCAGCCCGCGGTTGGCCGCCACCCCACCGGCCAGCAGCACTTGCCGAACGCGGTACTGTTTCGCCGCCTGCACCGTTTTGGTCACCAGCACATCGACAACACTCTCTTGAAAACTCGCAGCCATGTGTTTCGGGTCAATCTCCTCACCGCGCTGTTTTGCGTTATGAAGCGTATTGAGCACCGCCGATTTTAAGCCGCTGAAACTAAAATCATATGATCCTTCCTCAAGCCACGCCCGCGGCAAATCAATGACTGGTTCGCCCTCATGAGCTAATCGGTCGATATGCGGTCCCCCTGGATACGGAAGACCCAAAGCCCGCGCCACCTTATCATACGCCTCACCGGCGGCATCATCGCGCGTTTCGCCAATCACTGTAAACTTCCCGTGTTCTTCCATGTAGATAAGCTCCGTATGCCCGCCCGAAACGACAAGCGCTAATAACGGAAACTTCATCTCAGCCACTAGCTGATTGGCGTAAATATGGCCAGCAATATGATGCACCCCGACAAGCGGCAACCCATGGGCAAACGCCAGCGCTTTCGCCGCATTCACTCCGACAAGGAGCGCCCCGACAAGGCCCGGCCCCGCTGTCACGGCCACGGCATCAAGGTTGGAAAACGATACCCCGGCTCGTTGCATTGCTTCCTCAATCACAAGCGTAATTTGCTCGACATGATGGCGCGAAGCGATCTCCGGCACGACACCACCAAATCGACGATGGCTTTCCATTTGTGAGGCGACGACATTCGATACAATTTCTTTTCCATTTTTCACAACGGCTGCCGCCGTTTCGTCGCAACTTGTTTCAATGCCTAATACGTATACGTCTTCGTTCATATCAATTTCACCCACATTACTAGTGCGTCTTCAAAATTATCAGGATAATACCGTTTGCGAATGCCGCCATTGCGGAACCCGAGCTTACGGTACAACGATTGGGCAACATGGTTGGACACACGTACCTCGAGCGTCATTGTCACCGCGCCATGCTGTTTTGCGAGATCCATGAGGCGGCGCATCAGCGCTTCACCAAGTTTTTGCCCTCGAAATTGTGGCAATACGGCTACGTTTGTCACATGCGCTTCATCGATGACAAGCCACATTCCGCCATATCCGATGATCCGTCCGCGGTGCACCATAACGATATATTTGGCATAACGATTGTACATCAGCTCATTATAAAACGACTCGCGGCTCCACGGTGCGGTGAACGACGCCCGTTCTACTTGTACGACCTCGTCAATGTCATGGATGGTCATTGGACGAAATTGTACATCGATCCCCATCGGTTCCTTCCCCTTTTTGTTTCGCGAGCCATTTCGCCTCCGCTTCGGCAAGACGGATATAATTCGGCACAAACGCATGGGCGTTCTCGCGTTCTTTTTCTTTTCCAAGCATGACTAACTCACTCGGGCGCGGCAACGCCAACGATGGTGGGGCAACATGAACGCGCTCGCCTAAATGATTTCGAAACAGTTCACTATATAACGGCGCATCCACACCAACTAACAATACATCCTCTCCCTGCTGACTTAACTGATGAGCCCACTCATCAGCAGCGACAATCCGGTCCTCCTCAAGGCAGCGGAGCACACCGCCTTCATAACGATAAAGACCAGTATAAATTTGTCCGCGCCGCGCATCAAATAGCGGAACGATCACTCCGGGAAAATAACGGCCATTAGCGGCGAGCACTTCGAGGCTCGAAACGCCGGCAATCGGGATGCCTAGCGACCAAGCAAGCGTTTTCGCAATCGTTACACCGATCCGCACCCCTGTATATGATCCCGGTCCTTTAGCAACAACGATCAAATCAAGCTCGTCTGGGGTAATCCCACACTGCCGAAGCAACGATTCAATGGCCGGCATCGCCCGGGCTGAGTGATCTTTTTTCACATTCGTGATGATTTCCCCTTTAATGACATTCCCATCCATCAAGGCAATACCCAATGGCATATTTGAAGTATCAATTCCTAATATCTTCATGACGCAAAAATCTCCTTACATAACTGTTCGTAACGCTGCCCTAACGGTTCAAACACTAATTTTCGTTCACTATCGCCATGGTGATACAAATGAACCGTCAACCGCTCGTTCGGCAGCTGACCTGCAATCAAATGCGCCCATTCAACGACTGTAACGCCATCGCCGGCAAAATATTCATCAAACCCAAGGTCTTCCCACTCGTCCTCAAGACGGTACACATCCATATGGTAAAGCGGGAGTCTCCCCTCGTATTGCTTAATAATCGTAAACGTCGGACTGTTGACATTTTGTGTAATACCTAGCCCTTCAGCAATCCCTTTCGTAAATGTCGTCTTTCCTGCACCTAAATCGCCTTCCAAGGCGATGACCATTCCTGGCTCAAGCTGTTCCGCTAGTCGTCGGGCGATCTCCTTTGTCTCTTTAGGGGAATGCACTATAAGTTCCAACTGCTCCATCACGTTCCACCTTATTCCATTTTATCATCTTCACTCTCGCTTTTGAAATTGTACCATAACAAAACATCATGTTGCCACTTTCAACGTCAAAAACGAGATTGACACGAAAAGAACCTATTGAGCGCTCTCCCATTTCCACTTCCGGGGTCGAGATGACAAAAAGGACTGTCCTGATCAGACCGTTTGCTTAGCCTGAAGGACAGTCCTAGTATAATTAGGCTCATAAAAAAGAAAAAAGGGAATTAGGCGTGTTGCTACTCCCTGGTGAATGGAATTGCCTAGCAGCGACCTACTCTTGCAGGGGCGCTGGCCCCAACTACCATCGGCGCTGGAGAGCTTAACTTCCGTGTTCGGGATGGGAACGGGTGTTTCCTCTCCGCTATCACCACTAGGCAAGCGATTTAGTTTTGACACCATTTATTATACTGAAAAAATAAATAATGTCAACAGGAAATTCATTCCCTCAAAACTAGATAACCGTTTTTGGGGGAAGAAGCCTCCGCTTTTCGTACTGTCTAGCTCCAGCCTCCGCTTTTCTAGGTTAAGCCCTCGATCGATTAGTATCCGTCAGCTCCACGTGTCGCCACGCTTCCACCTCGGACCTATCGACCTCGTCATCTTCGAGGGATCTTACTCGCTTAACGCGATGG
>Ga0310829_1000614_pt1 | contig 26703 bp, 26 predicted proteins | sample WT_ome_4_FD_202244 | JGI IMG/M metagenome (GOLD analysis project Ga0310829, IMG submission 202244) | Sorghum-adapted microbial communities enriched on wild type (WT) sorghum from Joint BioEnergy Institute, Emeryville, California, United... ... | reverse complement strand
TGGACGTTTTACGAAAAGGTACTGCCATCTTTTCCACCTCCTAACCGGAATCCACGGCAATGAAAATCATTGATCGAACAAGTCTTTGAGCGCCCCCCAGCGCGGGTCGATGCGCTCCGTTTGGCAATCGCAATCCTGCACGTTGCGATCGGTGCCGCAAACCGGGCAAAGCCCCCGGCAGTCTTCCCGGCATAGCGGGAATGCCGGCACGTTCACGGCGATGTTTTCCTTCAGATAGGGATCCAGATCGATGACGTCCTCATCCACGACGTGAATCATCCGGTCGTCATCGTCGTCCGCATCCTCTTCCGCGCCCGGACGGACCAGCTGAAAAAATTCGGCGAACCGCTCCTCGAACGGGTAGTCGAACGCGGCAAGGCATCGGGAACAGACGAGTTCAAGATTGCATGCCAATTTTCCGGTCACCGCGGCGTATTCGCCTTCACCCCAGGCATCCACCGTTGCGGTCGCCCTGGACGCGGAGATGACGCCCGGATTGTCCCGGACGATGTCCGAGATGTCTAACTCAACCGGCACCTGCGAAATTCGCCGCCCGCCGATGATTTCATACACATTGATTCGCATAAGTTCCACCTCGAACAAACATAGCCATTATAGCGATGATTCCTTGCCCTTGTCAACCGGAAATGTCGATTCCCGGTGCGCTTCGGGGAAGTGACGGCCATCAGCGGATTGTGCTATAGTCGAATCATGAAAACGGTAGGCATAATCGTCGAGTACAACCCTTTGCATTTCGGGCACGTGCACCATTTTCGCGAAGCGAAGAAGGTTACGGGAGCGGAAGCGGTCGTCGCCGTCATGAGCGGCCATTTCCTGCAGCGGGGCGAACCGGCCATCATCGGCAAATGGGCGCGCGCGGAAGCGGCATTGGCATTGGGGGCCGACGTCGTCATCGAACTGCCCGTCCGCTATTCCTCGGCACCGGCGGAATGGTTCGCCTACGGCGCCGTGCGACTCCTGGACGCCACCCGCGTGGTGGATGCGCTCTGTTTCGGAAGCGAATCGGGCCATTTGTCCGCCCTAGCCCGGACGGCCAAACTGCTGGCGCTGGAACCGGATGCGTTCCGCAGACGCCTCAGGCTCGAGCTGAAGACAGGCATCAGCTACCCGTCCGCCTACGAAGCGGCCCTCGCATCGGTCGCCGCCGGCGAGTCGCCCGACATCGGCAGGCCGAACAACAATCTCGGACTCCATTATCTGATCGCCTTGGAGCGGCTCGGCAGCCCCATCGTCCCTCATACGATTCCCCGCATTCAGGCGGATTATCACGACACGGCCGTCACCGATCATCCCATCGCCAGCGCCACCGCCATCCGCAAGCTGGTCGGCGAGGGCGGCCTGGAGGCAGCCTCCAGCTATTTGCCCGCATGGACGATGGACATTCTTCGGCGGGAGTTTGCCGCGGGGCGAGGTCCCGTTACCTGGGAGTCGCTGGCCGTCCCCCTTGTGTACCGGCTTTCCACCGCTTCGGCGGAGGAACTGGCCCGTTTCGACGAAGTGGACGAAGGCCTCGAACACCGGGTGATGGCCGTGCTGGGCCGTTTGCGGGATGAACCGCTCCGCGTGGAACGGCTGCTGGACGCCCTCAAGACGAAGCGATACACCCGCACGAAACTGCAGCGGATGCTGGTGCGCATCCTGCTGGAGCAGCCGAAGGCTGCCTTCACGCGCAGCGCCATGGTTCAGGGCCCCGCCTGCATCCGGGTGCTCGGCTTCAGCGAAAGGGGCAAGCATCTGCTCAAAAAAATGAAACGGGAAGCAACGCTTCCCGTCATCACCCGGATCGGCCGCGACAACGCCGCGCTCGTCGCGGAGGACATCCGGGCGACGGCCGTCTATGCCCTCGCCTTCCGGGACCCGGACGCCTGGCAGCTTCGCCGCGACTATTACCAGGCGCCGATCATCGCGGAAGACATCGGGAGCGGACACGGCGGCGGGAATCGCCTCCCGTGAAACGCCGTCCTTGGCGAACGACATCCGGACGTCAAGGGAACCAACGGATGCCGCTTTGAACAAAAAGACACGATTTTGCAGCCATCCGTGCGCAAAGTCGTGTCTTTACGATTCCCGCGGCGCTGATCCGCGCGATTTGCCCGAATACCCGCGAAGACGGGAAAATCCCGGGCCTTATTTGGCGGGCAAACCGGCGAGCACGTCAAGCGCTTCCCCGAGCGACCCCACCTTCACTACACTCATGTTCGTGCCGATGCGTTCGGCCCAATGTTTCGCTTCCTCGTAATTGGCTTCCGGAACGAGGAACACCTCCGCACCTTCCCGTTTGGCGGCGGAAACTTTCTGCCTGACGCCGCCGATGGCCGACACGTTGCCTTCCGGATCGATTTCACCCGTGCCGGCGAGCCGGTAGCCCCTCGTCAGGTCGCCTTCCGTCAACTGGTCGTAAATTTCCAGGGCGAACATGAGCCCGGCCGACGGACCGCCGATCCCGTCCACCCGGATGTTCACCCGGTGGGCCGGATCCGCCGGTTTGACGGACAGCCGGTCTGCGGGCTGAATGCCGATGCCCGGGCGCGGGTCGGCGGAATCGGCATCCGAATCCGACTGCCGGTTGAAATCCCCCACCGCCAGTTCAAGTTCCAGCCGTTCGTCATTCCGTTCAACCAACATGGTGACGGCATCGCCCACCCGTTTGTCCGCCAGGGCGGCAAACACGTCTCCGCTGTTCCCGACCGGTTTCCCGTCGATTTCCACCAGCCGGTCCCCCGCTTTCAGCACCCCGTGGGCCGGCATGCCGGCAATCACCTGGGCCACGTAAACGCCTTCCTGCACGATGTCATACGGAATGCCGGCAGCCCTGTAAGCCGCCTGGATCGCATTGCTCTGGGAAGACCGCATGATCACGGATTGCCGGGACAAATAGTCCTTCCGCGTTTCCCCTTCCCGGAAAATTTGCTCCTTGCGGTATACGTCCCAATCGCCGCGGAACAGCGACATCAAATATTCCATCGGACCCGGATACGTCTGTCGCACCGTCACCAGCATCATCACGCTGTCTTCGGCCACCTGCGGGTCCGCCAGTTCCACCATCGGACCGACGTCCGTCGCCAGACCGGGTTTGTAAATCACATACGGAGTCGGTGCAAAAAGAAACAGACTAACCAGCATCACGCCGGCCAAAAGTGCGCCCGCCCGCATCATCCGCAATTTGCCTTTCATCCGTCGAGCCCGCCTTTCCCTTGTGGAAGTCCCTGACATCATTTGGTCTTTGCATCCCGCCGCCGGCATAGGATGTAACACCGCGACCTTTGTCCAAATCCCGGAGGGACCGATGAACCGATCGCTCATCCGCAAACCTTCAACCGCCGTCACCGTTTTGCTCGGCTTCGTTTCCGTCATCGTCGTGGCGGCCCTGGTCGCCTATCCCGCCCAGGCGTTTGCGGCGTCCCTGGGCGCCCTGCAATTTTGGTGGAACATCGTGTTTCCCGCGATGTTGCCCTATCTGATCTTGATCCGGATCGCTTCCCGGTACGGATTGACCGGTCTCTTCAGCCGAATCCTGGAGCCGCTCGCCCGTTTGCTTCGCCTGCCGAAGGGGGCGGGAGACGCACTGTCCGCCGGCCTGCTGCTCGGCGGCACCGCCGGCCCGCTCCACACCGCCCGGAATGCGGGGCGTTTCAAGCCGGAAGAAGCGGCCCTTCTGGCCGCCGTCAGCGGAGCAGCCAATCCGGTGCTGGTGCTGACCGTGCTCGGCGCCGCGTTGCTGCACAGCCCGGCAGCGGGCCCGTTTCTGCTCGCGGTGCACTATGCCGCCTGGTTGCTGTGCGCCTTGGCGTTCTGCCGAATGGTTCCGCTGTCGCGATACCGGCTGCGGGAACAGGAACTTTCCGCCACGGCGGACCGTCCGGAGAACGGTCCGGACCGGACTGACCGCCGCTCCTTCGGCCACGTGCTCGGCGACAGCGTCACCGCTTCCCTCCAGAACATGCTGGAGCTCGGCGGCGTCATGATCGTATTCGCCGTCATCGCGCGCATGGCGGAGCTGTCCGGCATTGCCGGTTTGGCGGCCGGCGGGCTCACCGCGCTCGGCATGCGCCAGGCCGCCGAATGGGCGATGCCCGTCCTGACCGGGCTGCTGGAAATGCACAACGGCATCAAGGAACTGGCCGGCATGCGGGGGGCTCCCTTGCCGACTTTCGCCCTGCTTGGCGCCATGCTGGCGTGGGGAGGCTTCGCGGCCCAGTTGGAAATTCGCTCCGAGCTGCGGAAAGCCGGGGTCGGCTATGCACCGGGTTTCGTTTTTCGCTTCGCCCATTCCGTTCTCGCCGGCTTGCTCACCGTCGCCCTCTGGCCGTTCGTCCGGCACCGGTTCGATCCGTGGCCGGTGCCCGGCGACCATGCCGAAACGTTCGCCGCTTGGCGGGCATTTTGGCCGGAGGTGCACGGCATGCCGCAAGCCGCTCTGTATGCCGCCGCCCTCTCCGCCGTGCTGCTCCTTCGCCTGATGCTCAAGCGCCTCGTCAACCGCGGCCGCTGAATTTTTGGCGGAGCGCCTTCTCGACCACTTCCGGCACCAGTTCGTCAACCGGTCCGTTGAACGACGCGATTTCCCGCACGACGCTGGAACTCAGGTAGGAGTATTCCGGACTGGACGTCATGAACAGCGTCTCCACGTCTTCCCCGAGCTTCCGGTTCAGCGTCGCCAGCTGCAGTTCGTATTCATAGTCCGATACCGAGCGGATCGCACGGATGATGACGCGGGCGTTTTTCGATTTCATGTAGCGGATCAGCAAATCGCGGAACCCGTCGATCTCCACGTTGGGCAAATCCTTCGTCACTTCCTTGAGCAACGCGATGCGTTCCTCCAGGGTGAACAGCGACGTTTTGCTCGTGTTGTTCAGCACCGCGACGATCAAATGATCACAAATTTGGGACGCCCGTTTGATGATATCCAAATGGCCGTAGGTCACCGGATCGAAGCTTCCCGGATATACCGCAATGTTTTTCATGCCTGGTCAGTCTCCTCTGCGTCAAATTCAAAAAGCGAAACCGCCGTGTCGCCGTATTCACTGCGGCGAAACTGATTGAGCGGGCCCAATTGTTCCGGCAGCATGCGGGAAGTGTCGTGTTCCGCCACGATGACGGAGCCGGACCGAAGCAGGCCGAGTCCGGCCAATTCTGCCATGAGGTTGTCCAACGCCGCGTATTTGTAAGGAGGGTCGAGGAACACCCAATCGAACTTCAGGCCGCGTTTGCCGAGCAGTTTCGCCGCTTTCATCGCGTCGTTGCGGTACACTTCGGCCCGATCCGCGAACCCGCAGGCAGACAGGTTCGTCTTGACCGTCTCCACGGCAGTCCGTTCCCGATCGACAAAAATCGCCCGCTCCGCTCCCCGGCTCAACGCTTCGATGCCGAGGGCGCCGGTGCCGGCGAACAAATCCAGCACGAAACCGCCGTCAAAATACGGGCCGATCATGCTGAACACCGCTTCTTTCACCTTGTCCGAGGTCGGACGCGTCGAAATGCCGGGCACCGCTTTGAGCGGGCGCCCTTTTGCCGTGCCGGAAATGACTCTCATGTGCGCATACTCCCTTGCCGGGACCGTCAATTTTCGTCTTCCATACTAACACAAGTCGCTTGATTTTTCATTGGCGGCTTTGTTGCGGCGCCGGACGTTCCGGATTGGGCGGGCCCGATCGCCGGTCAAAAAAATGTTTTGCGTTTTTTTTCTTCCCGATGTATAAATTGCTTCAAATCGGCAATCATGAGAATGTCGGCGTTGCGAAACGCCGCAGATAACCGCGGAGAAGACTTACGTTTCCCCATAAGCTCTTCATCCGGTTTCTCCTCTCCCATGAGGGACCCCGCGAGGGGTCCCGACAAAAACAATCAACCGCCATCCGGAAGGACGGCGGTTTTTTTCGACAACAACGGTTCAGAAGGGCATCCGACATCGATTTGGACGGGGAAAGCGTCATATTTGCCGAACGGCTCATTTCAACCCGTAAAACCTTTTTGTTTGTTCATAAACAATCCGCGCCGCGTCCCCGGCGTCCATCCCCCGGATGGCGGCGATCTCCGCCACCACGTCCCGCGTCATGGACGGCACCGTCAACCTCCCGGCAAACTTGCCTTCGTACGGCCATGGGCCGTCCGTTTCCGCCATCAGCTGCGAGAGCGGAAAGACGGCGGCCAGCTTGCGGATTTCCGGTTCATAAAGCACATCCGGCGTCAGTGAAATGAACCAGCCGTTCGCCGCGATCCGCTCCGTCGTCCGGTCGTCCCCCTTGTACCAGTGAAAATGCGCCTTCGCCACGCCCCGTTTCTCCAGCACGTCGCAGGCAATCGGCGCGTCATCATACACGCAATGGAGCGCCATCGGCAAGTCCAGCTTTACGGCGAGCACGGCGAAACGGTCCAGCAGTTCCACGTAGGGCTCCGCGTCGAACCGCTCGCCCTTCTCCTTCGCCTCCTGCCGCTTATAATAAGGAAGCCCGACTTCCCCGATGGCCGCCGCCGTCTGCGCATGCGCTTCGATCCAAGCGAACAGGCGGTCCAGCTCCCCTTCCGGCGGAATCGGCTGTTCGGGATGATACCCGTATGCCGCATAAATCCGGCCGGGATGGCGGGCGGCCAGCAACCGGTTCGCTTCACAGGAAGCGAGATCCGCCGATACGGTCACCGCCGCCTCCACGCCTTCGTCCACGCCGAATTCGGCCAACACCCTCTCCCGATCTTCGCCTGCATATTTGTCCAGATGAATGTGCGCGTCAATGGTCTTCCATCTGTTTTCCGTTCGGTTCATTTGCAGGTCACCCCCGTGTCCTGTCCGTCGAAAGAGCACGCGGATCGTCCTCCCGCCGGCCGCTCTTCCGGGGACGGTCTTTTCCGATTGCCGGCATCCTGTGCCGTCACCCGTCCTTCCGCATCAAATCGTAAATCCGTTTCCGGAGTGCAACAAATGCCGCATCCCCGTACAACCCGTCCGCCCGGGGCCGGGGGAACGGCACGCGGATTTCTTCCGCCACCCGGGTCGGCTTGTCGCCCAGCACGTAAATCCGGTCCGACAGGTACAGCGCTTCTTCAATGCTGTGGGTGACAAAAAGGACGGTTCTCCGGTTTTCCTCCCAAATGCGGAGCAGCCAGCGCTGCATGTCCTCCCGGGTGAGGGCGTCCAGCGCGCCGAAAGGCTCGTCCAGGCAAAGCACCGACTGCGGACTGATCAGGGCGCGGATAAAGGCGACCCGCTGCTGCATGCCGCCCGACAGCACATGGGGATACGCCCCGGCATAATCGGCAAGGCCGACCCGCCCGAGCCACTTTCCGGCAAGCTCGCGGGCTTTCCGCTTGTCCATCCCGCCGGCCACCTCGATGCCGAGCACCACGTTGTCCAGCACCGTCCGCCAGGGCAGCAGCGTATTCGCCTGGGGCATGTAGCTGATATGTCCCCGCTCCCCCGTAATGTCACGTCCGTCCAGCACGATCCGGCCCGCATCCGGCGCCAGGATGCCGCCGATCATGTGAAACAGCGTGCTTTTGCCGCAGCCGCTCGGGCCGACGATGGACACAAACTCGCCGGCGTCCGCGTGCAGGGTCAAATCCGCCAGCACCGTGGACGTGTATGTGCTGTCGCGAAACGACTTCGACACGCCGTTCACCTCGAGGCGTCCCTTCACCGTCCCCATCACGATTTCTCCTCCCCGGCCGGCTTCCAGCGGATGACCAGCTTTTCGATGAGCCCGATCAACCCGTAAAACGCCAGGCTGACGATCACGATCATCAGGATGGCCGTCATCGCCCGGTCCAAATCGAAGGCGGACAGCGTCATGTTCAAAAACAGCATGAGCCCTTCCCGCTTCGTGGAACCGACCCATTCCGCAATGACCGCCCCGAGCACGCTGTAGGTTGCCGAAATTTTGAGTCCGGAAAACAAAAATGGCAACGCATGGGGCAACTCCAGCTTGAACAGCAGCTGCCGGCGGCTCGCGCCGATCATGCGCATGTAGTTTTTCATCGCCGGATCGGTCTCCTTGAGCCCGTCCAGCATCGACACCGCAATCGGAAAAAAGCACACGAGAAACACGACCACCAGTTTCGGAAAAAGCCCGTAGCCGAACCAGGCCGCCAGAAGCGGCGCCAAAATGATCGTCGGCACGTTCTGGCTCATGACGATGAGCGGCGCGAAGGCGCGTTTCAACGTATCAAACCGGTGCATCAGAAGCGCCAGTCCGACGGCGCCGACGACGCTGGCGGCGAAGCCGGGCAGGCAAATCATGAGCGTCGCCTTCGTATGCATCCAAAGCCGCTGCCAGTTGCCCGCCGCGTCCCGAAACACGTCGACGGGTCCGGGCAGCAGCCATTTTTCCACCTGAAACAGGACGACGAACCCTTGCCAGGCAGCCAAAAAAAGGACAACCGCCGCCACCGGCGGCCATCCCTTCCACGACCAAATGGATTTCTTCCGTCCGTTGCCAACCGTCATGTCCGCATCATCCCATCCATCATCACGCTTCGTCCGCATGATGCCCCGTCATGCTTCATCGTATTTGCCCGTCAGCTGTTTGATTGTGATGCCTTCCGGATAATAGGCGATTTTCACCTGCGAAATGACGCTCGGACACCCCGCCTCGACCATCGCTTCGTTTATGCGCTTCACGATGTCGAGCAATGGCGTGAGATCGCCTTCCATCGTCGTCTCCAGCGGGCCGACGCGGTACGGAACGCCCGAAGCGTCAATGATGGCGATCGCCTTGTCCACATAGGGAATGACGTCTTCCCCGTGCGGCGTGCGCGGCAAGATCTGGATGCTGACCAATGCTTTTGCCATGCGGTTCCCTCCTTTCCGGAGCGGAAGTTCCCTGATTTGTCACCCTGTCGGAAGCCGTTCGTCCCGCCCGTCTTCGCCGGACGCCCCTGCGACAAGTTCCCGCCGGCGTCACTCCGGCAAGAAAGCGTTCGTAAACGCCGCCTCCGGATCGAATGCCTTGATCAAAATGTCGTACTTGTTCATCCACGCCGCAAAATCGCGCCATACGTCCAGCTTCTGTTCGCCCCAGCGCGGCGCGTCATCCTTGTATTTGGGGCTCACCCATTTCTGGCTCGCAATGACCAGCTCCCGGTCCAGATCCGGCTCGGCGTCCGCCAGAAGCGCACCGGCTTCTTCCGGCTGGTCGATGGCAAACCGATACCCCCGGGCCGTCGCCCGCAGGAACGCTTTGACCAGCTCCGGTTGCCCATCAATCGTCTTCTCGCTGGCAATCAACACCGGCGTGTAGTAATCCAGCTCCTTCGCATACTCGTTCAAATAAAGCATGTCCAGCGGTATGCCGCGCAGCTCCGCCTCCACGCCGGTCCAGCCGTAGAAAATCCAGGCGAAATCGATGTCGCCCCGTTCCACCGACGTGAAGAAATCGCCGCTGCCCGTCGTGACGACGTTGACTTTGGACGGGTCCGCGCCGACACTTTTCATGAGCGTGTCCAGCATCGCTTCCTCGATGGCCAGGTTCCATCCTCCGCCGTATTTTTTGCCCTCCAGGTCGTGCGGCGACTTGAGCCCGATGTCCGCCGGCGCGGCGAACCCCGACGTGTTGTGCTGGATGACCGCGGCGATGGACACGATCGGCACCTGTTCGCTTCGCGCCAGCGTCACCGCCTCCTGGTAGCTCACGCCGAAATCGGCGTTGCCCGACGCCACCATTTGCTCGGCTCCCGCTTCACCCGGCAGAATAATGCTCACGTCGAGCCCTTCTTCCGCATAATACCCCTTGTCCCGTGCAACGTACAGGCCTGTGTGGTTTGTGTTTGGCGTCCAGTCGAGCACCAGCGTCACTTTCTGCAGCCCGCCCTCGTCCCGGTTGCCGCCCTTGTCCGGATGTTCGCCATTTCCGCCGCCCCCCTTGCCGCCGCAAGAAGCCGCGAACAGGACGGCCAACGCGATCGCGGCGAGCACAAGAAAGTTCCGATGCCATCTTCTGGTCATCTTCTCCAACTCCTTCTCTTTCTTTTTCTTGTTTTTCCGGAAAACCGCAACAAAAAACGCCGTCCGGGGGACAGCGCAGCGCACAGAAAGAGAGATGGTCAAACTCCCTACGCTGGCATTACCCAGATCAGGTTATCGGGTCTGTATCGCATGGGATACACTCTCAGCCGGCCGCTCCAGCTCCCCGTGACGCTTTGATTCGGTTGTTCCTGACCCCATTATAGCAAACGGAGTCACTTTGTCTACCGGTTTCCGGGCAACAGCTCCGTCAATTGTTCCAGCGATTCCACGACGTAATCCGGAAGCACGTCAGGCGCGAGCGGTTCCCGGTCGCGGTTGTAGAAACAGAAGGCGATGCCGGCATTGCGGGCTCCCCCGTAATCGTCGTGGAGATTGTCCCCGACATACAGCGCTTCATCCGGGCTCGCATCCAGTTGCCTCAAGGCAAGGTCGAACATGCGGGGATCCGGCTTCCGCATACCGACCTCGTCGGAAATGACCACCGCCTGGAACAGGTTGCCGATGCCGCAGGCGGCAAGCCGCTTGCGCTGGGCTTCGGCGTATCCGTTCGTGATCAGGCCGAGCCTGTACCTGCCGGACAGATGCGAAAGCAGTTCTCGCGCGCCGGGTTCAAAATGGCAGGCGTTGCAAAACCGGTCCCAGTACATGTCGGCGAGCTGCTCTGCAACGTCGCTCCGGCCGACATAACGTTCCAGCGTGTCGCGGATCGTCATGATCGACAGTTCCCGCGGCGTGCGGCCGTCACGCTTTCGCCAATAGTCGGAACTGACCGGTTCGTAGCAGGCGAAAAACGCTTCCCAGTCCCGCTCATCCCGGATGATGCCAAAATGGCGCAGCGCGGCCGTCAAGGCTTCCTTCTCGGCCAGCGTGTAGTTCACCAGCGTATTGTCGAAATCAAACAGGACGGCACGAAACGCATTCACGGCGCAAGATACCCTTTCTCGACGGCCGACTCGACGAGGCGGCGGGCAAACCGCCACAACGCATCCGATCCTTCCGCGATCTCCTTGTTCCGTTCAAGCACCTGCCGGGCGGTGATGCCGTGCTTTTGCCACGTGTGGCCTTCCGTCAAATAATTGTGGATCATCGGTTGCAAACGGTCCAGGGCATTGGCGAACTTCGCTTCCGGCGTCTTGCGTTCCTCGAATTCCCGCCACAGGGCCATCATCTCCGCCCGTTGGTTATCCGGCAGGAGGCCGAAAATCCGGTCTGCCGCCCGCTTCTCCCGCTCCGCCTTGTCCCCGTAACCCTTCGCATCGTAGGCGAACGTGTCGCCCGCGTCGATTTCCACGATGTCATGGACAAGCACCATGCGGATGACCCGGTTGACGTCGAGGCTGCCGGCTTCGCCGTGTTCCGGAAGCAGCGCCGCCATCATCGCCAAATGCCAGGAATGTTCGGCGGAATTTTCCCTGCGGCTTCGGTCGGTCAGAATCGTCTGCCGGTACACGGACTTCAGCCTGTCGATTTCGCGCAAAAAATCCAATTGGCGGGCGAGCCGGTCGCCGTCGCACAATTCCCTGATCATGTTATCCGTTCCTCCCGGACTCTTCCAGGCGATGGATCAGCGTTTCGAGCGGCATGTCCGCCAGGGACGGGATGCGCAAGCTTTCGCCGGCGAAGGGAAGCCCGCCCGTCACCGGATTCGGCACGACGACGCAATGCATGCCGGCGGCCAGCGCCGCGTTCAGCCCGTTCAGCGAATCTTCGATGGCCACCGCTTCACGCCCTTCCACCCCGAGCAGCCGCATCGTGCGCAAATACAGATCGGGGGCGGGTTTCGCCCGTTCCACGTCTTCAAACACGCTGATCGCGTCAAAATGGCCGAGCAACCCGTATTTGTTCAGAAATCCTTCCACCCAGGCGCGGTCCGAACTGGACGACAGGCCGATTTTCAGCCCGAGACGCCGGGCGTCCGCGAAATACGCTTCCACCCCGGGCAGAACGATGAGTTCATCCACCTTTTTCATGTACTTTTCATGGGCCCGCCGGCGAATGTCCGCGACGTCCGCTTCCTTGCCTGTCACGGCCGCGTAATGTTCGTAGATCGGTTCGTGCTCAAAGCTGGCGCCGATCCCTTTGGCCCACAACTCCAACGGCAAATCCACGCCCTCTTCCCGGAACACTTCCTTGTACGCGTAGTACCAGGGCGTCTCCGTATCCAGAATGACGCCGTCGAAGTCAAAAATGATCGCTTTCAGTGCCATGGTTTCTCTTCCTCTCTCATGTTGTGTGATGAAGGTCACGCTCATCAGGGCAAGGGCGGCAGTACAATGAAAGCAAACAATGAAAGCGTTTCTGCGACACAAAGGAGGCACATCATCATGTACCGAAACATCCTGGTTGCCTACGACGGTTCCGAACCTTCCAAACGGGCACTGGACGCGGCGATCAAGCTGACCTTGACGTTCGGCGGCAAGCTCAGGGTCATACACGTCTTCTCCCTCTCCGGCATCCCCTTCGGTGAAGCGTTCATGCCCATGCCGCAAAACTTCGCGAAGGAATTGTACCGGTTGGCCGAAAGCGTCGTCGAGGACGCCCGGAAGCGTACCGAAATGTTGCCCTATGCGGAAGTCCATTTGGAGCAGGGCATCCCGGCGATGACGATCCTCGAGTTCGCCGAACAGGCGGGGAGCGACCTGATCGTCATCGGCAGCCGCGGCCTTGGCGGCATCCGCGAAATGGTGCTCGGCAGCGTCAGCCACAACGTGGTGCAAAATGCAAACATCCCGGTTTTGATCGTCAAATAAGACGTTTCCGCAAATTATCTGTCAGTATACCATATTTCCCGTATCCGCGAAAAAACGGGCCGTCCGCGCGTCAGCCCGTTGCGTTCGTCGGCGGACGGGACACGCATATCGCGTTACGCCCTCTTCCGGGTTAGCCCCGTCACGTTGCGCGCCGGACAAGGACAGCAAAAAACAACCCGAAAATCGGGTTGTTTCAAGCCGCGTTCGCTGCCGGCGTCACTGGTCGGCCGGTTCCTGGGACATGAGCGACACGTTGCGTGCCGGCGTGAACGTGGAAATGGCGTGCTTGTAAATCATTTGCTGCCGCCCGTCGCTGTCGATGACGATCGTGAAATTATCGAAGGCGCGGACCTGGCCGCGGATTTGGAACCCGTTGGTCAGATACACCGTCACCGGAATGTTGTCTTTGCGCAACTGATTCAGAAACGTATCCTGTATGTTGATGGATTTGGACATCATCGCTACCCCCGTTACTTTGCATTGTTCATACTATATTCGCCGGCATTGCAAAACTTTCCTGCTATTATAGCACTGATTGTTTGCAAATGCTCCGATTTTTTTTGCACGTCCGTCACGTCCACCCACCGGATGCCGTCCATGTGCCGGAACCAGGACAGCTGCCGCTTGGCAAACCGGCGGGTGTTCCGCTTCAGAAGTTCCGTCGCCTCCGCAAGGGTCATTTCACCGCGCAGGTGGGCGACGATCTCCTTGTACCCGAGCCCCTGCATCGCCGTCATCGATTCGTCAAATCCGCGTTCCATGAGCCGTTTCACTTCGTCGACGAGCCCCTGGCGAATCATCCCGTCCACCCGCTCTTCGATCCGCGCGTAAAGCCGATCCCGATCCATCGCAAGGCCGATCATGCAAAGCCGGTACGGGCTCTCCCGGGTTTGCCGGGCCAGCTGCTCGGTCAGCGTGGAACCGGTTTGCTCGTAGACTTCCAGGGCACGGATGACGCGGCGCAAATCGTTCGGGTGGAGACGCGCCGCCGCGGCCGGATCGACGTCCGCCAGTTTGCGGTGCAGCGCTTCATTGCCAAACTCGCGGGCGAAGTCGAGCATCCGGTCGCGATACGCCGGGTCCCGGCCGCCTTCATGAAAATCGTAGGCGTAGCAGACGGATTCAATGTACAGCCCCGTGCCGCCGACGATGAACGGCAGTTTGCCGCGGGCGTGGATGTCGCGGATGGCCGTTTCGGCTTCCCGCTGGAAGTCCGCGACGGAGTACGGCTCATCCGGATCGCGGATGTCGATCAGGTGGTGCCGGACCCTGGCCCGTTCTTCCGCCGTCGCCTTGGCGGTGCCGATGTCCATCCCGCGATACACCTGCATGGAATCCCCGCTGATGATTTCGCAACCGAACCGCTCGGCGATGTCCAGGCTGAGCGCCGTTTTGCCCACCGCCGTCGGTCCGACAAGGACGAGCAGCCGGGGCTTGTTGTTGTCATTCATGGTTCGATCACTCCGTAGGCAATGCCGGAATTGGAAGCCCGGATCCGTCCGAACCCGAGCCGTTCCCACTCGCCGCTGTCCCTTCGTTCCTTCATGACCACGGCGCGGCGCGCGACGCGGCACGCTTCCCGCACCGCTTCCGGCCGGATCGGCAAGGGGTTGACGAATTCGCGCACGCGGTCGATGGAACTGCCGCCGATGCCGGAGCGAAACATCGGATCAAAATAAACGATGTCGGCGGATCGGTCGGGCTGCCCGGCGAGCCAATCCAGATGGTCGGCCTGCTCCGGCCGGATTCGCCGCATGGCGGCATTCAGTTCCGGCAGATCGCTTTCATAGGTTGCCAGCCCTTCCCGGGTGAGCACGTAAACGGCCGGTTCGCTTTCGAGGGCCGTCACCCGGCCCGTCTCGCCCGCAGCCCAGGACAAAATGATCGCGTCCGAAGCAAGCCCCATCGTACAGTCGACGATCACGTCCCCGGGCCGCGCGCCCGTGGCGGCCACGAGGGGGTCCTTCTCCCCCGCCAGAAGCCGTTGCAGGCGAATATGGGCCATGCCCGGATGAAACACCGCCGCCGGACCGTCCAGCGGTTTCAGCTTCACTTCCGTTTCGGACACGACGAGAATCCGGTCGTCCTTCTCCCGCCGCATCAGCTGCGCCAGCGTCATCGTGCCGCGCCGGACGAATCTGGCGCCGAGTTCGCGGGCCAGCCGCTGCGCCCGTTCCACGGCAGCGGGAGACGGCGAAATCGCCGTGGTCGTGAGCAACTACATCACCCGTTTGAACATTTTTTCGAGTTCGTATTTCGTAAAGCGGACGATGATCGGACGGCCGTGGGGACACGTGAACGGGCTGGCGCATTGCGACAGCCGGCTGATCAGCGATTCCATCTCCGCGACGGACAGCGATTCGTTCGCTTTCGTCGAACGGCGGCAGGCGCACAGGATGGCGGATTTTTCCCGCAATTTGGCGATGTCGATGGTTTCCTGTTCCGACAACATCCATTCCGCCATCTCCATGATGATCTCCCGCTCTTCCCCCTTCGGAAACCAGTGGGGACAGGAGCGGACGATGAAGGACGAGCCGCCGAACGGTTCCAGCATGACGCCGGCCTGGGCGAAAACGCCCAATCTCCGTTCGATGAGTTTGGCTTCCGCGGGCGTGAAATCGAGCGTGAGCGGCACGAGCAACTCCTGGCTTGCCCCGGCGGGATTGCCGAACAATGCGAGAAACCGCTCGTAATTGATCCGTTCGTGGGCGGCGTGTTGATCGATCAAATAAAGGCCTTCCTCGTTTTGCGCCACGATATAGGTGCCGTGGGCCTGCCCGATCGGGTGCAGTTCCGGGAAAACCGGAGCCGCGCCCGTGGTGTCGTGCCCTTCCGGCGGTTCATACAGCCGGACCGCCCGGTCCGCCGGAAGCCGGTGTTGGGGAGCCGGCGTGCCGGAACCGCGCAGTCCCGCAGCGGAGGCCGGCCGCGGTACGGGCCGTGCGGTTCCTCCTTCGGAGAGCCGCCCCCGCTCCGGCGATGCCGATTCCCGGACGCGGGCAACCGGCGTCGGGGATTCCGGCACCCTGCCGTTCATATGCCCTGCGCCGGAATCCGTTCCGTTTTCGTCATGTTCCGTCCGCCGTTCGGCCTGGTCGTCCCGCCTTCCCGCCGGCGTGCCGGATTCCCGATCCGCCGGGGCCGGAGCGGGCATACGGCCCGCATCGTACAACGGCATCCGCTCTTGGACGATCCGCTCCCGCACGACCGGCTGCTGCTTCGCCCGCTGTTCCGGAATGAGCGTCAGTTCCCTGAGCGCATTCCGGAGGTTTGTCACGACGAACCGGTACAACTCCTGCTCCTTGCTGAACCGGACTTCCAGCTTGGCCGGATGCACGTTGACATCCACCAGAGACGGATCCATGGTCAGGTGAAGGACGACCATCGGATACCGGTGGATGGGCAGCAGCGTGTGATACGCCTCCTGAATGGCCTTGGACAACCCGAAATGGCGGATGTAACGACCGTTCACTACCACGGTCATCGCTTGTCGTCCGGAGCGGCTAAGCTCCGGCTTGCCGATCCAGCCGCTCAGGGTGTAATCGGGATCTTCCGCTTCCACCCGCACCATCTGGCGGGCGCTTTCTCTCCCGTACACAGCGGCGATCACCTGCAACAAATCGCCGCTTCCCGCGGTGCGCAGCAACGCATTGCCGTTGTGGGTCAGCGAGAAGGCAATGTCGGGCCTTGACAGCGCCAACCGGTACATGAAATCCGAAATGTGGGACATTTCCGTCTGGACGGTTTTCATGTATTTGAGCCGCGCCGGCGTGTTGTAAAACAGATCCCGCACCGTAAAATCGGTGCCCCGCGGCGCCGCCTTTTCGGCAAAGCTTTGCTCGTTGCCGCCTTCCAGGACGATGCGCCAGCCGAGCCCGTCTTCCCGGTCGCTCGTCACGCACGTCACCCGGCTCACGGCGGCGATGCTGGCCAGCGCTTCGCCGCGGAAGCCGAGGGTGCGGATGTGAAACAAGTCTTTGCCCGTCCGGATTTTGCTCGTCGCGTGCCGGAAGAAGGCCAGGCGCAGGTCGTCCCGGTCCATGCCGCAACCGTTGTCGGTGACACGCAGGAAAGACAATCCGCCGTCCTCCGCCGTCACGTCCACCTGGGAAGCCCCGGCGTCCACGGCATTTTCCACCAACTCCTTCACCACCGAGGCGGGCCGCTCCACCACTTCCCCCGCCGCGATCCGGTCGGCGACATGGCTGTCCAGTACGCGAATGATCCCCACGTTACTTCCCTCCGTCTTCCATCAGCGTGACGGTGCCGTCCTCATCGATCCAAGCGAATGACGGAAAGGCGGTCTGAAACCGGTTCAGGGCGATGTAGCTGACGCCGTTCCGCAGCAAAACCCCTTCCGAATCAACGGCATATTCCGCTTCCACCCACGCCGAGCGGATGAGTACCGACCGGGTTTCGGCGTCCCAGGTCGCAATGCCTTCCACCAGCGCCGCGAGCACCCGGGCCGGAACGTACACCCTCCCGTTTTCCCGGATGACCGAAAAACGGTCAAGCACGGGCACCCCGTTGATCGTCAACGATTCGGCGTCCAGTTTGATGTTTACGTTGACCTCTCCGGCCAGTTGCAGCGCGGCGATCAACTGGGGCACGTCCCCGTGCACGACCACATCCGGCTCCAGCCCGACCAGGTTGACCGGCCGCCTCTTGGGCGTCAAATATTCCTGTACCGTCAGTTTCAGCACGCTGCCGTCCGACAAATGGAACAAAGACTGGACGCTGCCCTTGCCGTACGATGTTTTCCCGACCAGGCGGGCGACGCCGTGATCCTGCAGGGACCCGGCCAACACTTCCGAAGCGCTGGCGCTGTATTCGTTGATCAGGATGAACACCGGAATGTCCAGGGGATTCATGTTTCTCATGACGTACGTTTGCTCCCGGCCGTCCCGGTCCCGGGCATAAATGAGCACCCCGTCGTCCACGAACAGGGCCGCCATCCTGCCCGCGGAGTCCAAATAACCGCCGGGGTTGTTGCGCAGGTCGAGGATAAGTGCCTTCATCCCTTCTTCCTGCAATCGCTCCATTTCTTCGAAAAACAGTTCGTCGACGTCGCTGGAAAAACTGGTGACCCGGACGTATCCGATGCCCGGTTCCATGAGTTCGGCCGTCAGCGGGGGCACGTGGATGCCGCTCCGCTCCACGGTCAACTCCAGCGTTTCACCGCTGCGGTCCACCGCAATGGTCACGCTCGTACCCGGGGTTCCGGTGATATAGCCGACCAGTTCCTTCAGCGTCATGCCTTCCGCTTTCATCCCGTTCACGGCAACGATATAGTCACCAGCCAGCAAACCGGCCTTCTCCGCCGGCGTGTCCTGGAACACTTCGATCACGAAAAAGCCTTTTTCATTGGAGCCGACCCGGATGCCGATCCCGATGTAATTGTTCTCCATGGAATCCACGAATTGCTGCCATCGGTCGCTCGACAAATACTCCGTGTAAGGGTCGTTCAGTGATGCAATGACCGTCTCGATGCTTTCCGTATCCAGGTCCTCCAGCTGGACGCCGCTTACGTGGTAGTTGAGGACGAGATCGATTACTTCCTGCTTGATGTCGTAATTTTCCGTTGCGCTTGCGGCAACCGGCGTGCAGACGAGAAGCAAGGCAAGGCAGAGGGGCAAAACTTTGCCGGAAACAAGGGCACGAATCGAACGAATGCGGTCTGTCATCAGGTTGACCATCCTTTCGGGCAATGGGAGTTTAAGGTTTGGCAGCGGGCTGGGTCAACATTTGCTTCAATTCGTGCAAAAATTGCATCGCCTGAAGCGGCGTCATGTTGAGCAGGTCGGCTTCCTTCAGCCGTTTTCCGGCTTCCTCGAGACGGGGATCGGTTTTGTCGGCTGCCGGTTTCGCGTCCCGTTTCGGTTCCGGTTCCGGCTCGAACAAACTGAGCTGCACGACGGAGCTCGTCCGCTCCCGCCGCATGTCCGCCTTTTCTTCCAAAATTTGTAACAACTCGTACGAACGGCTCACGATGCTGTCGGGCAACCCGGCGATTCGCGCGCAATAGATGCCGTAGCTCGTATCCGCCGCCCCCGGCGTCAGCTTGCGCAGGAAGGTGACGTTGCCGCCGTCCTCCTTCACCGCCATGCGGCCGTTGGTGAGGCCGGACAACGACTGTTCGAGATGCGCCAGTTCGTGGAAATGGGTCGATACGAGCGTCTTGCACCCGATCTGGTCATGCAGAAACTCGATCACCGCCTGGGCGATGGCCATCCCTTCGTTGGTGGACGTGCCGCGCCCCAGTTCGTCGATGATGACGAGGCTTCGCCGCGTCGCCTTTTCCGTCATGACGCGAATGTCCATCATCTCCACCATGAACGTGCTCTGTCCGCCGATCAGATCGTCCGCCGCGCCGATCCGCGTGAATATCCGGTCCACGATCGGGATTTCGGCGGCTTTCGCCGGCACGAAACAGCCGATTTGCGCCATGATGACGATGAGGGCCACTTGGCGCATGTACGTGCTCTTGCCGGCCATGTTCGGCCCGGTGATGAGCAGCACCGACCCCCGCTCTTCCGACAGCTCCGTGTCGTTGGCGACAAACCGCTCTTCGTTGAGCACCGCCTCCACCACCGGATGGCGTCCGTCCGTGATGCCGAGCCGGTATCCGTCGGTAATCACCGGCCTCACGTACCCGCGCGTAGCGCTCACTTCCGCCAGCGAATGCAGTGCATCCGCCTTGGCCAGCGCGTCGGCCAAAAGCTGCAGCCGCACGATTTCGCCCGCAATCCGTTCCCGGAGTTCGGTGAACAGCTCGTACTCCAGCGATACGATCCGTTCTTCCGCTTCGAGAATGAGCGCTTCCTTCTCCTTCAGTTCCGGCGTGACGAACCGCTCCGCGTTCGCCAGCGTCTGCTTCCGCTCGTAACGTCCTTCCGGCAACAGGTGCAAATTCGCTTTCGTTACCTCTATATAATAACCAAATACTTTGTTGTAACCCAGTTTCAGCGATTTGATGCCGGTCGCTTCCCGCTCGAGCCGCTCCAGTTCGGCCATCCACTTTTTCCCGCTGGAGCCGGCTTCGCGGTACTTGTCCAGCTGTTCGTTGTAACCGGCCTTGATCATGCCGCCTTCCCGGATCGTGGCGGGCGCGTCTTCGTCGATGGCGGCGTCGATCCACTCCCGGATGTCGCGGCAATCGTCCAGCCCGTCGGCCAATGCGGCGAGCGTGCGGGAACCGCTGCCCGCGAGCAGTTCGCGGATCGCCGGGACGGCGGCCAGGGAGGAAGCGAGAGCGAGCAGATCGCGGGCGTTGGCGGACCCGTACGCGATTCTGCCGGCAAGCCGCTCCAGATCGTACACCCGCTTCAGGTGATCGCGCAACTCGTCCCGCACGATGAACTGGTTGGCGAGACATTCCACCGCCTCCAGCCGCGCGTTGATTTCCGCCGCATCCATGAGCGGTTTTTCGATCCAGCGCCGCAGCATGCGGGCGCCGATGGCCGTCACCGTCTTGTCCAGCAGCCACAGGAGCGAACCGTTCCGGGACCGGTCCCGCACCGTTTCCGTCAGCTCCAGGTTGCGGCGGGTGAACGGATCGAGAATGAGGTATTGCTTCGGTTCGTACACGTTCAGCCGGCGGATGTGGGCGAGGGAACGTTTTTGTGTCAGGTGGAGGAAATGGAGCAGCATGGCCACCGCCTTTTCGACGGCTGGATGCTGTCTGGGTACGTCCGCGCCGAACTGTTGCCCGATCACCGACGGATCGGCTTCCGGGAACGGCTCCGTCCGCCGCGGGCGGAAGGCAACCGGCAGGCGCCGCACCATTTCTTCGATCAGGTCCGCGTCACCGATCAGTTCGGCGGGCTTGTACACGTAAATTTCGTCCAGCAGCAGTTCGGCGGAGGCTTCCACGCCGGCGGCATGCAGTTCGCCCGTCGACAGGTCGCAGGCGGCGATGCCGTACCGTCCGTCCGCCTGCGCCACGCAGGCGATGTAGTTGTTGCCGGCTTCCGCCGTCACCTTGCCGTCCATCACCGTTCCCGGCGTGACGATGCGCACGATTTCCCGGCGGACGACGCCCTTCGCTGCGGCCGGATCTTCCATCTGTTCGCAGATCGCCACTTTGTATCCTTTTTCCACGAGACGATTGATGTAGTTTTCCGCGGAGTGGTGGGGAACGCCGCACATCGGAATCCGTTCGGGAGCGCCTCCGTCCCGCCCGGTCAGCGTAATTTCCAATTCGCGGCTCGCCAGGACGGCGTCCTCAAAAAACATTTCATAGAAATCGCCAAGCCGGAACATGAGGATGGCGTCCCCCGCTTCCCGCTTGACGGACAAGTATTGTTCGATCATGGGTGTATATTTGCTCATCCGGGTTCCTCCGAAAGTTCAAATCGCAACAAGGTTCCTCCTATTATAGCAAAAAAAATGCGCCGGCGTTGCGCGGAAATGGCTTCTTTCGCACCCCGCCGGCACGGCCGGTCCTTGCTTCGCCGCAAATTGCGGCCGCTCCCGAGCCAACGGCATGACGCCCTTCGATTTCGACAACGGTTCCGAACGTTCGTGCGCCGGAGTCTCGCCTTCTTCCCTGCCAGGCTGCCCGATCCGCTTCCCGGCCCGTCAGTGCCGACCGCTGCTCCCACCGGGCGATGTCCGGCGGTCAGAAAGGCGGAATGCGCCATGCCTTGCGGATATCCGCATCGCTTCGCCACGTCCTTCCCGAGGCCATCCACTCCCCCAGGGGGTCGAGAAACCGGGCATATTTGGCATAGCCGTCCAGCGACGCGATTTGCTTCCACAGCCGCTCCGCAACGGGCGCCAGACGCTCCTTGTCCCCCGCGGCGAAGGCTTCCAGGACGTCGGGGTCGTCCAGCGGCCGCTCCGTGAGCCGTTCGTACTGTTCCGCGACGAGTTTCGCCAGCGCCAACGCTCCTTTCGTCACGCGGGGAGAGGCGATGACGCTCGGCAGCGTCCGGTACTCGAAACCGCCGTGGCTCTTCACGCGGACGTCGCCCGGCCGGCCGTATTTCTTTCTGCGCCTCGCCGCCGTTTCATCTTCAAGAAGCGCGAGCGGCAGCGCCAAATAGTTGTCCAGCGCCCGCACGAGCGCGGCGTTCAGGGGGACGCCGCTGATATGGATGTGGCCGCCGACCGGTAATCCCGGCACCGGCATCGCGCCGGCGACCCATTTGAGGCCGGGATCGGCAATGTGCGAAGCCGCCGTCCACATTGCCCGGCGCAAGCCGCGGATGAGCATTTCCGGCTCGCGGTCCGGGGCGGGGCGAAGTTCCGCCAGCGGATGCGTATCCGACCGGCCGGGCACGGTGGCGTTGTCGCATCCGACGATACCTTCCCTGGCAAAAAAACGGCTTGCCGGAACGACCTTGCCGCTTTCGTTCAGCAGCACGAATTCCGGATCCATGCCGAGGACCGCTTCCCCTTGCCTGGCGTCCCCGGCACCGGCAGCCAGCGCCGCCAGGGCGTTCCGCCACGGCGACCAGTCCTCATCCGCGGGTTCCGGGGCCGGATCGAGGCGCTCGAGCACCGCGCCGCGGGCGCCTTCCAGCCGGACGGTGACGACGGCAAAATCGAGTCCCGCTCCGTAGACGGTCCTGACGGCATAACGGGCCAGACGGGCAAGTTTTCGGGGCGAGTCCCCGTTCCCGGCCGCTCCGGGCCCCCGCCCCCCGTTCGAACGACGAACGCCGACGACCGCCATGTCGAAAACGCCGATCTCCCATCGCTCCGCTCCGGGATCGACAAGCCATGGCCGGTTTTTCCCTTCCGCTTCTCCGGCATCCGGCGGTTCGAACCTGACGCCGTGAACCACCAGTTTACGCCGGAGCCGTCCGTCATTCCGCAACATCGCCGCTTGCGCCGGATCGTTCAGCACGCGGCGGAATCCGGCAACGGAACGCCCGCCCCGGCCGGGCGTATCCTTCCGCCAGCAAACAAGCACGCCGCGGCGTTCCTCCGGCAACACCGGTCCCCCGGAGAAACCCGCCCGCGCGAGCCGCCGCCGCCAGACGGCGCTCCCGTCGTGCCAGACAAACACGCTCATCCCGCCGCCTCCGCCCCCGTTTCACATCGCTTTTTTTTTCAACAAAAAGAGGGCACAAAAGCCCCCTCCTTTGCGGAAGATGCCGCATAGGATAATGGAAAAGGACGACGGACCATCAGGAAAACGTCTCCTCTTCCCCGTCGTCCAGCAAATCCGGATCCAGGTCTTCGTAGTCGTCCGCATCCACTTCCAGCGGGAAATCGAAGTCTTTCGCTCCGTCTCCGTCGCAGCCGCCGGGGCAGACCACCACGCAAACTTTCGTTTCCGCGATCATCTCCACCTGGTACTCCCGCTCCACCCGGACGATCACCCCGCCGCCGCCCGTTACGTTTGCTTCCAGGCAGTGAGGTTCCTGCGTCGCTACCGCCGTAACCTCCACCGTATTGCGGCGATAGTTGGGGTCGATGTACGTCATCGGCACCGTCTCCACATAAGAAACCGTTTCTTTGGCCACATCCGTTTTCGTGTTTTTGCTGTGGGAATACCAGACGTTGATGTCGTAAGTACCGACGATTTCGACGCCGTCACCGGCTTTGACCGCTTCGTACTGGTGGTTTATGATCCAAGCCCCCAAAATATTGGTCGGATGATGAGGCGGATTTACGGTATGCGTGACCTGGGAAAACTTGCGGCCTTTGCCGCACACCGCCTTGGTCACGATTTCGCGGCAGGCCAGTTCCTTGTCTGCGATCGACATGCTCTCCTTTCAACCTCCTCCATACGATCATTCACTAAAGTGTATGCAGGGCATTCGTCTAGGGTGACAACGGCGGCCGGGGCGCGAGCGGGATCATGGCGGGCGGCGCCGGCGGGACAAATGCCTTGATAGCTCATCATATGGCGGGAAACGTGCCCGGGTGCATAAAAAAAGCCAATCGCGCACCTTGCCGGTTCGTCCGCCGCTTGTCCCGCGGGATTGACGCGATCCGGCCGGACGGCGGCAACCGATATGCCGATCCGCGCATCCCGTAAACGCCTCCGCCCCCGCAAAAAACAACCCGGCAAACATGGACGCAGCCGTCCGTTTGCCGGGTTGTTCCGGTTGATTTCCGGATCCGGGAAAATCAAGCAAACTTCTCTTTCAAATGTTCAATGAGATAGCGGGGATTGAGCGGCTCCCCGGTCGCGCCCCGGATCAATTCATCCGGCGTGCGGGATTTGCCGTGGCGGTGAATGCGGTCCGTCAGCCACTCGCGGATCGGGCCGAGTTCGCCGCGTTCGATCCGCGCCTCCGTGTCCGGCATCTCCCGCCGGAGCGCATGCATCAACTGGGCCGCGTACATGTTGCCGAGGGAGTACGTCGGGAAATAACCGAACGAACCGCCGGACCAGTGGACGTCCTGCAGCACGCCTTCTCCGTCGTGGGCGGGAACGACGCCGAGATACTCGGCGTACTTCCGGTTCCACAATTCCGGCAAATCCTTCACTTCGATTTCTCCGCTGATCAACGCCTTCTCCAGTTCATACCGGATGATGATGTGCAGATTGTACGTCAGCTCGTCGGCTTCGATGCGGATGAGGGAAGGCTGCGACCGGTTGATCGCGCGATAAAAGGCTTCCGCGTCCACGTCCGCCAGCTGCTGCGGGAACAGGCGTTTCAGATCGGGGAGATACCGCCGCCAGAAGGGGCGGCTCGTGCCGACATAAATTTCCCAAAAACGCGACTGGGATTCGTGGATGCCCATGGAAGCGCCGTCGAACAACAGGGTGCCGGCCAGCTCGGGAGCCAGGTTTTGCTCGTACAGGGCGTGCCCGCCTTCATGGATGGTGCCGGACAGGGCGAACCAGACGTCGTTCGCTTTGTAGCGGGTCGTCACCCGCGCATCCCCCGGTCCGAGGGTGATCATGAACGGGTGCTCCGTTTCGTCCAGGCGGCCCGCCTCGAAATCATAGCCCATTTCCCGGAGGATGAACAAACTGAACTCCCGCTGCCGCTCGATCGGGTATTCCCGCTTCAAAAAATCCGCCCGCACATCCCTGCTCCGTTCGGCAGCCGCCTGCACCAGCGGCACCGTCTCTTCCCGGAGCTCCCCGAATACGCGGTCCAGCACGTCCACCGTCATGCCCGGCTCGTACTGGTCCAAGAGCGTGTTGTACGGATGCCCTTCATGCCCCCAGAGGCCGATGAACGCCCGGGTCATCTCCACGATGCGTTCCAGATACGGCGCAAGCAGGGAGAAATCCGCCTTCTGTTTCGCTTCTTCCCATGCCGCTTCCGCCTTGTTTGTCAGGGTGACGAATTCCCGGTGCTTCTCCGGCGGAATTTTGACGCTCCGGTCGTATTCCCGGCGCGCTTCCTTCACGTGTCTCCGGTCCAGCTCGCCGAGTTTTTCCCAGACCGCCGGTTCCTCCAGCTTCGCCAGCCATTCGCCCATTTCGTCCGAGATGGTCAGCTTGAACCGTTCCGCCGCCAGAAAACCGAGGGTTTCGGAGCGGGCTTCCACGCCCTTCCTCGGCATGCCAGTGCGCATGTCCCAATACAGAGCCGCCTCGGCGTCCGCGTACGATTTGATTTTGCGGACCAAATCGCGAAATCGTTGCAACGATTGTTCCACATGCGTCCCTTCTTTCATGTTCTGATGCGTCAAGCATACTCCAATCCGCATGCCGCATCAACTTGCCGAATGCCGTGCCGAATGATACACTGAATGCCAAAAATGCCGGGAGGAATGCACGAATGCGCATCGAATGGACACCGGCTGCCCGCGACTGGTACGCGACGCACAACACCGACCCGCGGCCGCTCAAACTCGTTTATGACATCGAAGGATGCGGCTGCGCCGTGGACGGCGTCGTCCGTCTGTGGCGGGTCGCGGAGACGGAACCCGAAGACGGGACGGCATGCGAGTTTCCCGCCGTCATCCTGTACAACGGGCGTCAGGCCGTCTTTTTCGAAGATCGGCTCATCCTGGACGTACAGGAGAGAGCGGGAACGTTCATCCTGAAAAGCGACAATCAGATTTACGCCACAGGCCTGTTCATCGAAGACAAGACGGGCGAGGCACAAACCCGGTGATCCGCCCACGGCGCCGTGATCCCTTCATTCGTCCATGACGGACAAGCCGGATCCCGGGCCCGTCTGTGACGGATAATCCTTATCCCGTTTTCAAAAGGAGGTCGCACCTTGGAGACCCGGCTGGATGAAATATTGCGCCACAACGAGCATTTTGTGCAAAACGGCGATTACGAGCAATTCCGCACCGATCGCTTTCCCGACAAAAAAATGGCCATCCTCACCTGCATGGATACCCGGCTCATCGACCTGTTGCCGCGGGCGATGAACCTGAAAAACGGCGACGCGAAAATCATCCGCAACGCCGGCGCCATCGTCTATCAACCGTTCGGGAACATCATGCGCAGCCTGATGGTGTCCGTCTACGAACTCGGCGCCGAAGAAATATTCGTCGTCGGCCATCACGATTGCGGCATGACGGGCCTCGATCCCGAACGAATTTTCAACCGGATGAAAGAAAAGGGCATCGATCCGGCCGTGTTCGACACCCTCAAACATTCCGGAATCGATCTGCCCCGCTGGCTGACGGGTTTTGATTCCGTCCGCGAAGGCGTGAAACGGAGCGTGTCGCTCATCCGCAACCATCCGCTCCTGCCGTCCGGCCTGCCCGTGCACGGCCTGATCATCGACCCCGTCACCGGCAAGCTGGAAGTCGTCACCGAAGGGTACGGGCACGCTTGATTCTCTGGGCCCCGCATCCGAAACCGCCCATTGCACCACCAACGCCACACCATACATCAAATATGGGAAGAAACTTCCGTTCACCAGTCTGAAATTCGATTATTGCGCCAATTAAGGGAAGTTTTGGACCTCTGTCAAGAAAGTGGACACGAATTCACCACATTGGGGGCAACGGGGTAGGGATGGCAGGAATCCGTGGTCTGCACCTTATGTTTCTTCGACACACAGGAACGCAATCCCATCTGCCTCATGTATACGGCCA
>Ga0310829_1000609_pt1 | contig 26952 bp, 17 predicted proteins | sample WT_ome_4_FD_202244 | JGI IMG/M metagenome (GOLD analysis project Ga0310829, IMG submission 202244) | Sorghum-adapted microbial communities enriched on wild type (WT) sorghum from Joint BioEnergy Institute, Emeryville, California, United... ... | reverse complement strand
TCCGCATCCAGGTCGATCACGATGAAGCCGATCACCTCGTGGGTAATCCGCTGCTTGATCGTCGTCATGATCGACACGACATGTTCCGACTCGTATTGAAACCCGTCCAGCCGGTCCTGGGGAAGCGCCTCGTCGGGCGGCACGATCAGCACTTCGTCAGGCGCGTTCATCAAATGCTGAAAATGCGGGTTGCGCAGCGGATTCTGGTTCAGGGCAAACACCCCTTTCCGCTCGCTGATGCCCCGGCCGTACAGGTTCACCATGGCGATGTTGAGCACGTTGTCGTTCCGGTACGTTTTGCGGTACAGGTCGAACGCCTGCAAAATGTCCTTCGCGTCGGCATAGGAATCCGTCTGGGAAAACAGGTAGCGGAGCACCGCCTGATGGTTTTCCAGTTCAAGCAGCCGCATCGTGTCCTGAAAAAGGACGTCGATGTCGCGGGCCAACCGGTCGGCGGCAAGCAGGAAGGCAGCCTTGCTGTGGTCGGAAATCGTCCGGAACGATTTCTGGTATGACACGATGCCGACGGCAATAAGCGGCACCATCGTCAAGACGACGAACATGGCCAGCATTTTGACGCGCAAACTGGAAAACATCCATTGTGCCACTTGTTTCATGACCCGGCCCATTCCTTCATTTCTGGCAAACGTATCACTTGTATTCTATAACAGAAAGATTGTAAACGCATGCAGGAATAAAAAAATCTACCATCTGAACAAAAGATCGAACCTTTCCCGCCCGGTCGCTTCCATTTTCCAAAAAAATGTGCAACATTTTCCCTTCATTCTCCGTATTTTCGGCCTTTGAAAGCGCTTAAGATTGGAGGTGCACGAAATCCAGACCATCCATAAAGGGAGGCATGTCACGATGAACATGTGGAAACGGTATGCAAAACTGTTCCTGGCCGTTCTTCTGGTTGCCGTCATGGCTGCCTGCGGCAACAATTCGTCAACAGGATCGGCCGGAGGAAGCGAAGGCGGCACCCAGCAAAGCCAAAGCACCGGCACCCAATCGTCCGGCGCCAAGGATGAACCCGCAGCGGCGCCCGCCGACAAAAAGATCGTGCTCGGCTTCGCCCAGGTCGGCGCGGAAAGCGGCTGGCGCACGGCCAACACGGAGTCGATCAAGGAAGCGGCGGCCGCGGCGGGCATTGAATTGAAGTTTTCCGACGCGCAGCAAAAGCAGGAAAACCAGATCAAGGCGATCCGTTCGTTCATCCAGCAGAAAGTCGACGTCATCGCCTTCTCGCCGGTCGTCGAGTCGGGTTGGGACACGGTGCTGAACGAAGCGAAGGAAGCCGGCATCCCCGTCATCCTGACCGACCGGGCCATCGACTCGGACGACGAGTCGCTGTACGTCTCGTTCATCGGATCGGACTTCGTGGAGGAAGGCCGCCGCGCCGGCCGCTGGCTCTTGGAGCAATTCAAGGACGCCACGGAACCGGTGAACATCGTCGAACTGCAGGGCACGACGGGTTCCGCCCCGGCGATTGACCGCAAGGCAGGCTTTGAAGAAATCATCAAGGAAAATCCGAATCTGCAAATCATCGCTTCGCAAACCGGCGACTTCACCCGGGCGAAGGGCAAGGAAGTCATGCAGTCGTTCCTGCAGGCGCACAAAGACATCGACGTGCTGTACGCCCACAACGACGACATGGGGCTCGGCGCGATCCAGGCCATCGAAGCGGCCGGCCTCGTCCCCGGCAAAGACATCATCATCATCACCGTCGATGCCGTGAGAGACGGCATGCAAGCCGCGGCGGAAGGCAAAATCAACTTCATCGTGGAGTGCAATCCGCTGCTCGGCCCGCAGCTCATGGATGCCGTGAAAGCCGTCGTGGAAGGCCGGGAAGTGCCGAAACGGATCGTCACCGAGGAAGGCACGTTCACGTCGGAGGAAGCGAAGGCCGCCCTGCCGACCCGGAAATATTGATCCGCGATCCCGGTCCGCAAGGCACGCAAGCCAACACAAAACCTTCGGAGGCCGCTCCATCCCCGCTCACATGGGACGGGGCGGTTTTTTTCCCGTAAATGCGAACAAGGGGGCTTTCAGCATGCACGACCAAGTGCAGGAAGCAAGACCGATTTTGCAAATGACCGGCATTCACAAACGGTTTCCCGGCGTCCATGCGCTGGACGGCGTCGATTTCCGCATGTTTCCAGGCGAAGTGCACGCCCTGATGGGAGAGAACGGCGCCGGCAAATCGACGCTCATCAAGGTGCTCACCGGCGTCTATCCGATTGACGGGGGAACGGTGGAATGGGAAGGAAAACCGCTCCATCTGCGAAGCCCGCTGGAAGCGCAACAGGCCGGCATCAGCACCGTGTACCAGGAAATCAACCTGTGCCCGAACCTGTCCGTGGCCGAAAACATTTTCATCGGGCGGGAACCCCGTTCATTCGGTAAAATCGCCTGGAAAACGATGAACCGGGCTGCCGCGGAGCTGCTCTCGGAACGGCTCAACGTGAAGCTGGACGTGACGAAGCCGCTCGGATCGTATTCCATCGCCATCCAGCAGCTGGTGGCGATCGCCCGCGCCCTGGCCATCTCGGCCCGGCTGCTCATTCTGGATGAACCGACCTCCTCCCTGGACAGGGACGAGGTCAACCAACTGTTCGACGTCATGCGCCACCTCAAAAAGCAGGGTCTCGCCATCCTGTTCGTCACCCATTTTCTCGACCAGGTATACGAAATCGCCGACCGCATTTCCATTTTGCGCAACGGGCGGTTCGTCGGGGAATTCCGGACCGAAGAGCTGCCCCGCATGGAACTGGTGCAGAAAATGATCGGCAAAGATCTGGAATTGCTCGAAGACATGCCGAAACGGAAAGCCGAATCGGAAGCGCTCGTCTCCCCCTGGCTCCAGGCGTCGGGGCTTGGGCGCAAGGGCGGCGTCGAACCGTTCGACCTCGCCATCGGCAAGGGGGAAATCGTCGGGCTGGCCGGTTTGCTCGGCTCGGGACGGACGGAGACGGCCCGCCTGCTGTTCGGCGCCGACCGCCCCGACCAGGGCAAGCTGTTCATCGAAGGCCGGGAAACACGGCTCGACACGCCGCGCAAGGCGATCGGCCGGGGCATCGCCTTCTGTCCGGAAAACCGGAAAACGGAAGGCATCATCGAAGATTTGACGGTGCGGGAAAACATCATTCTGGCCCTGCAGGCAAGCCGCGGCTGGTTTCGCGCCTTGTCCCGCAAGCGGCAGGAGGAGATTGCCGACGAGTACATCCGGGCGCTCGGCATCCGGCCGCCCGATCCCGGGCAGTTCGTCCGCAACCTGTCCGGCGGCAACCAGCAGAAAGTGCTGCTCGCCCGCTGGCTGCTCATGCAACCGAGGTTGCTCATCCTGGATGAACCGACGCGTGGCATTGACGTCGGCGCCAAGGCGGAAATCCAGAAACTCGTGCTCTCCTTGTCCGACAAGGGAATGGGCGTGCTCTTCATCTCGTCCGAACTGGAAGAAGTGATCCGCGTCAGCAACCGGGTCGCCGTGCTGCGGGACCGGCATCTCGTGCGGCATCTGACGGACGAAGACGTTCACCAAACCGCCGTCATGCAGGCCATTGCGGGAGGTTGATACGATGAAATTCCAATGGATGAACAAACCGCTGTTTTGGCCGCTCGTCGCCCTCGGTTTGCTGCTTCTGTTGAATTTGGCCCTGAAACCGGAGTTTTTTGCGATCCGTTACCAAAACGGACATCTGTACGGCAGCCTGATCGACATCCTGAACTTCGGTTCCCCCCTCGCCATCGTCGCCGTCGGCATGACCCTCGTCATCGCCACGCGGGGCATCGACCTGTCGGTCGGCTCGCTCGTCGCCATCGCCGGGGCGATGGCTTGCCTGACGATCAGCAGGGGCGCCGACCAGCAATCCCTCGGGCTCATCTTGTCCGCCGTTGCCTTCGCGTTGCTGCTTTCCCTCGCCCTCGGGCTGTGGAACGGGCTCCTGGTGGCCGTCGCCGGCATCCAGCCGATCATCGCCACGCTCATCCTGATGGTCGCCGGGCGCGGCATCGCGCAGCTGATCACGAGCGGGCAAATCATTACGGTGAACAGCAAACCGTACAATTTCATCGGCGCCGGGTGGCTGTTCACCTTGCCTTTTTCCGTCTATCTCGTCGCCGTCGTCTTCCTGTTCGCCGCCTTGATGACGCGCAAGACGGCGCTCGGCATGTTCATCGAAACGATCGGCTGCAATCCGGTGGCCGCCCGGCTGGCGGGGATCCGCGGCCGAACGATCCTGCTTGCGGTCTACATGTTTTGCGCGCTCTGCGCCGGCATCGCCGGGCTCATCACCAGCTCGAACGTCTCCAGCGCGGACGGCAACAACGCCGGCCTGTGGATCGAGCTGGACGCCATCCTGGCCGTCGTCATCGGCGGCACGTCGCTGGCCGGCGGCCGGTTTTCCCTGGCCGGCACACTGGTCGGGGCACTCCTCATCCAGACGCTGACGACCACCATCTACATGCTCGGCGTCCCGCCGGAAATCACCCTGGTCGTCAAGGCGATCGTCGTTCTGGCCGTCTGCCTGATCCAGTCGCCGAATTTCCGCCGGTCGCTGGCGCGCGGCATTCGCACGGGCACGGCAACATCCCGCCAGGAGGTGACCCGCCATGGCTAATTGGAAACCGGACCGCAAGTACATCCCGATTTTCGTGACCATCTGCCTGTTTTTCCTCATGTTTCTGGCCGGTTCGCTCAGGTACAACGGCTTTTTCTCCCTGCAGGTGTTCATGAATTTGCTGATCGACAACGCCTTTCTGCTCATCGTGGCCACGGGGATGACCTTCGTGATTTTGTCCGGCGGCATCGACTTGTCCGTCGGTTCCGTGGTGGCCCTCACCACGATGCTGTCCGCCAGCCTCGTCACGGAAGCCGGCTGGCCGCCGTACGTCGTCATTCCGCTGGTGCTGGCCTGCGGCACGCTGTTCGGGTGGCTGATGGGCGCCATCATTCATCATTTTGACATCCAGCCGTTCATCGTCACACTGGCCGGCATGTTTCTCGCCCGCGGGCTGTGTTACGTCATCAGCATCGACACGATTACGATCAACGATCCGTTTTACACGACGATGGCCCTCGCCAAAATCCGCCTGCCCGGCGGCGCCTTCATCTCCGTCAGCGTCGTCATCGCCCTCGCCGTCGTGCTGCTGGCGGTGTACCTGGCGCATTACACCCGTTTCGGGCGCAACACGTACGCCATCGGCGGCAATCCGACGTCCGCGATGTTGATGGGGTTGCCCGTCGGGCGCACGAAAATGCTCGTCTACGCCTTCAGCGGATTTTGCTCGTCCCTGGGCGGCGTCGTGTTCACCTTCTACATGCTGTCGGGTTACGGGCTTCATGCCGTCGGACTCGAACTTGACGCCATCGCCGCGGTCGTGATCGGCGGCACGCTGCTCACCGGCGGCTCCGGCTACGTGATCGGCACCTTGTTCGGCGTGCTGATCCATGGCGTCATCCAGACGATCATCACCTTCGAGGGGACGCTCAGTTCCTGGTGGACGAAAATGGTCATCGGCATGTTGCTGTTCCTGTTTATCCTGCTGCAGCGGCTTTTTACGGCACAAACTTCGCGAAACCAGCCCATGTAGGATATGATAGGATATAATGGAAGGAACGGGAAACCGGTCCGAAATCCGCGAACGGGAGGGGATTGCTTTGCCGCGGTCCATCAGGCGAATTCGTGCCGGCATCCGCTTGCGCTTGTTGTTGCTGGCCTGCCTCATGTTCCTCGCAAGTTGCGAACAGGGGGCCGTGACGCCGCAGGCGCTGCCGGATGTGCCCGACGATCCCCTCTTCCCGGCGACCGTGTCCACGGACGTTGCCGCGGAGAAACGGAAAATCGTGCTCGGCTTCTCCCAGCTCGGCTCCGAAAGCGACTGGCGCAACGCCAATACGCGCTCGATCCAGGAGGCGGCGAAGGAAGCGGGCATCGAACTGCTGTTTGACAACGCCGAACAGTCCCAGGAGAAACAGATCGAGGCCATTCGCCGGTTTATCGCGCAGAAAGTCGACGTGATCGCCTTCGCGCCCGTGATCGAAACCGGGTGGGAACACATTTTGACCGAGGCGAAACAAGCCGGCATCCCGGTCATTTTGTCCGACCGCGCGGTGCAGATCAGCGACCCGTCCTTGTACGTCACGTTCATCGGCGCGGACTTCTACGAGGAAGGGCGCAAGGCGGGCAAATACCTGCTGGACAAAATGCGCAACACGGCCGGGCCCATCGTCATCGCGGAGCTGGAAGGCACCGAAGGGTCGTCGCCCTCCATCGATCGCGGCCGGGGATTCCGGGACGTCATCGGCGAGCGTGCCGACATGACCATCGCCTATTCCGCTCCCGCCGACTTCACCGTGGAACTGGGCAAAGAAGTCATGCGCCGGTTTTTGCTGGAAAGCGACGGCAGCATCGACGTGCTGTTTGCACACAATGACGACATGGCGCTGGGCGCCATCGAAGCCATCGAGGAATTCGGGCTGAGGCCCGGGAAGGACATCGTCATCATTTCCGTGGACGGCACGCGAAAGGCGTTCGAAAAAATGGTGGAAGGCAAAATCAACTGCATCGTGGAGTGCAATCCGTTGCTCGGTCCGATCCTGATGCAGGCCGTCCGTGAAATCACCGAAGGCCGCACCCTGCCGAAGCGGATCGTCCCGCCGGAAAGCGTGTTTACCGAAGTGCTGGCTGAGATGGAGGTGGCCAACCGGCAATACTAGCGAGGCCGCCCCGGCACTCCGGTGATTTGCGGGTTCCGGGACACGCGTCATAACACCAAGGAACAAAAGCCTGTTTCGCAACAAGCGAAACAGGCTTTTTGACGGCAACGTTTGCCTGCTATCCACCGTAATGACCTGACCGGTCATTGGATGGCTGCCGGTTGCCGGGGATTGCCCAAATCCCTGGTATCACAATCGGCATGGCAAATGGGAAACGGCGTTGAAGACGTTAACGCCGCTTCACTCCCCGGTCTCCGCTTCCAACCGAAACAGCGCCGCGCCGTGGGGCGGAATGTCCGCGGCCAATTCGCCCGTGAGCAAGCCGGTTTGCTGTCCGGTCCACAATTCCTTGCCGCGGAATGCCTTCGTCAGGCCGATGTCCCTCGGCGCCACGGCAACGCGCTCCTCCTCCTCACCGACGTTGAACAGCGCGACGTACCGCTCTCCTTCCGGTCCTTCGGCCGCCCACGCGATCCGGTTCCCCTCCCGGTATACTTGCCGGGCGTTGAAACTTTCCCGGTGCATCCTCAACACGTCCCGGTTCGTCAAGAGCGACAGCGTCCACTCGTCGTTGTCCCGCAGTTCCCCGCCAAACATGAGCGGTGAGCGGAAAATCGTCCACAGCGTCATCATCGTCAATTGCTCGTCCCGGGTGAACCGCGTCCGCCGGTCCCCCGCACCCCCGTCCACATTGCGGATCCCGATGCGGCCGAGGGGCAGCATGTCGCAATCCGGCCAGGCGCCGGGGCGGGACTTCCCTTCCCACTGCTTGCACCGGTCGAACATGTCCAGGAGAAGCGACCATTTGTCCCAGTAGTCGTCGGTCATCCGCCACATGTTGGCATGGGCCGCCAGGAAATCGGCGTACTCCAGCGGGGCCGGACCGGGCGACAAGCTGAGCACCATCGGCCGGCCGCACCGGTCGATCGCCCTGCGGATCAGTTCGATTTCCGCCAGGTGCGTGCCGTACAGGCGCGAGGCCGCAATGTCGTCCACCTTCACGAAATCAACGCCCCATTCGGCATACAGCTCAAACAGGGAATCGTAGTACGCCTGCGCGCCCTCTTTCGCTGCATCCACGCCGTACATATCCGTATTCCAGGGACAGATGGAATTCGGATGGGCGATGTCCCGCGCCGTCAAGTCCGTCCCCTTGACCTTTCCGCTGCCGTGGACGGCCTGCCGCGGAATCCCGCGCATGATGTGAATGCCGAATTTCAATCCCAGGCCATGTATGTAATCCGCCAGCGGTTTGAACCCCCGCCCGCCTTCCGCGGAGGGGAACCGGTTGACGGCCGGAACAAGCCGCGAATGCTCATCCATGCACAAGGAAGCGAAGGGACGGTACTGCGACGAAACGGCTCCCGGTTCGTACCATTGGATGTCCACCACCACGTACTCCCAACCGTACGCCTTCAAATGCTTCGCCATGTATTCCGCATTCGCGCGAACCTCCGCCTCGGTAACCGCCGCGCCGTAGCAATCCCAGCTGTTCCACCCCATCGGGGGCGTTGCCGCCACGTGTTGAAAAGCCAATTCCATGCCTCCTGATCGTATATTGTCGTGATTGTTCCTTCCCGTATTCTATCACGTTTTGCGGGATCCACGATGAGATCCCCCACTGGCGGAGGGGGATTTTCGTGTAATTGCAAACCTGACCGGGTTAGCACACACACGGATTCCATGTTCACGAAATATGATTGGTATCATTCATATGGACACGGTTCCGTTCGTCCATGTGCCGTGGAGGGATGACTTCGTGTCACAAGCCAATATCCCAAACATTACGCCGACCATTTCTCTGACGCGGGATGAAGCCATTTCGTTGTTGATTTCATCCATCGCCATGCAGGAGTTGGGGCTCAGCCACATCATCAACGCAGAAGGTGAAAAACTGCAATATTTGCTCGGCACTTTGCCGGGCGTTACGGCGCCGGACGTAACGGTAGGCGAATTGCTGGCCATGAACGAGAGCATCAACAATACGCTGCGCGAAATCACCCGAAAAGAGTTTTTTCTGGCTAGCAAGCTGGAAAGTGCACTTTCGGTTCCCACGTTGGTCGGCCCCACGGGACCGACCGGACCGACCGGTCCCTCAGGCGGTCCGCCTGGTCCCACGGGTTCGACGGGGGCTACCGGACCCACCGGGCCGACAGGCGCCACCGGTGCAGGATTGCAAGGCATTGTGATCTTTGATCCGCTGGAAGCTCCCGGGTATCCGGTCGGGCAAGTTGTGGTGTACCAGGGGAGCACCTATGTGGTCAACACGGCGCCGCCAAGCGGTACCCCGGATACTTCTCCCGACTATACCTTGATTGCCGCTGCGGGTGCGACGGGGGCAACCGGCGAAACCGGACCGACCGGACCGACCGGACCGACCGGTGAAACCGGACCGACGGGTGCCACAGGTGAAACCGGACCGACAGGCGCCACCGGCGAAACCGGACCGACAGGCGCCACCGGCGAAACCGGACCGACAGGCGCTACGGGTGAAACCGGACCGACAGGCGCTACCGGCGCAGGATTGCAAGGCATTGTGATCTTTGATCCGCTGGAAGCTCCCGGGTATCCGGTCGGGCAAGTTGTGGTGTACCAGGGGAGCACCTATGTGGTCAACACTGCGCCGCCAAGCGGTACCCCGGATACTTCTCCCGACTATACCTTGATTGCCGCTGCGGGTGCGACGGGGGCAACCGGCGAAACCGGACCGACCGGACCGACCGGTGAAACCGGACCGACGGGTGCCACAGGTGAAACCGGACCGACAGGCGCCACCGGCGAAACCGGACCGACAGGCGCTACGGGTGAAACCGGGCCGACGGGTGCCACCGGCGAAACCGGACCGACAGGCGCTACGGGTGAAACCGGGCCGACGGGTGCCACGGGTGAAACCGGACCCACCGGACCGACCGGTGAAGCAGGCATCGGCACAATCATCCCGCTGGCGTCCGGAGCTCCGGTCACACTCACGGGGCTCGTCGGCAACCTGATCGGCACGACGTCCCTCGTCGGTTTCGGCTCCAGCTTCGTCGGCGTCTCCCTCGTCGGTGGCAACATCAGCCTCATCGGCGCTCCGGGCGTGGCCACCAACTTCGCCTTCCAGGTGCCGAGAGATACCACGATCACGTCGCTGTCCGCCTTTTTCAGCGTTACGGCCGGGATCTCTCTCCTTGCAGACATCACCCTGACGATGCAAATCTTCGCCTCAACAACACCCGACAGCAACATTTTCGCACCGATTCCCGGCGCCGTCGTGACGACCACGTTGCCCGGCACCCTCAACATCGGGGATACCGCCTCGGCCATCACGACCGGATTGAACATCCCGATTACGGCCGAAACCCGGCTGCTCGCGGTGTTCTCCGCAACCTCCCTGCTGGCCGTCACCCTTGCCGGCTACGCCAGCGGCGGCATCGCGATGACCTGACCTTCTTTCGCAACGCAACTGCCTCTCTGCGCCTGTCCCGGCGCAGAGAGGCTCGCCTGTTGTGAACACGTCTTTGTCGGCATGACTACCGTTCATCAATCAACGTCCCCGGAGGAATGGGAAATGTCCGCAAACCGCCGCTTGTCGCTGTGCATGATCGTCCGGGACGAAGAACGATGGATCACCGGCTGCCTGAACAGCGTTCGGGACATCGTGGACGAAATGATCGTGGTGGACACCGGGTCGACCGATGCAACGCCCGCCCTGGCCGCCGCATGCGGAGCCAAAGTCTATATCCGGGCATGGACCGACCATTTTGCCGTAGCGAGAAACGAAAGCCTCGCGCATGCGACCGGTGACTGGATTTTGGTGCTGGATGCGGACGAACGCCTCGACGAAGCCGACCGCCACGCCATCCGCGAGCTCATCGCCTCCGACAAATGGATCGCGTCCCTCCCCGTGCTGAACTATTACGGCGAAGATCCGCCCGATCCGGCGCGGACAAACCGGTTGAGGCAATTCCGGCTTTTCCGCAACTGTCCGGAACTCCGGTTCCAAAACGCCGTTCACGAGCAACTCGTCCGCATTCCCGAACTGACCGAAGACGCCGCGGCACACCTGCCCACCATCATCCACCATTACGGCTACATGGATGAATCCGTCCGGCAGAAGCAGAAATCCCGGCGCAACCTCCGTCTGCTGGAACAAGCGATCCGCCAAACCCGGGACGACGATCCGTGGCTGGATTACCACATGGCGAGCGAATGGTATCGCCTCGGCCGGTTCGACCGCGCCCTGACCATTCTCAACCGTGCCATAATCCGCTGTCTGCTCCGGAACAAACTGCCTCCGTCCCTCTTTTACCGGTTGAAATACGCCATGCTCATCGAAGCGAACCGCTGGCGGGAAGCCGCCTCCGGTATCGATGCCGCACTCGCGCTGTACCCTGATTATGTCGATCTGCACCTGTACAAGGGGATCATCCTGCTCAGGCTGAATGAACCCGCCGAGGCGTTGAAGTCGTTCGAGCATTGCCTGCGTCTGGGCGACGGCAACCTCGCCCATCTGACGTCCTTCGGCGCTGGCAGTTACCAAGCCTGGCATTACATCGGTCGTTGCCATTTGCAGCTGGGAGACGAGGATAAGGCGCAAGATGCTTTCCGCAAAGCGCTGGAGCTGGCCCCGACGTTCACGGAAGCCGCCGAGCGGCTGCGAACACTCCAGGGAAAGGAGGAGTGACCCGTTGTCCCAACCGTCCATTCCCGACATCACGCCGCTCATTTCGCTGACGAAAGAAGACAGCGTCAACATGATCCTGGCTTCCATCGCCATGCAGGAAATGGGCATCAGCCACATCCTCAACGCGGAGGCCGAAAAACTGCAATATGTGCTCGGCACCCTTCGCAACAAACCGCTCACGCCGGCTGAGTTGTCCGAAATCCGCAAAGTCAACTGCAGCGCGCGGGACACGATCAAGGAACTGCTGCGGCTGGAGATGCTTTTGCAAGCGAAGCTGGATACCGTCAAGGCGTTCACCGCAACGCACGAGCACTGCGCCCCCGAACCGGAACCCGCTCCCGATCCGCGTCCTTGTCCGGATCCCCTTCACTCGAATTCGAATTCCCGTCATGGTTCCAACTCGTCCCCGGACCCGAACACAAACGATCCCTCCCGCAACTCACCGGACCCGAATTCCAATCACACGCCCAACGCTTCCAACGCTTCGGATCCGTACCGTTTCTGGCGGCCGCAATCTTCCAATTCGGGTTGCGACGATACGGGTTTCCGTCATACGGAAAACCTCGGCGAGCGCGAACATCATACTGAAAAAAGACACCGTACCGTCCGCTGCATCATGCGAACGCGCATCCCAAAAAGGTGCCGTGGAAACAGACCGGCCTGAAACGGGGGCGCCCCGTACAACGCCGCTCATGCCGGCGCAAAAAAAGATGTGTCATCCACGTGCGACAGACCAACAAACCGGTCATGAAAAATGTCATCATCATCAAAAACATCGCGCGGAATCACGCAGTCGTCTGCCACAAAAACCGAAACAAGGCGGCAGCGGGCACGGACTGCGACCGGAGCCCACGCAGGCGTTCGCGGCGGCCGGCCGGTTTGCCGCACCGGCGCACGAGGCGCCGCGCGAAAGCGGCCGTGCGGGAAACGATGTTCCCCGGGCTTTTGCCCCATTTGCGCAAATGAAGGAAGCAACAAGCCAATCCGGGAGGGAATCGGCTGCATGAAATCGATTTTGGTGGCAAGTCCCGTCCAACAGAAACCGGACATTTTGCAAAGACATCTGGCTTCCCTGCTGGCATTGAAGGCCGGTGAAGCGGAATTGTCCTTCCTGTTTGTGGACGACAACCGAGACCCGGAATCGAAAGCGTGGCTGCGGCGGTTCGCCGGCCGGCATCCGCGCGTGACCATCGAGGAATGGAAAGAGGCCGGCCAAGACTACGTCAAGGATGAAATTACCCATTACTGGGATGCATCGCTCATGCTCAAGGTCGGGGAAATGAAGGACGCCATCATCGAACGGGCGCTGGAAGGCGGATACGACGGCCTGATGCTCGTCGACTCCGATCTCGTCCTGCATCCGGATACGCTCGTCGAGCTGGCGGAAACCGGCAAGGAGATCGTCTCGCGGATTTTCTGGACGAAATGGCAACCCGGTTCGCCGGCATTGCCGCAAGTGTGGCTGCGGGACCAGTACAGTTTCACCGACCTGCCGGATTCGGCGGACGAAAACGAGAAAGCGCGGGACATCGCGAAGTTTTTGGCACAACTGCGCCAGCCCGGGGTTTATGAAGTGGGCGGTTTGGGCGCCTGTACCCTCATCCGCCGGTCTGCCCTGGAGAAAGGGGTGCGCTTCGAGCGGATCCGCAACCTGTCCCTGTGGGGGGAAGATCGCCATTTTTGCGTGCGGGCGGCGGCACTCGGCATCCCGCTTCACGTCGATACGCGCAACCCCGCATTCCACATTTACCGGGATTCCGATTTGGAAGGGGCCGACCGATACATGAGGGAACATCACATCCCGCCATTTGACGGGGGCGGCGGCATCAGCCTGTGCATGATCGTGCGGGACGAAGAGCAGACACTGGCCCGCTGCCTGACCTCGGTGGAAGGGATCGCCGACGAAATCATCATCGTCGACACGGGTTCCACCGACCGGACGAAGGAAGTCGCCGCATCGTTCGGTGCGAAGGTGTACGACTTCGAATGGGTGGACGACTTCGCCGCCGCCCGGAACTATTCGTTCAGCAAGGCGACGAAGGAATTCATCCTGTGGCTCGATGCGGACGACGTCATCGAAGAAGCGGACCGGGCCAAATTCCTCCAGCTGAAAAAGATGATCCCGCCCCACGTCGACAGCGTCATGATGAACTACCATCTCGCCTTCCAGAGCGACGGTACGCCGACGTTCACCGTGAAGCGAAACCGGCTCGTGCGCAGAAGCCGCGGATTCCGGTGGATCGGCGCCGTCCACGAATATCTGGACGTCCAGGGGCCGCGCATTTATTCGGACATCGCCGTCACCCACCGGAAAACGAAGCCGTACACGGACCGCAACCTGCAAATTTACCGCCGCAGGAAAGAGAAAGGCGAACCTTTTGACCCGCGGGACATGTACTATTTTGCCAATGAACTGAGAGATCACGGCCTTTACGACGAGGCCATCGCGCAGTACGAGGCATTCCTCGGCACCGGGCTCGGCTGGGTGGAAGACCGGATCGCCGCGTGCTACAAACTGTCCGATTGCTACGGGGCAAAGAAGGACAAATCGGGGCAGTTCAGAGCCCTGTTCCGCTCGCTGGAGTTCGACCGGCCGCGCGCGGAAGTGTGTTGCCGGCTCGGCTGGCTGTTTCTGGAGGACAACAAGCTTTTGCAAGCCGTTTTCTGGTATGACCTGGCCACCCGCCTCGGCAACCCGCCGGACAACGGGGCCATGGTGGAACGCGCAACGTGGACGTGGCTGCCGTGGCTGCAGCTGTGCGTCTGCTACGATCGGCTCGGCGACCGGGAGAAAGCCTTCGAATGCAACGAAAAGGCACGGGCCATCTTCCCCTCCCATCCCGCCGTGCAGCAAAACCGGGAATACTTCCTGTCCCGTTACCCGCATCTTGCGGAGAAAGAGAAGGAACGGGGCCATGGGTAAACTCGTGTTGACGATGATCGTGCGCAATGAAGCCGGCCGCTACCTCAAGGGGATGCTGGAATCCCACCGCGAGTACATCGACGAAGCCGTCATCATCGACGACGGAAGCGAAGACGACACCGCCGACATCTGCACGGAAACGCTGCGCGGCATTCCGCTCACCCTCATCCGCAACGCCGAATCGATGTTCCATCGGGAATTTCTGCTGCGGCAGCAACAATGGCGGGAGACGCTCCGCACGGAACCCGACTGGATTTTGAGCATGGATGCCGACGAACGGTTTGAAGCGGGGGCCGCGCCGCACATCCGGCAGATCGTCGACCGGGAGCAGGCCGAAGTCGTTTCCTTCCGGCTGTTCGACATGTGGAGCGAAACCCATTACCGGGACGATCTGTATTGGCAGGCGCATCGCCGCTACTTCCCGTTTCTGGTCAGAAACCGCCCCGGAAGGAGCATGGCCTGGAAACAGACCGACCAGCATTGCGGCCGGTTCCCCCTCGAAATCTACGCGCTGCCGGCCCTTCGCCATCCGCTCCGGGTGCAGCATTTCGGATGGGCCAGGGAGGAAGACCGGAAACAAAAATACGAACGGTACAAACGGCTGGACCCGGACGGCCGATTCGGCTGGCCGGCGCAGTACGAATCGATCCTCGATCCGCATCCGGATTTGACGGAATGGAAGCCTCGTGACGCCCTTTGACCGAGGCAAGGAAGCCTGCATCAATCGATCAAAAAGGGGGCTGCCCGATCCCGGGCAGCCCTTGTTGGTTTGTTGCAATTTTGTTTGCGTTACGGCAGATGCTCCTGCAGCCGCCGAAGCACGGCTTTGCGGTATTCGTAACGTTCGGGCGCTTCGTTTTCCCAGCGGGCCAAATCATGTTCGATGGCCGCCTCGACCATCGGTTTGATGTCGCTCCGGATTCCGCCCCGCTCCGCCTGCAACGCCGCCAATGCCAGATACACCGTCGCCGTGTCATCTTCATCCTCGAGGGCAAATTTGTACTTCCGGAGCACGAGCCGCGTGGCTTCCTCCACGCTCTTTCCCCGTTTCAGGCGCACCTCGAAGTCTTTTCGCACATCCTCCGCCAGGTCAAAATCGAAAATGTCCACCGGAACGAACCCGGGCGTCTCGTCCCTTGCCGGCAAATCTTCCGGCATGAGCCCGCTTTGCTTGAGCAGGTGGGCATAGTAGCTTCGAATGGCTTCGTATCCGAAAGAACCATACTCATAAAGCGTTTCCTGCTGCCGCAAGGTTTCCAGCTCGGGCAAGGAAATGTGGGTGGCGTTTCCATCTCGGTCATAGATCGTCGCATATCCGAAAATGTCGTCCACCCGGCAAAACCGGATCTTGGCGTACGCCTGCGGAACGGGAAGATGGCCGACAATCGGCCATTCACCGGTGACGATCATGGCGGAAGATCCCCACAGGAACGTCAGCGGCTCCGCTTCCCGAAGTTGCTCCAGGGAATGGGGCTTGGCCGGATCCAGCTTGTAAAGCTCGTGCAAAGCCTCATAGCCTTTCCTCGCCTCGAGGACCCTGCCATACCCGACATATCCCGGTGCCAGCCCGATTTGGTAGACATCGCCCGGTTTGATTTTGATGCGCTTGGCCATTGCTCACCATCCTGTTACCGGTTTCTGAGTTTCAGGGACATGTAATATTCTCTTGCCTTTTGCAAATAGAGATTCCTGTTTTTGTTTCGCAGGGAGATCCCGTTGATGGCATTCAACAACGGTTTTCGCTTGCCGCTCCGGATTTCTTCTTCCGTCGGGCGATGCCTGTCCATCTCCATCTGTTCCACGCCCCGTGCCGTCTCGTACGAAAATCCTTTTTCATCCACCAGTTCAAAGAGCAGTCCTTGCGTCTTGCTGCCCGGGCGATTGTGTGCAGCTTTCCTCTGTGCAGGATTGACGGTCCGCCCGACATACCGGACTTCTCTCGTAATCGGATCCTTGAGAAGATAAACGTAATGGATGCGATCCTTGTATCCGGCATTGTGCGTCCAGACCCCCGAATCGCCGACGAAGAACGTATGGTAATCATCTACCAGAATATTATAGACAAACTCATCCGTATCCGTCGACGAAACGTCATCAATGGTCAGCAATCGGCCGTCATGGGTAATCAGTTTCTGGCCGGCTTGCAAATTTTCCGCTTCGACCCATCCTTCGCCGACGACCCAGAACGGATGCTCATTCGTAACGGAAATCGTTTCACCCGCTGCACGGATGGAAACCAGGCTGTCGGCGCGATGCTTGAACAGTTCAAGAACCGTCTTGTAGGCTTTAGTGCCCGTCCATTCGTCTTTGGCAAGCACTTTGTCCCCGCGTTGAATCGCTTCGATGGGAACAAGGCCCTGATCCGTCCATACTTTCGTGCCGGCGGCAAACGAGTTGGAAGGGAAGACGCCCAGATCGTTCTCCACTGAATAGATGGCGGTCAATCCATCCTCGCGGCGATGGGCAAAGAAGAAATATTTGTCGTACGTATCCAGGTAAAGGGCATATCCGTTTTCGCCGCATTCACCGTCCGGGAACTCGTCATTGGAATCCGGAACATAACTGCAGAGCGTGTTTCTCAGGTCGAGGCCTTCGATGGAAACGATTTTCAGGTGCCTTCTGGTCTTCTCATCCCGGCCTTGATTGATGTCGTAAACCTTCCAGTAATCTTCCACCAGATAGGCCAACCGGCCGAACGCTTTGCCGTTCATGCAGCAGAATTCGTAGCCTTCATAAGGAGAAATATAGGCCTGAGACAGCCGCAGGTTATACAGTTGGCTGAGCTGGTCCGCGGACAACTTGCTGAATTGCTCCCTGTACTTGGCTTCTTCGTGCGGCAACATCGGATGATCCCGATGTTGGGTGAGATCCGGCGTGACCGGGACGGATTTGTAAGTGTCCAGCGGATTTTGGGTTCTCAGGTTTTCCTCTCCCTTAAGCAATCCGATGTTCGAATTCAGGAGCCAATGAATGGCGTAGGAATCGTTCGACGCCAAAATGCCGGCAGACGTATCGCCGATGACGGACTGCAGGATGTCGATCAAATAGCCGATTTCATCCAGATAGATCAGGAACGCCTGGCGGTCCCCGGGTTTCACGTCGTTGACATATCCGCTCACCTTCGCCAGATAAACCTGCAAGTCGTTCTTGTACTGCTCGGCCCGGATGATATTGTCGATGCCGGTTTGGATATCCTCGTTTTCAAGATCGATGATCTGGTCCAACCCGGCATAAATATCTCTGGCAAAAATGCTCGTAACGGGAGAATTCGGGTGATCGATGACTTCATAGAATCCGCCATTATAGTTGTAGTGTTGCAAATAGAGCAGTTCCAGACCGTCAGGCAGGCCGTCTCCGTCCGTATCGTACCGGGTCGGATCCGTGGTCACGACACCATGGAATACACCGTTGTACCCGATCGGGATCCCCTGGATCTCCAATTCATCCGGGATTCCGTCTCCATCCTGATCTTCCTCGTCCACGGCATCGACGAACGAGATGCGAATGTCATCGATCAAAGCAGCCGTGTCGTAGGCGCTGTCCCCCACATCCCAGACATGGAACCGAAACCGGATCTTTCCGCTCCCGGACAAACCCGTGACATCGTAACGAACGGTTTTCCACCCTGTCATGTACGTGGTGGAATCGCCGCCGTAGAAGTCGATGCCGCTTACGGGGTGCCACGTTGACGTATTGATGGACTCCTTGGCCAAAACAATCGTTTGCCCGTCTTCCGTCGTGAACGTGGCTTCAAATTTGTCGTCGAACATCGAGCCCACCCATTCCATGGGTTCCTCGGACACGACATTGTACGTGAACGACAAGGTCTTCGCGCCTTCGGGGAAAGTAATGAACTGTTCGATCGAGCTGTTTGAACTGTTGACGGAACCAAGGCCCGTGCTGATGATGACCATATAATTGCCATGAGGCGGCACAAGCGGTCCCAGTTTGGAAATGACGCGAACGTCACCTTCGGCCATCCATCCGACAAGATGGCCTTCCTCGAAAGAAGTGTTGATCAGTTCCGACTTGATCAGAAGATTGGAAGCGCCATGCAGTCGCAACAACGATTTGCCCGGCCGATTTCCGTTTTGAATGCGTTCGATGGCTTGACCGGTTGTCATCTGTTCATACAGCAGGCTGTCAAACAAATCGGTGAGCAATCCTTGGTCTTCCGATGTTTTGATGTATCCGGTATAACCGATGTATGCCTTGGCGCCAAGGGAAAGGAACGTTTCCGCGAACGAATCGTCAACGAGGCTCAGACAGCTTCCGTTGAAAATCAGGCTATTGGGCAACGAATGGTTGTAGTACTTGACGAATGCCGGCGTGATGGCATAATAGCCGTTCACGACAAGCAAACGTCGCTGTTTCAAATCCGATTCATGTTGAGCCAGGTTCGCTGCCGTCGCCTTTTCTCCCGTCAGGAAAACAAGCGTCGCCTGATTTCCGCTGCCAACCCGTTCCCCGTGGGTATCAATGATGACAACGCCGTAATTGCTCAACGTTTTGAAGATGTCCACCGTCACGGCAGCATCTTTCAGACGGTTTACGTTATAGTTTTGGGTGGATTCAAAAGCTTCCGCCAAAGCATCGTAAGCAACCGGGGAGAGAGACGAACCGGCGAACGGAGATACGATGAGCACGTTGGAACTGGTTATTCTCTGGGTATTCAACGGTGTCGATTGCGCCAGTGCGGACAACTGCCATTCCGGTGAAATTCCACCGGCGCCTTTCGTTCCGGCGTCGCCCGTCAGTATACCGCCCATGAATCCGTTGCGATCCTCAAACCAAATGCTTCCGCCGGATGCGGACAAACCGGCATTTGCAATTTGGGGTTGCGCCATCAGCCATTGAAGTGTCAACTCGACAGCGGATTCCGGGTTTTGGTCGAGAAACTGTCTGTAGATCTCGGCCAATTCGTCGTTGAATTGCCCGAACAAAGCCAATTCGGCGGCTGGCGTCCGCTCCAATACATGGAAGGAATACGCGTCACTCCGGACGATTCCGGCGGGCGTTTCCGCAACGGCCACGATGGCGTAAACGCCGGGTTCGCTCGCCAGGAATGTGGCCACGCCGCTGTAGATGCCGTCCGCCGCGATATCGTCCCCCCGCGCAACATTGCCGTCATCATGCAAGGTCGTCAGCAAGACCTCCGTACCACTTGCGTCAACGGCAATCAGCTGAATGGCATCCAACGCGTATTGCTCATGTTTTTGAACGGGAATGCGGAAGCGAATTTGCTTCGGTTCGTTGACGAACACATGGTTCTCGTTCAGTTGCAACGGGCCCTGGAACGACAAGTGCTCATTCTGGGTCACGTTGACAGTCTGGGATACCGAGTTGCCTGCCGCATCGGTCGCGGTAATGACGATGGCATTTTCCCCCGGTTGCAACGGAATGTCCGGAATCAACCACGAAACGGTGCCGACGGCATAGCCTTTATGCACTTCACCGTCAATTGTCGTTTCGTAGCTGATGCTCTTGAGTTGATGGTTGTCATATGCCGTGCCGGACAGGGAAATGGTATCGGCCAACGTCGTCAGCGTTTGGTTGGCACTCATTCCGGACAGAAAGAGTTGCGGGGCTTCATTGTCCCGGAGAATGGTCACCGAATCGCTGGCCTGCTGGCCCATTGCATCCGTCACCGTAACCGTAACCACCGTTTCCGTCTCGTCAAGCGGAAGATCCCGAATGATCCACTCCGTTGTTCCTTCGGCCCATCCCGTTCTTCCGTCACTGGTGGAGTAGGATACGGATTGTACCTGGATGTTCGTGCTGACCATGCCGAAAAGCGTCACATGATCCTCATTGGTGACCACCAGGCTGGCCGAATGGGGAGCCAGAATCTGGATGTACGGCACGTTCGGCGCGATCGCGACGATGGTGACTTCCGCCGAGATCCCGTTGGCGGTTGTTGCCACGATGGGAATCATTTGCGGTGTCGTGCTGGTTACCGCGAAGCTGGCCGTTCCCTCTTCATTCGTGGTTACCCGGGCGGGAATTTGCACCGAACCGGTCGTGTGCAGCGAAATTTCAATGTTGGAAGAAGGATGATCGTCTTGATCCCTTGCAACAACTTGCACATTGGCCTGTGTGACGCCGTCGGGAAGGATCACGGCGGGATCGGCCGTCATGAGCAGGAATGCCGGTTCACCGCCGATGACGGGTTCACTGTCGGTCCCGGGTTCTTCGCCGGAGAGGATGATACCATTGCGGTAAACGGTGATTTTCTCCCATGGTTTGAATTGGGCAGCCGTACCGTCGAAGGACGGGTCGTCGGATTCGTCATAATTGGACCAATCCGTCTTGTTGAAGCGCAACTGGATTTCGCCGGTTTGCCCGCCTCTTGCCAATACGCCCGCTTCCGGCCTGAAGCCGACTTCCAGATAGGAGTAACCCGTGCCGGATTCGTCAACGAATTGGCCGGTAATGGCGGAGCAGCCGATCTGCGCCCAGTCGCAATAAAACTGCTGGGGAGCGTTGCCCTCTTTCGTGAACCAGTACCGGATCGTGACTTCATGCAACGGAATGGCTGTGGTGCCGACATTTTTGAGGTTCAAATGGGGTTTGATTTGATTGTTTTTCGCGTCCGCATCACCGGCCCGATATTCGACAATCAATCGATCGACCGGATTTGTCAGTGCAGCCGGCTCGATGCCCCATACCAGTTGGCCGTTCCGGTACAGGGTGACATGATCCCATGCTGCGTAACCGGAGTGGCTTCCCGAATAAGAGTGGTCATTCGTTTCGTCATACGCACTCCAGTCAACCTTGTTCACCCTGGTCTGGATCTCGTCGCTGCTTGTCCCGGGTGCAAGGCTGCCTGCGCCTGACGTGAAGGCGATTTCCAAATAATAATCCGCGTCAACGGCCTGGATATCACCGAAAGTTCCAACGACATTGGAGCAGCCCACGTATGCCCAATCACAATGAAAGACGTGGGCCTTCTCATCCTCTTTCGTAAACCAATAGCGCAACGTCAACTCTTCAAGCGGCACCGTATCATGGCTGTTGTTTTTGATGATGAAATGCGGTTTGATCTGGTTGTCATACGGATTGGAATCCGCTGAACGGTAGTAGACTTCAAACAAAGGAGCGGCATCCGTCTGCTCTTCGGTAGCTTCGGTACTTGCGAAAGCGACGGGAACTCCCTCCGGGATAAAGGAGAACAACATCATGAAGCACAACATGATGGCCATTGTTCGTTTTGCCTTTCCGATCAACAATTCAAATCCCTCCATGAATCTTTCAAATGAACGTCTCGATGTCATCGAATCAGGTTTGCACCGGATTCACCGCCTTCTATGAAATTTTGCAATACAGACCGAATTATATAACCAAAATAATAGTTTTTCTGTCGAATTATGGTATTGATATGCATGAATATCCATACATTTTCTGACATGATCAAACCGGGACGCCCTGTGCAGTTTGCATGCAAGCACGAAAAAAGGACCGGTCGCCTGACCAGGTCCTTTTGTCACTTGATGCATGGATCTTTGACGGGTTGTCAATCCTTCAACTTGAGTTTGTCCGACGACACGTGGCGTTTCAACAAGTGATCATGCCGTATTTCAAACCGGTAACGATGAGTCCCATCGCAAAGCCTCCGGCCAATCCGATGGCCACCAGGAGCGGGTCGTCAAACTGAAAATCATTGATGCCAACCACGATCAGAAAAAAGAGAAGCCAATAAACCGCAAAGCCGGTTCGAAGCATTTTTCGTTGGTGAAGCAAATTGAAGGATCGATAGTCGTTTTCCGTCAATTGAACATCAACTTGAAGAGGATTGTTGTTTTCCGTTTGATTGGGGATCACCGGATTTCCGTTCATCATTCTTTCCTCCCGATCATAAACTCCACCGCCAAATAGACGGGATCGGACTTGGCCAAAGTGACCGTGTCCACGGACTGTACGCCTTTGACGACGCGATATTTGCCTGCCGGCAACAAGGCGGGAACCCGGACGTTCTGGCTGAACGTTTCACCCGGAGCGATGTTGTATGCCCGCGCGGTGAAGTTCATGGACAAGGGCAATTGATACCATGTCCCGTTATCCCACTGTTCGATCGAGTAATTTCCGCCAACGTACAGCGCGGTTGGCCCGTCATTTTTCAAGTGCATCGTCGTGTCGTAGGTTTGGTTGAGATAGAAAGAGGTCCGTTCAAGGGACAATTCGGCGTTGATCTCCTGCAGAGCGGAATGAGGGGACGGATTCGGTCCGACCGGTTGCTGCGCTTCCCGGCCAACGGTTCCTGCCAAGGAAGACAGTTCCCCCCATCTGGAAGGCTGCCTCGTGTCTCCCTCATTCCACAGCTTATCCATGCTGTCCGTCAGTTCGTCATTGGCGATGATGGCGGTTCCGTTGACGGTCCGCGGGGTAAGGGACAGCTTGCGTTCTCCATTCGCGTAGAATTGCACTTGATAAAGAACCCCCGACGACTCCTCCGGATCGGCATCGATCGTGACGCGGATTTCGCCGATTTGGCCGATCCACGCGTCGATCACGGTTTTGTCGATAAACGCCTTTTGCCCGCCTCCCGCCATCTGCATCTCGATGCGGTCGACGGCGTGAATGTCATCGGGGAAAAAGGCGTCGATCCGGACGACACCGGAAACCGGCCGGCCCGCCGATTTCTGTTCTCCCGTGCTGCAGCCGGCTAGAACCACCGTCAAAGCGATCCCCATGATCAACAGGGTTGTTGGCCTGATGCCCATGCTCCCCCCCCTTTTTTCATGATAAGACGAATCAACCGTTCGGGAGGTTCCGGCGAACCGGAGAGCCCAGAAAAAAGAGCCATGGCGGTCCATGGCTCCGATGCGCCGGTTTGGCGTCAGTTGGCGACGTTGTCTCTGACGTACGGAACGAACGGTTCGATCTTCCGGAGCAATTCAACAAGATCCTGTTTGTCAAATACACCGTCATCCGTGACGTCCGTCTGAATCTGTTTCGCAAAATACACGATATGCCGGATGCCGATTTGGTCGCCAAATCCGGTCAATCTGGTTTTCAGGGACGTCGTCAGCGTTTCCAGTGTGTAATCCGTGTACAGATTGGCATTGGATTGAACCCGAAGGATGTCACCGTCTTCAACCGGTGAGTTCGGATCCGCGTTCAGCACGCCGGCCGATGCACCGGCTGAAAGCTGCAGTTTCTCCAAAAACGCCACTCTTGTCGTACCTTCGGGGATGTACAGGATTTCATTGCCGGACAGCTTTCCGATTCCCGTCGCAAGGACCAGCGGCGGTTCGCCAGGTCCGCCGGAAGGATTGTCCAATTGAACAATGGCCGGTACATTGCCGATCCGATCGTAGTCACGCGCGTAAACGGCGAGCATGGCCGTGCCGTAGGGAATGGGTGTCCCCGGCGGGATCATGACATTGAAATGATCTTCTCCATCCCGGAACTTGTAAATCCGCAGCAGGGAACCGAGATAGTTCCCGTCGGCATCCAAGGCCACAACGTCGAAAGACATGCCAGGACCGCTGCCGGAAATCCGTCCGCCGATTTTGCCCGGTTCGGTTTCCAAATTCACAAAGTAGACGGGCTCCGTCATGTCCAAATCGGATGCTTGGGATGTAAATGACAGCTCCTCTTCCGCGGATATGTTGTCCACCAACTGGGTCATCAGAAGTCCCGGGGACAACCAACCGGATTCGTTGACGGTTCCGATCAGGAAGTATGAATAGAATGCCATCCCGTTGTCGACAAACTCGGTGTTCGGTAATGTATACGTGTACTTCGACTCGCCGGTATTCGGAATTTCCGCAACGTAATAGCTGCCTTGGTATTGCTCCCAATCCTCCGGATAGTAATCCAACGCCAGATAGAACGCCGCAACTCCGGACGGATTCTGGGGTGCCTGCCAATGGATCGTCCAATCCATCTGCCCGGGCGAAGGATTCTCATCCACGACATAACTGTTCGAGACCTGGTAAGTTTCCTCATCTCTCCAAAGATGCACCTTGGCCCCCATTGAACGTTGGTTCGTTCCGTCGAAGGCATAAAGCTCCAATGCAACGGCATCTTCGGGGACCTGCTGATTCGTGAACGAATATTCGTAATATTCGTAACTCCCGCTACTCTGCGGAACGACAACAACAGGTTCCTCACCGAGGATTTCACCGTCAGCATCGACAAAATAAATTCGGAATTCCGTGATTTGATCATGGCCGACTCTGGGTGACTCCCAATTGACGGTTTGGGAAATATGCCCGGTATCGTCAACCGCGATCGAGGAAGGCGACAGCAAGTCAACCTCATCCGCCGGCGCCAGTTCGATATCCAAACGGTTGTCCCCGTCTTTCAGGTAAATGTCCCGGTTGAAACCGTACCAGGTTTCACTCCCGTCGTACAAGTCGATGCGATACAGTCCGTAAAACAAACCGTCAAAACGGGCCATGCCCTGGTTGTCCGTATTTACGAACTCAAAATCTTCCGTCCCCGATCGTTCAAGGAAGATTTCGATGTCTTCCACCGGCTGTCCGTCTTTTCTGGAGGTGACCTGGACCGTCAAGGAAGCCTTCCCCTCTTCGATGACATACCCTTGTCCCGCGTTGTCATACCGCACAATGGGCGATTGCTCGTTACCATTGAAGGTGTAAAGCGCGATCTCGTAAATGCCGGGTTCCAGATCTGCCTCGAATTCATATTCAGAATCGTAGGACCGCCAGTACGTATAGGAATAGACCGATTCACTCGGATCACCAAGCGGATAAACGCCGAACCAAACTTCATCGTGGGTGGAAAACATCTGATCCTTCGCCTTGACGGTCAAGCGATTCTTGACAATGGACACATCCAGAAGTTCTACATTTTTGACCGCCTCTTCGTGTTCCGTCAGTTCCACCATCCGAACCGGCGACCTCGTTTTGTCGAAGTAATACCCCGTGCCCAGCATGCCGGTTTTCGGTTCAATGTACAAATCGATCTCGTTCCAGCCCAGCGCCCAGCCCGTGCCGCCGGACAGGAGAAAAACCTGATATCCGGAAGCAAAAACATCATCTATGGGGCCCACGGACTCATAGTGACGCGGCACGAAGGTCGAACTGTTGTCACCCAGCACGTTCGACGAAAATCCGGACGAAAGCAGCGTACCGTCCTTCTTCAGCAGCATCGTGAACGTACTGGCCGGTCGAAGCGCCTGAATGTCACCGGCATGGAGACCTTCTATGACGACCGGGTTGTGGTAATCACCGTACGGTCCGAAACCCAGGTTTTCGTATTTATTTTCGCCCCAGCCGTACACGGCTCCGGTCACCGTGGCGGCGAATGCGAATCTGCTGTATCCGGATGTGAAAATGGTTTCCACCTGGCCCAGGGACGGGATTTCCACGGCAACGTTGCTGGACGCGACACTTTCCTCCTGTGCCAACTGGCCTTCCTTGTTGGAACCCCAGGCGTACACGGTCCCGTCTTCGGTCAGGGCGAGGCCGAACGTTCGGCCGGCCTCGATTTGGACCACGTTTTGCAGCGGTTTCGCGTAGGCATCCACGACGAAATCGGCGTACTTCGTGAAGTACGGACCAGACCCCAACGCTTGTCCCAATTCGCCTCCTTCAGCCTCGTAACCCCATGAGTACACAAACCCGTCTTCCGTCAGCGCATAGGCGAAGGATGAGCCGACGGCAATCGCCTGAATGCCCGAAAGATCGGCACTGTCCATTTTCATGACTTTTGCCGGCGACGGGATGATCCAATCCTCCCCGCCCTGCCCCCAGTACTGGCCCCAATGCCAGACATAGCCGTCCTCGTCGAGGGCCACGACGAAACGCTGACCGTAATACGGGCTGGTGGAGACGCCAAAATCCACGATGACGGGATCACCGGGGATGGACGCCCTCACCGGCACGATGGACGGCTGCGTCGTCCCGTCCCCGAGCTGGCCGTAATCATTGTTCCCCCACGCCCACAGCTTTCCGGATTGGCTGAGCGCGACGGTGAAATCGACACCGGACAACACTTTTTTCAGCTGAAGATCGGCCTCGTTCCCGGAAGCCGCGGCACGAACCGCCGTCACGGGCAACACGGCCGTGAACATCAGCAATCCGGCAAGCAAACCGCCCAACCACTTGCGCACGTTTTGGTGAATCAAATCGAAAAGCCCCTTCCCTTCAACTCTCCCTACGATTTGAATATACTTTTTTTTACTTTCGATTTCAATTCTGATCGATTTATAACCGTTTTCGTCGAATTGTCCGTTCTAGCCAAATTGTTTTCCTCATAAGCATGTCTTGAGCGGCCGGTGGCGAACAGCATGAAAAAGGAGCCATGACAATGTCATGGCTCCCGGAACATCGATGGAAACCATACTATGATTTCCTTCCGGCACCACCGCGCCGCTGATTCAACAACGGGTTGTATTTGTCGATCTTCTCCTGCTCATACTTTCGCCGGCTGTCCACGGAATACCGTCCGTCGGCCACCATGTACTCGAAATAGTCCCCCGGCATGATTTTGCCCGATTGCATGTGCTGCCGCATTCGCCGGTACAAATCGTTCGTCTCGCCAATGTAATATGTAATGCTCCCCAATGTCAAGACACGATTTTTTGAGAAATAAGTTATGTCCTCCTTTCAGTGGTTAGGATGCGATTGGATTGACATGATCGTAAAACTGCGTGGGAGGTGCTTCACCCAGTGA
>Ga0310829_1000592_pt1 | contig 28148 bp, 24 predicted proteins | sample WT_ome_4_FD_202244 | JGI IMG/M metagenome (GOLD analysis project Ga0310829, IMG submission 202244) | Sorghum-adapted microbial communities enriched on wild type (WT) sorghum from Joint BioEnergy Institute, Emeryville, California, United... ... | reverse complement strand
ATGTCAAACGCCCAGACCGCGCATAAGATGGTAAAGATTGATGAAGCGGGAGGCGTTATGCAGTGAAAATCCATTTTGTCAAAGCGGGTGAAACGCTGACTTCCATTGCGGAGAAACACGGCGTCACCGTCGAAGATTTGCTGGAGGCGAATTCGATCATCGCCGATCCGAACGACCTGAAGGTGGCCATGAAGCTGGTCATTCCGGACAAAAAGGCCGCGAAAACCGACGGCGCCACGAAAACTGAATGTTCGCCGGACAAAACGGGCAGTGTGCACGATAAAGCCAAAGCGGCGCCATCATCCGGAACTTTGTCTGCCGCAATGCAGGAGACTCCGACCAAATTCGCGGCTGCCGGCGGAACGGCGGAAGGGAAGCAAACCGATGCAAACAAAGGTTGGGCCAAATGGCCTGCCATTCCGGAACTGCCGGAAATGCCCGGCGTGAAGCCGAAATCGGAGCCGTGCCAGCCTTGCCAATCGAAGGTTCCGGGGGCAAACGCGATGCCCCTTCCCTATGCGCAACCGCAGGCAATGGGGGGAGCCGTACAGACCGGCGGAACCGACGTTCAAATGCCGTGGGGAGTGTCCCAGTGGCCGGGGACCGGGCCGGGCGTGTCCGGCACACCCGGCATGTATCCTTCCGGCCAAATGCCTGACGGAGCCGCCCAGCATCCGTTCGCGGCCATTCCCCAGCCGGCCTGGCCCGTCCAGGGTGTTCCCGGGGAGGCCCAGGCAGCCGGACCGTTTGGAAGCGGGCAATGGGGTGTCGCGCCCGTCGGCGGTTACCCGGACGCAGGGTTGCCGGGGGCGGGGCCGTACGGAGGCGGCGTCTGGGGAGGAAGCCAGCCGGGGGCCGGACCCTGGGGGATTCCCGGGTACGGAACCCCCTGGGGCGGCGTGCCGGGCACCGGGCAACCCGGATACTGGGCGGGATCCCACGCTCCGTACAATACACCCTTTACCGTCAACCCCTTCGTCTACAAACCGGACCGTCCAGAGTCGCAGACGGAGTCCGGATCGTCGTGGCAGCCGTATCGTCAGACGGGGAAGGACAGCCCGAATTTCCTTTCTCCCCATGCGGCCATGACCGCCTCGGGGGAAACGAATGCGGCGAAGCTCCATCAGGCTCCGGACACGGATGAGACGGAGGAAGATGCCGCTCCCGCCGCAGCGCCGGCGCGCAAGAAGCAACCGGTGAAAAAACGGAAGCGGAACACCCAATTGACGCTGAAAGAAAAAATCATCCGCATGCAGAAAAACCATCGCCAATACTGAACCGTAGGCGGAAATGGCGGACTGTCCGGACGCGGGACAGACCGGACGCCAACCGTCAGGACTGCAACCTGTCCGGACGCGGGACAGACCGGACGCCGAACCGTCAGGGCCGCCTTCCTTCCCGGACACAGAGATACAGAACAGCCAACCGCCACGATTGCCGGACTGCCCGGACGGTCCTGTCCGATCCGCTGACGCCCGCGATCGGACCCCGCCATGCAAGGGGAAGCGGGATGAGCTGCATAATTACGCGACTTGCCGGAAAAAATGGGAATAAACCATGGATTCGGCAAGAAGGCGATGACGATGGGATGGAAAAATACGCTCAAAAAATTGAAGCGCCAGTTCCGGCGCAAACGCGGCTGGCTTCTGGCCGGTTTGCTGCTGGCGGCCGCCGTCGCCTGGTTCAGCTTCGATCGGATGCAGGGCAACGGAAAATCGGACCTGGCTGACGGAAGTTTGCCCGTTCTCGCCGTCTCGGACGGGGAAACGGGCTATGAAGTGGTGCTGCACAAGCGGTTTTTGTGCGGGGAACAATACGAACCGCTGGGCCATCATTCCGGCCGGGAAGCGGAAGAGATGTTGCGCAGCCATCCGGATTGGAAACTGGAAAGCATCGATGAAAACCGGTTGGTCTATTCGGTGGAGGTGGCGGATTTTTCTCCGGAATGCCGGAACAACGCCTACTTCGGATTGGACGGCAACAACAGCCTGGCCCTGTTCGAAGGCCGCCCGGGAGAAGGGCGCGTCATCCGCACGTTTTTCCAGATCGACGTCGAGCATTTGCAAAACAGTTTGCCGAGGGAAACGGTGACGGAGCTGATGGAAGGCATCAAAGTGACGGATTACGCCGAATACAGCAGCGTGCTGTCCACCTTCAGCGAATTCGCCCTGCCCGGCGCCGAACCGGTATGACGGCATTCCGGAATTACGCCGTGCAATCGCGTCTTCGCTTTCCCGCCGTTCGCCTGCGGCCGTCTGCGGCATCGCCGCGGCCTTCCTTCCTGTTTTGATCGGTTGCTTGCAGCGGCCGGTTTCGCCCGCATTTTGGGCGGACCGGCCGCTTTCTGCGTCGCCTGGACGTTTTCGCGCCTCCGTTCCCCGACATTCCCCGCTTCATATGGTGTTTTTGAAAAAGTGGACCCACAGCCGGTCCGATCTGCTATAATAAACCCGATACATATGTTCGCCTTGCATTGCGCGTGCGGACGGGAGAGGAGACGAAAGCTTGCGCATCATCGGCATCGACCCCGGCATCGCCATCGCCGGGTTTGGCATCGTGGAAAGGCAGGCGGACCGGGTGAAAGTCGTCCAGTACGGCTCGATCGAGACGCCCGCGGGCGAAGATCCGGGCCAACGACTGCGCATGATTTACGACGCCGCGTGCGGGTTGATCGACCGTTATGAACCGAAGGAGATGGCCGTGGAGAAGCTGTTTTTCAACCGGAACGTCACGACCGCCTTCACCGTCGGACAAGCCCGCGGCGTCATCATGCTGGCCGCCGTGCAGAAGGGACTGTCCATCGCGGAATATACACCGCTGCAAGTGAAACAGGCCGTCGCCGGATACGGGAAAGCGGAGAAAAGGCAGGTGCAGGAGATGGTGAAACTGCTCCTCGGGTTGCCCGACATCCCGAAACCGGACGACGTGGCGGATGCGCTGGCGGTGGCGATTTGTCATGCCCATGCGGGCACGCTCAACGGAAAATTGAGGGAGATGTTCCGGTCATGATCGACTATTTGCGCGGCCGGGTGACCCGTGCTGAACAGGATTACATCGTCGTGGAGGTACAGGGGATCGGTTACCGGGTGTTTTGCGCCAATCCCTTCGCCTTCCGCGAGAACGAGCAGGAAACGATCGTCTACATTCACCATCACGTCAGGGAAGATGCCGTGCAATTGTTCGGCTTCGCTTCCCGCGAGGAGCAGTCGGTATTTCGCCTGCTTCTGGAAGTGAGCGGCATCGGCCCACGCATCGCCCTCGGCGTGTTGTCCGGCGGCCGGCCGGAAGCGCTGGTGGCGGCGATTCACCGGGAAGATCTCGCCTATTTGACCCGGTTGCCCGGCATCGGCAAAAAAACGGCGCAACGCATGCTGCTCGAATTGAAAGACAAGTTGAAGGATGACGGCTGGACCGCATTGTCCGACGATTGGCGGGCGACTGACCGGGAGGCGTCGCCGCAGGACGCCGGACAATCCGCGGCCTGGCGGGAGGCGAAGGAAGCGCTGACCGCCCTCGGCTTTACGGAAGGCGAAATCGCGGCCGCGTTGCCCGCGGCGCAGGAAGAAGCCGGTGAAGGCGCCGGCGCGGAAGCCCTGATGAAGGCGGCCCTGAAGCGGCTGTACAGGGCGTAACCGGCGGCCGCACGGCGGAACTGTGCCGTCCCGCATGACGGGGGGCGCCGGCAAGTCCGGTCGTGGCCCGCATCGGGCGGTCGACCGGCAACGCCGGCGATCCTGCAGCCGGGAAAGACGATTCCACGGCGCAGACAGCCGGAGATGGGCGATGTCGTCCGCAACGGATACCGGGAGGGGAACGCGAATGGAAGATCGTATCGTTTCCGCCCATCTCATGATGGACGAAGATGAGGCGGAATACAGCCTGAGGCCCCGATACCTGTCGGAGTATATCGGACAAAATCTGGTGAAGGAAAACTTGAAGGTTTACATCGAGGCGGCGAAGCAGCGCCGGGAACCGCTGGATCACGTGCTGCTGTGCGGACCGCCGGGGCTGGGCAAAACGACCCTGTCCAATATCATCGCCAATGAGCTGGGTGTCGGCATCCGGACCACGTCGGGGCCGGCCATCGAGCGGCCGGGAGATCTGGCGGCCATCCTGACGAATTTGCAGGAAGGCGACGTGCTGTTCATCGACGAAATCCACCGGTTGCACCGGACGGTGGAAGAAGTGCTGTATCCGGCCATGGAAGATTTCGTGCTGGACATCATCATCGGCAAAGGGCCGAGCGCGCGTTCCGTCCGGCTGGACCTGCCGAAATTCACCCTGGTCGGGGCCACCACCCGGACCGGCCTTCTGTCCGCGCCGCTTCGTGACCGGTTCGGCGTCGTGAGCCGGCTCGAATACTACAAGACGGAAGAACTGGCGACGATCGTCCGCCGATCGGCGGACATTTTGCAGGTGACGATGACGGGGGATGCGGCGATGCTGATCGGATCCCGCGCGCGGGGGACGCCGCGGATCGCCAACCGGCTGCTGAAGCGGGTCAGGGATTTCGCGCAGGTGGTCGGCGACGGCGTCATCACGCCGGAGCTTGCGACGCAAGCCCTCGAACGCATTCAGGTCGATTCCCTCGGTCTCGATGCCATCGACCACAAACTGCTCCTGACGATCATCCGGCATTTCCGCGGCGGTCCGGTGGGACTCGATACGATTGCGGCGGCCATCGGGGAAGAAAGCCAGACGATCGAAGACGTGTACGAGCCGTTTTTGCTCCAGATCGGGTTTTTGCAGCGAACGCCGCGCGGCCGGATGGCCACGGATGCGGCGTTCCGGCACATGGGATTCGAGCCGCCGGAACGGGGAACGTCCGGCCGCTGATCGCCCGTCGGCAGCATGAGCCGGGCGGGATGCGCCGTTCCGTCGGGACGCGGCATGCCGATCGCGGCGAGATGTTCCGGTTGATGCCCGGCACAACCCGTGTTTTCTGCAACTTTCGGCAAAACCTTCGGCCATTGGCGGAGTCTAATGGTCGTACAAACCGAAACGGAGGACCGCCATGCCAACCAGAACGAGACAACGGACGAGTCGCGCCATCGCAGGATGGCTTGTGATTGCAATGATGTCGCTTATGCTGCTGGCGCCCGCCGGGCATGCCGCGGGCGCCGAATCGACGGAGATCCGGGTGGCGCTTCTGATCAGCACCCGGGGCACCGTTCCCGCCGCCACCTTCGAATCGGCGTCCCCGCTTGCCGTTGCGGTGCAAGGATCGGACGCTTCCGGTCCGGTGATCCGGGTCGAGGCCGACCGGCAAGTTCGCTTCTCCATGTCCGGTTACGCCCTGATCGTGCGGGAGACGACCGACCTCGCCGCCGCCCTGGACGCCTATTATGCGGTATCCCCGTACGGGCATGCGGAAATCATGGCGGATGAACTGCAGGGCCGGACGGTGTATCAGGTGCGCCTGTCCGGTTATGCGAGCAAGGCGGAAGCGGAATCCGCCGCCAACCGGGTTCCCCTTTCCGGCGCCCCGTCTGTTGCGGGCCCGCTTTACGCGTCCGCAGGCACCTTCGCCACCGAGGCGGAAGCGGAGACGATGGCCGCGTTTCTGTCGAGCCAGGGGATTCGCGCCTGGACGACCGTCCATCCCGACGCTGACGGATTCGGCGCATATTCCGCCTGGTTTGGCGAGGCCGCGACGAGCGGCGATCTCGATCGGGAAATGGCCGCCGTCCTGACGGTGTTGCCGGGTGCGGCCTTGCGCCAGGTGGACGGCACCGTCCCCTATCTGGTTCGCCGCACCGAGATTGCCGCGGGAACGAAAGACCGGATCACCCACTACCGGTTCAATCCGTCCGGGCAGGAAGTTCGTATTTCCGGGGACGGTTCGTTCCCGATCAAGGTGCATGAGCGGTACGGCCGCACATATCGCGGGAGCATGGCCGTCACCGCCTACGAAGGGAAACTGGCGGTGGTCAACGTTCTGCCGCTGGAGCAATACCTGTACGCCGTGGTCGGATCGGAGATGCCCGGTTCCTGGCCGATCGAGGCGCTCAAGGCGCAGGCGGTCGCCGCCCGCACGTATGCCCGGAGCAAGGGGCTGCAGTACAAAATCGCCCACGTGTCCGACACGACGTACGATCAAGCCTATCTCGGCACATCGGCCGAGTCGCAGCGTTCGATCGAGGCGGTGGAAGCGACCCGCGGGGAAGTGCTGAAGGACGCCTCCGGCTTGCTGATCGAAGCGTTGTACGCTTCCAATCACGGCGGCATGTCGGCGGATCCGTCGGAAGTGTGGGGCAACGGCGTTTCCCACCTGAAGAGCGCCCCCAGTCCCGACCAGGTTGCCGAACGGGACAATCTCGTCTGGTACCGGATCATGCTGGCGGATGGCACAAGCGGATACGTACGCTCCGATTTGGCGGTCGAGACGGATGCGAAAAGCGAAAGCGGCCTGCCGGTCATCGAAGTGACCGGCGATGGCGTGAACATTCGCCGGGCGCCCCGCGTGGACAATACGGACAATCCAGCCGTCGCCCAGGCTAACCGGGGCGACCGGTTCACGGTCATCGGCCGGGACGTGGAATCGAACGCCTACTCGTGGATCCGGGGCCCGTACACCTCCGAGCAATTGAAGTCGTCGATCAATGCCCGATCCGCCAACGCCGTGCAGGGCAGCCTGACCACCCTGGAAGTAACCGGGCGCGGGCCGTCCGGCCGGGTGACGGAAATTGCCGCCAACGGCAAATCCGTCAACGTATCCTATCCGGACTTGTATCGCAGCGCGTTGAACGGTTTGCCCAGCACGTTGTTTGACATCGAGGAAACCGGAAAATTTTCCGTGCTTGCCGCTTTCGGGACGAAGCGCGAATATACGGCGGCGGGAAACGGATTGACCGTTCTGTCCGCGAAAGGGGAATCCCGCCCGGCCGGAAACGAGTTTTACATCCTCGACGCCAAAGGGAACGTCCGCGCCGCCACCACCGCGCCGGCTTTTCGTTTCATCGGCCGCGGATTCGGGCACGGCCTCGGCCTTAGCCAATACGGGGCGCTGTCCCTTGCCGAATCGGGATATGATTACAGGGACATTTTGGCATACTACTATGACGGAGTCATCATTGCGAAGGAATGAACGTGAATCCATGGATGTGTCATCGTTTGATTTTGACCTGCCCGAACGGCTGATCGCCCAGACGCCGCTGGCCAACCGGGCGAATTCCCGCCTGCTCACCCTGGACAGACGGACGGGCGAAATCGGCCACCGCCGTTTCGCCGATCTGGCCGATCTGCTTCATCCGGGCGACTGCCTCGTGCTGAACGACACCCGGGTAATCCCGGCCCGGCTCATCGGGTTCAAGGCGGACACCGGGGCCAAGGCGGAACTGCTGCTGCTGAAACAGCTGGAAGGAAACCGCTGGGAAGCGTTGGCCAAGCCGGGCAAAAAACTGCGGGAAGGGGCCGTCATCCATTTCGGCGCGCCCGAACCTTCCGGACGGCCCGAGCTCTCGGCCCGCATCCTTGAAGTGAAGGAGATGGGCGGACGCATCGTCGAGTTTTCCTATGACGGCATCTTCCAGGAAGTGCTCGACCGGCTCGGCCAAATGCCGCTGCCCCCCTACATCAAAGCCCGCCTGGACGACCGCGAGCGATACCAGACGGTCTATGCCCGAAATCCCGGTTCCGCGGCGGCGCCGACGGCGGGACTGCATTTTACGAAACAACTGCTCGAACAAATCCGTGCACGGGGCGTCCACATCGCCCGCGTGACGCTCCACGTCGGGCTCGGCACGTTCCGTCCGGTGAACGTGGACAAGGTGGAAGACCACCGCATGCATGCCGAATTTTATTCCATCAGCCAAGAAACCGCCGAATTGGTGAACCGGACGCGGGCGTCCGGCGGCCGGATTGTGGCCGTCGGCACGACCAGCTGCCGGACGCTGGAAGCGTCGGCGGCCAAATTTGCCGACGGCAAATTGCACGAAGACGAGGGATGGACGGACATTTTCATTTATCCGGGCTATTCGTTCCGCATGACGGACGCCCTCGTCACCAATTTTCATCTGCCGAAATCGACCCTGCTCATGCTCGTATCCGCCTTCGCCGGACGCGAACGGGTGCTGGCCGCCTACCGGGAAGCGGTTGAGCGGGAATACCGGTTTTTCAGTTTCGGCGATGCGATGTTTCTGTACTGAGAGGATGAACGATTGATGGCAGCAGTCCGTTACGAATTGATCAAGACGTGCAGGCAGACGGGCGCCCGCCTCGGCCTCGTCCATACGCCCCACGGCACCATCGAAACGCCGGCCTTCATGCCCGTGGGCACGCAGGCGACGGTCAAAACGGTGAGCCCCGAAGAACTGAAGGCGATGGATGCCCAGATCATCCTGAGCAACACGTACCATTTGTTCATCCGCCCCGGCCACGACATCGTGCGGGAAGCGGGCGGTTTGCACAAATTCATGAACTGGGACCGGCCGATTTTGACCGACAGCGGCGGGTTTCAAGTATTCAGCCTGGCAGAAAACCGGAAAATCGGCGAGGACGGCGTCCATTTCCGCTCCCACATAAACGGAGACCCGCTATTCCTGTCGCCCGAGACAGCGATGGAAATCCAAAATGCCCTCGGCTCGGACATCATGATGGCCTTTGACGAATGTCCGCCGTACCCCGCCGAATATGATTATGTCAAGCATTCGCTGGAACGGACGGCCCGTTGGGCGGAACGTTGCCTCAATGCCCATGCCCGCCCTGCCGACCAGGCGCTGTTCGGCATCGTGCAGGGCGGCGTATTCGCCGATTTGCGCGTCCGGAGCGCGAAATTGTTGACGTCCATGGATTTCCCGGGGTATGCTATTGGAGGATTGAGCGTCGGAGAACCGAAGCCTCTGATGTACGAAATGCTGGAAGTGACGGTTCCCCATCTGCCCGCCGACAAGCCGCGTTACCTGATGGGCGTCGGTTCGCCTGATGCGCTTTTGGAAGGAGCCATTCGCGGCGTGGACATGTTCGATTGCGTGCTGCCGACCCGCATCGCCCGCAACGGCACGGTCATGACGCGGGACGGGCGCCTGGTGGTGCGCAACGCGAAATATGCACGGGATTTCCGCCCCCTGGATGAATCGTGCGGATGCTACACGTGCCGCCATTACTCGAGGGCCTACATACGCCACCTGATCAAAGCGGACGAGACGTTCGGCATCCGGCTGACGACCATCCACAATCTGCATTTTCTGCTGGACTTGATGCGGGATGTGCGGCAGGCCATCCGGGAAGACCGGCTTGGAGATTTTCGTGATGCGTTTTTCGCCCGCTACGGGTTGAACGACGAAAACAGCCGCGGCTTTTGATGAAGGGAGGGAACGAGAACGATGCAAGAAACCTTTTCGCTTCTGCTGCCGTTTATCCTCATGTTTGCGGTGTTCTATTTTCTGCTGATCCGTCCGCAACAAAAACGGCAAAAACAGCGCAACGCGATGCTGAACAGCCTGAAGAAAGGCGACAAGGTGGTCACCATCGGCGGACTGCACGGCACGATTGCCGAGCTGACCGATGATACGGTGGTGCTTCGCGTCAACGACGTGACCAAGCTGACCTTTAATCGCGCGGCCATTGAATCGGTGAAAAATCCGGAGTCCTGAACGGCCGCTCCCGCCGACCGACGGCGGGGTTGCTGCAACGGAAAACGACCCCTTATCCGGGAAAAAAGTTGCCCCGTATGGCATGACCACATGCCGTACGGGGCAATTTGCCTTTGATCGGGCGAAAGCCCGCGCGCCTGGCCGGCCGTCGCACGCTACCTTCTCCGGGCGTTGATGCCGAGCATGCCGCCCAAAGCGCCCGTCGCAAAGCTGATGACGACGAAGGTGAGCGTATCCAGCGACCAGGCCGCGTCAAAACCGAGCCAGGAAATGAGGGATACCGTCAAACCGTAGACGACGCCGAGGGTGCCGCCGCGGTACCAGCCCTTGTGCCCGGCCCGGCGGGCCGCAACAAATCCGCCCGTGAAGATGGAGATGCCGTGGGCGAAATAGACGTAGACCGGCAAGGCCGCTTCTCTCAAACCGGTAACGGCTAGCAACAGGGAGAGCAGCAGCGTGGACATGATGAGGACGGCGAATGACCAGGCCAGACCGGCCAGGATCGGGACGACGGACGAACCGCCCGTTTTGGCGACGGGGTCCATGGGGTCACCTCCAAACGGAATGCCTTGATGGCGTTGGATTGCGGTTGCTTCATTGTATGGCCGGCCGGGAAAAAATAGTACAAGTCGGGGGCAAGTTTTTCATGACATAGAAAAGGGACGGTTGAGCCAATCTAGGGAAATGCCTGATGCGAAGCGGGGGTGCGATTGTCATTTTGGAATTGATGACGATTTTCGTGCGCACGATTTTCATCTATTTCACCGTTTTTCTGATGCTGCGCATCATGGGAAAGCGGGAAATCGGCAAGTTGTCGCTGTTTGATCTGGTCATTTCCATCATGATCGCCGAGATCGCCGTGTTCATTCTCGAGGACCCGGGCAAATCGGTGATCGGCGGCCTCGTGCCGATGGTGACGCTGGTGGCCATCCAGCTCGTGCTGTCCTACATCACCATGAAAAACGTGACGATCCGCCGATGGTTCGACGGAAGCCCGAGTTACGTGATCGAGCACGGCAAAATCAACCGGAAGGAAATGTGGAAACAGCGGTACAACCTGAGCGATCTGCTCCTGCAGCTCAGGCAAAGCAACGTGTACAATGTGGCGGACGTGGAATTCGCGATCCTGGAAACGACCGGAAAACTGACGGTGGTGACGAAGGAAGAAGTGTTCGGCAAACCGGACGGCAAACCGGGCCGCCGCACGGAGGACGAACGGCGGGATGCAAATCGCACAGTCAAGACGAACGTTCGTTTTTCCGGCATTCCGCTGCCGCTCATCATGGACGGGTACGTGCTGGACGAAAACCTGCGGCGCATCGGTGAAACCCGGTTTTGGCTGAAAAGCCGGATCAACGAGCTCGGCGCTTCCGAATTCAGGGACGTCTTTCTGTGCATGATCGACCAGAAGGGTAATCTGCACATCGAAGTGAAATAACGGTCGCCGGCACCGCACGCCGGGGTGCGGCGGCCTAGCGGCGAAATTTCCGGCCGATGGCGAGCACCCGCTGCACATCTTCGCGGTCGACGAGACCGACCGTCAGGCAAACGAATCCGTAGGCGAGCAAAGCGGCCGCTGCGGCGCAGGAAAGCCCGAAGGCGGCGGGAAGGGCGAACGCGTTCCAGACGGCCTTGCCCGCGGCTCCGGCGATGACGGCGGCCGCACCCGCTTTCAGAAAGTCGGCTGCAGGCAGGGAGAAGCGAAGCAGACGGCTGATGCTGTTCCAATGCAATGCGGTGACGAGGGCAATGTTGACGTTGATGGCGATGATGGCGCCCGTGATGCCGAGTTCGGGACGGCTGGCCAGCACGGCGATCAGGAGCAGTTTGACCGTTGCGCCGACGGCCGTGTTGGCGAGAGCCGTGCCCGGTTTGTCCAGTACCTGCAGGGCAGTTTGCAGCGGTCCCTGGAAGTAGATGAACAGGGCGACGGGCGCCATCATGCGCAGCATGACGCCGGGTTCCCGGTTGCCGAACGCCAGCAGGCAGATCGGTTCGGCGAACACGTAAAGGAGGACGGCGAAGGGAGCACCGGTCACCAGCGACAGGCGGAGGGACTGGTGCATCCGTTTGATGACCGTGCGATGATCGTTCCGCTGCTTCGCTTCCGAAAGGGAAGGCACGAGCGACACGGCCAGGGACATCGTGAGGGCGGTCGGCAGCAGCAGCAGGGGCATGACCATCCCCTGCAAAATGCCGTACTGGGCGGTGGACACCGCCGTTGCGACGCCGGCCGCCGCCAGCATTTGCACGAGGAGAACGGATTCCACAAAATAGGAACCCGATCCGACGAGCCGGCTGCCGGTGACGGGCAGGGCGATTTTCAACAAGCGTCCGGCAATGCCGGAAGCGGACCGGCGGTTGTTTTGCCGTTCCGCCTTGCGTCGTTCCGCCCGCCATTTGGCGACGAGCACGACGAGCCCTCCCAGCTCGCCGGCGGCCACGCCGAGCATCGCCCCCGCTGCGCCGTAGTGGACGCCTTTGGGCAGAAGCAGGGATGACAGCAATAGCACGAAGACGATGCGCAGCATCGTTTCGGTCAATTGCGAAAGGGCCGTCGGCACCATATCGTGCAGTCCCTGGAAATAGCCGCGCAGCACCGAGGAAACGCCGATGACGACCATCACCGGGGCCATGGCGAGAAACGGCAACTTCACCCGGGGATCCGTAAAGAAATGGTTCGCGATCCAGTCGGCAAACCGGAGGCAAAGCAGGGCGAACAACAGGCTGAGTGCGACGGCGACGGCCAGGGACACCTTGAGGATCGCTGCCGACTTGTGGCGGTTTCCTTCGGCTTCCGCCTCGGCGGTCAATTTGGCCACGGCGAGGGGAATGCCGCCGCTGATGACGGTGATGATCACCATCAGGAGCGGCCAGGCCATCTGGTACAACCCGACGCCTTCGGGCCCGATGATGCGGGGAAGGGCGATGCGGGGAATGAACCCGAGCATGCGGTTGATGATGCCCGCCGCGAGCAGGATGAGCGTCCCCTTGACGAACGATTGTCTGGCCATGGGCTCCCCACTTTCTTGTCCATCGTTACTCCTACTCTATGCGCGGGCTTGTACCGGCATGCCGCGGTTTCTTTTTGAAATGAAACCGCCGCGTCCGGCAGGAATTTGCCGGCGAAACTCGAATACGTACATGTCCGTTTGACAAGTGAATCACGGGGGGAGTTGGAGCCTATGGACGATCAGCGTCTCGACAATCCGGCATCCGGTCTCGGCGAAGAGGAGCTGAAGCGGGTGGTGGAGCAATTGTGCAACAGCAAGGCCGAGGAGTTCGCCATGCTCGGCTATGAAGGCATCACCGGCCAGGAAATCTGGGATTGCGTCAGCGAAAAGTACCGAAAAGGAACCCCGGCCCTGCATCAACTCGTCAACGACATCCTGTCTTTGAAAACGACGCAGTTCATGAACTGGATCACCATCAACACGGTATACAAGGGAGCCCGGCCGTAAGGCCGGCTCTTTGCGTTTGCCGGGCCGGGCAGAGCCGGCGCAAAATTGACTTCACTTTTGAGCGGTAGGTATAATGAGACTATTGATTTGTCGAAGGGAGTCTTCTGACACCATGGACGTGAAACGAATTGCAGCTTTGGTTGCCGTCATCGTGGTCGTATTCGGAGCGGCAATCGCCACAACCCCGAACTTGCTCGGCGACATCCGCCTCGGTCTCGACCTCAAGGGCGGGTTTGAAATTTTATACAGGGCGGAACCGATCGAAGAAGGCGCGGAATTGACGCAGACCGCCCTCAAGGAAACCGCTCTCAGCCTGGCCAACCGGGCCGACGCCCTCGGCATCGCCGAACCGGAAGTGGTGACGGAAGGACGGGACCGGATCCGCGTCAGTCTGGCCGGCGTGGAGAATGAACGGGAAGTCCGAGAAATCATGAAAAAGCCGGCGGAACTGACCTTCCGCAGCTCTTACGGTTGCGAAGACGGCAGTTATTGCAAAGTGGAGCTGCACGGGAGCGAATTCAAGGAAAACTCTGCACAGGTTGTCACCGACGAGCTGGGCCGGCCCGTCATCGTCAGCATCGAAGTGAAGGACAAGAAGAAATTCGAGGAAATCACGAGTCGGCTGCTGTACAAACCGCTTGCCATCTTCATGGATGATGACCTGATTTCCGAACCCGTCGTGCAAGGGGTGTTTACGGACGGCAAGGCGGTGATCACCGGGCAGAACAGCCGGGAAGAAGCGGAGAAGCTGAGGGACATCATCAACCTCGGCTCCCTGCCGCTGAATTTGACGGAGCTGTACACGCAGAAAGTCGGCCCGAGCCTCGGCCAGCTCTCCCTGGAAAAAACGCTCACCGGCGGTTTGATCGGCTGCGCGCTGATTTTGCTGTTCGTCATTCTCTATTACCGGTTGCTGGGCGCCGTGGCGGCGGTGTCGCTCATTTTCTACACCTGGATGCTGATCGTCCTGTTCAAATGGATGGACGTGACGCTGACGCTGCCGGGCATCGCCGCCTTCGTGCTCGGCATCGGCATGGCGGTGGATGCCAACGTCATCACCGCGGAACGGATCAAGGAAGAGATCCGGAGCGGCAAAACGATGCTGTCATCCGTGAAAGCGGGATCGCGCACGTCGCTGCGCACGATCATGGACGCCAACTTGACGACGATCCTCGCCGCGCTGATGATGTTTGTCGTCGGCCGCGGGTCTGTGCGCGGTTTTGCCGTCATCCTCATCGCCAGCATTTTGGCCAGCATCGTGACCAACGTGTTTTTCTCCCGCATGCTGCTCAGCCTGTGCGTGCGCGGTTTCGGAAAGATCGGCCCGTCCTGGTTCGGGGTGAAAAAGGAGCAAATCCGGGATATCCGGGACAGCGGGAAACACGTCGTCCGGTCGCCTTTCCATTTCGTCGGCAACAGCAAATGGGTGTTTGGGTTCAATGGTCTCGTCATCGTCGTCGGACTTGTCATCATGCTCGTGTTCAGCATGAACTACGGCGTCGACTTCAGCGCGGGCACCCGGGTGGAAGCGACCGTCGGACAAGCGGTGACGGAAGCGGAAGTGGCCGAAGATCTCGCCGCATTGGGCTTGCCGGATGCCGTGATTACCGTCGGCGGGGATGACGGCAAATCGGTTTCCCTGCGCTTCAAGGATCATCTGTCGCACGACGAGGAAATGATCCTGACCGAATATTTGGCCACCGACAATCTGGAAGTGAACACGGTCGACCCGACCATCGCCCAGGAACTGAAAAACCGTGCGGTGATCGCCGTCCTGCTGGCCTGCGTGTTGATCACGCTGTACGTCAGCTTCCGTTTCGAGTGGCGGTTCGCCGCATCCGGCGTCTTCGCCCTGTTCATGACGGCGCTGTTCATCATCGGCGCATTCGCCATATTGCGCATCGAAGTGAACATCACCTTCATCGTGGCCGTGCTGACGATCATCGGTTACGCCATCAACGACACGATCGTCATTTTCGACCGGATTCGGGAAAATCTCCGGTTTGCGAAACTGAAGCAAACGCAGGACTTGCTCGACCTGGTCAACCGCAGCGTCTGGCAAACGATGGGGCGGTCCATCAACACGCTGCTGACCACGTTGTTCCCGGCTTTGGGCATCCTGATTATCGGCAGTGCGTCGCTTAGGCCGTTCAGTCTGGCCATCGTCATCGGGCTCATCGTCGGCGCAATCGGCTCGCTGTTTGTTGCGGCTCCGCTCTGGTGTGCGATCCGCAAACGATCGATCGGCCGGCTTGCGACGGCGGAAAGCAGCCCCAAACCGTAATGCGTTTCGGACGGCGGCGTCCGCACATTGGGGCGATACGGACCCGCCGCGTCTCGGAAGGCCGGAACGACAAGGACGAATGTCTGATCGATGAACGAAACGGCAAGGAAGTGGCTTCATGCAACCTGAACGCGCGAAGACGGCGGAACGGACGGCTTGGGCCGGCATCGTCGGCAACCTGCTGCTCGCCGTCACGAAAGGTGCGGTCGGTTTCGCGTCGGGCAGCAAGGCGCTCCTGGCGGATGCGGCGAATTCGGCATCGGACGTGGCCGGCAGTTTGACGGCGCTCATCGGATTGCGCGCCGCGAACAAACCGCCCGACAAGGAACATCCGTACGGGCACGGCAAGGCGGAATCCGTCGCTTCGATCATCGTGTCCGTCCTGCTCCTGTTCGTCGGCGCCGAACTGTTCATCGGCGCCGCAAAAACGATATTCGGCCGGTTGGCGGAAGCGCCGGCCTGGTATGCCGCTCTAGCGCTGCTCATTTCCATCGTCGTGAAGGAAGCGATGTACCAGTACACGATCCGTGCGGGGCGCAAGTTGTCCAGCCAGACGCTCGTCACCGTCGCCTGGGATCACCGCGCCGACGTGCTCGCTTCCGCGGCCGCGCTACTCGGCGTCGGCGGCGCGCTGATCGGCGAACATTACGGCGTCGGGTGGATGCTGTACCTCGACCCGGCCGCCGGGATGATCGTCGCGGGATTTGTCGTCCGGATGGGATACAAGCTGCTTTCGGAAGCGATCTCGGGCACCCTGGACCAGGTGCTGCAAAGCGATCAGACGAAGGAACTGGAGAACGCGGTGCTGGCCACCCCCGGGGTGCTGGCGGTGGACGATCTCCGGGCCCGGGTGACGGGGCATTACGTGATCGTGGACGTCAAAATCAGCGTCAATCCTCGCATGACAGTGTACGAAGGCCACGATATCGCCAAAACGGTCAAGCAGCGGCTCATGGAGCAGTTCAGCCACGTTTCCGACGTGTTTGTGCACGTGAATCCGTATGTGTCCCACTTTCCGACAGGTGACGGCACAAATCCGGATTCGGATCATTTTGCCAATCTGGTGCATTGAGGAAAGGAGCGGGAGCGATTGCTGCGGGCGAGGGCGAGATGGGCTCCGCCGCCGAAGGTCGATGAGGCGGCTGTCGAACGATTGGCCAAAACATTATGCGTTTCGCCGCTCGTGGCCCGGTTGCTGGTTGCGCGCGGGATGGCCGACGCGGCTTCGGCGGAACGTTTTTTGCATGGCAAAGAGGATCACTTTCATGATCCTTTTTTGCTTGACGGGATGGAACAGGCGGCGGGGCGGATCCGCGAAGCGATCCGGCGGGGGGAGCGCATCCGCATTTACGGGGACTACGACGCCGACGGCGTCAGCGCCACCAGCCTGACGATCGGATTGATGGAACGGCTCGGCGCCGCATACGACTACGTGATCCCCAACCGGCACACGGAAGGGTACGGATTGAACGGGCCGGCCATCGAGAAGGCCGCGAAAGACGGCGTCGGCCTGATCGTCACGGTGGACACCGGCATAAGCGCCGTGCGGGAAGCGAGCCTCGCCCGAACGTTGGGCATCGATTTGATCGTGACCGACCACCATGAGCCGCCGGAAGTGTTGCCCGACACGGTGGCGACGATCAATCCCCGCAAGCCGGGTTGTCCGTATCCGTTCAAATCGCTGGCCGGCGTCGGCGTCGCCTTCAAGCTGGCCCACGCGCTGCTCGGCCGCTTGCCGAAGGAATATGCCTGGCTGGCCGCCATCGGGACGATTGCGGATTTGATGCCCTTGGTGGACGAAAACCGCCTGATCGCCCGGATGGGCCTGGCGCAAATGCGCGAATCGCCGGCGCGCGGCATTCGGGCGTTGTGCCAGGTGTCCGACATCGACTTCGGACAGCTTTCCGGCGGACATATCGGATTTTCCATCGGGCCGCGCCTCAACGCCGGCGGGCGGCTGGAGACGGCGGACGCCGCCGTCCGTTGCCTGACCACCGACGATGAACGGGAAGCGTCGGAAACGGCCCGCGAACTGGACCGGCTGAACCGGGAGCGGCAGGAACTGGTGGACGAAATCGCCGCCGAAGCGCTGGAGCAGGCGAACGCGCTCCTTGCGGCGGGCGATCCGGGCAACGTGCTCCTTCTGGCCGGGGAAGGATGGAACACCGGCGTGGTCGGCATCGTGGCTTCCCGGGTGGTCGAAAGGCATTACCGGCCGGCGATCGTTCTGTCGATCGACCGGGAAACGGGGCTGGCGAAGGGATCGGCCCGCTCGATTCCCGGCTTCGACCTGCACGCCGCCCTCACAGAATGTGCCGATTTGATGGAGCAGTTTGGCGGGCACAAAGCCGCCGCCGGCATGACGCTCAAGGCGGAAAACATTCCCCGTCTTCGGCGCCGGATGAACGAAACGGCCGCCGCCTGGCTCGGCGAAGACGACTACGTGCCCGTCCTGCGGACGGATGCGGAAATCCGCCCGGCGGACGTCACCGTGGATACCGTTCGGGAGCTGGAAATGCTCGCTCCTTACGGCATGGGCAATCCCGAACCCGTCTTTCTCCTGTCCGGCATGCGGCTCAAGGGGGCGAGGCGGATGGGGCGGGAGATGCAGCACGCCAAACTGACGCTCACGTCCGCCGATCCGGATGCGGCGGAACTGGATGCGCTGCTTTTTGGCAAGGGAGAACTTGCCGAGCGTATCTCGCCGACGGGCCACGTCGATCTGGCGGGCACGCTGTCCGTCAATGAATGGAACGGGACGCGCAAGGCGCAAATCATTGTTCAGGATTTGCGCGTGCCCGAGCGGCAAATGTTTGACTGGCGGGGCCGCACCCTGGCGGACCCGGCCGTCGCAAAATGGCTGAGAAGCGGCTTGGTCGAAACGAAGGAGGAATCGGCGCTCTGCGGCGCCCTGTTGTTCCGCGGCGGGGACATCTGCCTGCTGCCCGAGGCGGAGAACGCGGGCGCAAATCGGACGGCCTTCTGGCTGGCCGGGGAAGACGGTTGTCTGAAGCCGCTGAACGAACGGGCCGAAAGCATGCCGCCCCGGCTGGTGACGCACCTGATGCTGCCCGTTCTTCCGCCGTCCGCGGCATCCGCCCGTTTGGCGCTGGCGAATTTCCCCGCCCTGGAATGCCTGTACGCCGTGCTGCTGGACCCCCATCCGTTCCTGTCGGCGGCGACCGCCGACCGGGAAGCGTTCAAACGGGTTTACGCCGTGTTGTTGCAATGGAAGCGGGGAGCCCGGGCTCCCGCGGCCGGCATGACGGGGAACACGGAATCCGGCGAATCCCCGCTTTCCGCGCCATCCGCCGTCGCGCGGCTCGCAAAGGCGACGGGATTGACAACGGATATGATCCGATTTATATTGGCTGTGTTTGAACAACTGGGATTTCTGGCCGCTCACGGACATCGGCTCATCGTGGCGGAAGCGCCGGCGAAGAAGGCGCTGGACGAATCTCCCCTGTACCGGGAGAAGGCGTCCCGTGCCGAAACGGAGCGGGTGTTTCTGTTCTCCACGGCGGCGGAATTGAAACGGTTTCTGCTGGACGGAGAGACGCCGGAATCCGCCATATCCCCCGCAAATGCCCAGGAGGGACTGTCATGAATTTGAAGGAATTCATTCGCATCGTACCGGACTTTCCCCAGCCCGGAATCAGTTTCAAGGACATTACGACGTTGCTCAAAGAGGGCGACGCCTACCGGGAAGCGGTCAATCAGTTGAAAGCGCTCGTCGAAGCGTGGGAAATCGACAAAATTGCCGGGCCGGAGGCCCGCGGATTCGTCATCGGCGCGCCGCTCTCTTACGCGCTTGGCGTCGGTTTCGTGCCGATCCGCAAGAGCGGCAAGCTGCCGGCGGAGTCCATCTCGGCCGGATATGAACTGGAATACGGCAAAGATCAGTTGGCCGTCCACAAAGACGCCATCCAACCGGGAGAACGCGTGCTCATTGCCGACGATTTGCTGGCCACCGGCGGAACGATTTCCACCTGCATCAACCTGGTGGAAGCGTTGGGCGGACAGGTGGTCGGCGCGGCGTTCCTGATCGAACTGGCCTATCTGAACGGCCGGGAAAAAATCGGGGACAAACCGGTCGTCAGCCTGTTGTCCTATGACGAAGAGTGAACCGGCAGCCGGCCCGGCATTCGGCTTCGCAAGTCGCTGCTGGACACCGGGATACGGGAAAGCGGCCGGCCGGGTGAATCGCGAAACGACTCGGCAAAACCCGCCATTCGCACGGAATGGCGGGTTTTTTTGCAACCGGAGGAAGGCGTGCGGCACGCACCCGCCGTCCGTGTCCGGATTTCCGCCATTCGCGCGGGTTTCGACAGTTGACGGGAAAAACCATGAAAGGCATAATGAATAGATAAACCTACGTTGCAGGTGGAAGGGTTCGTTATGGGCATCGAGCAACTGTTGCATAAAGCGTCCGGTTACATGAAACATTCGGATTTGACGCGCATCCGGGAGGCCTATGTTTTTGCCGACAAAGCCCACGAAGGCCAGGTGCGCAAGTCCGGCGAACCTTATATTTTGCATCCGCTTGCCGTCGCGGAGATTCTGGTCGACATCCAGATGGACGTCACCAGCATCATCGCCGCGCTTCTTCACGATGTCGTGGAAGACACCACCGTTTCGCTGGACGCGGTGAGGGAGCGGTTCGGGGACAGCTGTGCCAATATCGTGGACGGCCTGACCAAGCTGGAAAAAATCAAATTCAAGTCGAAAGAAGAACAGCAAAACGAAAACTATCGCAAAATGTTCGTGGCCATGGCCCAGGACATCCGGGTCATCCTGATCAAGCTGGCGGACCGCCTGCACAACATGCGAACCCTCAAATACCAGTCGGAAGAAAACCAGCGGCGCATCGCCGAAGAAACGCTGGAAATTTTCTGTCCCATCGCCCACCGGCTCGGGATCTCGACGATGAAATGGGAAATGGAGGACATCGCGCTCCGTTATCTCAATCCCCAGCAGTATTACCGGATCGTCAACCTGATGCAGAAAAAGCGGCGGGAACGGGAAGCGTACATCGAGGGCGTCATCGAGGTCATGCGCGAAAAGCTGGCGGAAACCGGCATCGAAGCGGACATTTCCGGCCGGCCCAAGCACATCTACAGCATCTACAAAAAAATGAAAACGAAAGGCAAGCAGTTCAACGAGATTTACGACCTGCTCGCCATCCGCATCATCGTCGCCGACGTGAAAGACTGCTATGCCGCCCTCGGCATCATCCACACGCTGTGGAAGCCGATGCCCGGACGGTTCAAGGATTACATCGCGATGCCGAAGCCGAACATGTACCAGTCGTTGCACACGACGGTCATCGGCCCGAACGGGGAACCGCTGGAAGTGCAAATCCGCACCCACGAGATGCACCGAACGGCGGAATACGGGATCGCCGCCCACTGGGCATACAAGGAAGGCACCATCGTGCCGACCGGCAGCTTCGAGGAAAAGATGAACTGGCTGCGCGAAGTGATCGAGCTGCAGCAGGAAACGAAAGACGCGTCGGAATTCATGGAATCGCTGAAGGTCGACTTTTTCTCCGATTCCGTGTTCGTGTTTACCCCCAAGGGGGAAGTCATCGAATTGCCATCCGGTTCGGTTCCCCTCGATTTCGCCTACCGGATCCATACCGAGGTCGGCAACCGGACGATCGGCGCCAAGGTGAACGGAAAGATCGTGCCCCTCGACCACAAGCTGGCGACGGGCGACATCGTCGAAATTTTGACGAGCAAACATTCGTACGGACCGAGCCAGGATTGGCTGAAAATCGTACAGACGTCCCACGCCAAGACGAAAATCCGCCAATGGTTCAAGAAAGAGAAGCGGGAAGAATACGTGGCCAAGGGACGGGAGAGCCTGGAGCGGGAAATCCGCCGCCTGGGCCTCGAACCGCCGCTAGTCATGACGGATGAAGCCATGCAGGAAGTGGCGGGCAAATTCAATTTCAACGACATCGAGGACATGCTTTCCGCCATCGGGCTCGGCGGCATTACCGCCGCCCAGATTTGCACGCGATTGACGGAGAAGTTGCGCAGGGAGGAAGCGGCGGACCAGCCGCAGCACCTGATCAAACCACCTTCCCAGGCCGGACGCAAACAGCGGGGCAGCCACGGGGTGCGCGTGAAGGGCATCGAAAACCTGCTCGTCCGTTTCGCCCGCTGCTGCAATCCGGTGCCGGGCGACGACATCGTCGGCTACATTACGCGGGGAAGGGGCGTATCCGTCCACCGGCGGGACTGTACCAATTTCAACTGGGCGAACGAGGAAGACCGGGACCGCATCATCGAGGTGGAATGGGAGGACACGTCGGAAGCCAGCTACAGCGTGGAAATCGAGGTGGCCGGCCACGACCGGCGCGGCCTGCTGAACGAAGTGCTGCAGGCCATCTCGGAATCGAAAACGAACATTTCGGCCGTCTCCGGCCGTTCGGATAAAAACAAGAACGCCATCATGCATGTGACGATCCAGATCCGCAACACCGACCATCTGCAGAGCGTCGTGGACAAAATCAAGCGGGTCAAGGACGTCTATGCGGTGCAGCGGATCATGCAATGACGGGCTGCAGCGAAGGGGCCTCATCCGGCAAAGGTTCAGCCGGCCGGGGAACGATCCGGCAAGGCAAAACAACGGACGTGCGGCCCCGGGGCCGCACGTCCGCTTTGCGTTCGTCGCTCGGTTTTGCTTGCCCTTCCTGCATCCTTTTCTTTCGGAAGGCATGATGCGGCGGGACGCCGTCATGACCGATCCCGCGCGTGACCGGATTTACAGCAGTTCGGCGCGCAGCTCTTCCGGCGATTTCGGCGACAGATATGCAAACGGAATGTCGAACATCGTCCTGGCGCCGGTGACCCCTTCGCGGGCGAAGCGATGGACGGCGCGGGCGCAGGCGACGAGGACGCTGGCCGTGAATTCCGGATTGTTGCCGAGTTTCAGGCCGAATTCGATGAGTTGTTCCGTGCCCGCCCCGGTTTGACCGCTGCGCAGCACGATGCCGCCGTGGGGCATGGCTGAATGGTTTGCGCGCAATTCTTCTTCGCTGATGAAATGCACGATCGTGTCATAATCGGCGAAATAGTTCGGCATCGTGACGATGTCCCGTTCGATGCGCGCCCGATCCGCCCCTTCTTCGGCGACGACGAAGCATTCCCGGAGATGCTTGTCCCGCGTGGTCAGCTGCGGAAGTTCGCCGGCGCGCACGCGATTCAACGCTTCTTCCTTCGGAATCGTGTATTGCACGCCCGCCTTGACGCCGGGCACGCGGCGAATGGCGTCGGAATGGCCCTGGCTTACGCCCTTGCCCCAGAAGGTGTACGTTTCGCCCTGGGGAAGCACGGCTTCAAACAACAACCGGCTGAGGGAAAACAATCCCGGGTCCCATCCGGCGGAAATGACGCTCACGTGGCCGCTTTCGCGGGCAGCCGCATCCACCGCGGCGAAATATTCCGGAATGCGGGCATGGGTATCGAAACTGTCCACCGTATGGAATTTGGCGGCGAACGCCGGGCCTTGCTCCGGAAGGTCGGTGGCCGAACCGCCGCACAGGATCATGACGTCGATGTTGTCCCGGAAGGCGTCTGCGTCGCGCACGTGGGCGACCGTCGCTTCCGAGGCGATTTGGATGTCTCGCGGCTCGCGGCGGGTGAACACGGCGACCAGCTCCATATCCCCGTGGCGGCGGACGGCGGCTTCCACGCCCCTGCCCAGGTTGCCGTATCCGACGATGCCGATTCGTGTCTTTCGCATGGATGATAATCCCCCTGACTGTCAAAAATCTTTATCCAGTATAGCATCCCCTCACACGGGATGATAGATTTTGCCGTCATCGCATTTTTTTATCGGAAAGGTTGGATTTGCTTATCATGCGGTTGGTCATTCAACGGGTCAAACGCGCCTCCGTCACGGCGGACGGCGTTCTGACGGGAGAAATCGGACACGGCTTTGCCGTCCTGGTCGGCGTCACCCATGGCGACACCCGTGAAGATGCCCGTTATTTGGCGGAGAAAACGGCCCATTTGCGCGTTTTTGAAGACGATCAGGGCAAAATGAACCGCTCGCTGCTCGACGTCGGCGGAGCGGTGCTGTCGGTGTCGCAATTTACGCTGTACGGGGATTGCCGCAAGGGGCGGAGGCCGAGTTTCGTCGCTGCGGCGCGGCCGGAAGAAGCGGAGCGGATTTACGAAGCATACAACGAATTTTTGCGGGAACTCGGGGTCGCGGTGGCCACCGGCAAGTTCGGCGCCATGATGGACGTCGATCTCGTCAATTGGGGCCCGGTGACGTTGATTGTGGACAGCAAGGGGTAGTCGCCGGTGCCGGAACCGTCTAGCGGGATGCGGGGCGGACCGCATTCGCCGGTGATGCGGAAGAAGACAAAAGGAGCATGCAAATCGCGTAAAGCTTGCCGGAACGGGGGAAACTGAAGGGCAAGACGTATTCCGGCAAGGAGGATCGTTATGCGGTTTTCGACGGCGGTTTGGCTGCGCCAAACCGCGGGCACCGGCGATGCCGCCCTGATCGGCAGGGAGGAGCGGCCGGAAGGGAAGGCCGGTTCGGCCTGGACGCACAGTGCGGACGGCCGCCGGCCCTCGGGCGGGCCGAGGGGATGCCGTTGATCGGCCTTCCCTTCAGGAAGGAGGCACGGCGAACGGATGAACCGGGAAAAAGCGGGGGAGGATGAGTCGGTTGGCAATCAGAGTCGGCGGAGTGGAGGCGGATTTTGCGCAGGCTGTCCGGAATGTGGTCCGCCTTTTTTACGATGAACCGGAAATCCGGTTTGATGAGCGGGAAGGAGAAGGAGCGGGCGCGGACCGGCCGGATGGCGGAAGCCGGACGGACATCGGCGACTGCACGGCCCGTCCGGAACAAACCAACGATTCGTCCGGAACGGTTATCCGGATCGAACTGCCGGACGGCACGGTGTTGTCGGGGCGATGGCATCCGCCGGCCGACCGGGACGAGCGGCGCCGCGGCACCCTCAAGACGGTGCTCCGCCTGCTGGAAGCCCACACCGGCCTTCGCCAGCCGTGGGGCATCCTGACCGGCGTCCGGCCGACGAAGCTGGCCCACCGCAAGCGGCTGGCCGGCATACCGCGCGAGGAAGCGGACCGGCAATTGGCGGAAGAGACGCTGATCGTGCCGGACAAAATCCGGCTCATGCAGTCCATCGTGGACCGGCAATTGGCGGCGCTGCCCGATCTGTATGCACTGGACCGGGAAGTGAGCGTGTACATCGGCATTCCGTTTTGTCCGACCAAATGCGCCTATTGCACGTTTCCGGCCTATGCGATCGGCGGCAGGCAACATTCCGTCGCTTCGTTTCTTGACGGCCTTCATTACGAAATGCGGCAGATCGGCCGATGGCTGAAGGAGAACGGAGTGAGCGTCACCACCGTCTACTTTGGCGGGGGAACGCCGACGAGCATTACGGCGGAGGAAATGGACGCGCTGTACCGGGAGCTGCACGAGTCGTTCCCGATGGACCGGGTGCGGGAAGTGACGGTGGAAGCGGGCAGGCCGGACACGATCACCCGGGAGAAGCTTGCCGTTCTGAAAAAGTGGAACATCGACCGGATCAGCATCAATCCGCAATCGTACATCCAGGAGACGCTCGATGCCATCGGCCGGCACCATACGGTGGAAGAGACGATCGAAAAGTTTTGGCTCGCCCGCGAGATGGGGATGGACAACATCAACATGGACCTCATCATCGGGCTGCCCGGGGAAACGCGGGAATCGCTCGCCCACTCCCTGGCGGAAACCGGCAAGCTGATGCCGGAGTCGCTGACGGTGCACACGCTGTCGTTCAAACGCGCCTCGGAGATGACGCGCAACCGGGACAAATACCCGGTGGCGGGCCGGGAGGAAATCACGGCGATGATGGAGCTGGCCGGCACCTGGTGCGCGGAGCACGGGTACGTGCCCTATTACCTGTACCGGCAGAAAAACATTCTCGGCAACCTGGAGAATGTGGGGTATTGCCGGCCCGGCCGGGAAAGTTTGTACAACATCATCATCATGGAAGAAATGCAGTCGATCGTCGGCCTCGGAAGCGGCGCGTCGAGCAAGTGGGTCCATGCGGCGTCCGGCGAAATCGGCCGGTACGCGAATCCGAAAGACCCGAAAGCCTACATGGATAACGTCCGTGCGGCCACGGAAGCCAAACTGGCGGCGCTGGAATCGCTGTTTGGCGAACGGAGCAAGGCCGGCGCGGCGTCACGCTGAGCACACGAAAGCGGCAGTTCAAGCACAGGGACTGCCGCTTGTCACGCATGTGTTCAAATGCCGTCGCCGGCTGCGTCATCGTCTTCCGAGGCTTCTTCCGCATCGTCTTCCGGCCCGGCGCCGCCGGCCGTCTCTTCCACCGGAGCGGCATCGTCGCCGGCGCCTTCATCTGCGTCTTCGCCGGAACCTCCGTCTGACGCTTCGCCGGCTTCCGCTCCGTCATCCGGTGCGTCATCTGCCCCGCCGTCGTCTTCCTCCGTCGCTTCCTCCGTGTTCCGCCCGTCGTCGGCGTCATCCGGCGCACCGGCATCCCCGGTTTCGTCCCCGGTCACGTCCCCGCCGGCACCGTCTTCTTCCGCGGATGCGGTCTCGTCCCCGGCTGCCCGGATTTCCAGGTTCGCCGCATCGGGAGCGGCCTCGTCTGCGAATGGTTCCGCTGCCGGTTGCGCTTGCGCCTGATCCGCCGCGTTGCGTTCTTCCTGAAGTTGCCCGTCAATTGCTCTGCTCGTCATGTTCCATCCCTCCATATCCATGTAAGGCAAGCCGCCTTCACGATAAAGATATGAGGGCATTTCCAATCTATGCCGGTCGCTTGCGAGAAAACGCTTTATAATTTGTAATCTCTTTGTAATCCGTTTTTCATCGTTTGTTAATGAAACAGGTCTATAATCAAAATCGACCCCCTTTTGATTGATATATATATCCCTTAAACCTGCAATGGACATTGCGGGTTTCTTTCTTTTTTGCGGGGGTTTATGTTATGGTTATTGGTACACGACACAGGGGAGGAGCCCGAAATGCCGTCCGTATTCGCTCAACCATTCATCAGAAGCATCGCTTTCCTGCTCGTTTCCGCGACGCTCTTGCTGTCCGCATGCGGGAGCAATGACGGGTCGAACGGAGCGGCGCTTCAGCCGGCCGACTTGACGCCGGAACAGACGGCCGCGGCCGGTGCGCCGATTCCCGAACCGCCGGTTCCGGAACAGCCCGGCCCGTCCGGAGGACAAGCCGCTCCGCCGGAAGAGGCGGACAAAGCCGAAGCGGACGTACCCGTCAAACCGGAATACACGGTGCCGGAGAACAGCTATGAAGCGGTCGAAGTCGTCGCCGAACCGGCCTCCATCACCGTTTTGGTCAACAAAAAGTATGCCCTGCCGAAGGAGTACGTCCCCGATGATCTCGTCGAACCGGACGTGCCGTTCATTTTCAAGGAAAAACTGGAGAAGCGCAAAATGCGCAAGGAAGCGGCGGAAGCGCTGGAGGCGCTGTTTGCGGCGGCGAAGGAAGACGGCATCCTGCTCGCCGGCGTTTCCGGCTACCGGTCCTACGAGACGCAGAAAGGCCTGTACAACACGTACGTCAAAAGGGACGGACAGGCAGCGGCCGACCGGTACAGTGCGCGACCCGGACACAGCGAACACTCCACCGGATTGGCGATGGACGTGTCGGGCATCGACGGCAAATGCGCAGCCACCGATTGCTTCGCGAACACGCCGGAAGCGAAATGGCTGGCCGAGCATGTGTACGATTACGGGTTCATCATCCGTTATCCCGAAGGGAAGGAAGACATTACCGGCTACAAGTACGAGCCGTGGCATTTGCGTTATGTCGGCGTGGACGCGGCCCGGGAAATCCGCGATCTCGGCGTGACGCTGGAAGAATACATCGCCATGAAAGGCGCCGCCGTCGCGGCGGGATCATCGGGTGACGCAGAAGGGGGCGCGTCGGCCGGCGCGGAAGCCGGCGAATCGGGATCATCGTCCGCAGCGGGCGATTCCGGGGCGACCGGAGCGGATTTGACCCGCGGAGACGCGGCCGGTGCGGGCGGTGCTGCATCCGGCGGGGCGGATTTCGCTCCGGCTGCCGGTGACAGCGCTTCCCGGACTGGCGAAACGCCGGATTCCGGCCCGGACGAAACGGCTCCCCCAGCCTCCTCCGGCATGAACGCTGCCGGAACACAAGGGGCGGGCTTTACCGGATCGGCCGGCGCGGAAGCCGGTGCATCGGAACCATCGGCCGCAGCGAACGTTTCCGGCGAACCGGGGCCGATCGAACGCCCGGGAACCCCTCACGCGCCGGAAAGCCGTACGGAGTCCGGGGATGACGGGGCGGCAGCGGAAAGGTAATTGCCGTCCGTGACATCAGCCTCAGGGGCTGAGGGAACTGAAGGGCACGATTTGGGCAAAATCGGACCTTTTCCCGCGTTTACGGAACTCCAGGTCACGATTTGCGACGAAGAAGCGATTTTTGGGCAAAACTTGCAAAATAATGACCCGCTGTTCCGTTACATGTTAGGACGCCGCTTTTTTCCTCAAAATAACGCCCTGCAGTTCCGTTACGCATCCTTTAAACGGCGGGCATTTCGATGGCGCCGCGGCGAGGCAAAGCGAACCGGTCCGCCCGCAAACGGATCGCACGGCCCGGACGGATGCCACAGGTCGCGATGCGGACGGCCCGTTTCCCGGCGCAGGCCCGGCCGGCTTGACTTTTGCCGTCGCTTGATATTACAATCGTGACTAATGAAAAAGACGATTCGACGATGGGATGCAGTAATCCGGACCCAGAAGCCCCAGAGAGGGA
>Ga0310829_1000588_pt1 | contig 28363 bp, 26 predicted proteins | sample WT_ome_4_FD_202244 | JGI IMG/M metagenome (GOLD analysis project Ga0310829, IMG submission 202244) | Sorghum-adapted microbial communities enriched on wild type (WT) sorghum from Joint BioEnergy Institute, Emeryville, California, United... ... | reverse complement strand
ACTTTCGTCCATTGCGGAAGATTCCCTACTGCTGCCTCCCGTAGGAGTCTGGGCCGTGTCTCAGTCCCAGTGTGGCCGTTCACCCTCTCAGGTCGGCTACGCATCGTCGCCTTGGTGAGCCGTTACCTCACCAACTAGCTAATGCGCCGCAGGCCCATCCGTAAGTGACAGATTGCTCCGCCTTTCCCAAGTCCCTCATGCGAGAAACTTGCGTATCCGGTATTAGCTACCGTTTCCGGTAGTTATCCCAGTCTTACGGGCAGGTTGCCTACGTGTTACTCACCCGTCCGCCGCTAAGTTCATCAGGAGCAAGCTCCCGATAAACTCCGCTCGACTTGCATGTATTAGGCACGCCGCCAGCGTTCGTCCTGAGCCAGGATCAAACTCTCCAATAAAGATGAAAGGAATCTCGAACCCGAGGGCCTCGAAGTCTTTCATCGAAAGTGTTTGACTTGCTCATTTAGAAAAAACTGACGAGATCGGATCGAATTTCAAGGCCGGAGTACACCGGTTTGAAATTCATCCTTAAAAATCTCAGTTTAATTACTCACTCGTTGTTCAGTTTTCAAAGATCAACTTCGTTATCACCTTATCGGCGACAACTTTTATATCATATCATGTCAGCAAGCTTCATTGCAAGAAGTAATTCTTACCAATTCGCTTACCGCCTACCGTTCAACCGGCAGGACATTTAATATATCACATCAGCAGGGCTCTCATCAAGGCGTAAGTTTTTCCAAATCACTTCGATGATCGCTTATTGATGACCGCCTCTTGCTCAACATCGTTAGGATGCCGTTGCATAGGACGGATTATTAATATATCACTCACATAAGTTACCCAGCAAGAAGTAATCCTTCCAGTCCTTTGTGACCGCCGGTTTTTCGGCCGGATTCATAGATTACCACGGTGGCGAACCTAAAGCAACCATAATCTTTTTCCAAATTTAATCCCTGTGATTAGAAATGAAAGACCATTGTCCCAGAGGACAATGGCCTTTTTCCATGAATTAGATCCCTTGACGGGTCGCTATAAACTCGGGTCTCGGGTTTTGTCCGGAATACGGCTGAACCACCTTATTCTCCACACTGTTATATACCATAAAAATATTACTGCGAGGATACGGCGTAATATTACTATTGGATCCATGCATGATATTGCAATCAAACAATAGAATTGAGCCGGCTGGTCCCACAGGGGTGTCAATGCCAAAACGCTTTACCATCTCGGTAAGGCTTTTATGATCGGGAACACCGTACTGCTGTTTGCGAAGCGACTCTTTATAATGGTCATCCGGCGTTTGACCGATACAAGGCACAAAGATATGCTGCGAGCCGGGAAGCACCATCAACGGACCGTTAAACGCATAGTTATCTTCCAGCGCAATAGAGCAGCTGAGTGCTCTCATTCGAGGCATCCCATCCTCCACATGCCATGTTTCAAAATCCGAGTGCCAATAAAACTCCTTGCCCGTAAATCCAGGCTTATAATTGATCCGCGATTGATGGATGTAAACGGAGCTGCCTAAAAGGAATTCGATGATCGCCAGGAGCCGCGGATGCTGTGACAGCTCGCGAAAGACCGGCTGGCTTCGGTGGACCGCAAAGATGGACCGCACTTCATCCCCGCCGGGTTCGCGGATAATTTCGTCCGCCTTAAGCCCACGCGAAGATTCTTGCAAACGCCGTGCTTCTTCTTGGTATCCTTGTAACTCTTCTTCTGCGAAAAAACTTTCCAAGAACAAGTACCCGTTCTTCTGATAAAATTCCACCTGCTCCTTGCGAATCGGACTCTCCGAGCTCCATTCGGAGTACACCACCGGATCCTGCCGGGGAAGCCATTGGGGATCTGTATCCATCCGAGAGGGGTAAACATCCTTCGTCAAGTCAAGATCCATAGAAACATGTTGTCCGCGCATTTCACTTCATCCTTTCTAACCTAACATTTTTCAGACAAGCTACAACAACGGATAAGTCCCTTCTTCATCATGCACTTCCCGTCCCGTTAGCGGTGGATTAAACACACAGATCATCCGCATTTGCGATCGCGCCCGCAGGTAGTGCTTTTCATGTCCATCTAGCGCATACATCATGCCAGGGGTGATTGGATAGGTCTCCCCCCCAATGACTTCAATTTCCCCTTCTCCCTCAATGCAGTAAACAGCTTCCACATGATTTTTGTACCAAATCAGCGTTTCTGTACCTTCTTTAATCAACGTATCGTTCAGCGAGAACCCCATCTTGTCTTTAGCCAGAAGCAATCTTCGAGAGTTCCAAGTTTCCGTATCTACGTCATCCAGCGTCCCAACCAAGTTGTTGAGATGTTTAACGATCATACTGAAGCCTCCTCTGCTAGTTGGGTATAACAATGCTCAAATATTTGAAGACCTTGTTCAAGCGTCTTATTTTCAATCGTTAGCGGCGGCATGAGTTTGGCCACTTCATGGTTCGGACCCGAGGTTTCCAGAATCAAGCCCGATGCAAAAGCGAATTCGGCCAACTTCTCCGCCATCCCCGGTTGTTCAAATGCAATGCCTTGAATCATCCCTTTACCGCGAAGTTGCCCACGCAGTGCAGGCTGATGTTCAATCAACGTCTGCAATGAAGCGGTCATCCGGTTGGCTTTGTCTTCAATTTGCTCCCGAAAATCCTCGGTTTTCCAATAATCCAGCGCCTCCGAAGCCCCTACAAACCCAAGGTTATTCCCTCGAAAGGTTCCGTTATGTTCCCCGGGCTTCCAGGCATCCAGCTCCGGTCTAATTAAGGTAAGCGCTAAGGGCAAGCCGTAACCACCGATGGATTTGGACAAGCAGATGATGTCCGGCTCGATCCCCGACGTCTCAAAGCTGAAGAACGAACCGGTTCGGCCGCAGCCCATCTGAATATCATCGAGAATTAACAAAATCCCTTTTTGGCGACAAAGACGTTCCAGTCTCTGCAACCAAGCATCGGAAGCAACGTTTAATCCTCCTTCTCCTTGAACCGCCTCCACGATAATTGCGGCAGGCAGAGGAACACCGCTCCCCGGATCGTCGAGCAACTTCTCCATATAGGAAATCGTATCGACCGATTCGCCAAAATACCCGTCATAAGGCATAAAGACGGAGTGAGTCAAAGCCATTCCTGCCCCTTTACGCTTAAATGCATTTCCCGTGACAGCCAGCGAACCCAGTGTCATCCCGTGAAAAGCGTTAGTAAAGCTAATGACCGTCGTGCGTCCTGTCACTTTACGGGCAATTTTTAAGGCACTTTCTACAGCATTCGTTCCCGTAGGCCCCGGAAACATAACTTTGTACTGCAACCCACGCGGCTTTAAAATGACTTCATCGAATTTACTCAAGAAATGCTCTTTGGCATACGTTGCCATATCCAAACTATGGGTCACGCCATCATCAAGCAAGTAAGCGATCAGCTTATCACGAATCTTTCGATTGTTATGACCGTAATTTAAAGCACCGGCACCTGCAAAAAAATCGATATATTCCCGTTCTTTTGTATCCCAAAGCTTGGCATTCTGCGCCTTGTGAAATACCGTTCTGAAGTTTCGGCAATAGCTTCGGACTTCCGATTCAAGCTGTTCGAACACGTTCATACTCGGTGTTTCAAGAGTTTGGGTCTGCATCTCATACCTCCATTTATCGTTGTGGTGTAAAAGGACCAATTCGGTACAACGGCTCCTCCTCATGATGGATCTCTGGAGGAAACATTTCCGCCTGATAACCGCATATGATCTCAATCGGTACGTCATAAGCCTTGGCTACCCCCGTAAACAGACGGGTCGAGGCCACATTACTCCGGGAGATGGTGGCTTCCAAATAAGTTATCGGGGGCGCCGCAGTCTCCGAGAGCAGATACGTCAGCATCCGTTTACCGATCCCCTGCTTTCGATGGGAACCCGCGACCGCGATCTGCCAAACAAACAGTGTATCCGAACAGAGCGGCGATCGGAAGGCGGACAGAAAGCCAACCACCTGCGATCCTCCCTCTGCAATCACACATGTTTCACGAAAATAATCACATAATACCAAGTAGGCATAAGCCGAATTTAGATCCAGCGTTTGACTGTCTCGAATCAGCTGATAAACGTCTCGTGCATCTTGAGGATTTGGCCTGCGAATTACAAGCTCGCCATTTGTGTTATTCATAGACGCCACCTGCCCATCATGCCATCGAATACACAGCAGACCGGAATCGTTTTAAGAATGACTGCAACCGTTCGGTTTGCGGGTGTTCAAATATCGCCTCTGGCGTTCCTTCCTCAACGATGTTTCCATCCGCACAGAAGATCACGCGATCCGCGATTTCTTTAGCGAAGTCCATTTCGTGCGTGATGAGCATCATCGCCATCTCCCCCTCATCCGCAATTTCTCGTATAACCTCCAGCACTTCACCAACCAGCTCGGGATCCAACGCCGATGTCACCTCATCCAACACCATGACCTTGGGCCGCATAACGAGCGCTCGAGCCATCGCCACCCGCTGTTTTTGCCCGCCGGATAATTGAGCGGGGTAATCTGCTAATTTATCGTCCAATCCCACTTTACGGAGCATCTCAAACGCGCGTTCTTCCGCTTCTTCTTTGGACAGTTTCAGCACTCTTCTTGGGGCTTCCGTTATATTCTGCAGCACCGTTCTATGCGGGAATAAATTAAAATGTTGAAAAACCATTCCTACATGGCCCCTCATTTCATGTAAATGCTTCTCATTGGCACGAACCAACCGCCCTTTCTTGGACATATGCCACAAATGAACACCGTCAATTTCAATCGTGCCAGTCGTCGGTTCCTCCAACGTCATCAGCATGCGTCCCAATGTTGTTTTGCCGGAACCGCTTGGACCAATGATTGCTACCTTTTCTCCTGGCGCGATGTCCAAATCGATGCCCTTCAGCACCTCACGGTCGCCAAAAGATTTCGTAACACCCGTATATTTCACCATCGGCATAATCATAAGTATCACCCCCCATTTATTTGCCCCTTTGGAGATTCATCCGCTTTTCCAATCGCCGGACCAACAGGGAGGACGGATAGCTGATCGCCAGAAACAATAAGCCAACTAACGTATAAGGCTCAAATACCCGGAAGGATTCCGAAACGATATTTTTCGCGGTCAACAGCAATTCGACCAAGGTAATCGCGGATAAGATCGGCGTTTCTTTAAACATGACAATCAGATAATTGCCAAGGACCGGGATTATCGGTGGAATGGCTTGCGGAAGAATCACTGAGCGCCAAGTATCCAGCTTGGTATAATTCAGCGCAGTCGCTGCTTCCCATTGCCCTCGGGGAACAGCCTCAATTCCAGAACGGTAGACCTCCGATAAATACGTGCTGTAGTGGAGACCTAATCCTAAGATCCCTGCATAGAAAGCGGGTAACGAAATGCCGGTCATCATCGGTAAACTGTAGTAAATAAAAAATACCTGTACAAGCAACGGGGTGTTTCGTATAAACCCATTAAACCCTTTCGCTGTCAATCGCAGCCAGACCCATCGAGAGCGTATGGCGAGAGCCAGCAGCAGTCCCACGATCACAGCGCTCAGAAAACCCAACAATGTAGCAATAACCGTCATCCTCAGCGCGATGAGAAGTTCCGGAAGGATTTCCAAAGCGTAATTCCAATCCCACATCGGTTACATCCTCCCTTCGGACCATTTACGCTCCCACACCCGGATGCCGAAAGAGACAAGCGACGTCATCACTAAATACATCAGCAAGAGCAAGAGCAAAATCTCTGAAGTCCAGGAAATGTAGTTGTTCCGCAGAACCATCGCTTGGTATGTGAGATCCGCCATGGTGATGAAGTAGACGAGAGATGTGGATTTAATCAATTCAACAAGCAAATTGCCAAACGGAGGAAGCATTCTCAAGGCGGCTTGAGGCAAAATGATATAGCTCATTCGCTGCCACGGTGTCATATTTAAGGCGATCGCCGCTTCCCATTGCCCTTTCGGCACGGCCAAGATCGCGCTGCGTACAACCTCGGATCCATAAGCTCCAAAGTTTAATCCTACCGCCAACACGGCCGCAAGTAACTTGGGAAGTTCAATCCCCGCAAAGGGCAACGCAAAATACAACCAAAACAACTGCACGAGCAAGGACGTCCCACGAAACACCTCGACGTATATTGAAGAGATCCTGCGAATAAGGCGCAACCGGGATAAACTCATCAATCCTGAGGCGAAGGCTGTTACAACCGCTAGAAGTGTTGCCAAGATAGCGACGGTAACAGTAATTTTGGCTCCTTCTAGTAGAGTGGGGATAAAATCAATCCAGGATTCTGGCATATTATCCTCCGCAAAGCTCGGCTGCTGTCATGTCTCCGGGCAGTTCCTGCTCTGTGAATCCGAATTGCTGCAAGATTTCCAAGAGCTCGCCCGATTCCTTCATCTTGGCCAGTTCCGCGTTATAAGCCTCTTGAAACTCCTTATCCGCCAAACGGAACGCCGTTGCCCCGTAACCGCGAACACTTTGACCGTCAATCACCGGTTGCGTAAACTCGCTTACTCTTTCGATGTCTTGATCCCCCGCAGATTCAAGCATGGCCTGCAAGGAAGGTCCCGTCATCGTGATCGCTTCGACACGTCCAGATTGAAGCGCGCTAATGGCCGACGCCTGATCTGGAACTTGAATGATACGTTCATCCGGTACACCGGATTTCTGCAAATAACCGATTTCGACTGCACCAGTCATTACGGCAACCCGTGCTTTTTCGTTATTAGCGATATCTTCATAGCTGCCGAGGCCGAGAGGATTCCCCTTTTTGACGGCAATCGCTTCACCTATGCTATACTCCGGGTTGGCAAACAACACGGCTTCACACCGTTCCGGGTTAACGAACATTCCAGCGGTAATCAGATCAAATCGGTTCGCCTGCAAACCGGCAATTAAAGAACCGAATTCCGTCAACTCCCCCTTCATCTCGTGAATGCCCAGCCTTTGGAGAATTACTCGTGCGATCTCCACCGCTTCACCGGTGAGTTCTCCGTTAGCATCTTTGTAGGCATAAGGCTTCTCATTAGCGAACCCAACCGTTATAGACCCGTTTTGAATTGCCTTCGCCAGCGTCCCTTCTGCCTTAGAATCCGACTCATTTCCTGAATCAGCGTTCTGCCCTGAGTTGCAGGCAGTTAACGATACCGCTACTAGCAATGAAATCAACAACCATGACACTTTCCTCAACCATCCTCACAGCCTTTCTTTCCTATTTTTTGCATCGGTTTAGTAGGTTTTGAATCAAGTTCAATTCCGAAGCCCAGCCCCCCTCCTTTCTTCTTCATGTCGGGGTAAATAAAAAGAGACCCCTCGCTTGGGGGAAAGCATAGCTCCGCCAGCAGGGGTCCACACAAAAAAATATAAAATGGCCCTTAATAAGGGCCATGGAAGTTTTCGTGAAGTTAATTGAAACTAGACCCATCCACTGCTGACGAGGTTAGCTGACGGACTCGGGTAAGATGGTACCCTACAATCGTTAAAGAATGATTCGCCCCAAAAAATGGTTCCCCCGCTTTCCAGTAATGAACTGGAAACTAAGCGTGTGTCTATAGTAAAGGCTATTCCAGTCAATGTCAACCCATTATCTGTAATTTTAACATTTAAACTGTTAATTCATCATATGAAGGATGGAAGATTCAACCCAAATCTCTGGATGGATCCCCGCCCCCAGGCTTCATTATGATTCCAGTTGGTTTTCCACTTCTGCCAATGCAGCTTGATCCTCGGCCAAGTCTTCTTTGGCCCGTTCGATCGGTTCCGGATTCATCCGGCCTTCGGCCTGGGAGATGGCGTTTTCCGCTTTTTCGATCGCGTTGCGTGCCCCCTCCAACGTTTCTTCACGAGGATGCGATTGAGCTTGGGTCACCGCGCGATGCGCTTTTTTGACCGATTGTTGTGCAAGTGAAATTGGATTTTGGGATTGTAAGCTGGAAAATGGATTTTCCATGTTCAGTTCCTCCTCGAGCAATGATGAGATTAGGATGTGAAAATACAGCTCAAATCATGCACGATTTATGGCATATCCAATAGAACCTATGCGCTTCCCATCACTAACTTTTTCTCTCTCCGCTAGTTCCATGCTACAATAAGTCTTGTTTGCAATTCCGGAAATACGAATATTATTGAACCTATTGGAGGAATACATGATGGAAGCTTTTGAGGTTCTTCTCGAAAAATACGCCGAATTGGTCATCCGCGTTGGCGTCAACATCCAACCCGGTCAAAACCTGATGCTGACGGCACCGCTGGAAACGGTGGATTTCACCCGCCTGCTGGTGGCTAAAGCCTACGATGCCGGAGCCAGATACGTCCACGTCGATTGGGAGGACGAGCAAATTACCCGCATTCGTTATGAGCATGCAACGGACGAATCCTTGGCCTACTACCCGCAGTGGCTCGCTGATATGGCGGAACAGTTCGGTGAGGAAGGCGGTGCGATCCTTCGGATTAAAGTGCCCGATCCGGAGTTGTTCCGCGGCATCCCTTCTTCCAAGGTGTCTACCGCAGTCAAAGCAGCAGCAAAAGCGCGGGAGAAGCATTCCGCCCAAACGCGCAACAACCGGATCACTTGGTCGCTGATCAAAGCCCCAACGAAGGCTTGGGCCGACAAAGTGTTTGCCGATTTACCCGAAGAACAGCGGATTACGGCAATGTGGGAAGCCGTATTCAAAATGAATCGCGTTGACCGCGAGGATCCGATCGCGGCCTGGCACGCGCATATCCAACAGTTAAAAGAACGGCAAGAGCATATGAATGCCAAACGTTACAAAAAACTGCACTACCGCGCGCCGGGCACCGATCTCCACGTCGAGTTGCCTGAAGGCCATCTATGGCTTGGCGGAGGTGATTACAATGCGGCAGGGAACTATTTTGTCGCCAATATGCCAACGGAAGAAATCTACTCCATGCCGCACCGTACCGGTGTGAACGGGACCGTCACCAGCACGATGCCGCTGAATTTGAACGGCCAGCTTGTGGAAGGCCTTACGCTGACCTTCAAAGACGGTAAAGTCGTAAGCTTCGACGCCAAATCCGGACGGGAGCATTTGGAGAATCTGCTTCAAACCGACGAAGGAGCCCAGCACCTTGGCGAAATCGCTCTGGTACCGCATGACTCGCCTATCTCCAAACTAAACCGAATCTTCTATAACACCGGGATCGACGAGAACGCATCGTGCCATTTCGCCTTGGGCAGCGCGTATCCGGTGAATATCGAAAACGGCGCTCAGCTAAGCAAAGAAGAACTGCTCGCCAGAGGTGCCAACGTCAGTCTAACGCACGTGGATTTTATGATCGGCTCCGCAGAGCTCAACATTGATGGAGAGCTCGCGGATGGAACGATTGAGCCGGTATTCCGCAACGGAAACTGGGTTTAAGCCGCAATTGATTCACCGATGAATTTAGGCTTAGCCTAACGCCAGAAAATTCTAGAGCCATTTCAATTCACGCCCCTCGCGTAAAAAGAACTCCGCGGCATCCCGTCGCGGAGTTCTTCTCAATACTACTATTTCTTCATCCCGGTATAGATTTGAATCGCATCCCGCAGGAACTTGGCCGCTCCAGGCTGATCCTTGTCGTAATAAGCTTTAAAGCGCTCATCATCGACGTACATCTGCGCCAGCCCGGCATGGGCTTCCTTGCTGTACTCGTTCCAGTAGAACGTCAACCACTGCTTGTGCAAATCAGCAGCCTTTTGAGCAAGTTCACCGGCAGGATCGCCCGTTTTCATGGCCTCGGCTAATGCGACCTTAACTTCGTTCTCGAGCTGCGTAACCTTCGCATATTCCTCTTGGGTCATATTCATCAGCTTCTGATTGGATTTCTTTATCGTGTCTTCCCCGTATTTTTCTCGGATCTCCCGGCCATATTTACGCTCGTTCTCCTCGATCAACTGCTTCTTAAAGCCTTCAAATTTCTCTTGATCTTGCATCGAGATTCTCCCTTCATGTGACGCGATCGTTTTTTCCACATTCGCAATTAACGCGTCGAGTTGCTTGCGTTTGTCAAGGAGCTGATTCCGATGTTCTCTCAGTGCGCGGGTACCGTCGAATCCGGGATCGGTGACGATGGACCGGATATCTTCCAGACTCAGGCCAAGTTCACGATAGAACAAGATCTGCTGCAGCAGATCGACTTCCCGACGGCCATAGATGCGATATCCCGACGAGTTCGTTCTTGCCGGCTTCAGAAGTCCGATCTCATCGTAATAACGCAGCGTCCGGGTACTGACCCCGGCCAGATTCCCCAGCTTCTGAATGGTGTATTCCACAAGCTCACCTCCTGACAACACTCATGATAAACGTTGACGTTACGTGAAGGTCAAATCTTTTTTTGAGAAAATTTCAGGCCCAGCTCGGACGAGCTGCAACCACCGTCTCACCGGTACTCGCTGCCCGTTCGATCATCATCCCGAGATAATGATCCTGTGCGGCCTCCCACAAACCGTAAAATTCCGGCCCGCCCTGAACATATTCGCCCATCCTTAACAGGCAAGTCGCAATCGCCAATTCATCATCGTATAATCTAGCCGGGGCAAACGGATTGGTATACAGCCACTGTTCCCCGCAGAGAATCCCCTGTAGAAAATAACCCTCCTGATTCTCTAACTCACCTTTATTTACACGCTTCAGCTCCAGTTGCAGCGGGGTCGTATCCTCCTGTTGGATTAACACCCGAGAATCAAAAATTTCACCGCGTTCGCCGCGGACACAGCAATGATTGGAGCGAATCCAAGAACGATGCTGATCGCGGGTAAAATCATAGATCCCCAACCGATCACCGAAATCAAGCCATGCCAGTTCTCGTGAGGAAGGGACAAGCCGATCCTCCGTTGGCGGACCACTGCGCGTTGGTCCCTGCACCCAACTTGATTCGAACCGCATGGCACGAATCCGTACTTCTTCAAAAGCAACTCCCAGCAACCTGCGAATCAGGCTGACACCATGGTATAAATGGGAGATCGAAACGGTTGCTTCCGTGATCCGTCCCAGCCGTCCCGTTTCAATCAACTGGAGTCTCGCTTGCTGAATCGGATGCAAATGATACTGCTCTGCCACCTGGATTTTCGCCCCGCTTTGGCCAAGCCGTGCATACAGCAACTCCAGTCCTGCGAGGTCCGCCGCCGGTGGAGTTTCCGAGAGGACGGGAATCCCCGTTTCGGCCAGTTTTAGCAAGTAAGGCAGCATCTCTGAGCCGCTCACCGACAGCACAACGAAATCCTGCTGCTCTTGCTGGAGCAGAGCTTCCACCGAGCGGTACGTTCGGACGCCCCACTGACGCTCCATCGCGAGTGCCTTCGTTTCGTCGCGGACAACCAGACCCCCGATTTGGAACCGATCCGGCATCGCCTCGGCAATTCTTAAATAATATTGGGCACGAAAGCCCGCTCCGCCGATAATGCTAAATGTGATGGCCATGCCTGATTCCTCCTCCATAATCATCGTCTTAAGCCTGTTGGTGAAACCTGGGGGCTCGACCAATAATCCTCTCCCGTGAATAAAAGATTGAATCTTTAGCCAATGGCAGCGTAACCACTTTCCCCGTTGCGGCTGATTCATAAATCGCCATGATCAGCTCGATCGTGTTTCGCCCCTCATTCCCGTCGATCAGCACCTGCCGAGAGCCCGTTTCAATGGCGGTAAGCACATCGTCAATTTGCCCGGCATGTCCGGTGTATTGAAGCGGCACGACCTCCTCCGCTGCTCGTTGGATCTCCACTTCCAGATCCGGATTCCGCTTCGGAAATCCGCCTTCACCTTCTTCCGAGGCATACAGTTGCCAAGGAATTCCCACCTTCGCGCGCTCCCCCTGAAAAACAAGCCGTTGTTCTTCACCATGATGAACAACGGAACTGGTCACTTGCGCAAGACCTCCGTCGGGATACTCCAAGACCGCGATAGACAAATCCTCGACCTGGGAATTCCTGTGCGACGTATTGGCGGTAACTGCGTGGACTCTAGAAGGCATCCCCCGAAGCCATAGCAGCAGGTCCAGATGATGCACCGCGTGGTTCATCACACAACCACCACCTTCATTTTCCCACGTCCCCCGCCATTCCACATCGTAATAGCTGCTGCCGCGCCACCAATAGGAATTCACCTCGGTATGGACAATGCGGCCAGCCAAGCCGGCATCAATCACCCGCTTCACCCGGCGAATCGGATCATAGAAGCGGTTCTGCCCCACAACGGACAACAGCGCTTGACCTTGGGCAGCTGCCTCCAGCATCCGATCACATTCGGACAATGATGGAGCCATCGGCTTTTCCACCAGTACATGCTTGCCCGCAAGCAGAAAATCCGAAGCAATGTCGGCGTGAGTTGACGGCGGTGTACAGATCGATACTAAATCCACCGATTCTAAGCTCAACACTTCCTTGTAATCCGAGTAGATCGTGCAGTCCAATCCAAAACGCTCTTTGAGCTTGGCCGCCTTCCCTCCGCTTCGATCGACCAGCGCCATAATCCGGCAACGGTCACGAAAGCGGGCAAACGCCTCCAGATGGGTACTTGCAATCGAGCCAGTGCCAATAATGGCGATGTTTATCATGATATCTCTCTCCCCAGTTTCTTTATTTAATCAAATCGGTTGGGCTCATACCGGTGATTTTTTTGAACAGTGTACTGAAATAAGGCACATTCTTGTAGCCGACCTGTTCGGCGACCTCATAAACAAGCCGATTGCGCTCAAGCAACAACTCGCGGGCTTTTTCGATCCGAACACGCGTTAAGTAGTTGTTGAACGTTTCGCCGGTCATGTTTTTGAATATGATCGACAAGTGGTTGCGGGAAATGTACAGCTTTTCCGACAACTCCGCTAGCGTAATATCCTCGGCATAATGCTTATGGATATAGCCGGTCATATAATCCACTACCTGCCGGTGCTTACTGTTCCCTCGCCACTGGCGGCTGCTGCAGATCAGCGTAATTTTATCCGACAACCATTCGGTCAGCTGCTCTGGCCCCGTTAAGCCTACCAACTCTTTGGTGATCTGCCCTTCGGGGACCAGATCATTCAGCAGCACCCCAGTTTCATAGAGGCAATACGTAAATACCCCCCATAGCTCACAAGCTAAAATTTGCACCGTTTCCGGAGTCATCGCTTTCTGCAGCTCCAGCCGGTTCATGTAATCAGCCACCAGCTTCTTAGCTTCCGCTTCCTGGGACGCCTTCAACGCCGAAGCCAATTCCACGTAAAATTTCACCGAAAATAAATTCGCCGCTGCCGTGTTTCCGTCTTCTTCGTCCTGATAATGATATAACGCGTATGTGGAATCTCGCCGTCCCAACCTCATGTCGATCGCGCGGAACGCTTCTTCCGTAGAATCCGGAATGTGCTGCCACTGCGCTTTCACGCCTCCAATCCCGACGCGGACAACCAGTTTCAGATAGCTTTTGATCGCATCGATCAGCTTCACACCCAGTTCATATAGCTTCTGCTCCAGCAATTCCTTGGGCTCCTCTGGACGCGGGTGGACGATTAAAACAGCCCTCGTGCTGTGCAACTCGGTATATTCCACAGTACCGAACCTTTTGCGGGCCACCTCGCAAACAATATTGCTGATCGCAAAACGGAACAGATTCCAATCCGTCAAGGAAAATTGGCCAACGCGCGCATCCCGGACAAGATCGATCCCGATCGTCACGTGGCGAAAATCCGTCCAATGCCGATAAGGCTCCGGCAATCGCCCAGCCTCGCGGTAAGAGCTGTCCAGCGTTCCGACAACCGCCGAGCGAACCCATTCCTTCTCAATAAACGGCTCATACAGGCTCAGCTTTCGCTCCAGCTCGCCCTGTTTACGACGGTTTTCTTCCTCCTCGGCCAACTCATCGATCACCTTGCCCAGAATTGACTTCAGCGTGGGCATACTGATCGGCTTGGAGACGTAATCGCTGACATTAAAGCGCAGCGCTTGCCGCGCATGCTCGAAATCGGAGTAGCCGCTAAAAATAATGACTTTCCCGTCATACCCTTCCTTCCGCAGCTGCTCAATCATATCAATGCCATTCATCGCAGGCATATAAATATCCGTGATGACGATATCCGGATTGGTTTGCCGGACCACCTCCAGCCCGTCCTTCCCGTTCTGGGCTTCCCCAACCCAGGTCGCCCCAAGCTGTTCCCACGGAATCGCCCGTTTCATCCCCTGCAGCACTTGGCGTTCATCATCAATGATGGCGATTTTCCACACCCTCAACTACCTCCTTGACAGTTCTCTCCAAGATGTCTTAGATGTTTCGGCACGGACCTACGGTTTATGCAGCCGGTCCTGGTTCAAGCGGTTCGATCAGTTGAGGCACCGGGGGCTCCAACAGCTTCGGCAACGTAATCACCACACGGGTTCCCCCTTCCTCCCGTTGAGATAACTCTACGCCGTAAGCGCCTTCAAAGTAACCCGCGATACGCTCCTTCACATTGCGGATGCCGTAACCTCCCGTTCTCCGCTTCCGCTCACGAGGCACGGCCTGCTGCAGTCCAGCGCCGTCGTCATCGATCGTAATCACAAGCCGGTTCGACTGTTCCTCCAGCGTGATCCACAACTTCCCGCAAGTACGTCCGTTAAATCCGTGGACGATGGCATTCTCAACGAACGGTTGCAGTGTCAGCTTGGGAATAAACAACTCCTGAACGGAGAACGGAGCATCGATCGTGTAGTCCAGTTCACCGCCGCCTCCGGCTTGCCAACGAAGTTGCTGAATTTCCAAGTAACAATGGATATGCTCCAGCTCCTCGCCAATGGTAATAAAGCTGTTGCCGTTGGATAAGCCAATCCGAAACATCCTGCCCATCAGCTCGAGAATCCGGCTAAGCTCGTCCTGTCCAGCTTCGATGGCCATCCAGTTTAATTGATCCAGCATGTTGTACAAAAAATGCGGGTTGATATTGGCCTGCAGCGCTTCGATTTCCGCTTTACGTTGCTGCTCGTATCTTAGTCGCAGTGATCGGTACAACTCTTCAATCTGCTCCATCTGCTTGCGATATCCATCAAACAGATACCCAAACTCGTTCTCGTAATCGTTGGGCAGATCAACGGGATGCTCGCCGCTGCCTGCTTCGTCCCGGCCGCCTACGAAATATTGCCGCATGGCGGTCACCAGCTGTTTGATCGGTTTGGTAAATTGGCGGCTTAAGTAAAGCGTAAGCAACAAGACAAGCAAAATGGCGATCACGCCAATCACGCCGATGACCAGTGCCAGACGGAAACTGCCGCTCGTAATTTCACTCCAAGGCGTGACTTCCACGAGCATCCAATGGGAATCCTGCATCTTGGAATATACCAGCAGGGAATCCCCCAGCTCCTTGTTCCCCCGGATATGAACGTATCCCGATTGATCCGTTTTTACATTGATCCATTGGGATAACTCGGTATGCTCAGGCACCAGGCCGGTTTTTAGTGTCAGCTGGCCCAACGTGTCAATCATTATCCGATTCGCCGGCGCAGAATGTCCAGCTAAGAGTTGTTCAATCTCTTTGGCTTTGACGTGGACGACGAGCACGCCGAGGTATTTGTTCTCCTCGACGATTTTGCGGGCGAAGCTGAGCACCCGCACATTCCCTTGGAAACTTGGGACTTCATGCTCGCTAACCCAGGCAAAATCATTCTTGTCGAGCGCCTCCACCCAATCTTGCTTAGCCAGATCGCCTAGACTACGGAACTGGATATAGCTGTTGGCGTCCCCACGTAACGGACGCTCCATATATAAGTCGATTCCTTGGATGATCGGAATCGAATAGGTCAAATTCGCTAAAGCGCGCTCCACACTCACAGAGCGGCGATGCCGATCGTATTCATCCTGCCGATCGCGCAGGAACGTAATCAGTTCATTATCGCGTGACGTCGACAACGAAATTTGCTCAATCGTCACCAACCGAGTGGTAATTTCGTTATTTAGCTCATCCAGCAACAACTGCTGGTAATGGGAACTGGTCTTGGCTAGTTCATTCGATGAAATAAGATAGCTGGCCCAGGCAATACAAGCCAAGACGGCCACCATAAAGATAGAAAAACTGCGAAAAAACAAACTGTCAATTCTGAATTTCTTAAACGGATTCGTCATGCGCAAGGCTGCACTCCCTTCAGGTGTAAGGAAAAAACGGTAAAGCTGCGAAGGTCGTTCACGCTTTACCGTTATATAATTGGCTATCCGCCACCCTTATCCCTTTATTCCGGTTGTGGCAATCCCTTCAACGAAGTATTTTTGCAAGAACATAAAGATCAAGGTAGCCGGAATGATGGAGACGAGCGACATCGCCAGCAGTTGTCCCCATTCTTGAGCCGACTGGGAATCGTTAATCATCCGCAGCGCCAGGCTAACCGTATATTTGTCTACCGAATTGAGATACAACAGATGTCCAAGGAAGTCGTCCCAGTTCCACAAGAAGCAGAAGATGGTGACGGTCACGATCGCCGGAACCATCAACGGCATGACAATCCGAAAGTAGATCCCGAACCACGAGCAGCCGTCGATTTTGGCCGATTCGTCCAACTCCTTCGGAATGCCGCGCACGAACTGGATCAGCAGGAAGACGAAGAACGTCCCGCCCGCACCGCCCGCAAGCATATGCGGCACGATAAACGGCAAATACGTATTCACCCATCCGAGCTGGTGGAACAAAGCGTATTGCGGAATGATCAGCACCTGCCCCGGCATCATTAAGGTGAGCATAAACAAGGAGAACCAGAGGTTTTTCAAAGGGAAATTCAATCTTCCGAACCCAAACGCTACGAGCGTGCTGGATACCAGCGTCGCAGCAATAACCGCGGCCTCTAAGGCGAAAGTGTTCAGATAGAAATCGGTGAATGTGTGACCCGGCACCGCATTCCAGCCCTTCACAAAGTTGCTCCATTGAGGAACCGAAGGGAAAATATTTGGCGAAGCCAGCTCGCCGTTCGTCTTCAGCGACGCGCCGATCCACCACAGCACGGGGTAGATCATGACCAAGCTAAACAGAATCATAAAGAAGTGCCGAACCAGCGGCTTCCATTTAAAGGTCATTTGCCATTTCTCCCTTCCGGTTCCGTCTCGTAGAACACCCAATATTTTGAAGTTCCGGCAATGATTAACGTAGCAATCACGATCATCACCAACATGATCCAGGCGAGTGCCGACGAATAACCCAGCTGATACCGGCTAAACGCCCGCTCGTACAAATATAGCGCATACACAAACGTCGAGTTCATTGGTCCGCCGTTTGTGATGACAAACGCTGACGTAAACATTTGGAACGCATTGATCACGCCCATCACCAGGTTGAAGTACAATACCGGCGAGAGCATCGGCAGCGTGATGTTGAAGAACTGACGGAACCTACCGGCGCCGTCCACGGCGGATGCCTCATACAGTTCAGCCGGGATTTGCTTAAGTCCGGCCAGGAAGATTACCATCGATGAACCGAACTGCCAGACCGTCAGCAACACCAGCGTACTTAACGCCGTATCGGGGCTGGTGATCCAACCTTTCCCCTCAAAGCCAAACGCTCCGATAATTTTGTTAAAGATCCCGTCTACACCAAAAATATTCCGCCAAAGCAGCGATACCGCGATACTGCCGCCGATCAACGACGGGAAGTAAATCGCCGTACGGTACAATCCGATCCCCCGCACCGCCCGGTTCAACACCATGGCGACAAGCAACGCTGCGATCAGCTTGAGAGGGACCGAGGCTAAGACGTACAGGAACGTAACCTTAACCGAGGTGACAAATTTGGAGTCTGCCGTAAAGATCAGCTCGTAGTTTTTGGTCCCTACCCAATGAATCGGTTCCAACAACGTGTAGTCCGTAAACGAGTAGTACAACGATAAAATCAGCGGGTATGCGGTCAGCCCGAGAAACCCGAGCAGCCACGGTGAAATAAATAAATAGCCGGCCACCGGAGCATTCCATCGTTTGAGGAAGAGCCGGCGCTTGGTGCTGACTGGTGCGTCCTTTAAGCTCATGGCCGCGGAACTTTTCATGCTTGCTTCACCTCTGCAGTTTCTGAATGCCTTATAGTTCAAGTATAGGGCGGGCCCACGGCCAGTTGTAGAAGAGGAATCCTCGAAATCTTTTAAAATATCACGAAAAAAATAATCTTAATAAATCCGACGTCCTTGCTGATCGTTAATGCCGCTTTTGCGATAGAAGTACGTATTGATTTGGTCACGCCACTCCTTGGCATGCTCCGCTTGCTCCGCCAATCGCTCGGCAACCTGCTGATGCAGCGAATCTTCCATCAAGCCGGATAGACCAGCCCACAATTCCACCAGCTCCTCGGCTCGCTCAACCCCTTCAAAATGAGTATCGTAAATATGCTGAATGACCGTCTTGCCGGATTGGAGCACATGGGTGTACGGCACGTGATGGAAGAAGAGCAACAGCTCGTCGGGACACGTCTCCAGCTTTTCGTATAAACTTTGATTCGGCTCTGCATATTGTGAGGTATATCCCGTTCCCGTAGCTTTCGTGCGGTCCACACCGATCCCGTGGCAATCCGCAAAATGATACGTCCCCCACATCGAGTATTCATAACCATCGACATTCGGGCCATAATGATGGTTTGGATTCACCATAAAGCCGATGCCCAGCGGAGCGGTGTAGCTTTCATAAATGCTCCAGGAATCCATCAAAATACGAAGGATCACTTGGTTGACCCGCTCGTCGCTTCCAAATACGAGCTTAATCCATTCCTCCGCAATCGCTTCAGCGCTAAGGTCCGGATTCCAGGCCAGCCGCCCATAGCCATAAAAGTTCGCCTGTGCCAGCAAATGACCGGTCCAGTTAGCATCGTTCCCGATATTGGAAACCGCGGCAAACCCGCTGTAACGGGAACTATGCAGCGTACCGTCCACAATCCGTTTGATGGTCGAGCCCTCGCCCTTCAGATGGGTATCGAAGTCCAGCACTTCCTTCCACTGAGGTACGAGGTAGCAGACATGACGTTGCTGCCCGGTATATTCTTGGGTGATTTGGAACTCGATCATTTGATTTGTCGCAGGCATCGCACCTAGCAGCGGCGATACGGGCTCGCGCACTTGAAAGTCGATTGGGCCGTTTTTCACCTGCAAAATCACGTTCTCTTTAAACCGTCCATCGAGCGGAACGAAATGATCATAGGCAGCCCGTGCCCGATCTGTTTTGCGATCCCGCCAGTCCTGCTTACAGTTGTAAACGAAGCAGCGCCAGATCACTAGTCCGCCGTAAGGTTCCAATGCCTCGGCCAGCATATTGGCACCGTCTGCATGATCCCGTCCATACGTAAATGGTCCCGGTCGGTTCTCCGAATCTGCCTTTACCAGGAAGCCGCCAAAGTCCGGGATCGCCTGGTAAATCTCATCTGCGCGCTCCCGCCACCATGCTGCAACCTCTGGAACCAGCGGATCGGCAGTAGATAATCCGCCGATTTCAAGCGGCGCTGCGTAATTAATGCTGAGGAACAGCTTAATGCCATAGCTGCGGAAGATTTCAGCCACCTTGGCGACATCCGGCAGAAATTCCTTCGTAATCAGCCCGGTCTCGACCCGATGCACATTGACATTGTTAATGGAAATCGCGTTGATTCCTGTCGATGCCAGCAGCCGCGCATAGTCGGTAATGCGTTCCAGGTTCTGTGTGAACCGATGATTTTCGTAAAAAATCGAAGCTCCTGCGTAACCGCGCTCAATGCTGCCGTCCATGTTGTCCCATTGATTCACCATCCGCAGTACGTTCACCGGTCGCTCCGAAATATTCAATCCTTGCAGCGACTGTCCAGTCCCCAAGCGGCGCAGCAAGTCAAACACCCCGTACAATAAACCGGAGGCATTCTCCGCACCGATGGCGAACCGAGCGGAATCCGGTTTATACCGCAGAGCATAGCCTTCCGCCCCCAATTGCAAGGAAGCCTTCCCTTCCGAGAACACCTCATCTAGGATAGGACTATGCCCCAACAGCCCCAGCACAAAACAAGGACGGTCCCCTGCACTTTCCATAATAGAAATCTCACGCCCCAGCATTTGGGATAAACCTCTCGACAGCTCCTGAGCAGCAGTGTGCGCCGCCGGTTCATCCGGGCCTTCGATAACGATGCCGTCAAATTGATCTAACTCCGTCCGTCTCTCTCCCGGTTCAATCCTCCGGTATCGAAGCCAGGCATCATAACCAACTTCCGTCATTGTAGTTGTTTTGCTCATGGAATCTCCCCCTGTCATATCCATTGAAATAACGTTTCATTTTCGATCACATGCACCGGAAGGGTTGGGAAAGCCAAACGAAGCTTGCCGGCTAACCGCCTCATTCCAGGCGCTTCGCTGGGACCGTGGCCAAGGAACATCATCGCCTTCTCCCGCCCTTGATAGACAGCATCCCGCACATACTCAGGCGCTTCCCATTCCGGGCCTTCGCCTGCAATGATGAGATCGACCTCTCTAAGCAGCGGGATCGCCAGATCCCCGCCGCCCCGGTAACCAACCAGCACTCCAATTTTCCGACATATCAGCTTCGGATTCCCCGTAAACCGGATAAACGGTACATTCAGCTTCCGCTTTAACAAGCTGGCCAGCTCCTGCAGAGTCATGCCCGGAAGCTCTAAAACTGCGGACGCCGGGCGATATTCCCGCACCGCATCCTGCCAATCGAGCTCCTCAATCACCCCGGCGGTAATGCCGTCCGGAGTCTCCCGGTGAATACCGTCATGGTAGCGATAGATCGCAAGGTCCAGCTCCTTTAGTCGCTGCAGCTTATAACGGGCAACAGGATCCTCTTCCAGAAGCTTTGTCGTGTCCATCTGATGCCTGTAAAATACTCCTTCATGCGATATCAACAAGTTAGCTCCCAGCGAAGCTGCCTGCTCGATCGCCGCTTGCGTGGCCATAAACGTCACCGCGATTCCGCGCACTTGGGATTCCGCCTTACCGCTGACTAAACCATCTACCGTAGGCTGGACCCGTGTTAACTGGTCGAGAACATCTTGAATGCGCAGCATGCATTGACCTCCCCCTTCCCTGGTAAAAATCAACCCGGAACGAGAAACCTGTTCCGGGCTGAAGTCGAATGTAAATCTTATTCGTAAGCCATAGCTGCTTCTTTCAATTGCTTATAGGCTTCTTCTGGTGTAATCTTGCCGAAGCTCAGCTGATCATGGACCAGAGGGAAGTCTTTATCGATATAGTTTGTCCAGCCGCCTGGACCAGCTGTCCAGGTTTGGCCGTCTTTCTCAGTAGCGCGGAGCAGCTCCATGCCTACTTTATCCACTTCGCTCATGCTGGACTCCAGCGCAGTTGCATTATCCTTGTTAACTGGCAAGCCCCGCGAGGTTTTCAGGATTTTGGAAGCTTCCGGATCATTGACGAACCAGTTGATAAACTCTACTGCCTCTGCCTTATGCTCGGAGTTCTCGGACACGGACAGGTACATCGAAGGTTTTAACCAACCCCCGGCTTCCTCAGCTCGCGGCATCGTAACGAGCGCGTAAGCGCCTGGCTTGATGCTGTCCCATGCCCCATAGTTGTTAGAGAAGCTGTAACGGAACAAGATTTTACCGGCTACCATCAAGTCCATTTGTGGATCGAACTCTTTGTCAGAGGAGTTGACGTCCGCCGGCGGCACTAACCCTTCATTGCGCAGTTCCTCAAAATGCTTGGTCCATTCCATGAAGGAAGCTTCATCGATGTTAAACTTCCCATCATCCGTAATGACCGTGCCTTTACCTTTACTATATTGATAAGCTGAGTACATGAAGTAGTTAGCTGCATAATCTTTGGTAAAATACTGACCGCTTGGCAGCTTACCTTTCAGTTCCTTCGCCAGGGCGAAGAAATCATCCCAGGTCCAGCCGTTTTCCGGATTTTTGACGCCCAGCTTGTCCAATGCAGCCTTGTCATAAATCATCCCAAACGCCACAGAACCGAGCGGAATCGCGTATTGCGTTCCATCCAGTTGACCGCCGGCCAAGAGCTTCGGATCGATCTTCGACACATCAACCCCATCCAGAGGTGCCAATTGCTTGCGACTAGACCAGTCTGGCGTCCAGCCCGGATCGAGTTGAATGATGTCCGGTGCATTTTTTGCCGCCGCTTGAGTTGACAGCTTGTCCAAATAACCGTCCATCCCAGAGTATTCCGGTTCAAAAGTGATGTTCGGATGGTTTTTCGTGTACAAATCAAGAGCTGCCAAGGTGGCTTCATGCCGTTCCTGAGCCCCCCACCACATAATCCGCAGTTTTACAGGCTCACTGCCCGCACTCGTTGCGGCATTGCCTTCTCCAGCTGCTCCAGCCGGTTTGGCTGCATTGCCGTTCGTACCGCCGCCGCAGGCAGCCAGTGCCCCAACCATGGTTACCGCTACCAGCGTCGTCAGTAAACGCTTCCATTTAAACATTGATAACCCTCCCATTTGAATCGTAAATATCTGTTTACATCTTTATAGTAACGACTTCAAACGGAAGTGAATATGAGAGCAATGCACAATTTGTTTTAAAATTGCCCGAAAATTGTTATTCACCTAAATATGCCCTTTCCTATTAAATAGGCTCCTTAAAATAGACTCCAATCCAACGCTTGCGATAGCCGTTCTATTAACTGGACGCCTGCGATGCTATTACCTTTGGAATTGAGTGCAGGCCCCACCACGCCAATTCCGTAACGTCCGGGCACTAGCGTCAAGATCCCGCCGGATACGCCGCTTTTTGCCGGAAGCCCTGCTTCGATGGCAAATTCTCCGGACCCGTTGTACATTCCACAAGTCACCATAAACGTTTTCGCGATTTGCACATACCGTCGGGGAATCAGCGTCTTGCCCGTCAAGGGGTCCTTCCCGTCAAAGGCCAGAACCAGCGCCATCCGCGCTAAATCCTCACAGCAGACCTTTATTGCACAATGCCGGAAGTAAATGTCCAGCACCTCTTCAACGCCGCAGCCCAACACCCCTTTATCCAACAAAAAATAAGCGATCGATCGATTCAAATGCGCCGTCTTCGATTCGGAAAGATAGACTTCCCTATCGTATTCCAGGTTGGAATTGCCGGCCAATTCGCGAAAGAATGACAAGATCCGTACCGATTTCGCCTCCGCATTTTCCCCTTTGATCATGGAAGACACCACGATAGCGCCAGCATTAATTAACGGATTAAAGGGAATCGCCGGCTGCACCAACTCCAGCTTCATGATGGAGTTAAAGTGATCACCGGTTGGTTCCATGCCGACCTTAGCGAAAACAGCGGATTCCCCATGGTCCATGAGGGCCAGAATCAACGTGAATACTTTCGAAATGCTCTGCATCGTAAAACTGTCCTGAGCTTCCCCCGCAGAGATCGATCGCCCCTGAGCATCCAGGATATGAATCCCCAGCAAATCTGGCTTCGCCTTGGACAGCTCCGGGATGTACTCCGCAACCTTGCCTGCAGCGCTTGATTCTCGGCACTCTTCCACCCACTCCTGAAGGTGGAGCTTCAGTTGATCCCATTCACTCACAACCATGGTGAACCCTCCTGCACGTTCTCTCGTATGAATCGCATCTAGATTTCCGTATCCAACTTTACTGCTGATTGTTTAAGCGTTCTTTCGCCAAGCGAATCATTTCCTTGACCATCGCTCCGCCGATGACACCGCCAACCTTGCCGGCCTTCGCGGTCGTTAAATCACCGTTATCCCCTTCGCGCAGCGGAACGCCTAACGATTGGGCCACTTCATATTTCACATCATCGGGCCGCTCTGGAGGGGCATTGTATCCCTCACGCATCATGACTTCCGCCTTAAACCGGGCCAGGCGTAGTGCCGGGTCCGTCTCTTGACGACCTTTCCCGTTATTCCCTTTTGGTTGTACCATGGATATCCCTCGCTTTCAAGTGAGAATTCTCCAATAAGATTCCCCATCAGCGGTGAGATAAGTCATTGTCGATCGTTGTGATAAAAAAGATAATTTTAGCCGATAATCATATCTTAAAAAAACCGTTATCTTTAAGGAAGGCGCAGATATGAATTTGGACCAGTATCGTCCGATGATCGAAAAACCGTTACGAGCATGTTTAAAACCAACGCAGGAGATCGCTGTCATCCTGCTCTCTGCCGTACTCGTAGCTGCAGGGCTCAATTTGTTCCTGATTCCGCATAGACTGCTGTCTGGGGGCGTCACGGGCCTTGCATCCATTATCGTGTATTTGACGGGATGGAATATCTCACTTGTCTACTTTCTACTGAATGTCCCCTTGATTCTATGGGGCTGGAAAGCTGTTGGACGTCGTTATATCGTGCTTAGCTGTATCTCTGTCGTCAGCACCACCTGGTTTATCTCTATCATCCCCGAGGTGCAAGTCACCCGAGATCCAATTCTGGCCGCGGTATTCGGCGGAATCATCTCTGCAGCAGGCATCGGATTTTCGCTGCGGGTCGGAGGCTCGACCGGCGGGTTCGATATTCTTGGATCCATCGTCACACGAAAAAAGGACGTCCCCATGGGGAACATCCTCTTTCTGCTTAACGGGCTTGTTATTTTAGTGCTTGGCTTTTTTCAAAGCTGGGATCTCGCCCTATATTCGATGTTGTCGACCTTTGTCAAAGGGAAAGTCGTTGATATGATTCACGTCGGTCATATCAAAGTGACCTGCTTCATCATTACGAAGCGTAAAGATGAAATGCTCTGCCAACTGCGCAAGCTGCATCATGGCATTACCTGCCTCAGTTCTGAGGGCGGATATCACGAAGAGAAAAACTATACCTTGATGACCGTGACAACTAGATACGAGCTCGCTGCCGTCCGTAAAGCGGTCGTGAGTACAGACCCGCACGCGTTCATGAATGTAGTCGAATCCACAGAGATTGTTGGACGTTTTTCAAGGCCGGTTCAATAGTGACTACTTTTCAATCTCATAAAATTTGTACAAGTCGTCCAGCATCAAGTTGGCTGCTTTGATTCCACCAGCGGTATTCCAGATGGCGTCGTCCACTTTGTAGGCTTTGCCGTTCTTGACGGCGCTCAGATTGTTCCATAACGGATCGTTAGTCCAATCCTTCTCGGTTTGGCTGGCATTGCCGTTGCCGGTTTCGTACGTGAAGTAAAAAATTCGATCGGCGTCTACTTCAGGCAGCCGTTCCTTGGTGATTTCATCAACAAACGTATCCTTCGCATTTAGAGTCATGGCATTTCGGGCAATACCCAGCTGTTCAAAAATAATCCCCGAGAACGTATTCGTGTGGTACACGCGGGTCTTCCCGTCCATAAAGCGAACGACGGATACCGTTTCGTTCAACTTGTCTCCGGCTTTAGCTTTAAAATCAGCAATTCGTGCGTCGAAGTCAGCCAGCAACTCATCCCCTTTATCGGTGAGTCCCAAGGCTTCGGCGTACAATTTAAAGTTGTTCATCCAGTTGCCGCGCAAGTCCTCGGACATCACGGTAGGGGCAATCGCCTGCAGTTGCTCATATACTTTCTCCTGACGCATCTTGTTCCCTATAATTAGATCAGGCTTCAGGCCAGCGATCAGCTCAAGGTTCGGCTGGCTTTCCTCACCAACTACCGTTACGCCCTCCATCTCGTCCTGAATATGTGGATACCACGGATCCCCGAGCCAGGAGCGCACGGCTCCGACCGGCTTAATTCCCAGTGCTAATAGCGCTTCCGTACCTTCGTTTGTCAAGACCACAACTTTTTGCGGGGTACCTGTAATTTCCGTTTCCCCCATCGCATGCTTCACAACCCGTTTGCCATTTGTCGCGGCGTTCGTGCTGTTGTCTGCCGTTTGGTTCTCGGTTGCCGCGCTTCCGTTGGTATCGGTATTGTTGGACGATCCTTGCGTATTGCTATTCCCACATCCCGCAACAACGAGTGCCAGCGCCATAACCGCGAAAGCCCATAAGACTAAGCGCCTGCGGTTTGTTTTTTGGGTATGAGTATGGTTCATGATCCTTCTCCCCTTTTGTCATTTTAATGTTCTCTTTGAGTGATAATGATTATCATCTTCATGAATATAGGACATCCCCCTTTAGTTTGTCAATACAATTACAATTAAGAATGATTATCAGCCTCATTGACAGACTCTTCCCTATCTTCTAAGATTTAAAGGTCATTATTATTTTGATCTAGAAAGTGGGTAATCTAGTCCGATGAAAGGTTTAGGCTTGTTGATTTGTGCGCTGGTATTAGCCGCAGCCGTCGTATGCAGTATCAGCTTTGGCGTGACGGACATCCCATTTTCTACCGTCTGGGAATCCTTTGTCCATCCGAACGGAAGCAATGAACACCTGCTCATTCAGACGGCCCGTGTACCGCGTGCTTTGATCGCTGCCTCCGTCGGTGCCTGCCTCGCCGTTGCGGGCGCATTGATGCAAGTCATCACCCGCAACCCCATCGCTTCGCCCAGCACGTTGGGCGTAAATTCTGGGGCTGCTTTCTTTATTATCTTGGCCTCGGGTTGGCTTGGCTTATCGGGGATTCAAGCCTTAACCTGGGTCGCCTTGATCGGAGCTGCGCTTAGTGGAGCGGTCGTATTTCTTCTCGGCAGCCTGGGTCGAGACGGCATGACGCCGATCAAGATCACGTTGGCAGGGGCTTCGATGGCAGCGTTTTTTTATTCGTTGACTCAAGGGCTTATGCTCTCCGACGGGAAGATGTTCGATCAGGTGCTCGTCTGGCTCGTAGGATCTGTGACCGGGCGCGGGACGGAGCAGTTGCTGAACGTCCTTCCTTATATGGGAATCGGCTTGGTTCTTGCTCTCATGCTCGCTAGACAACTTAACGTATTGGCGATGGGCGAAACCGTTGCGCAAGGACTGGGCCAACGTACGGGCTTAATTAAAGCGTTAGCCGCTGCAGCCGTCATCCTGCTCGCCGGCGGCTCTGTTGCTGTTGCTGGACCTATCGCCTTCGTTGGTATTATCATCCCGCATATCATTCGGCATTTTGTCGGGACAGATCATCGTTGGATATTACCCTATTGTGCCTTGACGGGGGCCATCCTGCTCGTATCGGCCGACATCGGCTCCAGATACATCGCCATGCCTAAGGAAATTCCGGTAGGCGTGATGACAGCAATCTTGGGGGTTCCGTTCTTCGTATACATCGCAAGAAGAGGGGTGAAGAACTGATGGCTAAATCCAACAAAGCTGCATCGCTCCCGGTCCCTTCGTCGCATCGGGCCAGAAGAAGCAGAACCCTCTGGATCTGCCTGCTCCTCGCTATCCTATGTATCGTCATGATGATTATCAGCGTAGGGGTCAGCAGCCAATATCTCCCGCCGATGACCGTCTTGAAGGCCTTGTTTGGCATGGCCGAGCCGGGAGAACAAGTCATCGTCGTGAATCTCCGTCTGCCGAGAATTCTCATTGCTGTGCTGGTTGGCGCTTCCTTGGCCGTGGCCGGGGCGATCCTGCAAGGCGTAATCCGAAATCCGCTTGCTTCCCCCGATGTCGCTGGAATTACGGAAGGAGCTTCGCTCGGCGCGATTTTGTTTATCTATGTGTTTCAAGGCACGATTTCAATCCATTGGATGCCGCTGGCATCCATCCTTGGCGCTTTCTTCATTACCGCGCTCTTATATGTACTTGCTTGGAAAAAAGGAGCCTCCCCGCTGCGGATCATCCTCATCGGGATCGGGGTATCTGCCGCGATCAAGTCGTTCTCGTATATGCTGATCATCTCCGGACCGATGCAGCTGGCGAATCAGTCACTCACGTTTATGACCGGCAGCATTTACGGCGTCTCCTGGGATAACGATGTGCTGACGCTGCTGCCTTGGACGACCGTGCTGCTCGTTCTCACTTGGCTGCAAGCCCGCCAAGTCAACATTCAAGCACTGGGTGACGACATCGCCACCAGCGTGGGCTCCCGCGTTCAGCTGCAGCGTTTGCTTCTGATCGTGCTCAGCGTTTCGCTGGCAGGATCTGCGGTAGCCATCGGTGGAGCCATCTCCTTTATCGGGCTGATGGCGCCGCATATGGCTCGCAGGCTGACCGGGCCGTCTTTCTCCGGCGTGCTCCCGGTCAGCGCGCTGCTCGGCGCATTGATCCTGCTCGTGGCAGATCTGATTGCGCGCACGGCTTTTTTGCCGCGGGACGTGCCGGCAGGCGTGTTGACTGCTGCGATTGGCGCGCCGTTCTTTATGGTTCTGCTGTATAAGAACCGGAACCGGTTCTGATTCGCGAGCAGGCTGCTTGTTCTGCTGCGCCCCCTGTCTTTGCGGCCAACTGCAAAAGTACATTTGAAACAGCCCTAAACCCACGGTTTAGGCACGATAAAATGTAAAGGTGCAGTTAGAAACGAAGATTTCTCGTAAATCGACTCCAAATGCCGGAAAGGAACTGTACTTTCGGCTAGGCCCCCTAAATCCGGAGTCCTGACCTACAAGTTTTGTGTTATCGCAGTCCAGCTCATTTTCTTGTGTGTTTACATCGATTTATGGAACTTTGAGGTATCCTCTAGCATT
>Ga0310829_1000586_pt1 | contig 28396 bp, 20 predicted proteins | sample WT_ome_4_FD_202244 | JGI IMG/M metagenome (GOLD analysis project Ga0310829, IMG submission 202244) | Sorghum-adapted microbial communities enriched on wild type (WT) sorghum from Joint BioEnergy Institute, Emeryville, California, United... ... | reverse complement strand
ACGCGATGGAGCGGGACGGTCTCGTCGGGACGACGCTGGTCCGGCAGGCGATGGGCCGCCCATCCCATGCTTTTTCGCTGACGGAGAAGGCGCAGGGGCTTTTTCCGAACAACTATCACGGCCTGGCGCTCGATTTGCTGGAGGAAATGGAAGCCGAACTGCAGGATGCGGACGCGGTGAAACGGCTTTTTGACCGGCGCAAGGTGAAGCTCGTCCATCGCTACCGGGATCGCGTGCCGACGGGGGATTTGCGGGAGAAGGTGCGCTCGCTGGCGGAAATCCAGAACGAGTCCGGCTACATGGCCGGATGGGAAACCGGGAGCGGGGACGAGGAAGGCGTCTACATCATCGACGAGTACAACTGTCCCATTTCCCGGGTGGCCAGCCGCTACGGACATGCGTGCGAGAGCGAACTGGAGCTGTTTCGCGAACTGTTGGGCGCGGACGTGGAGCGGGTGGAATGCATTGCCGAAAGCGGCCGCCGCTGCCGGTATTTGATCCGGGAGCGGAACGGAAAGCGTGAAGACGGAAACAATTGACCGGGCGGTGCCTGTCGTGTTCGACGGGACTGCCCTTTTTTTGCAATGTTGGTCAGGCAAAAATCGCATTTGGTGTGTCAAAGGCCGTATGTTATACTTATACATATAACGAGAACTGGGCGTTTGTTCCCGTTTCGGTACATGTTGGGAGAGGTGGAGCCTGTGGAGTGGTTGGTGCCCGTCAGCGTGTCGGTCATTGCCGTTGCATTTGTCGTTTTGGCGGTTTACGCCGTCTTGGCGTTGCGGTCGGTGAAACAGTCGCTGGACCAGGCCAATCGGACGTTGACCGAAGTCGGTGAACGGATCGGGGACATATCCCGCGAAACGATGAAATTGCTCGATTCCACAAGCCGGCTCACGGAAGACGTGAACGGCAAGCTGAAGCGGGTGGACGGCCTTTTCCACTCCATCGAGCACGTCGGGGAAGCGGTACAGCAGGTGACGTCATCCGTCAAGCAAGTGTCCGCCTCCGTCTCTCGCACGTTCACCGGCAGCGTGGACCGAGGGTTGCAAAACAGCCAACCCAAAATCGAAACGGCGGTGCAAATCGCCTCCGCCGCGATCGAACTTTGGCGGAAAATCAGCAGTCTGCGAAACGAGTCCAAGAAAGAAAAGGGAGCGTGAAAGGAGATGTCCGAAAACAACATGAACGGCAAAGATTTTCTTCTTGGCGTGGTGGTCGGCGGGATCATCGGAGCGGCGACGGCTTTGCTTCTCGCGCCCAAGACGGGCAGTGAACTGCGCGCCGACTTGCGCGAGACGGCCGGCACGGTGACGGCCCGCACGCAGGAACTGGCCCATCAAATCGGCGAGAAGAGCCAGCAAATCGCCCGCACCGTCTCCACCCAGACGACGGAAATCGTCGGCAAGGCGAAGGAACTGGCCAGCACGGTGGCGGAAGAAGTGAAGGGCTGGCGCGATACCCGCGAACCGGTGCAAGCCGCGGAAGCGGTGGTCATCGACGGCGGCGAAGAAGAGCCCCAGGCGTAAACGGGCTGACGCGACGTGAACGCGAACCGAAACACGAACTCGAACATCTCGAACAAGACTTGATGACATCCTGGTCACCATCGGGTTTTGCGGCAGCGGGTCGCTGGCGCAGACGGGTCCATGCCACTCGGCAGGGACCCGTTTTTCCGTTGCAGACGGGGTGCGGGGACTTGACCATCATGGACGAAACCAACTCCCGTCACAAAAACGCCTGTCGAAAGTGGGCCCGGAATTTGATAGAATGGGCGTAACGCAGAGACGGGAGGGCGAACATGCGATTCAAGGCGTTTATGTTGGAACAGGGTCTTGCTCTGGCATGGGCGATTTCGCTGATCGCGACGATGGGCAGCCTGTATTTCTCCGAAGTCATGGGTTACATCCCGTGCAACCTTTGTTGGTATCAGCGCATCACGATGTATCCGATGGTGGTGTTTCTCGGAATCGCGACGGTCAAAAAGGATTACGGCATCGTCAAATATTGCGTGCCGACGCTGCTGATCGGGCTTGCCATTTCGATCTACCACAACCTGATGGAAAAGACGGATTGGTTCGACGGCGGCAATCACGCCTGCGGCATCGTGCCGTGTGACGCGGAATACATCAACTGGTTCGGATTCATCACGATTCCCTTCCTGTCGCTGATGGCCCATATTCTGGTGCTGCTGTTGCTCTTCGGCGTGTCCCGGGCTGCCAAAACGGCCCGTTGACGAAGAGGCTGTGCGACGCCCCTCCCGGTACCTGCCCGGGAGCCGCCGCAATGGGCGATCGGCACAGACCTCATCCGGCTTTGCTTCATATCCTAAGCATGAAACCAATCATTCCAATCAGGAAGCGGTGGAACCGTGCAACAACAAGCAATTGCCATTTTGGATTCGGGCGTCGGCGGCTTGACGGTGGTCAAGGAAGTGATGCGGCAGCTGCCGCGGGAGCAAATCCTCTTCTTCGGCGACTCCGGCCGCGCGCCGTACGGTCCGAGACCGGCGGAAGAAGTGCGTTCCTTTGCGAAACAGATCGTGGAGTATTTGATGCGGTTCAATCCGAAAATGATCGTCATCGCCTGCAACACGGCCGCGGCGGTGGCGCTGCACGACATCCAGGAGATGGTCGACATTCCGGTGATCGGCGTCATCCAGCCGGGCGCGCGGGCGGTCATCAAGGCGACGAAAACCGGCGTCATCGGTGTCATCGGCACCGTCGGCACCATCAACAGCGGCGCCTACGAGAAGGCGCTGAACATCATTTCGCCCCATTTGAAGCTGTACAGCCTGGCATGTCCGAAATTTGTGCCTTTGGTTGAGAAAGGGTTGTACAAGGACGAATCGGCCATCGCCATGATCCGGGAGTCGCTGGAACCGATCATCCGGGCCGATTCGCGCATCGACAGCCTCATCCTCGGCTGCACCCACTATCCGTTCCTCGCGCCGCTGATTGAGCGGGTGATGGGCCCCCGCGTGACGCTGATCAGCTCCGCCGAGGAAACGGCGCGGGAAATCAGCGCGCTGCTGTATCACAAGGGCCTGTTGGAAAAGGAAACAACGCATCCCGACCACCGGTTCATGTGCAGCGGCGATCCGGAACTGTTCCGCAAAATTGCGCGGGAATGGTTGGAGCGGGACATTGACGTGACGCCGGTTCATTGGGAAGTGCCCCAATTGAGCGACTGACCGGGCGGTCCGGGTTGCCCGCGGTGCGGCGGGCGTGGCCCTTGGATCCGGCAAGGGGCATGCGACAACTTCATGTTTTGTCGGAATGGGGAAAACCCCTTCGGGCATACAGTGGAAAGAAGCCTTGGATCCGCTGGATGAACGGAGGGGTTTTTCGTGTCGTGGAACGAGCGGCTCGAGGGAGGGTACAACCATCTGAAACTGGAGGAAGACTTGCGCCGCCTGGCGGATCGGTATCCGTTCGTGCGACTGGAGCGCATCGGCTTCAGCGTCCTCGGCAAACCGATCCTGGCCGTCGAGATCGGGGACGGGCCGTGGCGGGTGCATGCGAATGCGGCGATGCACGCCAATGAGTGGATCACGGCACCGCTCCTGGTGGCTTTTCTGGAAGATTATGCGGAATCGATCGTCAGCGGCGATCTGCTGTGCGGGAAGAGCGGCGCGGAACTGGCCCGTGCCACCACGTTCCATGCGGTGCCGATGGTCAATCCGGACGGGGTGGAGCTGGTGCTTGCCGGCGCCGGCCCGAACCATCCCCGCCGCGGTGACGTGCTGGCGATGAACGGCGGCAAGACGGATTTTTCCGGCTGGAAAGCCAACGTGCGCGGCGTCGATTTGAACGACCAGTTCCCCGCTTTCTGGGAAGCGGAACGGGAACGCCGCCAGGTGACGGCGCCCGGTCCGCGGGACTATACGGGCGAAAGGCCGCTCAGCGAACCGGAAGCGATGGCGCTGGCCCGCTGCGTTCGGCTGCGCGGGTTTCATCTCGTCGTGGCGCTTCATACCCAGGGCCGGGAAATATACTGGAACTACCGCGGCCTGGAGCCGCCGGAAGCGGAGGCGATCGCCGCCGAAATGGGGGAATCGAGCGGGCTCAAACCGGTCAGGCTGGAAGGCAGCGACGCCGGGTTCAAAGACTGGTTCATCGCCGAATTTCGCCGTCCCGGATTCACCGTGGAGCTCGGCTGCGGCGAAAACCCGCTACCGGCCGGCCAATTTCCTTCCCTGTACCAGGAATTGCTGCCGATCATGGAAAAGGCGCTGTCCGTCCTTCCCTTCTCTCCGTCGGCGGAGGAGAAGGCGCCGGATGACGGGCGCCGCTGACGGTGAACGCCTGCCGTTCGTCCGATGCCCTTCCCTGCACCGTCGTTGTCCCGTTCTCATACGCTTGCGTCGCAGTGTGGACTTGTCCGCCTTTTTCTCTTAGAATAAGGAATATCCTTTGTGTGGATGGAGTGTGGACCTTACATGAAATGCAAAATCACCCGCAACGCGGCCAAAGTGTTGAAACGGGAACTGGAGAAGGAAGAGAACGCCGGACTTTATCTGCGGGTTTACGTGACCCATGCGCACGGCGATCACGCCCATTACGGGCTTCGGCTTGACGAGCGGCGGGAAGACGACGAGCTGGTATCAACGGACAAGGGCATCGACGTGTTGCTGACGAAGGGCGACGAATGGTTGGACGGCGTGAAAATTGACTACTTGTACTTGCCGGAAGAAGGCTTTGTCATCACGAACCCGCTCCGGGGCAATCACGGGGACCATTGAAATTGGACCTTGACCGCGAACTCGCAAAGATTTTGGGAGGCGCCGCAGCGTCGTCCAACGTCATCCAGATTTGCGACAAATGCCGGCACATGAGCCTGAAAACATCCGTTGCCAAACTGAAAAAACTGGCCCCGGGCGCGGACATCAAAATCGGCTGCAAAAACTACTGCGGCCCCTGCGCCAAGTATGCCTTCATCTATGTGAACGGCCGTTTTGTCAAGGGCGCGACGGAGGACGAAGCGATCGAGAAGGCGCGGCCATTCATCAAGTGAACCGGTGAAGGCATGCACCGGAAAGACAGAAAGCCTCTTCGGGCGACTGCACGATCATGTGCGGCGCTCCGAAGAGGCTTTTTCACGGGTTACGGATTCGACTCCTTGATGTGCAGAACGCCGATTTCCTTCAGGTCATCAAGGGCGTTCGCCTTGACCATCGTATCCGACACCGTGTACAGTGTGTCGCCGATGTACAGGATGCGCCGGATGAACCGGTCGCCGTTGTGCCAAAACTGGCCGGCTTTCAACAGCTCGTCTTCGCCCAGGTGGGTGATGCGGCCGCGCAGTTCGAATCCTTGCCGGGGATCCAGTCGGTACACGTAGGCGCCCTGATACGTGAAGGTGCCGAAGTCCGGAATGGCGTCTCCGGGATCCTGCAGCGGCTTGCGGCTTTGGTGCCTGGTCAAATCTTCGTAAAGATCAACCGGGAACGCCAGCAGGTTGTCTTTCTCCCGCGAGAACAGGAGCGCCTTGTGGTTGGTGAGCAGATCGGAATACGTGCCGCGGTCGCCGATCAGCTCGACGTGCTTCTCAACCGGATTTTCCACGTCGGTGACGTCGAAAAGCGACACTTTCATGCCCAGGTAGAAGGCGTTCGTATCGATCACGCGGCTGTTTTCGTCTTTCCAGGACACTTCGACCGTATCCTTGCCGAAGCCGATCACGTGGTTCTCGTCATACGGATGCAGGTAATTGCTGTAGCCGGGAATTTTCAGGGCGCCGAGCACCTTCGGCGATGCCGGATCGGACAGGTCGATGGCAAAGAGCGGGTCCACCGTCCGGAAGGTGACCATGTAGGCGCGATTGCCCATGAAGCGTACCGAATAAATTTGTTCCCCCGGCGCGATGTCCGTCACCCGGCCGGCCAGCTCCAGGTGATCGTCCAGGACGAACAGATGGTTTTTCGACTGCATGCCACCCGTTCCCCACGCAAAGCCGGTCGTGGTGGCGATGCGGAAATGCCCGTCATGTTCGTCCATCGAAAACTGGTTCAGGACCGAGCCCGGCACATTGCCTTTCGCCCGGAATTCCGCCTTGCCGGGAAGCAGGGCGAATTTGTAAATGTCCGTCGATGTTTCCGTGATGCGGGGGAGAAGCACCCTCACCCCGGACCGGCCGGCGTCCGCCGTTTGCGGCTGCTCGTAGCGGCTGACGGTCGTATACAGATGATCCTGCGACGCATAGACGTTGTGCCCGGATCCGAGGTACACCTGCACGTCCATGGCGGTGTCGTCCGCCAGGTTGACGGCGCCGATCAGCAAATAGTTCGGATCGATGAAATCGGGGAAGTACCGGATGTCTTCCAGGGCAACCGGGGTGAACGCCTCTTCCCCGGCATCGCTGCCGTTCTCCCGCAAGCCGGCTTCCTTCGCGGCGTGTCTCGCGTCCCGCGCCAGCGGGACCGCCCAATCCGGCGGCAACTCCCCTTCCATGATGCGGTAGCCGTCCAGCCATTTGTTGCTGACCAGGTACAGGTTGTCGCCAATTTTGCGGGAGGAGAGGTAATCGCCTTCCAGTTCCAGTTCGCGGACAAGCCTGGGCGATGCCGCGTCGCTCGTGTCGTAAACGTAGGCCGAGGTCGTGAACATGACCGGATCAATCGGGTAGATGAGGCCGTAAGCCGATTGCGGGCCGAGCGGCATCGGGTTTGTCTGCTGCGGTTTGCGGACGTCGGGCTTCACCGACGTGCCGATGACGATCAGGCGGCCCGATTCGGCGTACAATTCCACCGGGCGGAAGCCGTCGCCGAACGGGATTTCGGCGGTGACTTCCATCGCGTCGGCGGGCACCGCCCGGATGATGACGACGTTGTTGCCGCTCACCTGGTACAGATACGTGCCGTCCGTCTTGATCAAATCCGCTTCGTCCACGCCGGACACCTGGGTGTTCGTCAGGGAGTAGTCGCCGCCTGCGGCCGCAGCGCTGTCGGCCGCCGACATCGTGCTCGAGAAGCCGCCGGCCGGCATGGCGTCGATCTGGATCGTGATCGCGTCGCGGCGCCCCGCAATCGAGTTGCCCCGTTGCACGGCTTCGCTCACCAGCGCCTGCAAATGGTCGAACGTTCCGACGCGGGGCAGTTCCTCGCCAGCGAACGTGAGGGTGACCGTTTGGGTGGCACTCAACCATTGCACCGCGGCGCCGAGCTGTTCACCGAGCCACCGGACCGGCACGTACAGCGTGCCGCCGACCGTCTTCGGCAGGCTGCCGATATCGGACGGGTTTCCGTTTACGATCGCCGTTTTTGCATTGCCGCGAATCACGAGGGTACGGTCTTTCCATTCGGCGACGAGTTTCAGCACGCCGGATTCACGGGTCTCCGCAACTGCCGCTTCCAATGCGGCGAGCAGGTCGCGGGCCGGGACAAACACCCGCCCGTCAAGCATGGCGGGCTGCGCGGCCAGTTGAACCGGAGCGCCGTCCACGAACACACGGATCGGTTGGGCGGTCTCCGCCATTGCCGGCGAAACGCCGGCCAAAGCCAACATGAGCGCAAGACTTAGGATGAGAGGGAGGCTTCTTTTACCCATGGTGGGACCTCCTTTATTCCGGGATTTGTGGAGTTGTCTGCACCTCTATCTTGATTTGGGACTCTTTCATCATGATGGAGGGGTTCTGGTCAGTTTGACGCCCCTTCGTTCCAAAAAGTTGCGGTCCGGTCGAACTTTTCGCGGCAGACATGTTACGTTACAATGGGTATCGGAGGTACGCAACATGAACATGGAAGATGCGGCACGATACGTGGACGGACTATATGAAAGGGACGATGTGCTCGAGCGGGTGGAGGAACGGATTCGGGCGCTGGGGATGCCGGAAATATCGGTGACCAAAGGGACGGGACGGTTGCTTACGTTGCTGGCGGGACTGTCCGGGGCGAAAAGGGCGCTGGAAATCGGCACGCTCGGCGGGTACAGCGCCATATGCATCGCGCGGGGACTGCCGGAAGACGGACGCCTGACGACGCTGGAGCTGAATCCGGATTTTGCCGGGGCGGCCCGCGACCATCTGCGCATGGCCGGACTGGAACGGAAGGCGGAGGTGCGGGTCGGGGAGGCGCGGGCAAGCCTGGCGGAGCTTGCCGAAGAAAGGGCGCGGTTCGGCTTCGTATTCATCGACGCGGACAAATTCAATTATCCGCATTATCTGGAAGCCGTGCTTCGCGTCGCCGAACCGGGCTGCGTGATTGTCGCGGACAACATTTTGACGCGGGGGCGGGTGTTCGACCCGGCGCAGGATACGCCGTCGACGGCGGCTTTGCGCGAGTTCAACAGGACCGTGGCGCGGGACCCGAGATTTCAGTCCGCGCTGCTGCCCGCCTACGACGGGCTGGCCGTCCTGCGGGTGAAGGCGTAATCGCGCCGCCCGATTCAGACGGCCTTCTCCTCCCCGGCTTGGTTAATGGCCGCCGCGCGCCGGTTTCCGTACAGAATGAAGGCGGCGGCGAGGAAGGCGGAGAGGGCGCCGAAGGCGAAACCGCCGGCGAGCCCGAAGCCGTCATTCAGCCAGCCGGCCAGGAAAGGCCCGCTGAACATGCCGAGGGAATAGACGGCCTGGTAAAACCCCATCGCCGTCGCCCGCTTCGCCGGTTCGATGAACTGGATGGCGAGCCCGAGCAGGAGCGGCAGATGCATCCCCTGCGCGAAACCGCTCAATGCCTGGGTGGCGTACAGGAGCGGCATGTTCGGGATGAAGGGGATGGCCGCCGTGCACAGGCCGCTGACCAGAAACCCTGCCAGAACGGTCCGCCACGGGCCGATCCGGGGCGCGATTTTCTGCGCCGACAGCCAGGAGGCGGCGGTATGGGGAATCATGAAGGCGAAGACGAGCAGGCTGAGCTCCGCCTGGCCGGCGCCGATTTTTACCGCGTACGACGGCGTAAAGCCGAACATCGTGATGAACAGCACCGCATGGGCAAGCACGCTGAGGAGAGACACCTTGAGCAACGTCCGGTCGCGGGTGACGACGAGCAGGTCCGCCGTGCGCATCGGGGCGCGGCCGGAAGCGCTTCCGGTTTCGCGGATGAACAGCGCGCCGACGCCGCCGATCAACGCGGCCAGGAGGCCGGCGCGGAAGGTGGCGGCGTAACCCCAGGCGTCCGACATGAAACCGCTCATGCCCATGCCGATGAGCTGGCCGGCGCCGGTGGCGAAGCTGAGGGTGCCCATCGCCCGGGTCGCTTCCTGCGGCGGAAACCAGGAGGCGTACAACACGGTAAACGCCACCCAGGCGGAAGCGGAAATGCCGGTCATTGCCCGGGCGGCGGTGACGCCGACGGGATCCTGAAACACGAGAAACATGAGGCAGCCGACGGCGCTTGTGGCAAACCCCATCAGGACAAACGGTTTCCGCTTCCCCAACCGGTCGGACACGATCCCGAGGGGGAAGCGCACCAACAATTGTATGAATCCGTAGCTGCCGAGCACGATGCCGATCAGCGTGTAGTTGAAGCGGATGTCTTCCAGATAGGGCGACAAGATCGGGACATACGTATACATGGAACACCAGTAACACAGCGTAACGGCAACGAACAGCCACCTGACCCGGCGGGGCGGGCGTTCATTCTCGATGGTCAACATGGCAGGCCGGGCACTCCTCTCGGCAGGTTTTCAACGCATACGGACATAATCATATAAAAAAAGAAGGCAAATGCCCAGTGCGTTTTTCGGGGAGTTCGCCCCCCGGACGTCAGCGTCAACGGCGATAACGGGTACGAAACGGGATATGGGAGAGAAACGGACATGATTTCGAGGACGGATCGGCACAGGAAGGCCGCGGCAAGACGGAAACAGCGCGTGCGCCGGCTTGCCGCACATTTGGCGGCCATCGGATTCAGCGCCCTTGTGCTTTTCGCGGGCGCGTACTTCATCTGGACGCACGATGCAAAGCGGAACGATGCGGGAGATGCCGGCGGCCCGGTGACGGACCGGCCTCCCGCGGCAACGGACGGTCCGGACACGGGTTCCGGCACGATTCCGGCGGGCCTGGACGGGACTCCGGCCGGCGGCCGGGAAAACGGGGGCATGGCGGACCCGGATGGCGCGGGATCGGAAGGGGAGCCGTCGGTGCGCCTTCTTTTTGTCGGGGATATCATGATGGGCGGACGCGTTGGCGAACTGTTGGAGCGGGAAGGATACGATTATCCGTACCGGCACGTGGGCGCGGCGCTCCGGGAGGCGGATCTTGCCGTCGGCAACCTGGAAAACCCGATCACCGACCGCGGCGAACCGGCGGACAAAACGTGGACGTTCCGCATGTCGCCCCTGGCGGTACCGGCGCTGAAGGAATCCGGCTTTGACGTGCTCAGCCTGGCGAACAACCACGTGCTGGATTACGGCACGGACGGCCTGCTGGATACGATCCGCCACCTGGATGAAGCGGGCATCGGCCGGGTCGGCGGAGGAAACGATGCGGATGAGGCGTATTTGCCTTACTATACCGAAGTGCAAGGGATCCGCATCGCCTGCCTCGGGTTTTCCCACGTGGTGCCGGAAGTGGGCTGGAAAGCGGGGAAAAATCATCCCGGCGTGGCGGACATGTACGACACCCGGCGGGCCGTGGAAACGATCAAGGCGGTGCGGGAGAACGCGGATCTCGTCGTGGTCATGGTCCACTGGGGCATCGAGCGGGCGGAGGAGCCGGAACCGTACCAGGTGAAAAAGGGGCGCGAATTCATCGACGCGGGGGCGGATCTCGTCATCGGCAGCCACCCCCACGTGCTGCAGGGCATTGAATCGTACAAGGGCAAGTGGATCGCGTACAGCCTGGGCAATTTCATTTTTACGGTGAGCGGGAACGCGGACACGCGGCAGTCGGCGATGCTGCAGGCGGATTGCCGGAAGGACGGGGACTGCCGGCTCACCCTCATCCCGGTGGTGACGGGGCCCGGCCAGCCGTATTATCCGGATGAGGAAGGTGCCGCGTCGATCCTCGACAGGCTGAACCGGCTTTCCTACCAGGTGCGGGTGAACGACGACGGCTTGGTGGTTGCGGATCCCGCGGGCCGGGTGTACGATCCGGAGAAAGCGGCGCGGAAAAAACCGGCGGACCCGGGGACGTCGGCGGGCGATGCGGGCGGCGAGCCGACAGCGGACGATACGGGCAGCGGGCCGAAGTCGGGCGATGCAGCCGGCGGGATAACGGAGAACAACGGAAACGGCGGCGGGAACGGGGATTCCGACGGCGGGGCCGGCGGTACGGGAAGCGATGCGCCGCAGCCGGACCGGCCGGATCAGCCGCCGGTTGACGGAGAGACGGGGACGAATGGCCCGGTACCCGGCAACAGCGAAGCGAAAGTTCCGGGATCCGGCGCGGGATCCGATGCAGGATCCGGTACGGGAGGAACGGATCATCGCGAACCGCCGGCGGGCCATGGCGGCCTTCCGTTGCCGGACGCGGCCGGTCCCGGCGGAGGGTTGCCGGATGGCGGGACGGTTTTGCCCGGATTTCCCGTGGATCTTGACGCATTGTACTGATTGAAGAGAGGCGGAAAGCGGCATGGACGGGTGGAAATCCGACGCGAAGTGTGCGGGATTGGCGAACGGCAAAGCGGAGACGGAAGCATGGGCGGCAGCCGGCGATCCGTTCCGGAAGCGGGTGGTCGTCGCCCACCGGGGATGTTCCGGCCGGGCGCCGGAAAACACGCTGGCGGCTTTCCGGCTTGCCCTGGACGATCCGCGCATCGACTGGGTGGAACTGGACGTGCAATTGTCCAAAGACGGCGTGCCTGTCATTATCCATGATTTCACCCTGAAACGGACGACGGGCCGGCCGGGCCGGGTGAAAGATTACACGTGGCGCGAACTGGCGGAGATGGACGCGGGTTCGTGGTTTTCGCCGGAATTTGCCGGTGAGCGCATCCCGTCGCTGGAACAGGTGCTGGAATTGCTCGGCGGGCATATGAGGCTGAACATCGAGCTGAAAACGGCCATCGGCCTGTATCCCGGGTTGGAGAAGGCGGTGACCGCCCTGATCCGGCAATTCGGGCTCGCCGACCGGGTGGTGCTCACCTCCTTCGATCATTATGCCGTCATGCGGGCGCGTTCGGCGGCGCCGGAAATGCGCGGCGGGCTCATCATTTCCGGTTTGCCGACGATGGTTCGGGAGCAGATGCGTTTTGCGGGAGCGGACTTTTTGTCCATGGAGCATCTCTTTGTATCAGGCGCCTTTGTCCGCGACATGATCGACTCCGGCACGCAGGTGATGGTCTGGACGGTGAACGAACGGAAAGAAATTCGCCGCACGCTGGCGATGCATCCCGGCCTGATGATCTGCACGAACCATCCGGACCGGGTGTTCGGCATGCTGGAGAAGTGAGGGCGTGCGCTTCGGGCACGCGAAACTCGACCAAACCGCTTTCCGCTCCCGCGGCCGAAATGCGATATCCATCAAGGCGATCGGGCATTTTGTACGATTTTTCATACAAAAGGGCCGCCGGACGGGTCCAAAACCCGAGTTTTGTACGAAATTTCATACAAAACGGCCCGGCCAAATGCCCCGATACTCCGATTTTGTGTGATTTTTCATACAAAAACCCGTTTTTCATGGCCGGTTTCGGGCTTTTTGTATGATATTTCATACAAAAAGCGGAGCGAGGCTCTAAAATGGCAACACGTATCCCGACACGCAAACAGGGTGCCCGAAAGCACCCTGTTTTTTCAACCGTGTCCCGCCAAATTTTCATCCGAATACCGGTCGCGAATGGCGAGAAACTCCGGCAGCTTGTCCAGAAACACGTCTACGAGGCGCGGGTCGAAGTGGCGGCCCCGCTCTTCCTTGAACAGATTGACGATGCGGTCCAGTTCCCACGCCTTTTTGTACACGCGGTCGCTGGCCAGGGCGTCGAACACGTCCGCCACCGCCGTGATTCTTCCGTATATATGAATGTCTTCGCCGGCCAGCCCGCGCGGGTAGCCGCTGCCGTCCCATTTTTCGTGGTGTTCGTGGGCGACGATGGCGGCGGTCCGCAAAAGGTGGCGTCGCGAACTTTTCAGCAGGTTATAGCCGATGACGGTATGGGACTGCATCGTGCGGTATTCCTCTTCCGTCAGTTTGCCCGGCTTGTTCAACACCATGTCGGGGATCGCCACCTTGCCGATGTCGTGCATGGGCGACGCCATTTTGAGCACTTCCGCTTCTTCCTCCGGCATCCCGATCCCCCTCGCCAGGATGTAGGAGTATTCCGCCACCCGTTTGACGTGGTTGCCCGTTTCCTTCGACCGCGTTTCGCCGATTTCACCCATCGCAAAAATGATCTCTTTCTGCGTCTCTTCAATTTCCTGCATGAGCATGGCGGATTCCAGCGATTTGCCCGAGTAGGAGGCGGCCAGCATCAGATACTCCAGGTCTTTGGAGGTGAAGATGCCGGCTTCGGTCATTTTGTTGATGGCCTGGTAGCAGCCGATCACTTCCCCGTCGCTGTTCGTGAACGGGATGACCATGAGCGCCTTCGTCCGGTAACCCGTCTGCCTGTCCGTCAGCAGTGCGCCTTTTTCCAGAACGGTCTTGAACTCCTCGTTCGAGTAGGCGTCATCGATGTAGATCGCCTTGTTGTGCGCCACCGCGTATCCGACCAGCCCGGCGCCCATCGGAATGCGCAATTCGCTCACCCCGTGGGCCACCCTCGTCCACAGTTCGTTCCTCCGCGAATCGACCAGCCAAACCGTGCACCGGTCGGCGGCGACCATCTCCCGGCCCATGTCGGCCATGTGCATCAAAATGCGGTCAAGATTTCGCTCGCCGCTGATCTTTGCGATATAATCAAAGATGACTTTCAGCAGCTCTTCGGCGGACAAATCCTTGCGGATTTCGCCTTGGCTTGGAAATTCGCGGTCCAATGACATGCTCGTGTTTCCTCCTGAAAGATTGGCCGGTTACGAGCCGAGTTAGTGATTAATTCCCCGTATGAGTGTGGCGTTCCTGCCGGTTTCGACAATTTTTTTCAAAATGACAAAAGGAGGTGATCCCCATGGCACCCATCCTCATCGGACTCGTCGGCAGCATGGCCGTGGCGCTGTACGCCTGGCGGCGGGAGTCGCTCGCATCGTCCGGCGCCGTCGCTGCGGTGATCGTCGGCACGATCCTGTTCGGCGCGGGTTCGCCGGCCTGGTTCGGAACGCTGCTCGTGTTCTTTTTCACGTCGTCGGCGTTGTCCAAGGGAAAAAAACAGCGAAAACAGGGCGAGGAATCCGGATATGAAAAAGGAAGCCGCCGCGATGCCGGCCAGGTGCTGGCCAACGGCGGCCTCGGCGCGATGGTCTGCCTGCTGTGGGCAATATGGCCGGCGGAGGCGTGGTGGTACGGGTTCGTCGGCGTGATGGCGTCGGTGACGGCGGACACGTGGGCGACGGAACTCGGCGCCCTGAGCCGCAAGGACCCGGTGTCGCTTGTCGGCTTCCGCCGGGTGCCGCAGGGGACGTCGGGCGCCGTGTCGCCCCTCGGCACGCTGGCGGCGGCGGGCGGGGCGTTCGTGATCGGCCTTGCCGCCTGGGCGTTCGCGGCGATGGAGCGCGCCATCCTGCCGGTGCTTGAAGGAGGGGGATGGGGCGGAGCAACCGGTTTGCTGCCGGATTTTGCAGAAAGCGTGACGGCGAACTGGGCTGCGACGGGGGGCGGTTTCGCGCTCGTGCCGGTGGCGCTCATCGGCGGCGTAGCGGGGGCGTTCGCCGACTCGCTGATCGGCGCCACCCTGCAGCGGATGAACCGCTGCACCGTCTGCGGCCGGCTTGTGGAACAGGCGGTGCATTGCGGCCAGCCGGCCGAACGGGTACGCGGGCTCCGCTGGATGAACAACGACGCAGTGAATTTCATCAGCTCGGCGGCGGGCGGCCTTGCGGCGGCGGCCGTCGCCTTGTTGTTGTATTAATGGATGAAGGAGCGATGAATCATTGGGGAATGATCATTTGGAAATTCCGGCGGCACTCGTGCGGAAGCTGGTGGACGAACAGTTCCCGGCGTGGCGCGATCTGCCGATCGTGAAAGTGGAGCCGTCGGGCCATGACAACCGTACGTTCCGGCTCGGGGAAACGCTCGCCGTGCGTCTGCCGAGCCATGCCCGGTACGCGCCGGCGGTGGAGAAAGAACAGCGGTGGCTGCCGGTGCTGGCCGCAGGCTTGTCCGTGCCGATCACCGAGCCGGTGGCGAAGGGAGCGCCGACGGAGGCGTATCCGCTCCCTTGGTCCGTCAACCGGTGGTTGGACGGGGAGCCGGTTACGCCGGCCAACGTTCCGGACAAGGTGCGGTTTGCGGCAGAGCTCGCCGGGTTCCTGCGGGAGCTGCAGGCGATCGATGCCGCGGACGGGCCGCCGGCCGGGGAACACAACTTCCACCGGGGCGGCGACCTGGCGGTCTATGAAGGAAACACGGTGTCCGTGCTCGAATCGCTGGAAGGCGAGTGGGACAGATCGCTGCTGTGGGACGTTTGGCAGCGGGCGCGGGAGACCGCGTACCGGGATCGGCCGGTTTGGGTGCACGGAGACATGGCCGTCGGCAACCTGCTCGTGAAAGACGGCCGGCTCGCCGGCGTCATCGACTTCGGCGGGCTCGGCACCGGCGATCCGGCCTGCGATCTCGTCATGGCGTGGACTTTCTTCGAGGCGGACAGCCGGGACGCCTTCTTCCGCACCCTGGCGGCGGAGCGGGACGTGATCGACCGGGCGCGGGGCTGGGCGCTGTGGAAAGCGCTGATCACCTACGCCTGGAATGAAAAAGGCTCCGATCTTTCCAACTGGGGGAAAGCGGTGCTCGATGAAATCGTCCGGGAATACCGGCAGAGCGGTTGAACGCGGCGGCCGCTGATCCGGCGATGCGGCGGGGCGCTTTGCCGCATGGGTCCAACGGCGTGCCCGGGGTTTGCCGTAATGCGAAAGTCTCATTTTTGCACGGGACGGGAGCCGGCCGGTTTGTGCACCGGCGGCGCCCGTCCCGATCAGAACGCGGGTTCGGCGGATTCGCCGTCGGCGGTTCGTCCTGTCAAGACGACGCCCGGGGCAAGAAAAGGAGCAAAACGAAGAAATGCGAAGAAAACACCGGGTTTTCGTTGTTGATTTGCGGGAAATGGTGCACCGGAGGATAGCTCCACAACATGTAGTGGTGTATAATGAGATGCGTTACTATATGTAGTCATTTGTTGCCAAACGGCACCGTTCGCCGCATGCCGCTCAGCGAGGGGCGGCGGGCTGTGTTCGAAACATTTCCACCATATTGCAGGAGGGTGTGCCATTTTGAAATCGAGCAGGGTAAAGAAGAAGACGCTGGAAGGTCTGAGCGAAAAAATTTTCCTCGACCGCTACGCCCGGAAAGATGCGGACACGAACAACACGAAGGTGGGCGACGTGGTCCTCGTCCTCACGAAAGACGACCCGAAGTTTCCCGCGAAGGAAGTCGGGGAAGTCATCGCCCGCGAAGGGCGCAAAGTGACCGTAAAACTGCGCAGCGGCGATACGGTGGAAAGCGACATCGAGAAGCTCACCCTCACCATCGAGAAGACGCCGGAAGAAATGTGGGACAGGCTGGCCCGCGCCATGGCTTCGGTGGAAGCGCCGGAGAAACAGCAGGAGTGGACCGAGAAGTTCCGCTACATACTCGACGACTGGAAACTCGTGCCGGGGGGCCGGATTGCGGCAGGGGCCGATGCCAGCGACGAACTGACCCTGTTCAACTGCTACGTCATTCCGTCCCCGAAAGACAGCCGCGCGGGGATCATGCAAACCTTGTCCGAAATGACGGAAATCATGTCCCGCGGCGGCGGCGTGGGCATCAACCTGTCGAGCTTGCGTCCCCGCCGGGCCATCGTGCGCGGCGTCAACGGCTCGTCGAGCGGCGCGGTCAGTTGGGGCGGGCTGTTCAGCTACACCACCGGCCTCATCGAGCAGGGCGGCAGCCGGCGCGGTGCGCTCATGCTGATGATCAACGACTGGCATCCGGACTTGCTGGACTTCATCACCGTCAAGACGAAAATGGGCCTCGTCACCAACGCCAACCTGTCCGTCTGCGTCAGCAACGGATTCATGGAGGCGGTCAAGAAGGATCTGGACTGGCAACTGGAGTTCCCGGACACGTCGGATCCGGAATACGACGAAATCTGGAACGGCGACCTTGCCGAATGGAAAAAGCTCGGCAAGAAAACGATCGTTTACCGGACTTACAAGGCGCGCGACATTTGGCACACGATCATCGAGTCGGCGTGGAAATCCGCCGAGCCCGGCGTCGTGTTCATGGAATACTACAACCAGATGTCCAACAGCTGGTATTTCAACCCGATCATCTGCACGAACCCGTGCGGCGAGCAGGGTTTGCCGGCGTGGGGCGTCTGCAACCTGTCGGCCATCAACCTGAGCAAGTTCTACGACGAGGAGAAAGACGACGTCGCGTGGGACGAGCTGGGCAAAGTGGTGCGCTACTCCGTCCGCTTCCTGGACAACGTCATCGACAAGACGCCGTACCATTTCCCGGAGAACGAGCAAAACCAGAAGAAGGAGCGCCGCATCGGCCTCGGCTCCATGGGTCTGGCCGAACTGCTCATCCGTCTGCGCATCCGCTACGGCAGCCCGGAATCGCTGGAGTTCCTCGACAAGCTGTACGGCTTCATCGCCAAGGAAGCGTACATCGCGTCGGCGGAAATCGCCGGGGAGAAAGGCTCCTTCCTCGCCTTCGACCGCGACAAATTCTTCCAAAGCGGCTTCATGAAAAACATGGTCCGCGAATATCCGGAAGTGGGCGCAGCCATCAAGAAACACGGCATGCGCAACGTCACCGTCATCACCCAGGCGCCGACGGGCTCCACGGGTACGATGGTCGGCACGTCGACGGGCATCGAACCGTACTTCGCTTTCGAATATTACCGGCAAAGCCGGCTCGGCTTTGACAAGCAATACGTGCCGATCGCCCAGGAGTGGCGGGACAAACATCCGGGCGAAGAACTGCCGGATTACTTCGTCACCGCCATGGACCTGACGGCGGAAGACCATATCCGCGTGCAGGCGGCCATCCAGCGGTGGGTGGACAGCTCCATCTCCAAGACGGCCAACTGCCCGGCGGACTTCACCATCGAAGAAACGAAGAAGCTGTACGAGCTCGCCTTCGAACTCGGGTGCAAAGGCGTCACCATCTACCGTGACGGCAGCCGCGACACCCAGGTGCTCACGACGAAAGAGTCGGTGGAAGGCAAGAAGGACGGCGCTTCGGAGGAGTCCGGGGCTGCGGCTTCGGCCGATGCATCGGCGAAACAGGACGCCGAAACGATGAAGGCGCTGAACGAGGCGCTCACCCAGGCGATGAACACGAAGGCTTCGCCGGCATCCGGCGGGAAATCGGCGCACGGCGAATACCGCGAACGTCCGCAAATTTTGCAAGGTTCCACGTACCGGTTCCAGACGCCCTTCGGCAAGGCGTACATCACCGTCAACGATTTGGACGGCGTGCCGCGGGAAGTGTTCCTGAACGTGGGCAAGGCCGGGTCCGACGTGTTCGCCATGAGCGAGGCGCTGGGCCGGGTGTGCTCCCTGTTCCTCAGCTTCGGCAACGGCAACAAGGTGGAGCTGCTCATCAAGTCCCTGAAGGGCATCGGCGGTTCCGGCGCCATCGGCTTCGGCGCCAACCGCGTGGAATCGATCCCCGATGCGGTGGCCAAGGCACTGGAGCTGCACATGCAACTGAAGAAAGGCGGCCAGGATCCGCACGCGGGATTGGCCGGCGGATCTTCCGCGGCGTCGGGTTACACGGGAACGGGCGCGGCGGCAAGCCAGGCGCCGGCGGCGAACGCGGGCGCGCTTGCGGCAGACGGCGACGGCATGCACGGCATCCGCCCGGTCGGCGCTCCGGCGGACCTGTGCACGGCCTGCGGTTCCGCCTCGCTGATCAACGTGGAAGGCTGCAAAACGTGCACGAACTGCGGGTATAGCAAGTGCAGTTGAGAAATTGTGAGTATATGGGGCTGTTGGTGGATATCCAACAGTCTCTTTTTTTATTCCTCGCTTTTGCCATATCCGTATGATTGGCCTTGGAGCCAAAAGTCGCGATCCTCGCGGCTGGCAGTTGGCATGATTTTGTCACAATCATCAAACGCAACGTGCCTGCGGAGAAAATCTTGAACGACTTTAGATGGAAAACTCGGTTCTTCGGTGCGCTGGAAGTGATGTTCAGCATGCTTTCGCCAAGGACGGAAATCCGGTTGCTGTGAGGGAATGGTTACGGGATGTCACAGCTAGCCGGCAGGAAATTGGAGCGGTTCCGTTGAATTGATCAATGCTGTGTTTTTTTGAGCAGGCTTTCTTAGAAATTCTGCAGAAAGGCAGGCAGAGTATTGGACGCAAATCGTGAAGTTCAACAGTTGATGGCCGATCTTCGTTCCGAGGCCGAACGCATGGCCGAAGTCTTGATGTCGGCCGGCCAACGGCTCAAAGACGAAGGAATCCTTCCACCGGATGAGATTGCCGATTCGTTGGCTCAACTCCGGATTGCTGCAGATGAACTTTTCATGCGGGTATCCGGTGGCCGCACCCGGGAGTCTCATCCTCGCAACGTTCACGACGTGCTCCGTACGGCAGAGCAATGGCTTCAATGCCGAAGCCGGACGGCGGAAGCCGAACGGTGGCTCCGCGTGTGTGCTTGCGTAACTTCCAGAAATCCCGATGATGAACCCATGCTTGCGGAAATCCGCCGTCAGGCACTCCGATTGACGGAACGTTTGGCTAGCCCGGAGCCGCCGGACGAATCCTGGTTTCGGGAAGCAGAACCACATATTGCACTTGCACGCTTGTTGACGGAGGATCAGACGCTGTCCGATGAAGAGTGGATGGCATCCGAAGAGTTGGTTCGCAAAGAATTGGGAGACAAAGTCGCAACAGCTTTGCTGCGGAAACGGCTTTATGCGGAAGCCGCTCCGGCAGCAGCGAATTTCCCCGCCGGTTCCGAAGGGGGACTTGTAAACCTCGAACCGTCCGGCACCACACCGCAGGACAAGGTGTCGGCGACGACGACGAGTGCAACAACGGCAACCAAAGCCGCAACGGAAGCAGATACGGTGGATGTGGCACCATCGGCAAAGGAATCTGCAGCGCAAACGATGGAAGCCAAACCCACGGAAGATAGGACCGCAGAAACTAAATCGAAAATCGATGCGGAAAAGGCGACCGGTAAATCTGCTGCGGACAAATCGGCCGGTGGAAACGGCAAACAGGCAGCTCCGGGCAAGGCGGTGAAACCGGATAAACCGAACCATTTGACCATATCGGATTCCGCGGTGCCATCTCAAATCTCCGCCCCAGCGAATTCGTTGGCGGTCCTCCGCCTTCCTGAGATCACCGTCGTTGCGGAAAAAGGCGTGGAGCGCCTCCTCAAGGTCAAGATGAATGATCGCCCGCTGATGAAACACGTCCATTCCGCAGAATCCGAAAGAAAGACCATCAAAATCCATCCGGAAAAAATCCGGGCGCTGATCAGAAAAAGCCGGGAGGGTCAATCGGAAACGCAGTTGACTTCGGGTGGATCGCCGGTGCAGGAGCAAACGGAATCGGAGCGGACGGAAGTGACGGAACTTCGGAATCAACCGGAGCTATCCGGGCAGCCGGAATTGATGGAACAGCCGGAACGATCGTCGGAGCCGTCCAGGCAGCGTGGCGAAGAATCCGCTCACACCGCCGAATCGGCCGTTGCTGTCGAACCGGCAGCAATTTCGGAGAAATCGCCTGGCCAAACGGCCGGACAACCGGTCGAACAACCGGGCTGGAAATCGGTCAGGCAGTCTGCCGAACAAGCCGCTTGGCAAACTGACCATCAACTTGCCGGGAATGCGGCCTGGCAGGCTGAAGAATCCTCCGGCTCAACCGAAGCGTGGACAAAGGAAGAACAGCTGCTGTGGCAATGGATCCGGGACAGGCAACTGCCGCAGTCTTATCGACTGGCCCGCCATCTTTGGAGCCGGAGTGATCGGGAAGATCGGCGCAGATTGCCGGAATTGATTCTGGCGGCATTTCTGGCGCAGCATGTTCGACACAACACCGGAGCCATCGCCTTTCGGCTGAAGGGCATGTTCGAAGATTGGTTGGCCGGCGGATTCGCGGAAAGGGACAAAGATTCCGCTCTCGAGTACCTGATGGCAGCCGCAGCCCTGAAACCCGCCATTCTTGCCCCCAATACGAACGCCCTGCAAATTTTGGAGCAGATTCAATTCAAGGGGAACCTGTACAACTTCACCAATGTCATCAAAGCGTACGCTTCCCATTTTATTCCGTTGGATCCTTATGTTTTGCATCATCTGAAAACCGAAGCAGGTTGGAATGAAGATCTGGAAAATCTGAAGAAAAGGACGGAGCAATCCATCCGCTTGTGGCAGACGGCCAAATTTTTGTTCCAGCCCGCTTCCAAGGTGTGGATGAAGTGGATGGAACCCAACGGATGGGTGCACGCCAAACTGACCTGGATTTTGCACCATGAAACCGGAAAAATGGAGGAAGCCCGGCAATTTATCGACCGGTATTCGGATCCGAACGAATTCCGCAGCCGGGTTCACTTTACGGACCGGGAGGAAATTGGCCGACAGGCAGGAAGAGACATCACCGCCCGCGCCCTGAACCAACTGTATTCCCATTTTCTTGACGCCATGGATCTCATCAGGGAATGGATTTCCCTGATCGAGAATCAACCGGGCCACAACAACGAATACCAACAGCAGAAAGCAAAAGAGTTGGAAAACGGTGTCCGGCAGTATTACGACCTGGTGATCGGCGAATTGCGGGAACAGGCGTCCGGCGCCGGGGAGGATGCGGTAAAGGCCGGACTTGCGGTTCTGGAATGGGCCGTCCGCCAGGTGTTTGCCCTGTTCGACCCGAATACGCCCATTACCCATAAGGAACCGGAAGCAGAATACGTGTTGAACCGTCCACTGCTGGGGATTCCGACCGTAGGCATCCGTTCCGACTGGACGCTTTACGATGAGGAGGCGTTTCCCGTTGGGGAATTGGTGAGCATGATGGAAACCGGTCTGCCGCCCTTCGGAGAAGCCTTCGAAGCCCGGCTGAAACGTCGGGACGTGGAAGGCTGCCAACTCATGCTGGAAACGGTCACGGATGAAGAGTTGGCAGAACTCGGGTTGGTCCGGGACGGATTGGAAGAGCGCATGAACACGGAACTGAAAGAATACCGGAATGCGCTGCGGGACAACATCCGGAAAACCGCCAAACAGGTGGAAGTCGCCTTTACTCACAATTTGATCAACGACCATGACCGTAACCGGTATTTGGCGGATCTCTTGGCCATGGAACGGTCGGTCGACCAGATTTTGTATTTTCCGAAAGAACTCGCCCAACTGTCCGAACTGGAGGACACGCTGAACCGGAAACGGGAGGAAGTCCGAGATCGGTTGAGGCGGCAGTTTGCGGAAGCCAACGTCACGGAATCCCATCCGTACTATGACAAAATCCAGCAAATCCTGGAATCGGGCAACCTGTATACCGCCCAGGAACTGTTGACGCGCATCCAAAACAACGAAACGCTGGAATTTGAAGACAAGGATCGCGAACCGTTCCGCGAATTTTTCGACCCCCAATCCAGCGTGTTCCAGGATCTCGTCAAAATGTTGGAAGAAACGCCCATGCAGCGAATCATCGAATGGGTAAGACACGGCAAAAGCTTCGGCCCTCTCGATATGGGCCAGGTGCCGGGCGCCCAGTGCCGGCAGGCCGCCGAGATGCTGGAAGCCTGGATGCGGGCGAAACGATCCGCCGGCAAAACGGTCGTGGAAGACCGGGACATCCGCGGCATCCTGAACAATATCGGCTTGTCCGTCAAATCCGTGGAACGGGTCAGCACGCCCAGGAAAAACCGGGATTACCAGATCATCCATACGGAAACATTGGCGGATCATAACCGTTGCCCGGTTCCCCACTACGGTTCGGGAGCCGCCGGACAGTACAGGCTGTTCGCCATCTGGGAACGGTTGACGGAAGAAGACATCATCCATGAAATCGGCGACACCGGACATGGACAGCTGCCGGCCATCGTGTTTTTCTTTGGCCGTTTGACGGCGATGCGCCGCCGGGAATTGGCCCGGCTCTGCCGTGAGCGGCGGAGGACGTTCATCATCCTGGATGAAGTGTTGCTCCTGTATTTGTGCGGCGAGCGGGGTTCACGGCTTCCGGTCTTTTTCAAGCTGGCATTGCCTTTCACCTATCTGGAACCTTACCAGACGACGGCGTCCCTTGTACCGCCGGAAATGTTTTTCGGCAGGAAGGCGGAATTGCAGTCTATCATGGAAGGGCGTTCAGGCCTCGTTTACGGCGGACGCCAGTTGGGGAAAACGGCGTTGCTCCTCGAAGCGAGGCGCCGGTTTCATGCTCCGGACGAAGACCGGTATGCCGTGTGGATCGATCTCCGGGCGGAAGGCATCGGCTACAACAAATTCCCCGATGACATCTGGAATGTCATCGCCAAGGAACTGAATCGTGTCGGCCTGAACGAGATCAATCCCAACGTCAATTCGGCGGAAAAATTGTTCCAGCAAATTCAGGATTGGCTGGATCAAAAACGGCAGCGGCGAATCCTGTTGCTTCTGGACGAAGCGGACCGGTTTTTGGAAATGGATGCCAGAGAAATGGGCAAGGCTGGAGAAGAAGCCGGACGGAGCGGCGCCGGTTTCATTCGCTGTTCCAAAATCAAGGGACTCATGGAGAAGACGAACAAGCGATTCCACGTGGTCTTCGCCGGCCTGCACAACGTCCAGCGTTCGTACAAAAACCAAAACGACCCGCTGGCCCATCTCGGCCATGCCATCTGCGTCGGTCCCCTGATCTCAGAAGGAGAGTGGAAAGAGGCCCATGATCTGATCACGAAACCGCTGGAAGCATTGGGGTATTTCTTCGATACGCCGGAACTGGTGTTGCAAATCCTTTCGCAGACCAACTATTATCCAAGCCTGATTCAGCTGTACTGTCATCAGTTGCTGCGGCATCTGCTCGAACATCGGGCACTCGTGTCCTTCCCCACCAAGCAGACGCCGCCCTACTACATCACGGCCAAACATGTGGATGAAGCGTATCAGGACAGGGAGCTTCAACAGGCGATCCGGCACCGGTTCCATCTGACCCTGCAGCTCGACCCGAGGTACAAACTGATCGCCTACATTTTGGCCCACGAATCGCTGACGGATGAAGAAACGGCCAGACAAGGATTGACCGTGAAGCAAATTCTGAGCCTTACCCGAGACTATTGGCAGGACGGCTTCTCCAACATGGCCGTCGACTCCTTCCGGGTGCTGCTCGACGAAATGGTGGATCTCGGCGTGCTCCGGCGGGTCCGGGAAGGGTATTACAGCCTGCGCAGTCCGAACCTGATTTCACTGATGGGAACCTTGAGCGAAATTGAGGACGAGTTGCTGAGGGAGGATCGGGATCTCTGGACGGAATACGACGCCGCCCATTTCCGGCCCACCTATCAAGTCAACGCAGACAGCGGTCGCTCGCATCGCAGTCCGCTGACGGCAGAACAGGAATCGGAATTGATGCAGTCACCGAACCGGGTGGCAGTCATTTTCGGCCATTACGCCGCCGGCATCCATGAAGTGGAAGCCTATTTTCAAGACCGTCAGAAGGCCGGACAGCTCAAACTGAAGGTGTTGCACGGCTTGACGGAAAAATCCGCCCTTCTCCGCGAACTGAAGGAAATCGGTGACGCGCGCGCCGAAAACTTGTTTGTTCTTGTCGGTCTGGATGGCGCATGGACGATGGAATGGGTGCTGGAAGCGAAGGCGCTCATAGAAAGTTCGAAACGTTACGATCAGATGCGTCTCGTTTTTCTGGCGGACAGCGGACAGACGTTCTCCCTGGTGAGGCAGAATCCGGACCTGGACGAAGAGATGTTCCGGCAAGGCATCTTGATCCTGCAACTGAAACCGTGGCACCCGACGACCCTGGGGCTCTGGCTTAGCGATTGCGAATTGGAGCATACCCGCCAAGTCATCGAGCTGATCGAAAAAGCGACGGGAAACTGGCCGGGCCTTCTGTACAGGCTGCATGCGAAAACGCTGAAAAACCCCCATCAATTGCGCCAACACGTGACGGAATTCGAACGGGAACTGCTGGAGCAGGATATGTTGGCTGCTGTATTGGGCGAATTCGGCCTGCAACGGGAGGAAACCGTCAAGGTGTTTCAACTGCTTGCGCTTGACAGCGCCGGGGAAGAAACCATCGCGCAGCATTGCGACTTGTCGCTGGAGTTGGTGCGTTCGATCCTGGTGTCCGCCGAACTGCTCGGTACGGCCAAGCGGGTGGGCAGGGGATACTGGAAGGCGGATCCGCTTCTGTCCAAACTGTTGCTGGAAGCCGGTGATCGCCATTGAGTTCAGTATGGTGGTCACTTCCCGGTCCTTCCCGGTTTCTTAACAAAGTCTGCGATGACTTGACCGACGGCAAAATGGTATTTCTGCAATTGCCCGCCAATCCGCCCAGACGCATTAAAACGTATCTGAAGGAAAGATGGCTGGAGCACGACCTTTACGAATGGCGGGAATTGAAGTTGCAATACATGAACATGGAGTCGGGCCATCCGGCAAAACTGCTGTATGACATTCATTTGCCGGATACGCCGTCGGAAGTGCTTCGCAACGCCGCCAATCTGGCGAGGGATCCGGCCTTCGGCAACATGATCATTTGGGTGGAGGGATTGACGGAAACCCTTTGGTCGGCGTGGAACGAATTTTTGTATGAATATGCCGAAACAGTCCGAAACCGGCCTCCGGAAGAGCGAACCCGGTTTGTCGTGCTGCTGGAGGGAGAGATCGCTTCCCGCAATCCACCAACAGCCCCTGCCATATCGGTGCGCGATTGGAAGGGAACCGTTGACCGGTTGGACATGATGCTGTACTGCAGTTCGCTTTTGGGCAGCCGCCCATTGTCGACCTTCCAGCAACGACTTGCAGCCGAACTGATCGCTTCGTTGGCGATGTGGGACCACAATTTGGCGGATTATCTGATTGACCTGCCGCTGGCGGATTTGCTCGACCCGGCAGCAACATTGATCGAATTTGCAAGGGAGATGCAGTGGGACGACACGATGAAATCTTCCTGGTCGGCCGGAACCGTCAACGAATTTGAAAGAAGGATGCAGCCGCATTCCGCCTATCTGGCGGTGACCGGCCGCGATCCGGCCATCCGACGCCGGATTTGGCAGGCGCAGTTGTCCGTTTTGTATCCTGCCATGGAGGAATTGCGACACGCTTTGATCGAATTCTTCGGTGATTTGCTTGTGGTGCCTTTTACGGACCAATGGGAACGGGTCATCGAAGACAGGCTGGATTTGGAAATCGGGCACATCCGCTATCAGGTGAAATATCATCCCAAGGTGGACCGCGATCTGAAAGAAGCCGTCGAGCGCCTTTGGGAGTTGAGGAATCTGTTGGCACATCTTGATCCGGTCCCGAAGGATCGAATGGATCTGATCGAGAACATCGAATTTCTGTTCGAAAGGCTGTCGTCTTCGTCCTGACGAAACGGGAACCGTTCCGGGCGAACACGGGGCGGACATGTGCAATACGCAAGACGAACTATGTCATTGGGTATTATTATCGAACGAATACGCAAGAAAGACGGGCTGCCCGGGATCGGGCAGCCCTCCAATACGCCTTCCATTCCATCCGGCATGAACAGTCGGGAATGATACAAAACGCTTTTCGGCACGACATCCTTATTAACGACTACTATATATTGGGAGTGGGAATTCAATTGGGCATCTATCGTCCAGGCAGGCCGTTCAGGTATTATCCGCATGAAGAAAGAGGGACATGTCCGCCCCACAAACCCGGGGAATATCGCATCAACGGCTCCGGGTACTACATCGGCGAGACGAGCGATTTGTACCGGCGCATGAGGCAGCACATGCAGTCGGGCAAAATCATGCCGGGGGATTATTTCGAATACATGGTGGCCGACGGCCGGTATTCGGTGGACAGCCGGAGAAAGCACGAGCAGGAGAAGATCGACAAATACAATCCGTCGTTGAATCAGCGGCGCGGCGGAGCGGGACGGAAATAAGGCAGGATCGGGAGCCATGACAGGTGTCGTGGCTTTTTTTGTTGCCCAAATTTGCAAAGAGATGAACACGAAAGGTTTAGTGGCTTGGAGATCATGAATGGTGCCCGGACGGTATCGCTTTTTCTCGACAAGTTGCAAAGGATGGTCGTTTGAAATCACGATCAAAAAAAAGTATATTCGGGATAGAAGACCTGTCGCTGATTTTTGGGATCGCCCTTCTGATGGTTTTGACGGGCTGCAGCGGAGGAGCAGCGAAGACATCGGACCCGCCGGTTGCCCGTGACGTGCGGATTGGGAGCTTTTTCCCCGAAGGCATTCATGCCGTTGACCGGATCGAGATGCTGACGGCGGGGGGAGAGCGAAAAGCGTTTGTCGACAAGGCCGTGATCGACGGATGGATCGGACGGATCGGCAAAATTGTCGTCACGATCGATCCCGAACCGGAAGAGGGCGCCGGGATCCTTTATCAGGTGGCGCTATATGCGGAAGGAGAGCGGATGTTGTCCCTCACGCCGCGTTCCGTCAACGATACCGTCATTTTCGTCAGCGACGAACTGACGGCACGCATGGACCAGCTGTGGGAGGAGGGCGACACGCGGCAACCTTCAACATGGGGCGAGCTGCCCTCCGCCGTCGGAAATGCCCCGCGGGAGCAATCTCCGGCAACGGAGGCCGATTCTTCCGGTGAAAATGGAGCCGGGCAACCGGAAATCAACGCCGAATTGTCGATGGAGCGGACCTTTTTCAATCTCAACAAAACCTACGACACGGCGATCTATCTGAAAAATGGCGGGCCGGCCGCATTGTATTTCGGCGGAGACGATGCGATCGAGCAATGGGAGCCGAAGGACGGATTGTGGTACCGATTGCCCCTTTCGATGAGTTTCAGCTCGCGTGCCTACAGCATCGAGCCCGGCGAAGCATTCAGCCAGGACGTCCGGGTCCCCGCGTTGCTTCCCGCCGGCCAATATCGCATCGTGAAAAGCGTTCAGGCCATGGATGCGGAAACGTCGGAAATGTCCGATCCCGTGTATTTGGCGGTGGAGTTTGTAATCGGCAGAAATGATTGAGGATAAGGCAAATCGAGAAAAAAGAAGGACCGTGCCGGCATCGGTGACCCTGTCTTTCCATGCAGTCCCGTTTTTTGGCGGATCAGGGGGCTGCAACGGGAGAAGGTGTTCAGGATGCAGGCACGGTTCTTTTTGACTCAATTTACATCGGCAAGAACGTATATTCGGGTAGCGTCCCGTCAAGTGGTGTAAAATCGATTTCTACCGCGTGACCCAGATTTATTTCTGCAAGAGTGTGGTGGATGCAAGAGGAACTTGCTCCCCATTGACGATTTTGGCCATGGATTCGAG
>Ga0310829_1000584_pt1 | contig 28448 bp, 27 predicted proteins | sample WT_ome_4_FD_202244 | JGI IMG/M metagenome (GOLD analysis project Ga0310829, IMG submission 202244) | Sorghum-adapted microbial communities enriched on wild type (WT) sorghum from Joint BioEnergy Institute, Emeryville, California, United... ... | reverse complement strand
AAATGATACTTTTTATTCAAAGCTGGTGTTAATAAAAAGACCCCGTCTTTGTTACGAATGATCATCTGCGGGTTTTGCCCGTTTTCATCCCTAAGAACAACCTTGTAATAATTTGGTTTTTTATACCAAATTTCAGCTTGATATTTCTGTTGCTTGTCGCCGTGTTTAAAGCTCATCATCGCTTTGGTCGTATAACCATTAAGATGGTCCACTTTTTTCGACAACTTTTCAATGATGTCATCACGGGACTGGCCGCAGGCGGTTAATGCGAAAAGTAACAGGACGCTTAACATGATGAAAGATAAACGCTTTTTAAACATCGATCCAACCCCTTTGTCTCAGGTTCAGTGACAAAGGAGGGATTCTATTCTAACAATTCGCATCGCTTCCCTTTACTCGGGAAAATAGGATGAGCCACAACACTGGCTTTAACAGGCGATGAGCCTTCCTTGTGTTGTGCATGCTTTCTCCGTTCGAGGCCCCCCTAATTATAGCGGTCCCGCCTAGGCTAGCGGTTTTCGCCATGTTTATTTCAGTCGTCCGTCATCCTGCCATTTTTGATTCTCACCCCTTACTTTCCCTTGATTCCGAGCCGGATTTCCCTACCTCGGATAAGTCGGATGCGATTGTCTCATAGTCCCTCCCAACGCACTAAAAATATATGAGACAACTTCGGCAGATATGCGTACTAGCCTGACAAGCCTTCAATAATCACAAATGCAGCAGCATAGTTTTTCGTATGGGTAATGCTCAGATGAACTTTATGGGGCTTATCGAAAGGGTAAACCAAAATGGGTTGTCCTAAAGACTGATTAAGCACCGAAATATCCTGCCAGGAAAGGCGGGATCCAATCCCTGAGCCAAGAGCCTTTGAAAAAGCTTCTTTAGCGGCAAATCGTCCTGCCAGGTATTCCGTCTGTCTTCGTAGGTTTGTCATCTTATAAAATGCCTTTCGTTCTTCCGGTGTCAAAATGCGGTCAATAAATTTTTGGTTATGGACCAATGGGCGGATTCTTTCCATTTCTACTAAATCAATTCCCGTACCGACGATCAATGTGAATCCCTCTTTTTCCTTTCTGCGTCATATAAGTTATATTATCATTAGTATACTTGTACTAAAAGGAGGCGGTCGCTTGTTTCTGCGTACAGAAAACTTTCGAACGTTTATTAAGTTATATCCGGTTGTCACTTTTATACTTGCGATAAATATAGCGGTCTATCTCATTTACCTCATCGGTTTTGTCCTGTTAAAAATCACCCCCATCGGGCAGCTTTTTGCCTACGGGTACGGTTGGAATGCCGCCGTCGTATACGGGGGAGAGTGGTGGCGGTTAATCACACCGCTGTTCATTCATTTTCAATTTCAGCACATTCTATTTAACTGTTTTTCAATTTTTCTTTTTGCGCCCGCATTAGAGGTATTATTAGGAAAATGGAAGTTTACGATCGCATATTTCGTATCGGGGATTCTTAGCAATGTATTAACCTTGTATTTCGGTCCAACGGATTTGCGTTACCTTGGAAGTTCCGGTGCGATTTTCGGGCTTTTCGGGATTTTCCTGTTTATTATCTTTTTGCGGCGTCATTTAATCGACCGCCAAAGTTCGCAAGTCATCATGATCATCTTAATCGCTAACCTTGTCTGGATGTTTTTCTTCCCCACAGGCATTCATGTCCTTGGCCATTTATTCGGCTTATTAGCCGGATTCGTCTTGGGACCGATTTTATTATTCAGAACACAGTCGAATTGGTATAGACGATGAGTGCAAATCCACCCATAGACAGATAACACTCAAAAAAAGCTCCGATCATCAAAAACGATCATCGGAGCTTTTTTCATTAACTTGGGTACTTTCTTATGGGTACACTAAACCTCATTGGGAACCGGACCAATGTAGCGCGCACTTGGACGAATAATCCGATTGTCTGCGGCTTGTTCCAACGCATGGGCACACCATCCAGCGATCCGACTTGTCGCAAAAGTGGCTGTATATAGGGTTTCAGGCAAGCCAATCGCTTTGAACACCGCCGCGGCATAAAACTCGACATTGGTCTTTAACGGACGATGCGGTTTATATTCGGCAAGCAATTGCTGGGCCACTCTTTCAACTTCCAAGGCCATAGAAAACCAACCGCCATTTTTGGCGAGCGGCCCCGCCATTTGACGAAGGACATTGGCGCGGGGATCTACTGTACGATAAACCCGGTGCCCAAAGCCCATGATCCGCTCTTTCTTTTCGAGTTTCTCCCTTAACCAAGTTGCGGCATTTTCTGCCGTACCTATTTCCTCTAACATGGCAATGACCTCTTTCGGTGCTCCGCCATGAAGAGGACCTTTTAAGGCTCCCATCGCTCCGACAATCGCCGAGATGAGGTCAGATTGAGTGGACGTAATGACTCGGGCCGTGAAGGTCGAAGCATTCAGACCGTGTTCCATGGTTAATGTAAAATACGTATCTAACGCCTTGGCCGCTTCCTTCGAAGGGATTTCTCCTGTGATGAGATATAAATAATTGCCTGCAAACCCTAAGTCTTTTTTCGGCTGAACAGGCTCTCGATGGCTTCGCCGGCTTTGTAAATAACCGAGAATGGCAGGTGTTTTTCCAAGTATTTGTGCGGCCTGTTTTTCATCTGGCGGCCAAGTATAGCCCTTTCGATGAAGACCAGACAGCGCGGTCATCAAGTAAGCCATTGTCTCCAAATCCGTCGGGATCCCATTCAAAAAAGAGAAATCATCTGGCTCCAAAGTCATTTCAGCCAACAACTTTTCTTTTAAAGCCTGTAACTCATCTTCATTAGGAAAACGCCCCGTCCACAAAAAATAAACCGCTTCTTCAAACGTTTTTTCACCGGCAAGCTGTTCAATGGGAATGCCCCTGATAATTAATTGCCCTTTGTCCCCATTGATATCCGATAAAACCGTTTCGGCCGCTACGACATTTTCCAACCCGCTCATCCAAAACGGTGTGCATAAGGTTTTTGCTCATCCCTTATGACACCTATCCCCCTTTCCATATATTTAGATCAAAACGTATTTGTAATTACAGTTTATACTAAGCAAATAATAAAAAATATTTAATTTAATTTAACTGATTGATAAAATATATTTATTGGAAAGGAGGCAATCCTCATGCAATTCGACTGGATCAAGACCTTTCTTTTAGCAGCCGAATGTCAAAACTTCAGGGAAACCGCTGAAAAATTATTTATTACTCAACCTGCGGTCACATTCCAAATCCGTCAATTAGAAAAAGAAGTTGGGGCAAAGCTGTTTGAAAGAAAAGGGCGTCATATTGAGTTAACTTCTGAAGGAAATCTTTTTCTTAAACATGCAGAAAAACTATTAAACGATTATCATACGGCTCTCCAGGACATTGAAAACCATAAAAAAGGGGTTCAGCGGACGTTAACGATTGCCGCCTCACCCCTAGTGTCATCGACCCAACTTACTTACATATTAAAACGATATATGAAGGTCAATCCAGACGTCGACGTGATCATACAGGTGATGGAATCCAATATGATTGAAACAGCTGTTTTAAATGAGCAAGTGGATGTTGGGCTTTCCCGGCAAATGGCCATCCATCCTCAAACAGAACAAGCTGTGATTTCTGAGGATCCTGTTGTGCTCGTCGTCCCTTCAAGTCATTCTGTCAGTGATGAAGCACCGATAAATGATCTTGAGGATATTTTTAAGCAGTATACGCTCATTACGCATAATCATCCCGAATATTGGGATTCACTGCTTCGTGAACTCAACGCACAATATACGTTTAAAACGATGGTGGCAACTCATGTCAGCACGACAAAGCATTTTATTGAAGAAGGGCTCGGTTTTTCCTTTTTGCCACACATTTCTGTAAGGAGGGAAGCAGCTGAGGGCAGAATACACATCGTCGAAGAACACCCTTTAGTTTTACCGATTACGAGAACTTATTTAATCAAATACCGCCCAAATCAAATCGCTCGGGAATTTGAACGGTTTGTTCTAACTTTAATGAGGTAATCTAAAACCTTGGTTTACGACCGTTGCGGCGGACGGGGAAGAAAACGGCGATGTTTGCCGAGTTTTTCTTTATAATTGGTTGCTGAAAGGAGCGCTTTTTCCTCATCGGGTATGCGCATGCCAAGGATAATGGCAGTATTTAAAAGGCTAAAGGTCAAAGCCGTGAAATAGGCTTGAAAAATCAATGGCAGTGTCAAAAATTCCGTCGCAACGATTAAATAATTCGGATGGCGCAAGTATCGGTAAGGTCCTTTAGCCACCACTTCCGCACCAGGCAAAACAATAATTTTGGTGTTCCAAAAAACACCGAGGGAACGGATCGCCCAAACCCTTACAACCTGTGCCGCAATGAAAAACACAAAAGGCAGCCAAAACCACGAGGCAGGCCGTTTATCAAATAAGGTAACCTCTGCATACAAAACAATAAAAAACAATGTATGCAGAAGAACAATCCATTTGTAATGAGCTTCGCCGACTTCGTAGGCGCCTTTCTCTCTCAATAGGCGCTCATTGCGTTTAGCGATCGCAAGCTCCACGATTCTTTGTAGGATGACCAATGCAAAAAGTAAATAAAAGAAAATCATGTGCCTAGCCCCCATTCCATAAGAAGGAGTTCAGCCGAAAACCCCGGCCCAAGGGATACGGCCATCCCCTTCTCACCTTGCCGCTTTTCTTTTTTCATCACTCTATCCAATACAAACAAGACCGTAGGAGACGACATGTTCCCATACTTTCGCAAAATTTCCGTGGCATCCTCTAAAATCTTTCCATGTAGATTCAATGCATCCCGATAAGCCTCCAGCACTTTCCGACCACCGGGATGGGCGATAAAATATTGAAGTTCAGTGACACTCATCTTGTAGGTATTCAGGAAACGTTCTAACACAGGTTTCAGCCAAAAACCGACGATCGCTGGGATGCTTTTTGCAAAAATAACAAAAAGGCCGTCATTGCGAATATCCCAACCCATTACGTCTTCTGAATTCGGCATGAGCACCGAATCCTGCGCCAAAACACGCGGCAAAAAAGGCATGCGAGATCGTTTTAATAGCGGTGACTCATCCCCGCAGACTAACACACAAGCGGCCCCGTCCGCAAATAGCGACGTACCGACAAGATTGCTTTTGGATTTATCGCCGATTTGAAAAGTTAAACTGCATAACTCCACAGAAACCACAAGCACCGCATGGGTCGGATAAGCCTGGCAATAATCGTCAGCGCGGGAAAGTCCGGCCGTCCCACCTGCACAGCCCAACCCCCATAAGGGCATGCGCTTCGTATGGGGATGAAAAGCTAACCGATTCATGACCGTGACCTCAATGCTCGGCGTTGAAAGGCCAGTGCTTGAAATAAAAATAATGGCATGAATAAGGTCCGGGGGAATTTTCTCGTTTAGATAGGCGGGATTTCCCAAGCACCGCTCAATGGCTTGGACACTCGCTTCCACCGCGAGTTGTTTATACAGCTGATTTTTTTCTTCAAAACTATGGGACTGACGAAACCAACTTAAAGGCTGCGAAAAATACCTTTCTTCAATTTCTCCATTTTGAAACACGCGCAAAAGCCGGTCGATTTGGTCGAAATCTTGACGGAACAATTCTCGAGCGAACGCCATCACATCTTTTTGTTTGACTTGATATGGGGGATTCCATGTACCGACGGATAAAATACGTGTCATCTTTTCCGCACCGCTTCCGTAACGTTTACCATATAGCTTCCAGCAAAACCGCCAAAAATATGCATGAGCATTTCCGTTAACTTTTTTACGGAATCTCTTGACTATGACAAACCACCACAATGCCTGACAACAAAACCTTGCATTGCTAAAGAATAAATTAGCCCTGCCAGGCCTTTTGGGCGAAAGCAGAGCCTTAGTTGTCCTTATATTGACTTGCGAAATTCTACCAATAAATAAAATCCGGCCCTTTATAAGGACCGGTATGTCATGGCGTCAAATTCTTTTTTCATTGCGGGCATATGGAGGACGCGAATGATTTTCCTTTTTTCATGACTCCAATAAATAATGGACTGTTTCTCCCGGTTATGTAGTAAAATATGTTTACCATGCGGGCGAAGGTCCGAAGCCTTTGGTATTTTATAGACTTGCCGCTCCCCAGTCTGCACATTGTAATAGACGAGTTGGTTGGCGGAACCTTTTGCCATATCCAATCCATGCAGGATGATATGCCCGTCATATAAAAACATTTGCCGCGGTGCAATATCTAGCGGACTTTCTTCAAGCAAATGACCTTCCCAATCTAATTTAATGAGCTTTCCTTTACAACCTGTCTGTATATCGCTAAATGAGATATATAAAGCTTTTCCGCAACATATGATCCCTGTGGGGAATAAGCCCGTCCCTAGATCCAGAGCCTTTTTACGATTCCTGTCAACAATATATAAAACCGCTTCGTTAATATCTGTCAGATAGCTGGTGATAAAGAGGGCTTCACCGGCACCATCTAAATCCCATAAAAATCCGTCGACGGTCCATTGATCTTCTAAACTCAGAGTTTGTTTGGAAAATTTATAAATATGAGATGACGCTTCAATTCCTTCACAGGCAATGATGATCCATCGCTCGAATTCGTATAATACTGGTTTACCTTGTACTACGAGCTTTTTTAGAATAGCACCTTTTGCGTCAAAGATGAAAATTTGTGTCGTCTCTTTCCCGTCCACTGCCTTTTCCGAAAACCAATATCGCCCTTCACTGTCGATCAAAAATTGTTCAAATGTCAACTGACCGTAAGCGGCATATGGTATGTGGCGGCTTAAATCATAGATGAAACGAACCGGCCACTTAATTTGCCCTGCCTCACGGTTCTTGTCTGACTCCAGTAAAATACTCATTCTCTTTTCCATGCTCGGCTGTCCTCCTCTGGTTAAATTTTTCTCGGGGATCGGTTTTTTCCGATAAACAATAAATGATTAACGAGTACTTTTTCTAAAATTGGGGAACGATTCTCTCTAAAAAGTTTCTATTAACATTCACAATGTTCTGTTTTACAATGAAAATAAAGGAAGATTTTTTTTTGCTCCTTCATAGTTTAATGATAACAGATTCGTGGGTCTCTTTTATTGGGAAAATAGTATGACTGGGTACTCGCTGAGTGGGAAAAATAACGGCCATTTTTCCCAACACGAAGGAAGGGATATCATGATCGGAACCCGCATTCGCTATTACCGAAAATTAAGCGGCTATACGCTTGAAACATTATCTGAAGGCATTTGCTCGGTGTCCTATCTCAGTAAAATTGAGAATGGCGGCAACTCGAGCGATGACATCATCATTCATCTTTGCAAACGCCTAGGCATTTCCTACTCTGCCATCGACGAAAGCGCTATAGTCGAGAAATTGAAAACAGAGATGGATGAATGGTATCGGGTTCTCGTAAGCTATGAAGAGCCTGAGTCATTGGAGAAAAGACGAGCGTCCATTGAGGAGGAAATTACAAATTCGGGCGTTGAGGAACCTTTAATCCATTTACGGTTTCATTTGTTTACGCTTCGTTATCGTCTTTACCAGAATGATTTAACCGAATCTGAAAAGTTAATCAAACATTTAAGTTCATTTAAAGAAATTTTTGATTCGGAACTCGAATACTATTATTATCATTTCTGCGGCATATATTATAATATTTTAAATAACTATAGCAAGGCACTCCAATTCCTGAAACAAGCCGAAGAAATGTTAAAAATGCTTTCCCATACGGAAACCGAAGAAGCGCATCTTCATTATCAATTTGCCAATTTGTATGCCAAATTTTTTCGCATATCCGATAGTATGAATTATGCAGAGAAGGCCTTAGCGATTTTCAATAAAGATTATAATGTGACGCGCATCTCCGATTGCCAAACGATTCTTGGTCTTTGTAATAGCGAAATTAAAAACTATATGAAAGCGGAATATCACTACGGACAGGCATTAAAATTCGCCAAACTGCTCAATGATCCAATCAGGCTCGGCGTCATCTATCATAATCTCGGATTTGTTAAAAATGGCACCGGACAATCCGAGGAGGCAATAAGTTATTATAAACAAGCCTTGGATTATAAAGGGCGTCTAAAAAACTACGACGCATCTAAAGTTAAAACAATGTATCTTTTGGCAAAAGAATATATGAGTATAAATCAAAAAGAAGATTGCCTCGAAACGATCCGTCAAGGCCTTGAGTTAGCTGAGCCTCTGGACGATAAAGAGTATTATTTCCAACTAAAACTATTGGAATATGAGATTAAAAAAATAAAAGACGCTGCTTTTGAAAACCTAATTGCCAATGAAGCTATCCCGTATTTCAGGAAAATGGAAAGATGGGATCGCGTTGCCGATCTTGCGGAAAACCTCGCCGATTATTACTTTCAAATGAAATATTATAAGCGAGCCAGTGAAATGTACCGCATTGCCAATAACGCCCGCAAACGACTAAGTTAAAAGGAGGACCGGAGAAGACATGTGCCGATTCATTCAAGTAAAAAGGCGCTTACAAAAAAGTGATGGCGAAGTGCCACCTGCCGGTTTACCCAATACATACTGAAGCTCGCGTCCTTGCCAAGGAGCCCCTGTTATGATATAAAATCAATAGTATTTATTGGTTTTTTATTAACCGCATGAGGGTTCACGAGATCTATGTGCGATGACAGAAAGGAGATTGACCATGGCCTTTGTCATTACTTCGCCTTGCCGTAATGAAAAAGCAGCCGAATGCGTGGAAACATGCCCGGTTGACTGCATTCACGAAGGGGAAGACCAATATTATATCGACCCGGATGTTTGCATCGATTGCGGTGCCTGCGAAGCCGTCTGTCCGGTCGAAGCCATTTATCCGGAAGAAGAAGTCCCAGAAGAAGAACAAATTTACATTCAGCTCAATCGGGATTTCTTTAAATAAAAGTATCTTAGCTCTGATAATGGAAACTTGGCTCTGCCCAAGCCTATTAGGCGAAGGCGGAGCCTTAGTTGCTCTTATGCTGGCTTGATAAATGATATACTTTCCTACCAGTATAAAAAGACAGGCGCCCCGTTTGGGTGAACGCCTGTTTTTTTATTAGCTTTCTTCTTTTGTATCACAACTGCCAACGCCTTTTAAAAATCCAAATAACGCCGATAAGACTCGGTTAACGTCTGGATCTTTGAACAACCTTAACAAGTCATAGAACGTCATCATGTGATCGCTTTCCGCTGCTGTGATGGCCTTTTCGATCCCTCTATTCACGCGCTCGGCTAATCCTTCCAGTTTCTCAGCTTCAATACGGCTGATCAATGTTCCAAGACTTAAAAGGTGGGAAAGAGCCGCGCTTGTACTTGGTTTGTTTAATTCATGCATAACGACGCCAAGAATTTCGTCGCCTTTGCCGACAAGGCCGTTTAATAACGCCAAGATCCCGCGCTCATCCAACTTTTCAACGAGTTCAATCAGCGCTTCCAATGAGGCTTTTCTCTCCAACAGTAAATCCAATAATTCATTTTTACCGGTCTCTCGAGCCATTTCCTGATCGACCGGCTTTCGCTCAATGACATTGGTTGGTTTAGCCACGGCCCATCAGCTCCTTCTTGTGCATGACCAATTCTCCTGGGAAGATATAATCTGGACGCGCCCATTTTCGCTCTACTTCAACACCTGCTTGCGGTGTCCGTTTCCCGTTCCGATGGTTGTTAGCAGGTAAGGGGCTTTCCCCTTCAACGGATAACACTTCCATGCGCACGGCTGTATCTTTATAGGCGGGGGTATCCGTATCCTTATCAACTTCCCCCGATGTCAAACGGTTAATGGCCGCCTCACCGTTATCATTCATCGGGATATAAATTTCATTGCCGCGCACGCGGTCTGTGACGACCACTTTTCCTTTGGCAGCGCCATAGGCAGAGACAAGCCGAACCGTAGACCCTGTTTTAATTCCGCGTTCTTCTGCAAGTTCAGGGGAAACTTCGAAGAAAACGCTTGGGGTTTTTCGGGTGATCCCTTCTGATTTATACGTTAAATTCCCTTCATGGAAGTGTTCCAATATCCTTCCGTTATTGACGTGCAGATCATAAACCTCACTCGTTCCCGTCGGTTCCGTCCAATCCACGGGGTAGAGTCGAGCGAAGCCGTCCGGAAAATTAAAACGTTCGGTATAGAGGAGCGGCTCATCACGACCATCGGCATGAACCGGCCAGTGCAAGCTTTGGTACCCTTCCAGCCGTTCATAAGTCACCCCGGCAAACATCGGTGTCAAGCGAGCCGCTTCCGCCATAATTTCAGAAGGATGCGTGTAATGCCAGTCAGCACCTAACCGATTCGCTACGAGCTGAAGGATTTCCCAGTCAGGTTTGGCTTCACCCAATGGCGGGAGCACTTGATACAATCTTTGAATGCGCCGTTCGGTATTTGTAAAAGTGCCTTCTTTCTCCAAACTTGGGCAAGCCGGTAAAACGACATCGGCATACTGCGCCGTTTTTGTTAAAAAGAGATCCTGAACAACAAAAAACTCCAACTTTTCATAGGCCGCCTGGACATAATTGATGTTCGAGTCGACGACGCCCATATCTTCACCAATTAAAAATAAAGCCTTCAAGCGTCCAAGATGAATGGCATCAACCATTTGGTGGTTATTTAAACCCGGCTCAGCTGGTAAGGTTTTCCCCCAAGCCGCTTCAAATTTGGCACGAATTTCTGGGTCACTGACCGACTGATACCCCGGAAAATTATTCGGCATGCTACCAAAATCGCTGCAACCTTGAACGTTGTTATGGCCGCGCAATGGATAGGCGCCTGTTCCCCGCCGCATGTAGTTTCCTGTTACAAGCAAGAGGTTCGATATGGCTGTTGAAGTATCGCTTCCTCCTTTTTGTTGCGTGACGCCCATCGCCCAACAAATACAAACAGAACCGGCGCGATGAATTTCTTCTGCCACTTGAATAAGGGTTTCTTTGGATAGTCCGGTCATCTTTTCGGCATATTCCAATGTAAATTTATCCAAGCTTGCCTTATATGTTTCAACGTCTTTTACCCATTTATCCAAAAACTCGCGGTTCTCCCATCCTTGATCAAAAATGTACTTCGTCACAGCTGAAAGCCATACTAGGTCTGTTCCCGGCTTCGGACGAAGGAAGAGATCGGCGCGCTCAGCCATCTCGTGTTTCCTTAAATCCGCAACGATGAGCCGTTGTCCGCGCAATTTGTGGGCACGCTTAATTTTTGCCGCAAGAACTGGATGTGATTCGGCTGTATTGGAACCAATCGTGATGACTAAATCGGCTGCTTCCAAATCCGCCATCGTTCCTGAGTCACCGCCGTAGCCGACGGTTCGGAAAAGGCCGACGGTGGCTGGCGCCTGACAATATCGCGAGCAGTTGTCCACGTTATTGGTGCCGACGACGGCTCTCGCCAATTTCTGCATGAGGTACGATTCTTCATTTGTCGCTTTGGACGAAGAGATAAACCCAATGGCATCCGGCCCGTTTTTAGCGATAATGGCCTTTAATCGCTCCTCAATGACATCCAATGCTTCTTCCCATGAGGCCTCATGAAAAACATTCCCTCTGCGAATAAGCGGTTTTGTCAGGCGCTCTTCGCTGTTGACATAATCCCAGCCGAATTTACCTTTAACGCATGAGGCAATACCGTTTGCCGGTGATTCCGGACGCGGCTCGACTTTTAAAATTTTCCGCCCTTTCGTCCAGACATCAAAGGAACAACCAACCCCGCAATATGTGCAAACTGTTTTCGTTTTCTTAATGCGCTCTTCGCGCATCATGGCTTCGGCATTGGAAACGGCCATAATAGCGCCATAACCCTTTTCGACTTTTTTCGTTAGATCGATCATATTGCGTAACGTGGATGGTTGGATGCCGGTGAGATATCCGGCTTCTCCGAGCATCGACTTTTCCATTAATGCATTACATGGGCATACCGTGACGCATTGGCCGCAGTTCACACAGGACGATTGGTCAATGGAGGTTGCGCCATCCCACAGAACACGAGGCCGTTCAAGCGACCAGTCGATCGTTAACGTTTCATTAACTTGAACATTTTGGCAGGCCTCTACACAACGTCCACAGGCGATGCATTGGTCAGGGTCATAGCGGTAAAACGATCCCGAATAATCCGCTTCATATGGCTTCGGCTGAAACGGTTCATCTTGGTGGTCGATTTCCATTGATAATACGGTATTATGCACCGTGCAGTCGCCATTGTTGTTGTCGCAGACCGTACAATAAAGTTCATGATTGACCAAGATGCGGTTCATAGCGATCCTTTGTGCCTCTTGAGCTTGCTTCACATCGGTTAGAACGACCATGCCCGGTTCAACGCTCTTGCCGCAAGCGCGAACCAACTTCCCATCGACTTCTACAATGCACGTGTCACAAGTTTGTAGCGGGCCAAGACTTTCATGATAACAAATGGCTGGCACTTCATGACCGCTTGCTATTAAAACTTTAAGCAGATTTTCTCCGGCTTTCGCTTTTAAAACGCTTCCATTAACGTTAATGATGACTTCTTTTGCCATGTTGTCCCTCCTCATCCCATTGTCATTCTTTCCGACTCCCATGCCGACGAGTTTCGCCTTTCCGCTGACATCTAATTTTACTTCATTATAACACTTGCAGGAATTTTCATAAAACGTCTTCCCAGCAATGTTTACAGTATTTAAGAAGATCGCGGTGATAAAAAAATAAAAGGGATGCTTTTAGACCTTGTCCGGTCAACATCCCATTAAAATTTGTTAAGATACTGATTGTATTCATAATAGTGTTTTAATACATTTTCACCGTAAAAATAACAAACACCAAGTACAACAGCGAGAAGGACGTAGGCTATAAAGACAATGAGTCGTGTTTTTGGTTTGGCGTCATAATATTTGTTTATATGTTCCATCCGGTTCTGGAGCTCTCGAATTTGCCTTTTTTCATCGTTAATCAGATAATCGAAATCGCTCGGTTCAGTGATTCGGTCCAGTTTCGATACCCAAGTTGACAGCTCACTGATCAAAATGGCGAGGCGCCTTTTTTCCAACTTTGCTTGATCTTCCACGAACGGGAAAAACCAAGATTTCATTTGAGCTTTTTTATCTTCAGCCTGCATCTTTCTTTGATTCAATTCGCGCTGAATATAAGCGCGCATGACTTCATTTACCGGTGGTGGTCCATCTTCTTCATCCTGAATGTAATACGTATAAAATAGATCTTCTCGATAGCCTTCGACCGTTTGCATTAACTCTTCCTTAATGGACATCTCCGCTTGAATGGTTTTGATATCCAAGTCTTCCCGAACGCGTCGCCACCATGAAAAAAAGCCGATGATGAGGATAAGAATGATGAGGGCGGACGGATAAAAATACGCAAAGACCACAAGACTGATTAACCCTAATAGCCACAGGTGCGGTGATAACACACCCACGATGCGGCCGCCGTCCAGAGGGGAAGCCGGCATCAAGTTAAAAAGATTAATCATAGCACCGAGCATGATGACTAAAGCCCAGAATGGTTGGTGCGTGCTAAAGAACAACAAAAAGGCGGGAATAATCGAAATTAATCCGGCAAGGGGGCCGCCGTAGGCGAGGTAGCTTTCCGTTGCCGCGTCCTTCGGTTGTTCTTTCATTGAAATCACTGCGCCAAAAAACGGGATGAAAATGGCTGGAGAGGTTTTTATGCCTTTTTGCCGTGCCGCAACCAGATGTCCCATTTCATGGACAAAAATTAAATAAACGATGGCCACGGCGAATTTCCAGCCATACACCGCCGCCCAAAAGCCAAGAGAAATAATCAAGCTGATGAACGTTCCCCCGAATTTCGTAAATTTTAAAAGCGCTAAAACCCACTTCAGTTTTGATAAAATCAGAAGACCGAGCGCGACAATCACACCACCGGTTTTTCCTTTTTTTATTTTCATTGAATCAATCACAATCCTTTTGAAAGTGATGGTCTGTCTAAATATCCGAAAACGCTGTGCCTGACTGCGATTTTGACAATCACAGCTGCATTGGGAACCGAGTATTGTAATCCATATAAATGCAGTATCCCATCTCCACCTCATAAAAAAGTGTCTACTAGTCATTATATTAGCAAAAAACGGTAAGAGCAGTAAAAATATTATAAAAAAAGGCATGTTTACGTTAGGTCGGTGTGGGTGTCTTGCGCTCTCGCGTTCCAATTAGGAATTATGTTAACGGCAAAATGGGACGCCTCTTCAGTTTGCGTCCCATTTCTCACTTATATGGCCCCGGTTGCGGGAGGTAAGATGCTTTTCTCGAAAAAGGGGGTTGTTGTCTTGTTTTATGCGGTCCATCAAAATTGATCCATTTATTCTATATATCGCGATCACGTTGCAGCGTCCCAATAAGGCAACGTCCTGCCCTACATATTATAGTATGCCTTTTGTCCCCATCCCATGTTTTATGTGTCAGTTAAAACCGAACCATTAATTCAGTATTCTCACTTTGACGGTGCGGCGCCCCCAGTTTAAAGCATCATCGAGGTCTGCCATGAACAGATCGATCCGATTGCCTTTAATGGCACCACCAGTGTCACCAGCAACCGCGTACCCGTAACCTTCGATGTATAGTTTCGTCCCTAATGGAATGACATTCGGGTCAACCGCAACGACCTTGGCATCCGGATGCGCTCGAAGGTCAATGCCCGTTGCCGTTGTCCCGGAGCAGCCCGAACAGTAAGCCGTATAAGCCGTCGCACTCATATACAGTATTTTTGACGTTGTATTTTTTAATGGCTTTCGGCTTGATAATGTTTTTACTTTTACATTGGCTTCTGAACGGGGAGCAGCCTTCGGATTTCCATGTAGTGCTTGGAAGGTTTCGGGGCCGACAATGCCGTCAATGCGGAGATCATTGGTCTTTTGAAACCTTAATACGGCAAGTCGCGTCAGCGGTCCGAATATACCGTCCAAATCCCCCTTATAATACCCAAGATGCTTCAGATGATCTTGGACATCTTTTACCCTTTCACCTCGGTCCCCGTAACTTAATAATTCTCCGTCATATTTCACATAGTGATTGAGACTAGCTTTTGTCAGCGGCCCCACAATGCCATCTGGTTTAAGATTGTGATCGTTTTGAAATTGCTTGACGGCTTTTTCAGTCGCCGGTCCAAAATACCCCGTGGGCTTCGATAACTTATAATACCCCTCACGCTTCAAAACTTTTTGTAAGTTTTTGACGTGCTCATCATGCTTTCCTTTGTATAGTAAGTCGTATCCAAAATGGGCACTGGCCAAAGCCGGAAGTGACATAAAAGTGCCTGTGATGGTCGTTGCGACTGTCGCCTTTTTCAAAATCGTCCGATGAACCGCCTGCATTGTTATTCCTCCCCTTGAACAACGCGTTCTATTTCTACTAATATGAAGCAGCGTCTATACGATGACTTACAGTTATATTACAAGAGGCGACCTGCTTCTATTGCAAAACACCAATCTTTCAAGAGAGATAAGGAAAAAAAGCCGTAATATTCTTGTAACATCATCACATCTTTTTTTCGCGCGTTACGATATTCCTAATATGCCGAACGAGTTCTTTCGCTCTTTGTGCCGTGGAATGACGGCGTCTGACCATCTCCATTCCCCGCCGGGCAATGGCCTCTCTCTCCTCCTCACACTTTAAATAGTACTCTGCCCGTTCCATAAAATTGTCTTGATTGACAGCGATGAACGTTTCCCCATCGATAAAACCCAAATCGAAAAGTTCCGAACTCTCACTTGCTAAGAGCAAAGCGCCGCAAGCAAGTGACTCAAAATATTTTAAAACAGGGAGCTTTTCCACGCTGTCACAAGTCAAAAAAATTTTGGCGCGATTGAGAAGCATAGCATAGGTTTTCCCGACAAAAACACCGGGCGTTTGTTCATCAACGTTTTTATAACCCGGGTGTTTAACATAGACAAAACCGCTATGATTTTTCAACCGTTCATACATACAGTGTCGCAACGGATAAATATGGGGATAAAGCGCGCCGGACATGAGCCAGTCAATATCCTTTTCAGAACCGTAATCTTTAAAAATCGTGGTGGGGATGTGATGCGGAAGCCAAATCATTCGTTCCCGAAATTCGGGATAATACCTGTAGAAAGCATCGCGATAAATAGAGAAAAGGTAATGGATTTTTTCCTGTACATAAAACCGTTTTCGCTGCGGAATCTTATAGTGCAAATCATGGACAATGGCACCGCACGGAACGGGTGACAGACGTAAGTTACGGATAAATGGGGTATAATCGGGTTTAAAATCATTCAGTAAAATAAAGTCAGGCGTTTCTTCTAATTGGCCTAAAATATCGCGAATATCCCCATGGTCGGACCACACCATCAGTTGAGTGAGTTTCGATAACTCCTGTTGAAGATAAAAACTGCTTTTTTCAACATGCTTCGAAAAATCCTTTGTAATAAACAACAGTTTTAATGGCTTCATCTTCCAGCCCTCTTTTATAAACAATGTACCAAGGATCGGTGGTTATGGATGGATGCTTTTCCCCTGAGGTATCCCGATTAGACATATCATAGGCTGATTCACCTTGTGGCATCTTTCACCTATACTCATTGGCGAAATAACTTTGTTTTTCGAATGGAAAAAGCCGACCCATACCATGAGTCAGCCTTAAGATTATAGATCGTAATGGGCGAAATGGTCGGTATCAAGGTAAACAATGTGACGCAAGGGGACGATGACATTGGAAATACCTGCGGAACCGGATTCATGAAAAACAGCATAATCGACTTCCACGTCTTTTACGTCAACCCCATACAGACTTTGGCCGTTGGATAAAGAAACCTCATTGATCATGACATGATGTTTTGCCAAATAGTTGAGTTTATTTCGGAGCGTCCGTCCATCGGTCGCTGGATAACTATGATGGGAAATTCTGTAGTCATTGGTAAATAAACTTCTCAAGGGTCCGACCTCCTCTAAGATCTTTATGATAGTATACCTTATTAAAAAAACAGGCAAATGGACGCGGGCAACCGACTACTCCCACTAAAATAGTTAAACACCTATAGCCTTCATTTCCTTTTAAACTGACATCCCTTGCCAAAATTCGATGTTACGTCTAAAATTGATTTATTATTTCTCCAAGTAGTCGTGGAGGGTATTATGAATCGGATCGAAATCAATTGGGTAAAGCGGAGGGTCATCCGTCTCAGCCCGCCACAAATGTTGGCATTAGGCTTTTTCGGCTTGATTATATTGGGTGGTATATTATTAAAATTACCGATCGCAACACATCACCCCATCAGCTGGCTCGATGCTTTTTTCACCTCCGCCTCAGCCATAACAGTGACATGTCTCGTCACCGTTGACACAGGCGAAACCTTTACAATATTTGGGCAAATCGTCATGCTCTGTTTAATCCAAATTGGCGGCATCGGCTTTATGAGTCTTGCCGTTTTGGTTATTATGACCTTAGGGAAAAAAATTGGATTGAAACAGCGACTCCTGATTAAAGAAGCCCTAAATCAGACGTCTGTTGGCGGAGTTATTAAACTCGTAAAACGCATACTCCTACTTGTCTTCTCTATTGAAGGAGTGGCAGTTATCTTTTTGACGATGAGATGGGCACCCGAATATGGGTTTTTCAAAGGTTTTTATTATGGCGTTTTCTACAGTGTCGCTGCCTTTAACAATGCGGGTTATTCCTTATGGCCGGATAGTTTAACCCGTTATGTCGGGGACCCGGTCGTCAATCTCGTGATCGGCTTGTTAGTCATCATTGGCGGCATTGGCTTTCCTGTGTTATCGGATTTATGGACGGCGAAAGATTTTAGATCATTATCCCTGCATACGAAAATCATGCTGACGGGCACATTAGCTTTAATAATATTTGGGACTGTGATGGTCTTTTTACTTGAATACAACAATCCTAAGACAATCGGCGCATTAAGCGGACCCGATAAATTTTGGGCTGCCTTTTTTCAAGGGATCACGCCGAGAACAGCCGGTTTTAACACGATAGATTACAACGATATGAAAGAACCAACACTTCTTGTGACCATTTTCCTAATGTACATCGGCGCAGGCAGCGCTTCTGCTGGCGGCGGCATCAAAGTGACAACGTTTATCGTCATCCTTTTATCTGTTATAGCCTTTATTACCGGAAAAAGTGACCCCATCATATTCGGGCGGCGCATCAAAAGGGAAATCTTATCCAAAGCACTCGCCATCTTTGTCATCAGTCAAACGCTTATTTTTATCGCGGTCTTTATTTTAATGATTACAGAAAACGCGCCATTTCTTGAAGTGTTGTTCGAAGTCGTATCCGCATTCGGCACCACAGGTCTGACATTGGGGTTAACGTCACATCTCACCACCATTGGAAAACTTGTCATTATGATTGTTATGTATTGCGGCCTCATCGGGCCTTTGACGATCTTCTTCAGTTTGTCACAAAGACAGCCAAGTAAAATTCAGTACCCCAGTGGGGATATTCTCACAGGCTAAAAGGCCATTCCGGTGGCTATTCGTAAAAGGGTATCCCGCTTCTTTGTCTTGACGGTTATTTAATAGTTTTATAAACTGACTACAAAATGACAATTTTGGAGAGAGCAATGAGGTGACCTCATGGGCAAAAAGAGGACAAGGCAGCCATCTACCACCAAGAAAAAAGCGGGTAAACCCCCTATTCTCTTCTATACCATCCTTGCGATCGTGATTGTCTGTTTAATTGGCCTCGGTGTCTATGCCAAAACGGCACAAGAAAAAGCGAATGAACCAAAACCTGTAAAAATTGACACGACGGGTCAGCCTTTTCTTGGCAAAGCATCGGCACCGGTCACGATCGTTGAATTCGGGGATTACAAATGCCCTTATTGTAAACAATTTACAAAATCTTATGTTCCTAAGATTAAAAAGGATTTGGTTGATTCGGGAAAAGCTAAGTTTTACTTCATTAACTTCCCGTTCATCTACGATGATTCCAAGCGTTCTGCGGAGTTTGCCGAAACGGTTTATCATGAACTCGGGACGGATGCTTACTGGAAATTCCACGAAGCTCTCTATGCGGCACAACCTGATGGCCAGCAATACGAGAAAAAAGATGTTTATACCGAAGACTTCTTGACGAATTTGCTTAAGAAAAATGCAAGTGAAGAGCAAGTGAAAAAAGTACTGGATGCCTTCCACAAACATCAATATACAAATGAAGTGGATAAAGACATCGCCATTGCCGATAAGGCGGGAATCTTCCAAACACCGTCTGTGTTTATCAATGGGAAACTTTTTGACGTCAACGCCAACACTTACGATGACTTCAAAAAAGCCGTGGAAAAAGCGGCAAAATAAAGAGAGCCGGACAATGGCTCTCTTTTTTTGCATATCGATTCCTCTCAAAACTGGTTTTACCTATTTTTTCTTTTTATTTTTCTTTCGTTTGGCCTTTTGTGCTTGCACCGAGGCTTGGCCGTGCCGTTTTCGCCGTTTTATGGCGCGTAAAATCAAGATGATAAGTAGGATCAGGATGATCGCAGCCAACGCCGTAACCACCCAGACCCATGCCGGGGTATGGGCTTTCCCAACCTTCCAAGTCGTCTCCATCGTATCTGTGCCGTTTTTGCCGAGGGAGGGATCTGCGGCAATCGCCATGAGATGGACCTTCCAGGTTCCAGCCGTTGGCAATTTAATCGTACCTTGATAAAAGCCGTTTTTTGTTAGTGATAAAGGCGCTTGACGCGTGTCTTTGCCTTTTGTAAAAAACGCATACACCATCGCATGATCTTCATCTTTCAAAGTTTGAGTGGGATGGTCGATTTCATCTCTTTGCACATGAACGCGTATCCTAATCGGTTTACCAGCGACTTTTGGATCTAAGTTTTGAAAACTGGTTATGACGATTTCACTTTTCGGGTTCGCTTCTGCTGCAACATGCCTTGCAGGTTCAAGAACGGTAAAACCGATGACAATGAAAAAACCACAAATCACAGTCAGCCATTTCTGCATGTTACTCAACCTCATCATTCTTTCTCATATCGATGATAATGGCAACGGTGATCAGGATAAAAGCTGTAAGTGCCAACATTGGGATGGTGATAAAGCCAAACCAATTGATATATTGCCCGCTGCACGGCACGCCAACCGTACACATCCCTTTAAAAACCCCAAATTTTTGTTCTGAGATATGAAGAATGGAAATTAATCCGCCGACGATGGTGAATGGTAATACATATGCGGCTATTTTGCGCTCGTTTCGAAAGCAAGCGACGCCAAGAATGACTGTTAGCGGATACATACAAATTCTTTGAAACCAGCATAATTTGCAAGGTTCAAATCCCGCGATTTCACTAAAATAAAGACTGCCGAGCGTCGCTACAAGGGATACCACCCAAGCAAAATATAATCGTTTATTGATCATTGTTCTTCTCACCCATCGCTTGTTGAATCGCTTTCCTTAATTGACTGTAGTCAAAAGTATCTTGAGCCGACAGCATTTTTCCATTGATAAAAATGGTGGGTGTCCCATTCACCCCGGCGGCTTGTCCCATCTCGACATCCGTTTTGATATTATTGACATAAGTGCCTTGCTCAAGAGCGTCTTTAAATTGACTAACATCTAAATGGGAAACTGCTTCTTCGGCAAGCTTAAGGAGCAATTCATCCGTCACCCAAGATTCTGTTTCTGGACCTTGGTTTTTATAAAGCAGATGATGGAACGTCCAAAAACGATCCGGATACATAGCGAAAATGGCTTCTGCGGCATTGGCGGCCTTTACTGAATCCTGGGCAACAATGGTATAATTCATAAAATAATATTGGACTTTGCCCGTATCGATAAAATCTTTTTTAAGCTTCGGAAAGATCGTCATTTCGAATTGATGGCAATAAATACATTTATAATCGCCAAATTCTGCGATTTTCACGGGTGCTTCTTTCTTTCCCATCATTGGCTGCCCTGTATAGTTAATCCGGGAGACCGTATTTTCTTGCGACTTGCCGCCAGGAGCCATCTGCTCGGATTTTTTTTGATCGAGCTTGACTTCTTGGGATGGTGTGGCACTCTTATTTTGAAAAACAGCCCCCACAATGAGGGAGGCGATCAGGCACACCGCAATCGTTGCCGTCATCACCACCCATATTTGTCTCTTCTTTTTCTTCGGAAAGTGATTGTTTGACATGCACCCACTCCTCGGCCTTTTCTGTTAAAATCATTCTAGAAGTCTATCTTGTTTTTCCTTATTTTATCATATAGGTTTTTTAAAAGGGCGGCAATTTTGCAAAGGGGTTGTGTCAATTTGAAGCAAATCATGGGACCACTATTTCTATCACTTGCTGCAACTATTTGGGGTGGGATGTATGTCGCAAGCAAATTTGCCTTCTCCGCTGTCCCTCCCATGACCATGCTTTTTTTGCGCTATGTCATCGCTGGCATTATTTTAACTGGCGTTTGCTTTGGATGTGGACAACTAAAAATGACGTTAAAAGGATGGGGCTACCTCGCTCAAATTGGAGCCATCGGCTACTTCGCCTCCATTAGCGCTCAATTTATTGGTACCGATTTAGCCAATGCTCATCTCGGGTCGCTTGTCACCACTTTATCGCCGATGTTTCTCTCTCTATTTGCTGTCATGCTTTTGAAAGAAAAGATGACGAAAAAGCAACTTGTCATGTTCGCCATAGCCATCGTCGGCGTCATCATCATCATCGGGGCTCCGAAAGATGGAGAGTCACACATTCTCGGTATTTTTGTCTTGCTGTTAGCGGCGGTCACTTGGGGGTATTATTCCGTCGTCGTCAAACAAGCGGCGATATACTATACTCCGCTGCAAATGACAACGGCGGGAATATGGATCGCCTGCTTTTTATCGCTTCCCTTTGCTTGTGCCCAGTGGGACAAATGGCCGCATCACGTATTACTTGAACCTGCCATTTTCTTTAGCATCCTTTATATCAGCGTCATCTCAACAGCTTGCGCCTTTTTTGCCTGGAATATCGGCCTAAAACTCACACCTAGCCATCATGCCGGTTTATACTTTTTTCTACAACCGGTCGTCGGTTCATTTTTCGGATGGCTTTTTCTCGGAGAAAAACTCGGTATATCGTTTTTCATTGGGAGCTTACTCATTCTTCTCTCTGTCGGTATTAGCGAATATAAAAAAGAATCCCCAAACTTGGAGATTCCTTCTGAAAAAACTTCCTTATGACAACTGCATCGGCGGCAAGTGTCTTTCTTTCCCCCGGCTTTCATCATATAACGCGCTAACAGTGACAAATTGAAAGCGGTCGTAGACGTCTTTCAGCACTTCTTGCAAGGCATCGAGCATGATCTCAGGGGCGCCTTCATCGGCCCCCGGCGTTTGATCATTGTCATGTAGCACAATGATCGCACCATCTCGGATGCTTTGGCGGATGCGTGACTCAAGCCGCTTTCGTCCAACCTTTTTATTCCAGTCCCCTAAAATGTGCGTCCAGATCACAAGGACGTAAGGGCGGCGCGACCAGCTGCTGAACACATTTAAATGCCCCCAAGGCGGTCGGTAAAAACGGGGAGATTGGCCTGTGATTTTTTCGATTACCGCTGCTGTTTTCCTTACTTCGCGGCGGGAGGCAAATGGCGTCAAGAGCCAATTACTCGTATGTCTGTAATGGTGAATCCCTACTTCATGGCCTTCGGAAACCATCCGTTTCAACAGCTCGGGATGCGCTTCGGCGAAGGAACCTACGACGAAAAACGTCGCTTGCACATGATACTTTTTTAACAAATCTAAAAGTCTTGGTGTATAGAGCGGATGAGGACCATCGTCGAACGTTAAGGCGATTTTCCCATTCACGTCGCATCGATTAAAAACCCCGATCGATAACCCTCTCATAAAGACTGTTGGCAACAAACTATATAATATGAAAAAGATTGCAATCACACAGATAGCTATTAATAGTATCATCATCTTAAGCGCCTCTATTTTTAGAAAGAATAGCTGCCCCTTTAGCAGGCAGGTTGGATCAATGCTTTTTTCGCTGAACATTCACCCATACTTCATCGTCTTTTTAATGAAAAAGATTTTTTAAATCTTACTGGAAATTGGGGAATCACATGTTACAACATTTTCAAGAATTTATAGCCACTTATGGTGATGCCGCGATTTTTGTCTTGGTTTTCTGCGGCATTGTCGGGATCCCGGCACCCGAAGAGTCGATGTTAGTCTTCGTCGGTCTCGCTGCTTCACAGGGCACCTTGAAATTATGGTCCGCATTGATTGCCGCCTTCTCAGGAAGCCTGACCGGGATGCTTACCGCGTACATCCTTGGGGCCGTATTGGGACACCGGATATTAGTGAAAATCGGCAAAATGATTGGTATTTCCGAAAAAAAGTGGGACAAAGCAACGACGGCCTTTAAAAAGAGAGCGTTATGGGCCGTTGCTTTCGGGTTTTTTATTCCCGGCATTCGCCAACTTAATCCGTATTTATCGGGTATCAGCCGTTTAAGGTTTCCATTATATTTCTTATCTTCGGCAGCCGGCGCCTTGTCATGGACAACAACCTTTTTATTAATAGGCTATTTTGTCGGGGACCGGTTTGTAAAGCTTTTAACCCTCACACCGCTTGCCATTGGCATAGGATGTTCCATCATACTAGCCGGCTTTGTTTTATTTGTGTTCATCCAAGTCCTTTTGTTGAGACGGCAAGCCGAATAATCATTCAGAAAAAAGGGATGACCGCCTGTTTGGTGGTCAGCCCTTTTTTATATCCATTACGCATTGCTTGAGATCGACATTTTCTTAGCATATTTCTTGATTTTGCTGACGAATCCCTTTTTCTTGTTCAACGTTTTCGTTTTACGATTGATTTCTTTACCTTCCATCAAATTGGTCATCAAAAAATTATATAATAAATTCGCCGAATCCATTTGGATTTCACTGAAATAGCGGTCAACAGCCCGCTCCCATTTCCGTCGTTCCAATTCATCGGACAAGACGCGTGAGAGTTGTTCTTCAAAATGTTCATTAGGATTCAAGCGGTAAACGAGATGGTTTTCCGTCAAATACTGCAGATTAATATCTTCTTGACCAGGCAGAGCCGAATGGATGAAAATTGGAATTCGTTTTCTCAGCGCTTCACTGACGGTAACCCCACCGGGTTTTGTAATGATTGCATCCACACGATTGTATAAATCATCCATAGCGTCCCTTGAAGCGATATAGGGAAGCGGTTCGATTTGCGGATGATTCAAGCTTTTTAACTCATTGTAAAGCTTTTCGTTTTTACCGCATAACACCGTATATTTAAAGCCATACTTAGGGTCGGTTTCCTTCACTAACCCAATGATATTCCCTAATCCGCTTGCACCGCCAGCTAATAAAATATTCTTCCCGGTCGTGCGCTCTTTCTTCGGGGAGGCGCCAAAGAAGATTTCATGAATCGGAATGCCAGTCACGAACACGCTTCTTTCACTAACCCCATATTTTTCAACCATTTGCTTTTTCGCACAACCATTTGGGACAAGGTGATAGTCTATCCCTTTTCTTCCCCAGATATCATTGATAAAAAAGTCCGTATACACATTAATGACAGGAATGTGTACGACGCCCTTCAGCTTTAAACGACTCATAAGTAATGAGGGAAAGCCGTGGGTGCAAATGACCATGTCCGGTCGTTCTTCTTCGAGCAATTTCTGTAGCTTTCTAAGAAAATAATGTTCTAGTCCTTTAAAAGAAGGTTGTTCGTGTTTTTTTGTGTAGGCAAAATGTTTATAGGCCCAGTCATAAGTTTCCGGTGTGTGACCGATCCACTTGAGATAGGTCCCCGATACCACTTTTTCCAATGCTTCATTGCTATAACTTAATAAATCCACTTTCACACATTCCACTTTATCCGTTCGATTTTGAATAATACCAATAAGTGCATCAGCCACTCGATGATGACCGGAAGGCATTTTAAAAAGCGGTAAGAATAAAATTTTCATTATGAATGGCTCCTTTGTTTGCCTTAGTTCATTTAGAAACATTCAATATTTGAACCGGTTAGGCAAATTAAACGTTGACTTATAAAAAGACGCCTGAATTCACCAATCGGTTCATTTTACATGTAGGTGGACCATTCCGGACAAAGCACTGATGTTGTGATTGTATGTAAGAAAGGCTTGTCTTAAATCTGTTTCTCATCTATTTTAACACGAATTCAGAGGGCAATCAAAGCATAAATTGACCATAAAATGGAAATTATCTGACCAATAACGATCTCAATATAAGACTATGTCATTTTTTTGACATATTGCCTTTCTTTTATCAATCGCAGTAAAATAGTTTTTAAGGCTTATATCTATTATCAATGTCATATGATTTAAAGAATCCTTTTTCCCTTTAATATCGTCTTTATAATATGGAATGGCTTTAAGGTAATGCAGGAGGATGTGTCATGGGTAAAATTTGGAGTAATTTGCGCCGTTTTTTAACAAGCCAATATGCGATCTTTTCTATTATTCTCACAACAAAAGCCGTGCTTATCCACCTGTTTTTGTTCCATGACTTCGACCTTATAAAAGCTTTTATTTTGGAAGGCTGCTATATCTTCTTATTAATGGGACTTATAGAATTTTTGCCTGCAAGATTTCGAAACATGGCTTATTTCCTCGGGGATGCAGTGCTTACGACCCTTTTTGGCGGAATTGTTTTGTATGTCGCCTATTTTAACACGGTGCCTACGTATTTTGCGTTGTTTCAGCTTGGGCAAGTTTCTGCTATCAGTGACAGCGTCTTTTCATTATTAAACCCATTGTATCTTTTAATGTATGTGGATATGCTGATTTTAATACTTTTACAGCGCTTTAAAAAACTTCCCATTTACACAATTAAAATCAACAAAAAATGGGTAAAGGCCGCTATTACGGTAGCCGTTGTGCTCGCACTCATGTCCTTTACTTATTACAAAGGGGTTGATATTGCAAACCCTGTATTGGCGGCTGAAAATAAAGGAATCCTCAACTACGAATTACTTAATTTATATAAAAACCCGCAAGCGAACATTAAACCATTGGATACCAGCTTGACTCCTGCGGAAATCAACGAAAAAATCCGTGATATAAAAGGCATTACCTATAAAAAGCCGCATAATCGAACATGGTATGGGGTTGCCAAGGGCAGAAATATTATTGTGATTCAAATGGAGTCCTTTCAGAATTTCCTTTTGAATACAAAGGTCAATGGTGAGGAAATAACGCCAAACTTAAATCGCCTGCTGAAGGAAAGCTTGTATTTTCCGAATGTCTTTCAACAAGTCGGACCTGGGAATACTTCCGATGCCGAATATATGATGAATACATCGCTTTTCCCGCAAGCCTACAGCGCGACATCGATCTCGGAGGGTGATCGCAAAACTCCAAGTCTTCCGCGGCTGTTAAACCACCTTGGCTATAACACGATGACCTTCCATGCCGATGAGCTCAAGTTTTGGAATCGCGACCAACTCTATCCGGCACTTGGTTTTAATCATTTTTATGAACAGCCATTATATGGGAATAAGGATATTGTCGGCCTCGGGCCTTCGGATGATGTCCTTTATAACAAAGGGGTGTCCATCTTAAAAAAGAGCCCGCAGCCTTTTTATGCGATGTTTGTATCGATGTCAAGCCATCATCCGTATAAAATCCCGGACGAGAAAAAAGGGTTGACCCTTCCTACCCAATATGACGGCTCCATCGTCGGTGATTATTTACAAGCGCAGCATTATACGGATGCCGCTATTGGCCGATTTATCGATCGTTTAAAAGCTGAAGGTTTATGGAACAACAGCGTGATCGTCTTTTATGGTGACCATTTTGGCCTAGATCGAAAAATGTTAAATAAAAATGACCTATCCCTTTTAAATGGGTTACTTGATCACCCGTACAGCTCGATCGACCGTTATAATATCCCGTTTATTGTCACGATTCCAGGCGTCACTCACGGGGAGGTCAACCGAATCATCGGCGGACAATTGGATTTTCTGCCGACCGTCGCCAATCTGATGGGGATTTCCATCGACAACCAGCTCGTTCATTTCGGTCAAGACCTTCTTAATACGACTCATAATACCATCGGCATGAGATACTATATGCCTGAAGGCTCTTTCATCAATGAAAAAATAATGTATCAGCCTAATAAAAATTTCGATGACGGCGAAGCCCTCGATCTTCGTACAAGAGAACCCGTTACGGAATTCCGTCATTATAAATCGGACTACGAAAGAGTCATTGAGTTGGAAAATCTCTCAGATGCCTATGTTTTATCCTTGCCAAAAATGGTGATCACGAATCCAAAACCATAAAGAAGAGGTTGGCCTCTGCCAACCTCTTCTTTCCTATATCGGCTCAAACGTTTTGCAATCCGTTTCCTCCGAATCACGGGCTTCATGGCCGACTTGACTGACGACATAGATGGACTCAGCGCTGCATTTATTTCCTTTTTCCCAATACCGACAGTTTTGGACTTCACATAAAACATCCTTGGCCACATGCCTCAACTCCTTTTGAAGAAATAGTATGTGGCCTTTTTATTATTACCCGCTCGATGTCTTTCATTCGAACTTTTAATGCATCGGGGGAATGTTGTATAAAAGGATATAACTACTGTAACCAATGGAAAGAAGGAAAAAAATACCGATAATAAAAGCGATCGCGGAATTTTTTAAAACGGGTCACCGCTTTGTCATTATAACTTTAACCTTCATTGTGAAAAGAAAAAGACGGCTTGTCCACACAACGAAGGCGGCTTCCCGTTTAATTCATAAAATACTTTTGATAATATAGAATCAATATATCGAGTTCTTTGCTCGATTTAACTGTTTCTATATTACTAATTCCCCGTATGGAGGCAACCCGAAACATTTCCTTTCGCTTCTGATCGATGGAGCGCTTGAGGTCCTCCTCGCTTAAGCACTTTAATCCGTTCATCCCTAACCCCATCCTTTTATTCATGTGAAGTTTAAAAAAGCCCAAAAATTATTATCCAAAGGTACGGACTACTTTTCAATCGTTTTGACAAAACTTGTTAAAAGTCGACAAAACATGTCATGTTTAGTGGCCTTTAGATTATTCCTGACAAATATTAGACTGCCCCGTTTGACAAAAGTAGCCGAATAAAGTCTTTTTTTGGATTATTTTTTCAGCAACCATTCGCCAAAAAAGAAAAAATATTAAAAAATTCACTACTTCGTCACATTTTTAAATAAGGAAAACTTTACGGCCAAGTCTTTAAGGTGATGAGAGGGCCTTTGTGATCCTTATGCTGGCCTAAAAAGGTTATCCTTTTTTACCAGTCCGTACTCCTTTCTTGCAAAGGCAGAGCCATGGCTGCCCCTATACTGCCCTAACTAACGACATACTTTTCCTAATAGCTTAAAAAGAGTGCTCTTTGAGAGCACCCTTTGGTTATTCCGTTCGGTTTTGTTGGTAACGGGCTTCATCTTTAATCTCTCTGCGCATGCCTTCAATGGCTTGTTCCCGCCGTTTATTTTTGGCAATGACCGCTTCTCGGTCTTTTCCAGAAAGACCGTCA
>Ga0310829_1000582_pt1 | contig 28609 bp, 36 predicted proteins | sample WT_ome_4_FD_202244 | JGI IMG/M metagenome (GOLD analysis project Ga0310829, IMG submission 202244) | Sorghum-adapted microbial communities enriched on wild type (WT) sorghum from Joint BioEnergy Institute, Emeryville, California, United... ... | reverse complement strand
GGGCTGAAAAGTCTGCTTTCTCGTTACCTGGAACTTTGTTAACCTTACGGAACCGCCGTATGCGGACCCGCATGTACGGTGGTGTGAGAGGTCGGGGGCTAGCCGCCCCCTCCTACTCGATTTGCGGCGGAAATCCGCGGTGAATCGCGATTGCCGGGAGGCGGCGCATCTCCCCCGGGCCGTCCCGCGAACCGGCGTTTTCCGTCAGTTCAGAAATTTCCGGGTGTTTCTCGTTCCGTCGTAGGAAAACAGCACTTTCTTGTTTTCCAGCACCGTCTCCAGATGGACGGGTTTGCCCCACAGCCGCTCCACGTAGGGAAGCGTCCGCTCCAAATATTTCAGGTCGAGTTCGATGCCTTCGTACTGGTGGCGGATGTACAGTTCCCCGTTGCCCCGGTAATCGCCGTCGATGACGACGAGGTAGGGAAAACCGCCGTTGATGCGTGACCGGATCAGCTGTTCCCGGACGTTTTCCCACGCCTTGTCGGATATTTTCCATTCCGGCCCCTTTTTTTCGAAGATGTACAGATCCAGTTGTTCCGTCAATTCCTTCGTCAGATAGTTGCGGATGAACGAGGTGTCCATGTCGAACTCGCGCACTTCGAACAGTTTTTCCCGTCCGTACCGTTTTTCGATGTCTTCGAACATTTTCAGTCCGAGCAGATACGGGTTCAGGCTGAATCGGGAAGGCTGCAGCACGGAGGCGTTCAGCCTGGCGAATTCGATCGTTTCCTCCGACGAAAGGTCCAGCTCGCGCATGATGCGGAGATGCCAGAAGCTCGCCCAGCCTTCGTTCATGATTTTCGTTTCCAGTTGGGGCCAGAAATAGTACATTTCCTCGCGGATCAGGCCGAGCACGTCCTGCTGCCACGGTTCCAGGTGGTGGGAGTTTTTGAGGATGAACCAGAGCAGGTCTTTCTCGGGCTGCGGCGATTCGGACGCGGGCTGCCGATTGTTGTTCTCTTCCCAGTCGTCGTCCAGCCGCCACAAGTCTTCGTGGGTGACCGTGCTTTTCTCCTTCCGCCTGCGTTCCTCCTCCCGCCGCCGCGCTTCTTCCGCCCTGACCCGGTCGATGCCGTACGGATGGATGACCGACGGGTCGATGTGTTCCTGGATGGAAAGGGCGGCGTCGAGAAACTTTTCCACTTCTTCCGCGCCGTATTCCAGCTCGTATCCCCGAATGCGTTCCGCCGCGGCGGACATGCTTTCGACCATGTTGCGGTTGGTCGGGCGGAAGCGGTAGTTGTTTTTGAAAAAATCGCTGTGCGCCAGCACGTGGGCGACGATCAGCTTGTTCTGGATCAGCGAATTGCCTTCGAGCAGAAAGGCGTAACACGGGTCGGAATTGATGACGAGTTCGTAAATTTTGCTGAGCCCGTGGTCGTATTGCATTTTCATCAATCGGAACGATTTTCCGAATGACCAGTGGCTGTACCGGGTGGGCATGCCGTAGGCGCCGAACGTGTAGATGATGTCCGCCGGGCAAATTTCGTATCGCATCGGAAAAAAATCAAGGCCGAACCGGCCGGCGATTTCGCTGATTTCGGCGATGGCGTCTTCCAGTTGCGCCAGTTCCCTGTCCGTCATGCCGATCCCTCCCCGCGGGAGAAAAACGTTTTGAGCGCCTGGTACACTTCGCCTTTTTCACGGATGAGACACGTGCGGAAATTGGGATGGCGGATGTTGCGGTAGGCGGACATGAGGGTGCTGTTGCGGTTGTATTGGTTGATTTCCCCGTATCCGAAAAGGTTGGTGGTGTCGATCAGTTTGCGGAGCAACTGGACGCACCGGTCGTTGTCGGAGGACAGGTTGTCGCCGTCGGAGAAGTGGAACGGGTAAATGTTGTAGCGGCTTGCCGGATAACGCTCGCCGATGATGTCCAGCGCCAGCTGGTAGGCGGACGAACAGATGGTGCCGCCGCTTTCGCCGCGGTGGAAAAATTCGTCCTCCGTCACTTCCTTCGCTTCCGTGTGATGGGCGATGAACACGATTTCCACGTTTTCGTATTTGCTTCGCAGGAAGCGGACCATCCAGAAATAGAAGCTTCTTGCAACATATTTTTCAAAGGCGCCCATCGAGCCCGACGTGTCCATGATCGCCAGCACGACGGCGTTCGATTCCGGTTTGTCGATTTCCTCCCACATTTTGTAGCGGAGGTCGTCCGGCTTGATGCCGCCGATGCCCGGTTTCCGGTTCAGGGCGTTGCGACGCAAATTTTCCAGAATCGTTCGTTTTTTGTCCAGATTGCTCATGGCGCCGGTTTTGCGGATGTCGTTGAACCGGACGTCCCGAACCGTGAAATTGTCCTTGTCTTTGCGTTCGAGATTCGGAAGTTCCAGATCGGCGAACAGGATTTCCTCCAGGGTGGACAATTCGATTTCGGTTTCGTAAACGTCTTCCCCGGCCGTGTCTCCGGCTCCTTCTCCTTGTCCGCGGCCCGGTTTTGCGGCGGGATCGGCGGCGATCACGTCGCCCACCTGCGTATCGCCGTTGCCCTGGCCGACGTGTTTCATTTTTTGCCAGTTGTAGCGAAACCGGTATTCGTCCATGCTGCGGATCGGCACTTTGACCACCTTGTGCCCGTCCGAGATGATGATGCGTTCTTCCGTCAGCAGGTCGGGCAAATTCCGCCTGATGGCTTCGCGTACTTTTTGCTCGTGGCGCAGCTGATCCTGGTATCCCTTCCGGTGCAACGACCAGTCTTCCCGGGATACGATGAATGACGGGGTCGTCATGGCAAAGCCACCTCCCATTTTCTATCTATATTCATTCGGGAGGCGGAAATACACCGTCTTGGAAGCGGTTGGTCTGGACGTTCGCCCGGTCGGCGCTATACTGGATATGGGATCAGGTCAGGCTGAAGTAGCCGGCGATACCGAGCGCCAGGGCGGCAAGCACGAGAATGCCGTTCAGCGCCGTGCCGAGCGCGGCGAACAGCCGCTTGCGGTCCGGAACGAACAGGCCGGCGATGCCGAGCACCGCGCCGACGAAGGTGAGGAAGGAAGCGATCGCGATCAGCACGACGCCGATGATGAGCATGGGCGCCTCGTGCAAAATCGTTTTCGCCAACTCCTCGTCCGACATCTGGTCAGTGACCGCGGCGAGCAACGAGGACGGATCGGTGACCGACAGGCCGATGAGGGAAACGGCGATCATGGCGAGCGCAACGGCGGCGATGGCGAAGGAGGCGATGCCGAGCCCGCCGTGTTTGTCAGGTTTGCCGGTTTGGTCCATCCGGACCCCTCCCTTCGTTGTTTTTCCCATCATAGCGAATGCCAAATCGGGAGTAAAGGAGACGAGACGATATGGACAAAAAATGGTTTGCCGCAGCATGCGTGCAGGCGGCGCTGGCCGTCGCCCTGGGCGCCTTCGGAGCGCACGCGCTGGAAGGCTTGCTGACTGCGGAGACGGAGTCGACGTATGAAACCGGCACCCGCTATCACATGCTTCACGCCGTCGGGCTGTTCGTGACGGCCTGGGCCGCGGCGCACGGAGGCCGCCCCCGGTTGGCACGGGCGGCGGGTTGGCTGTTCCAGGCGGGGATCGTGCTGTTCGCCGGCAGCCTCTACGTGCTGGCCCCCACCGGCATCCGTTGGCTTGGCGCCATTACGCCCCTCGGCGGTGTTTGTTTCATTGCGGGCTGGATTCTGCTGGCCCTGTCCCGGTCGGAATCTGTCAGATCGTGACAAAAACTTTGTTCACGGAACAGTAAAAGTGTGGTAAACTGAAGGCGTGTGTCCACCGATCAGACCGCCGGGAAAACGGATGAGGGGGTAACACGTGAAAAATCAAACCTCGGCCTTTTCCACGAATACGTTCAAAAAATCGCATCTGTCATTCGCAGTGGCATTTGTTGGGGTCGTTGTTCCATGGTTGATTTTTTCTTGGTGGTACTTGAGTCATAATTACCCCGGTACGATTGGTCTCGGTGTGGCGGCAATCATCAGTTTGGCTTCCCTGCTGGCCGCAGCGCTGATTTGGACGCGGGAACTGGATCGTGCCCGGCAATCGGTTCGGCAAACTTTGTCGGAGTCGGAAGCCCTGGTGGATGCCCTGTTCGCCAAAAATCCGCAGCCGATCGTCATGTTGGACCCGGAAGGCCGATTCATCCGGATCAATGCGGCGGCCAGACAGTTGGGCGGCTACCCTGTCGAGGAGATGATGGGGAAGCGGTTTGAAGTTGTGGTATGTGAAAATCAGCGCAAGAAGGCGGTCGTGTTCGCCCGGCAGGCGTTCAAAGGCAAAGAGCAGTCGTTCGAGACCGCCATCCAGCACAAAGAGGGGTACCGGATCGACATTCAGGTGTCCCTGGTGCCCGTTCGCACCGATAAATCCGACAAGGTCGAGGCGCTCTTGGCCATTTTTCAAGATATATCCGAAACGAAGCGCTCCATCGAGCGAATCCGGTACATGGCGTATTATGATGACATGACCGGGATCCCGAACCGGAAATATTTCCGGGATCATCTGGAAAATGCGTTGCTGCTGGCGGATTACAACCGGTCGCGGATTGCGGTGTTGTTCATCGACATCGACCGGTTCAAAATTTACAACGATTCCTTCGGGCACGATGCCGGCAACGTATTGCTCCTCCAGGCGGCGGAAAGGCTCACCCACTGCGTGTCCAGCCACGATGTGCTCGCTCGCATGGAAGGCGACGAGTTTGCCATTTTCTATACCGACATATCCGGCCGCGAAGAGGCGGAGGAGCGCATCGAGCAGATCCGCGCGGCTTTCCAGCCGCCTTTTGAATGCCAAGGCTACACGATTTCCATGACGGTGTCGGTCGGAGCGGCCATCAACGAAAAATCCGGCATCGATGCCGATACGCTGATGAAACAGGCGGACATCGCGCTGACCCGGGCGAAGGAAATGGGCCGCGACACGTTCGAGTTTTATACCGAATCGATGGAGCAGGGTGCGCTGGACCGGTTGACGCTGGAATCGGATTTGCGGGTGGCGTTGCAGCGCAACGAGTTCGAGTTGCACTACCAGCCGCAGGTCAACATTTTGACGGGTCAAGTGGTCGGCGTGGAATGCCTGATCCGCTGGAATCATCCGGAACGCGGCATCATCATGCCCCGGGATTTCATCGGTCTGGCGGAAGAAAACGGGATGATCGTGCCGATCGGCGAATTTGTCGTGGCGGAAGCGTGCAGGCAGGCGATTCGCTGGAAACAGGAAGGGTTGCCGCCGTTCCCGGTTTCCGTCAACCTGTCCCTTCGCCAGTTCCTGCAGCCGAACCTGGCAGGGCGCATTTCGCAAATTTTGCAGGAGACGGGCATGGAACCGGAACGGTTGGAACTGGAAATTACGGAAAGCGCCACGAGCGACGTGCAGTACGCCGAGCGGGTGTTGCAAGGCCTGAAGAAGCTGGGGGTGCAAATCTGCATCGACGACTTCGGCACGGGGTACAGTTCGCTCAATTACTTGCGGCGGTTCCCGATTTCCCGGCTGAAAATCGACCGCTCTTTCGTCCGGGACGTCATGACCGACCAGCAGGATGCCCAGATCGTGCAGACGATCATCGCCATGGCCCGCCACATGAACTTGAAGGTGATTGCCGAAGGCGTGGAGAACGAGGAGCAGCAGCGGTTTCTCGAGCGGCACCAATGCCTGGAGGCGCAGGGGTATCTGTACGCCAAGCCGATGCCGGCGGCCGAATTCGCCGAGTGGATGGCGACCCGGAAGGCGTGAAGGTACCGGAAGAAAACCATCTTTTTGAAGGGGACGAACAAGGCGCTTCCGCATGCCGTCATATCGGGCGGCAGCCGGAAGCGCCTTGTGTTGTCGGGAGAGGGATCCCTCCGGTTCGTCAGGTAACGGTCAAGTCGTCGATCTCCGCGAGTTTCATGGTATACACCATTTTTTCGTCTACATGGTAAACCGTCAAATTTTCCGCGGACTGGTCGTAGTTCAGCAGCCGGCAGGGAATGCTCAGTTTGACGCCGCGCCCCTTGAGCACCGTGAGCCGCACCAGTTGGCGGCTGGCGATGTATTCGAAAATTTGCCCGAGGAGCGGGGAAACTTCCCTGGATTCACTTGATGGCTTTTTGATTTTTCCGGAGGCCTCCTTCTTGCCGCCGCCCGCTTGTTCGTTTTTGTCGGGGCGGTTTCCGGCTTCCTTCCTGGCGCCGGAACCACTTTTGGCCGCTGCTCGCCCAGGTTCGGCAGCGGACGGAGAAGACGCTGGTCCGGAAGGTTCGGTTCCTCCGGATTGCCCGAACCTTCCTGACGGGAAAGCCGGATCGCCTCGTCGATCACGCATCCGAGCCGGAGCCCGTCGGTCACCCGGTAATCGACGATGTCTTCACTCCCGTTGAGCAGGGACATGATGCGCTCGAGCGCCGCTCCGTTGCTTCGGCCCCGGACGAGGATATCCACGGTGAACAGGAAGGCTTGTTCGTTTTGTCGCTGTTGGTCACGCTTTGTCATGGATGCTACTCCTGCCTTCATCCGAATTTGTTGCGGCTCAAATTCGGCACAGACAACAGTATATGAAAATTTTCACTGGCTGTCCATTGAAGCGCCTGTCATGTCGGGCCGTTTTCCAATAAAAAGAACGGGGTTTTTGACGGTTTTGGGGAAAAGCCCTTTTGTGCAGGGGACGGATGGAGTATAATGTATGAATCGGAACTGAGAATCAGCGAGAATCATTGCGATTAACTTAAAATTATTATAAAATAAAAATAACTTGCGGATGTTGGCTCTGCCTGCATCGGAGTAGAAAAACGGGAGGAATGTTGATCCATGAGCAGCAATCAACTTCATTTCAAAATAGACGACCTCAAGGCGTCTATTGAAGGCAAGGAAATTTTGAAAGGCATCAACCTCGAAGTGAAAGGCGGCGAAGTCCACGCCATCATGGGTCCGAACGGGACGGGCAAGAGCACCCTCGCGTCGGCGCTGATGGGCCATCCGAAATATGAAGTGACGGGCGGAGCCATCACCCTGAACGGGGAAGACGTGCTGGAAATGGAAGTGGACGAGCGCGCCCGGGCCGGCATGTTCCTGGCCATGCAATATCCCGCCGAAATTCCCGGCGTCACCAACGCCGATTTTCTTCGCAGCGCCATCAACGCGCGCCGCGGCGAAGGCAACGAAATCTCGCTGATCAAGTTCATCCGCCAGATGGAGAAGGCGATGGCCTCCCTCGACATGAACCCCGAGTTCATGCACCGCTACCTGAATGAAGGATTTTCCGGCGGGGAGAAGAAACGGAACGAAATTTTGCAAATGATGATGCTCGAACCGAGCCTGGTCATTCTGGACGAAATCGACTCCGGCCTGGACATCGACGCGCTGAAAGTTGTGGCGGCCGCCATCAATTCGATGCGCAGCCCGGACCGTTCGTTCCTGATCATCACCCACTACCAGCGGTTGCTGAACTACATCACGCCGGACTTCGTCCACGTCATCATGCAGGGCCGCATCGTCAAATCCGGCGGTCCCGAGCTGGCTCTCAAGCTCGAAGCGGAAGGTTACGACTGGATCAAGGAAGAACTTGGCATCACGGACGAAACCGTCGGACAAGAACCCGAAGAAGAATTCAAAGTGCCGATGAACACCATTGCACCGAAATTTTGATTGCGGCTCAGGAGGATGAACGATGACGACGCAAACGGCTCTTCCGGTTGACCGCAATTCCGTGGCGGCATTGTCAAGAGAATTGCACGAACCGGAGTGGATGACCGATCTGCGCCTTGCGGCGTATGATGCGGCGGAGAAACTGGAACTTCCCCAACTGGAAAAAACCCGGATCAGCGATTGGCCGATCTGGGCTTACGGAACCTATAAACCCGGTCAAACGGCAAGCGGCATCGACCAGTTGCCCGAGCAGGCGCTTCGTTTGCTGGAGGACGACGTCAAGGAACATCTGCTCGTGCAGCGCAATTCCGCGGTCATATACCGTTCGTTGCCGGAGGAACTCAAGGCGAAGGGCGTCATTTTCACCGACCTCGGCCAGGCGGTGCGCGAGCACGGGGATTTGGTCAAGGCGCATTTCATGCAGGCGGTGAAAACGGAAGAGAACGTGCTGACTGCCCTGCACGCGGCTCTCTGGAACGGCGGCGTGTTCCTGTACGTGCCGAAAAACGTAAACGTGGACGTCCCCTTGCACGCCCTCTTTCTGACGGACGACGCGTCCGCTTCCTTCGTCCCCCACATCCTGATCGTGGCCGATGAAAACAGTTCGGTCACCTACGTGGATCATTATGCCGGAACGCCGGCGAACGGACGGCTCGTGCACAACGGCATCGTCGAAGTGTTCGTCAAACAGGGGGCCCACGTGCAATTCGCCTCCATCCACGAGTTCGGCGCATCCGTCGCCGACTTGACGTACCGCCGCTCCATCGTCGGCCAGGACGGCCGCATCGATTGGGTCATCGGCGAAATGAACCAGGGCGACACGCTGGCCGAGACGCATTCCGTCTTGCAGGGCAAGGGCGGTCTGTCCGATACGAAAGTGATCCTCGTCGGCACCGGCGAGCAACGAATGAACATTACGACCCGCGCCGTGCACGTCGGCATGAACACGTCCAGCGACATGGTCACCCGCGCGGTCATGCGCGACTCGTCCACGGCCATCATCAACGGCATCACGAAGATCGAAAAAGGCGCCACCTTCGCCAACGGACAGCAGACGGAACGGGTGCTCATGCTGAGCCCGACCGCCCGCGGCGATGCAAACCCGATGCTGCTCATCGATGAAGATGAGGTCGTGGCGGGCCACGCCGCCAGCGCCGGACAGGTCAACCCGGAACAGGTGTATTACATGATGAGCCGCGGTCTTTCCCGCGAACTCGCCACGAAACTGATCATCAACGGATTCCTGGCGCCCATCGTGTCGGAAATTCCGATCTCTTCCCTGGAAGAACAGTTGAAAACCGTTGTCGAGAGGAAACTCGGACAATGATTGCGCCGGATATTCGCAAACAATTCCCGATTCTCCAACAGACGATCAACGGGAAACCGCTCGTCTACCTGGACAGCGCCGCTTCCGCGCAGCGCCCGGTGCAGGTCATCGAAGCGATCAAGCGATATTACGAACACGATCACGCCAACGTGCACCGCGGCGTCCACACGCTGGGCGCCCGGGCAACCGCGGCATACGAAAACGCCCGTGAGAAAGTCGCCCGCTTCCTGGGTGCGGCATCCGCCGAGGAAATCATTTTCACCCGGGGGACGACTTCAGCATTGAACCTCGTGGCCGCGAGCTACGCCCGTTCCGTGTGCGGGCCGGATGACGAAATCGTCATCACGCCGATGGAACACCACAGCAACCTGATTCCGTGGCAGCAGGCGGCGAAGGCGACGGGCGCGACGCTCAAGACAATCCCTCTGCAACCGGACGGCTCCATCTCCCTGGCCGATGCCGAGAAGGCGATCACCGCCAGGACGAAAGTGGTCGCCGTCACCCATGTATCCAACGTGCTCGGCGTCATCAATCCGGTTGAAGAACTGGCGAAGATCGCCCACCGGAACGGGGCCGTACTGGTGGTGGACGGTGCGCAAAGCGCGCCCCACATGAAAATCGACGTGCGGAAGATGGACTGCGACTTTTTTGCCTTCTCCGGGCATAAAATGTGTGGACCGACGGGAATCGGGGCATTGTATGGAAAGAAGTCCCTGCTGGAGCGGATGGAACCCGTCGAGTTCGGCGGCGAGATGATCGATTTTGTCACCTTGGAAGACGCCACCTGGAAGGACGTTCCGTACCGGTTCGAAGGGGGCACGCCGAACATCGCCGGCGCCGCCGGTCTGGCAGCGGCCATCGACTTTCTCGAATCGGTCGGGCTGGACGAAATCGAACGGCATGACCGGGAGATTACGGCATACGCCCTCGAACGCGTCCAGCACATTCCCGGCGTCCGGATTTACGGTCCGACCGACCATCGCGCAAGCCTGATCACGTTCAATCTTGACGACATTCATCCGCATGACGTGGCGACGGTGCTCGACACGGAAGGCGTGGCCATCCGCGCCGGCCATCATTGCTGCCAACCGCTGATGAAATGGCTCGGAGCGTCAGCGACGGCGCGGGCCAGCTTCTACTTCTACAACCACACCGATGACGTCGACCGGTGGATCGCGGCACTAATCCAGACGAAGGAGTTCTTCGGTCATGCAATTGGATGAGTTGTACAAACGGGTCATCATGGACCACTACAAATCGCCCCGCAACAGGGGCACGTTTGAAGACGATGCCGTGTCGGTGGAACTGAACAACCCGACCTGCGGCGACCGCATTTCCCTCCAACTCATGCTGAAGGACGGCGTCGTCGAACAGGCGCGGTTTCTCGGCGAAGGATGTTCCATCTCCATGGCCTCCGCCTCCATGATGACGGAAGCCGTCAAAGGGAAGACGGTGGACGAAGCGCTCAGGCTCGCCGAAGACTTCTCTTCGCTGATGACGGGTGATGAACCGGATTTTGAATATGAAGACATTCTCGCGTTGTCCGGGGTGACGAAGTTTCCCGCCAGAATCAAATGCGCGACGCTGGCGTGGAACGCCCTGAAAAAAGGCATCCTGGAACACGCCAAACACGGATGAAAAGGAGGCTGGGTACGAATGGCCAAACAAATGCCCGAATTGGAAGCCTATAAATATGGGTTCCGCGACGAGCACAAGGCGGTTTACCAAACCGGCAAGGGGCTTAGCCGCGACGTCGTCAAGACGATTTCCAACATGAAGGGCGAACCGGAATGGATGCTGGAGTTTCGCCTGAAGTCGCTGGAACACTTTCTGAAAAAGCCGCTGCCCCGCTGGGGCGGCAACCTGGATGAACTGGATTTCGACGACATCCAGTATTACGTCAAACCGTCCGAGAGACAGGGAAGAACGTGGGAAGAAGTCCCCGCCGAAATCAAGGAAACGTTCGACAAACTGGGCATACCGGAAGCCGAGCAAAAATTTCTTGCCGGGGTTTCGGCCCAGTACGAATCGGAAGTCGTGTATCACAACATGAAGAAGGAACTGGCCGACCAGGGCGTCATCTTCATGGACACCGATACCGCCCTGAAGGAACATCCGGAACTGTTCAAGCAGTATTTCGGTACCGTCGTTCCTCCGACGGACAACAAATTCGCCGCTTTGAACAGCGCCGTATGGTCCGGCGGCAGCTTCATCTACGTGCCGCCCGGCGTCAAGGTGGAAATTCCGCTGCAGGCGTATTTCCGGATCAACTCGGAAAATATGGGACAATTTGAACGGACGCTGATCATCGCCGACGAAGGCAGTTTCGTCCACTACGTCGAAGGATGCACGGCGCCGATCTACAGCACCGATTCGCTGCACAGCGCCGTCGTGGAAATCATCGTGAAGAAGGACGCCCGGGTTCGCTACACGACGATCCAAAACTGGTCGCCGAACGTCTACAATCTGGTGACGAAGCGGGCGGTTTGCGAAGAGAATGCCACGATGGAGTGGATCGACGGCAACATCGGCTCCAAACTGACGATGAAGTACCCGGCCTGCGTGCTGAAAGGCCGCGGAGCGAAGGGACACGTGCTGTCCATCGCCGTTGCCGGCCGGGGGCAGCACCAGGACGCGGGCGCGAAAATGATCCATCTGGCGCCCGAAACGACATCCACCATCGTCTCCAAGTCGATCAGCAAGCACGGCGGCAAAGTGTCGTACCGCGGCCTCACGTCCTTCGGGCGCGATTCCGCGGGGTCCAAGGCGAACATCCAGTGCGACACGCTGATCATGGACAAAGAATCGACGTCGGATACGATTCCGTACAACGAAGTGCGCAACGACAACATCATTCTGGAACACGAGGCGACCGTTTCGAAAGTGTCGGAAGAACAGCTCTTCTACCTGATGAGCCGCGGCATGTCGGAATCGGAAGCGACCCAGATGATCATCATGGGCTTCATCGAGCCGTTCACGAAGGAACTGCCGATGGAGTACGCCGTCGAGATGAACCGTTTGATCAAATTCGAAATGGAAGGCTCCATAGGTTAATCCTTGATACTGCGAGGTTTTCGGAGGACAAGAGACGCGCTTGCCCACAATTTGCCCACAATTTTCAAGAGAGGTATCGGGCATAGAGGTCAAGCGCGTCTTTTTCTATTTTCTTCGTGACATGTAGATATTTCTCAGTCGTCTTGATACTTGCGTGTCCGAGCCGCTCAGCAACATACCGGATCGTTGCCCCGGCCTCAAGCAGATGGACAGCATGGCTGTGCCGGAGCGCGTGCGGTGAGAGCCGTGGCAGTCCAGCTCGCTTGCATACCTCATACATATATTCCCTTACGACGTTGATCCGGAGCCAGCGCCCTTCGGGACTCTGAAAGACCAGACTTTTGTCGGAACGTTGAAAACCGTACCGGAGGATGGTCTCCTTCTGGTTCACCCGGTACTCCTTCATAGCGCGGATCGTTTCCGGGTCCAGTTTGATTGTTCGGATGCTGGAGCGGGTTTTGGGAGTGGTTACGCGCGGATCCGTGTTGAGCGGGTAAATCAGTGTTTTTGTAACCGACAGTGTTCCATTTTTCAGATCGATGTCGTCCCAGGTGAGCGCCAGCGCCTCGCCGATTCGGAGGCCTGTCCGGGCCAAAAGCGTGAAAAGCGCTTGGTGGTGCCGGGAGTGCTGGTATTTGGCATGCTTCGCCGGTACACAAGCCGCTAGAAATCTGCTCAGCTCGTCCACGGTAAAAAACTTGATTTTTCCGGCATCCTCGTGCTCGTCACGGGCGATTTTGATTTTTTGCAGAGGATTGTCCCGCAGGATTCCGAACTCGTGGATTGCATCATTGATCGCGCTCGCGAAGATGCTATGTATCCTCCGGACCGTCCCCTCGCTGTACTTTTCTCGCAATTCGTTGATCCAGCGCTGGTATTCGGCCCTGGTGATGTCCTTCAGTCGATAATTCCCCCAGCGCGGGATGATGTTCAGCCGGACGTTTCGTTCCTGGACCAGATAGGTATTCAGCTTCACGGCTGGACGCTTGAACGTTTCTAACCATTTTTCCATGTAGACCGCGATCAGCTCACCTCCGTTCTCCGCGAAACCGCGCTCCTCGATTTTGAGCTCCTCGGCGGCCGCGGCGAGCTCCGCCTCTTTTTTCGTGCGGAACCCGCCTTTCGACTTCTCCCGATACTTCCCGGTTCGCCTGTCTACATACCGAATACGATATTCCCAGCCATTCGATCGTTTACGGAATGAGGCCATACATTATTCCCCTCCTTACAGCATTTGTGTAACCTGAACAGCTCGTCCAATTATGCGAGCAGGATTGTCTGTCGTAACAATAATTGGTTCATATTCAGGGTTGTCCGGCATGAGGATCACCAGACTTCCTTGCCGCTTAACACGCTTAAGGGTGGCTTCCGTGTCCCCATTAACCAGGACAGCCGCGATCGCGCCGGATTCTACCTCTGGCTGCTCTCGCACCAAAACGAGTGCACCGTCCGGGATTGTCGGAACCATGCTGTCACCTTTAGCGCGGAGATAGAAAAGCTTTCCGGTCGGAACTTGATCCCTAGGCATGTATATGTATTCGGAATAATTTTCGGCAACCATAATCGGTTCGCCGCAAGCAATCGTCCCAAGTACCGGGATTCGTACAAATTCAGGATCAACAGACTCGACGTTCGTTATCGGGGGGAACAGATCGTTAATGCTGACACCGAGTACGTCTGCGATCGCAAAGAGGATGCTCTGATCCGGCTCGTTCGATCCATTTTCATACCCTGAAATGGTATTGTGTTTTACACCAATTCTGAAACCGAGCTCTTTCTGTGTCATTCCCTTTGCTTTTCTAAACTTTCGTATTTGCGCCCCCACATATTTAGAGACATTGTGTTCAAATTTCATGAAATCACACCCCCACACTAGGAATAATATATCATATTTCATGAAATTGCAATCAAAAAATTTCGTAAAATACGAAAAAATTTGTTGACGTTCCGACAAACTTCGAGTAATATGAAGTCACAACAACAAGGGAGGTGGTATCGTGCAGGAAAAATTGGCCGCCCTGCGCCGTCTGTATAACATCTCTCAAAAAGAGATGGCCGACATTATCGGCGTAGACTTGCGGACTTATCAGAATAAGGAGGCCGGATTGTCTCAGTTCAAGGCCAACGAAATGTTCGCCATTGCGCAGAAATTCCAGTTGCCGATTGACCAAATTTTTTTACCCACAAACTTCGAGAAACGCGAAGTTTCGCGAGGGGTTGGCCGACATGCTGCAGGTTCAAATTGACGAATCAGCTGTTCGGGAAGCGATCAAAAAGCGTATCGAGGAAGTTATCCAGCAAGCCGACGCCGATCTGGTTTTTTGGGACGCAAAAGAATTGATGCGGAGAACGTGCATGTCGTGGAACTTCATCCAGCAGCAATTTTTCTTCGATCCGCGCTTTCCGAAGGTGAAAGTCGGAAACAAGTGGTACTTCCCCGCCCGAGAGGCGCGGGAATTTCTGGAGAAATGGCTCCGGGAGCAGAAAACGGGGTGAAAGGAGGGGGAGGCTGCAATGCACGTGACCCCGCACGACCAAGACCGCCGCAACCGCACAATCGCCGCACTGCTCGAAGCGAGAGACGCGCTGCGTGCCGAAAAGCTCCATCTGGCCAGGCGCCGCGAGATGGCAATCGAGTGTGTCACCGTCACCGTGGCGCTGGAGAACGTCACCGCGGTGCTGGATCGGTTGATAGAGGTGACAGAAAGCGAGGTGACCGACGATGACTCAAAAACCGCGCCCCTGCCGCGAATCTGACGGCTATGCGCATCCTGATGATTCAGTGGATCGGCTCGGCAGGCTGTATGTGGCGCTGCGGATCGGTGACCGGTACGGCATCACGTTTGAGCGGTGGCTGGAGATGATCGAGTCGGGGCTGTGGAGGGAGTGCGTTGCGTCTTGAAGTCTGCCGAACAGTAGAACTCGACCGATGGATCGCAGAGCGTCATTATCTTCGCTCAGCTCCTGCAGGAGCTCGTCTACGGCTCTGGGTTCTCGATGATGATGGAAATCGGATCGGCGCAATGATGTGGGGCAGACCAACAGCTCGCAACCTCGATCAGCGATCCTTGCTCGAACTTACCCGTATGTTTCTGATCGATGGGACAGAGCCTTTCGCCGAGAGCAGAGCGCTCGCGATGGCCAGGAAGCACATTCGCAAGCACATGCCGGAGATCAAGGGTCTGATCGCTTATAGCAGCGAGGGCGCTGGTCATGAAGGGACAATTTACCGGGCTGACGGATGGTTCGCTGTCGGTCAGACACGGATCCGTTCCGTAGGCTGGACTTCGCGAGAGAGACGAACCGACCGCGATTTATCGCGGAAAATCAGGTGGGTTCGAAGCCCGTAGAGGAGGTGAACTGATCATGTCACGAAAGCAAAGGCTCCGCGTCTGCGGCAATCTGATGCAGCTGATGTGCTGCGTGCAGTCGCCGGCGGCCAGACGGATGTACAAACGGCAGCTGGAGCGCACGGCAGCACGCTTGAAAGGAGGTGACACTGCATCATGACCGACACGCATCGCCGCCTGGTCGAGATCGTATGCGACGGCGACCGCCGACCGAACCTTTCGCGTGAGTGGCTGACTGTCGAGGACATGATCGTAGCTCATCGGATCGCGACGGAAGGAGGTGAACAAGCAAAATGAGCGTCAACACATGCGCACGTTGCGGCCGCCGGCTGAAGGACCAGACCGCTGAATACGGTCCGATTTGCGCGGCGAGAATGGCTGCCGAGCGGGCGATCGCCGAATCCGGTGCATCGTTCCGCCCGCTGGAGGGCGTAACCATCCGCAACGGCTATGCCGGCGCGCGGACGCCGGACGGTCCGGTGGTCGTGCGTGTACTGTACGGAGTGCAGGAGCCGCTCAGACACCGTGCCCACCACAGCCCGGACGGCTTCAACTGGGGCTACGGCGGCAGTGGGCCATCGGATCTGGCGCGGAGCATCATCGCTGACATAACCAAAAACGACCATCCGGATCCGGCGCTCTATCAGAAGTTCAAGGAGCGGTATGTAGCCGGATGGGGCGACAGGTGGGAGATTTCGACGGCGGAGATTTTCAGGTGGTTCAGAGGCAAAGAAAAATCCACCGCAGTGGGAAGAAGGAGGAAAACATGAAAGCAAGGTGGATCACCGAACATCGGCGCGAGTTCATGACGCTCGGAGACTATGAAATCGTTGTCTCCGGCAACAGTTACAACGGCTGGGCGATGTCCTGCAAAAACCTCGAACTCAAGGATGTCGACCTCTCCAGCAAACACTTTGCTGACGCGCGCGAAGAAGCGCTCCGGGTCGTGCTCGAGGAGACCGAGGTGCTAATCGACCGCTATCGCGATCTGCGGGACCGGCTGGTCGGTGTATTGGAAGGTGAAGACCAGGATGACTGACCAACTGCGCTATGTCGGCCCCAAGCTACCACGTCGCGCGGCGCTCAAGGCGCTGGAGGAGCAGGCAGCGCAGGAAAAAGAAAAATCCACCGCGGCAACGGTGGACCAATGAATCAGCTATCAGCCCCATCATACCACAGGTGGGGCGGGAAGGGGAAGACATGGAGCTCAAGCCCAAAATCACCCTCGAGCTCGACGGTATGGAGGCCGCCATCATCGGCAGCGCGCTGCTTGACCAGGCAAATCGCTGCCACGATGAGACGCGGGCGCGCATGAACCGCATATTGGCCACGAAGATTTTCGAAGCGCGGAAGCAGTTCCACGATGAGGCTGCGGCCGTCCTGGAGGAACGTTACATCACCAAATAAGGAGGGCATATCGATGTCGATCGCTACTCAAGTCCGCGACCTGGAAGCCGATCTCGCCATCTGCGAGGCGGCCACACCGGGCCCGTGGATATTCAACGGCAATGAAATTGTGGCGAGCAACGATAAGCGTAAAGGGATCGCAGGGGCTCTTGCAGATGAAGATTGTCGATTCATCGCCGAAGCCCGCGAAGGTTGGTCATATGCGATCCGGCGGGCTCTGGAAGCAGAGGCTGAAGCGGATCGTCTCCGGAATGAAATTCAGATTCTACAGGAGCAGTTGGAGCAGCGATGCTGCCGGGCGTAACCCTGTTTGAACACCAGAAAACGATCCTGGCGAATGCTGAACAGCGAATCCGGCGCGGACTGCCGTTCTACGCGGTTTTCGCCGAGCAGGGGACTTCGAAGACACTACCGATGCTGATCCTCGCGCTGCGCTTGTACAAGTCCGGCGCGATCCGGCACGCGCTGGTGGTGTGCCCTACCAGCGTCAAGGGGAGCTGGAGCCGGGACATCGACCGGTTCTTCTCCCCACTCGAGCAGCGGTTGTTCGATCGGTTCCTGACCGTGACCACCTACGACCTGATCTGGCGCCGGTCGGAACTGGACCGGGAGTGGGACATGATCGTCCTGGACGAGTCCCACTTCATTAAAAACCGGACCAGCAACCGCTACCGGGGCCAGATCAAGAAGGTGGACGGGAAGCGGCGCCGGGTAACGAACGGTATCCAGCAGATCAGCCGGCGGTCGAAATATCGGTACATCCTGACCGGCACGCCGATCGGCAACAGCCGGTGGGAAGAAATTTGGGCGCAATTCGACTTCCTCGATCCGAACATCTTCGGCCCATATTCGCACTTTGAAGCACGGTATTGCATTCTCGGGAAGTATTACAAGCCCGTGGCGTACCGCAACATCGAGGAGCTCAAGGCTATCATCGCCCAGCACAGCATCTGGATCCGGAAAGCGGACTGTCTGGACCTGCCGGAGAAGCTCCCGCCGGAGCGTCTGACGCTGGAGCTCGAGGAGCGGAAGCTGTACAAAGAAATGCTCCAGAACTACATCGCAGAGCTCGACATCGAGGCGAAGAATCCGCTGGCGCGCATGGTCAAGCTCCGGCAAATGTGCAGCGGCCACATCCGGGACGACTCCGGAACGGTTCATCGGCTGAAATGCGCGAAACCCGCAGCATTAGACGAATTTCTCGAGAACTGGGGGAAAAAGCTTGTCGTCTTCGCCGAGTTTGAGGAGTCGATCAATGACATCTGCCGGGTCTTGGAGCGGCGCAAGATCCGGTATGTGACCCTCGACGGTAGGCAGCGCGACAAGCAGATCTGGAAGAGATTCCAGGCGGAGCCGGACCTTCAGGTGATCGTCTGCCAGTACCGCTCGGCGGCCGCCGGGATCGACCTTTTCGCCGCGGACACCATGCTGTTCTATGAGCCGACGCTCAGCAGCCAAACCTTCGAGCAAGCATGCGACCGGATCCACCGGACCGGGCAGCGGGAGAAGTGCAGCTACATCCTATTCGAGACAGCGGGGACGGTGGAGGTCAAGATTTGGAACGCGCTCATGAAGCATCGGGATTTCAATGAGACGGAACTGCGCGCTTTCGTGGAGGAGGTGCGGAGGTCGTGAGAATCGGAAGTTCAGGTGGAACGCCAGTTCCCAATCGTGAAATCGAAGCCAAATCCAGCGGCAGCGGGCCTGTCATCACGTACCGGCTGAGTCCGGAGGAACTGGAGCGCGTGCGCCGCGGGGAACGGCTCGAGACGAGGAAGGAGGAAGCGACCATGTCGACCGCAACGGCGCCGAAAGCGCCGGACAAGATGGAAGTGCTCCGCCGGCTGGCGGCCGGGTGGAAGATCGCCCGGATTGAAAAAGAGCTCGGTCTCAAGAAGGGAGCTCTGCAATATTGGCTCGGGAAGTGGGGACTCAAAGGAGTCAAGGGCGAACAGGCCCAGCAGCTGCTGGACAAAATGCTGATCGACCAATCGGCCGAGCACAAGGCGGAGCCGGCGGCCGAGCCAGAGCCCGCGGGAAGCCAGACGGGAGCCGAGATTGCGCAGGCGCTCAAAGCTCACGAGCTGATCGAGCGGCTGAAGAAGGAACTGGCCGAGAAGACGGCGCGGGTCAATGAGCTTGAAGCGGCCAATGTCCGGGCGGTGGCGCTCGCCGGCCAGACAGCCGAGAAGCATCTGGCCGAGATCGAACAACTGAAAAAGACTGTCGCCCAACTGGAAGAAGAAAACAAGTACTGGATGGGGCAAACCGAAGGACTCGGTCATGAAGCGGATCGGCTTCGAGAAGAACGCGACGTGCTGCTCCAAACCATCGAAAAGGCTGTCGACACCGAGCCCGCGCAGCCCGATCACGACCCGGTCAACCACCCGGCGCACTACACGGCCGGCAAAGTTGAGTGTATCGATGCGATCGAGTCAGCAACGGAAGGTCTTACCGGCGGGCTGGCGTACAACACTGGTGCCGCGATCAAGTATCTGTGGCGCTGGTCGCGCAAGAACGGCGCCGAGGATCTGCGAAAAGCGCGCTGGTATGTTGACCGGCTGATTGCAGAGGTGGAAACTCAATGCTTCGGAAGCTGACTGACGATGAGATCGCCCGGAGCAAAGCTGCCGTGAAGCGCGCCGCCACGGTGTCTCCGAGGAAAAGGAGGTGATGATCTCTGGAACTCAAGAACGTCTGGATCTACGACTGTGAAGTGTTCGCCCACGACTGGATCTTCGTCGCCAAACAGCCGGTCGAGGGCGGCGAGCGGGTGATCCTCCGTAACGACGCCCCGGCGCTCCGCTGGTGGGCGGATGCGCTCGGGCGGGACGAGCTCATCATCGGCGGTTACAACACGAAGCACTATGACCAATGGATCCTCCGGGCCATCTACACCGGCGCCACGCCGGAGCAGGTCAAGGAAATCAACGACTGGATCATCGGCGGACAGAAAGGCTGGGACCATTCGTATTTCAAGGATGTTACCTGGCCGCCCTGGACAAATTTCGACCTGATGGACGACATCCCGGTGCCGCTCCGGCTGAAGGAGATCGAGGGTAACCTCGGGATGGACATTGAGGAGAGCCGCGTCAGCTTCGACCTCGACCGGCCGCTGACGGACGACGAACTCCGCGAAGTTATCGACTACTGCTGTCACGACGTGGATGCTGCTATCCGGCTCTACCACGAGCGGAAGAGCTACCTGGAATCGAAGATCACGGTCGGCGCCATGTGCGGGCTGTCGCCTGCACAGAGCCTGCGGCTGACCAACGCCAAACTGACAGCGGAGTTCCTGGGCGCCCAAACGCCGCTAGAAGGCTGGATAGAAGGTTGGTCAGACCGAGACGTATATGAGTTTCCCGAGAATCTCATCATCACGAAATACCCGGAAGTCATCGAATTTTTCGCCGACGTCGATCCGGAGCGCAAACGAAAGCTCAACATCGAGATTGCCGGCGTGCCGCACACGGTCGCCTGGGGCGGGCTGCACGGCGCTCGTGAATGCTACCGGGAGGAGCGGACCGAAACGAGACGGATTTCCAGCCGGGACGTCACCAGCTATTATCCCTCGCTCATGATCGTGAACGGCTACATGAGCCGTAACGTCCCGGACCCGGACGAGTTCAAGCGGGTCTATGAGCGGCGGTTGGCGGCGAAGAAAGCTGGTGACAAGGTAACCGCGGACGCGCTGAAATTGGTCCTCAATACTACTTACGGCGCGATGAACAATCAGTACAACAAGCTGTATGATCCGCGGCAGGCGCTGGCGGTCTGCGTGTCCGGTCAACTTTACCTGATCGACCTAATCGAGAAGCTGGAGGACGTGCCAACATTTCGGCTCATCCAATCTAATACGGACGGGCTCATCATCTCCTACGATACCAAGCACGAGGCAGAAATCGACGCCGTAATCGACGAATGGAGCCGGCGGACGGGTTTCGGGATGGAAGCAACGGACGTCGAGAAAATCGTCCAGAAGGACGTCAACAATTACGTCCTTCGCACAACCGGCGGCGATGTGAAGGTGAAGGGCCCCTATCTCGCCGTCCTCGACGCCCCGCGCTGGCGCCAGAACAGCATGAAGATCGTTGCCAAAGCGATTGTCGAATACCTGCTGAACGGCGTGCCGCCGGAAGAGACGATCAATGCCTGCGACGACATGGAGCAGTTCCAGATCGTCTGCAAGGCCGGCTCCACCTACGACAAGGTCATTTGGAAGGGTTCTCCGCATGAGCGGGAAGTCCAGAACGTAAATCGGGTTTTTGCCTCCCCAAATAAAACGTTCGGTACGCTCTATAAGGTCAAATTACCCAAAGCCTCGAGTGAGAAAGAACGTCGAGACAAAATTGCCGATCTGCCTGAACATTGTATCGTTTGCAACCGGGGTTATCCGCCAATCAATTCGATCGATAAACAGTTCTACATCGATCTCGCGCGCAAGCGCATCAATGATTACCTGGGCATCAAGCCCGAAAAACCAAAGAAGGAAAGGAAGAAAAAAGACATGGCTAAAACCGCAAAAACCGAAACCATACAAGCACCGCAAGGACTCGCTGCGAAGCTCATGAAACTTCGGGAGGTGATGAACAGCTTCGCCTGGGAGAAAGACGGCAAAAACCGTCACCAATCCTATGAGTACATCACGGAGAAGCAATACAAGAACAATTTCAAAGCGGCACTCGCGGCCGCCGGGCTCGATTTCAAGAGTTCGATGCTCGAATATCAATTCATTCCGGCCATCAGCGACAAGATGAACATGATGATCGCCAAATTCGAATTCAAAATCATCGACCGCGAAACAGGCGAGGAGGAAGTCTATCCGGCGTTCGGTACCGGAGCCGACATGGGAGACAAGGGTCTCTATAAGGCATACACTGGCGCGATTAAATACTTCCTCGCCAACAACTTCTTGGTCGCCGAAGGTAATGATCCGGAAAGTGATGAGGAAGAAATGCGGAACGTGAAACCTGCATACGTTCCGCCGGAACGTCGAGAAGAGATTCGCGAGACGATCACCAATCAGAACGAGCCGGCCACAGAGGAGCAGCTGGAGGCGATCGCGCTCGGCATCGAAGCGCTCCAGGAAGCCGGAGTGGAGGATGAAGTCATCGCCGGATTCACCGAGGCCCTCCAGGGCGAGCTCACCAAAGCGGACGCCGAACAACTGCTCGATGCGATCACCGAACTGGTGCCGGCGTAAGGAGGAACCCGCGTGAATATCGATCTCAAAACCAAAACGATCACGCTGTCGGAGAAGCCGAAGCGCATCAAGAAGATCACCGGGACGAGGTTGGCCCCGATTCTGGGGCTCTCCCCGTGGTCGACCGAATTCGAAGTTTGGTGCGACATGACCGGGGTATTCAAAAAGCCGTTTGAGGAGACGATCTACACGGCCGCCGGAAAGGTGATCGAACCGAAGGTCATCGAGTACCTGAACCGGCGGTACGCGTTCGGCAAGCTCCAGACGCCGGCGCAATACTTCGGCGGGCAGAAGCGCTATGAGTGGGACCACTTCCCGGACGAGCCCATCTTTGGTGGCCTGTGGGACGCGCGGACGCCGACGGCGATCTGGGAGCTGAAGACAACGAAGCGCGTCGAGGACTGGTACAAAGGCGGGCAGCTCAACCCGCCGGAATACTACAAGTTGCAGGGTGCGCTGTATGCGTACCTGTCCGGTCTCGACGAGTTCCGCATGGTGCTGACGATCCTCACCGAAAAGGACTACGAGGCGCCGGAGCGCTTCGAGCCGACGCCGGAGAACACGATCGTCAAGAAGTACAGCGTCGCTACGGAGTACCCGAACTTCGTCGCGCACCTCGACCGGGCGCTGGAATGGTACGAGCGACACATCAACGGTCTTGTGAGCCCGTCCTGGGATGACAAGAAGGACCGGGAGATCGTCCAGACGCTCACTACGGTTCATGTCCCGCAGCCGGCCGCCGGCGAGGAAGGGGACATCGTCACGGAGCTCATCCGGCGGATCGAGCCGCTGCAGCAGCAAGTGGATGCAGCGAACGAGCAAATCGCCGAGACCGAGAAACAGCTGAAGCAGCTCAAGGACCAGCTCAAGGCGGAGCTGGAAGCGCGGATGAAGGAAAGCGACAAGAAGATTCAGGCAGCCGGTACCCGGTACCTGTTCGAAGTCTCCAAAGCCGCGGCAAGCGGTATCGACACTGACCGCCTGAAGGCAGACGGTCTCTATGAGAAATACCGCAAAAGCGGGTTCACAACCAAAATCACAATCAAAAGGAGCGATGCTGTATGAAGCGCAAACTGGTCGAAGGTGGATTCCAGCCGATTCCGGCAGGGGAGCAAGTCGTCCGGATCAAGGAGATCGACGAAACGGACTATGAAAAGTTTGACAAGATCGTCGTCACGATCGAAGACGCCGCCGGCCGCACGGCACGCGTTAACTTCAATTTCGTGAACGCCGACGGCACACCAAACGACACCGCCGACTTCGTCTACTCTCGCATGTGTCGGGCGGCGCTGGGCGATGAGACGATCGACGAAGTCGATACCGCTGATCTGATTGGAAAGTTCGTCCGCGTGGAAATTGCACATTCGGAAGGGTCCAAGGGCGGCACGTTCGCCAACGTCAAGAAGTGGATCGGTCCCGGCGAGCCGTTCGAAGTGAAAAAGTCCACTGGCGGCAGCAAAACTGCCGGATCCGCGGGCGCCGCGTCGCCGGCCGGAGAGCCGCCGAAGAAGAAAACGGCCGCCGAGATCCTCGCTGAAATGCGCGCCCGGAAGGCTGCGGGGAAATGAGAGAGAAAGAGCTGCAGGACGCTTGTGTGGAATATCTTGAGGGACGCGGCATTTATCATGTCGTGGCTCACGGGAACGCCTTCGAGCGCCGCGGGCGGCCGGACATTTATATCTGCTATAAGGGCCGGTTTGTGGGCGTCGAGCTGAAGAAGGGGCCGGGGGATACTCCGACCCCTCTTCAACAAAAGCATCTACGTGAAATTCGCGAAAGCGGGGGAATCGGCGTATGGCTCACGAGTCTGGACGAACTGAAAAACCTGCTGTCCTCGATCGATTCGATGGGTTTCTGAAGCTCCGCGAGGACAAGGCGCCGGTCAGCTGGGACACCTATCCGGTCGAGAAACTCGCCGCCTGGCCGAACGTTGGTCTTCCCATCCCCGAGCCCTACGTCGCCGTAGACATCGACGACGCCGAGCAAGCCGAGAAGCTGACCCGGCTGGTCATGACCGAGGGTATCAAATGCCAGATCATGCGGACCACCCGGGGACGGCACTTCTGGTTCGCCACAAGCGAGCCGGTCAAAAACAGCGTCAAGACGACAACCGGGATCGGGCTGGTGGCGGATTACCGCAGCTGGGGGAAGCAGTCGCAGGTGTGCGTGAAGCTTGCCGGCGAATGGCGGGAGTGGCTCACGGATTTCGACTGGGACGAGCTGGACGAATTGCCGCGCTGGTTGCGTCCTTTGAAGCAATTCAAATGGAAATTTTACGAGATGGGTGAGGGCGACGGCCGGAATCAGGCGCTGTTCGAGTATCAAATCCTGCTCGCCAGCCGCGGATACACGCACGCGGAGGCCGCGGAGACGCTGCGGTTGATTAACCAGTACGTGTTTCGGGAGCCGCTGCCGGAGGATGAGCTGCGAACGGTCACCCGGGAGGATGCATATCCGGAAACCGAACAGCCGGCGCCCGGTGTCGATCTTGACGCGCCGTGGTTTACAGAGAAAGGAAAGTTTCTGCATAACATCATGGGGGACATCCTGATCAGCGAGATGCACATCATCAGCCGGCACGAGCGGCTCTACACATACCAAGGCGGGTATTATCGGCCCGGGGAATACGACATCCTGCGAGCGATGATCGAAAAGTATCCGACATCGAAACGCAGCGAGCAAAACGAGGTGCTGAACTACATCACCATCCAGCGGCACATTGACGATCCGCCAGTCGAGGAATACGTCATTAACGTCAAAAACGGCCGGCTGGATTTACTTACGGGGCAGCTCTCACCTCACACGCCGGAGGCGTACGATTTCCAGCAGCTCAACGCCGTATATAACCCGGCTGCCTATTATGAGCCGATCGACCGAATGCTCATGCGCGTATTCTGTGGGGATTATCAGCTCTTCAAACTGTTTGAGGAAATGCTCGGGTATTGTCTCATCAAAAATTGCCGCATGCAAAAGATCTTCATCATGTTCGGCGACGGTAATAACGGGAAATCGACTCTCCTGCGGATGATCTGTGCATTTATCGGCGAGGGGAACTATTCGACCCTATCGCTGCAGGATCTGGAGACGACCTTCCGGCCTGCGGAATTGGAAAACAAGCTGGTCAACCTGGGCGACGACATTCCGGCCACGACAATCAAAGATTCCAGTCGGCTGAAGAGCATCTCGTCTGGGGAGCGGATCACGGTCGAGCGCAAGAACAAAGATCCCTTCATCCTGAAGAATTACGCGACGCTCATCTTCACGACGAATAAGATGCCGCCGGTCAATGACAAGTCGTTCGGATTTTACCGGCGCCTGATCCTGATGCCGCTGGATGCGAAATTCTCGAATACGGACCCGGACTATGATCCGGACATCTCCCAGAAAGTCGTTTCCGAGGAGGCGCGCAGCTACCTGCTGAATATGGCGATCCGGGGGCTGCGCCGGTTGCTCAAGAAAGGGTTTACGAAGTCAGAGAAAGTCGAGAAGGCGATCCGGACGTATAAGGTTCAAAGCTCGCACGCGCTGACCTGGCTCTCGGAGAATGACATCACCGAGGAGTGTTTGCTCTCGAAGCACACTGGCGAGATTTACGCCGAGTTTAAGACCTGGTGCGAGTCAGAGGGCGTGGAGAACATCCCGAGGCAGCAGACGTTCACGATCGACATTCAAAGGGAATTCGGTTTTGGGATTTCAAAACAGCAACGAGATCCGAAGACTGGTCGAAAGTGCCGCTACTTTGTCCCGTCGTCCCATCAAGAATCGGAAAAAATTTCGGAAAAATGAAGGGGCGAAGGGACGTTTGTCCCGTCGTGTCCCGTCGGGATTTTGCGAAGGGACAAATGACGGGACAAGCTTCAGCCCTTGTGGCTCTAGGGAAGTTGGGATTTTGTCCCCTCGTCCCTTCTATCTCTCTATTCTTATATACGCGCGTACGCGTACACACACGTGCGCACATGTAAAAGAAATTGCACAAAATGACGGGACGAAGGGACAAAACAGTGAAAGTCCAGCAGTGACGCGGGTTCTGGTTGTCCCTTCGGAAAAATAGCGACGGGACATGAGGGGACGCGAAGGGACAAACCCGGAAAGGAGCCGGAACGATGATAAAGCCGCACAGGATGATCCGCTACAGCCGCCGCGTCAGCAGCGAGACCGGCGTGGCGATCACAGCCGTGCAGCCACCGCGGCGGGCGACGTACCGGGAGCGGATCGAGGCGATCCGGGAGATACTCAGGCAGGCGCCGCCGGTGGAGCGACGGGCGATGCTGGCAGAATTAGCGAGGGAGGAGCTGAGCGAGTCATGAGCGCGAAACATGTGCTGGTATGCTGGGAGTGCGGCCGCCCGGGGCGGATCACCGAGGACAACCAGACGTACTGCGAGCATTGCGGCCCGGGCGTGGAGCTGGTGGCTGAAGTAGTCAAAGAAGTGATGAAAGGAGTCTGAACCATGCGTCAATATCGCGGAAAGCGTAAAGACAACGGCGAATGGGTGTATGGATTCTATCTGCTCGATGAACAACACTCAATACCGCGACATTGCATCTGGTATCGAGAAGTTGTTGGAGATTTTATAGGCAACGCCATCATTGAAGTCGATCCCGCAACCGTCGGTCAATACACCGGCCTGCGGGACAAGAACGGGCGGGAGATTTACGAAGGGGACTTTGTACGTGTTCGTTTCTCTTTCGATGATATGGTCGACTTTGCAGTGAAGTTGAATCAAGAAACAGCCAGATTTGTGTTTGAGTGCACGGAGGAACAATTGGGAGCAGAGGATATTGATTCTGACCAGTGCGAAGTCATCGGCAACATATTCGAACATCCACATCTGCTGGAGGCTGCCCATGACTGAATACAAATCCCGCGCATGGATCGAGGACGGCCGCATCCGATGCCTGTCGCAGATGTGCGAGCTGGGCCCGTGTCCGAGGATCGGGATGTGTCAGGTGGTGCGGGTGACGGTGGCGCCGGTGAGCGATGAGGCGCAGGTGTACGGGCAGGATTGCCGATCGGGGAGGTGTGAGTTTTGAGTAATTGTCAACATCCATCCTGCCGCCAGCCTGCCACTCACACATGGGCGCTGGTGCCGGTGTGTCGTGGGCATCATGAGGCGATCCGGGCGGAGACGGTTCGGTACTATCGGATGGATGGGCGATGGAGACGGACTATATACGAGCGCATACGACATTTGACACCGTGGGGGTGAGAGATTGACGACGGCAACGAAACAGGTTGAAGCCAAAATCAAGAGGGACGTGTTCCGGCACGTCGAAGCCGAACTGTACGCGTATCCGTTCCGGAAAAAAGAGATCACCCGGCTGCGGGAGGAAATCTTGTACCCGTTTGATGAACGACCTGAAGACGTGAACATCGTGAAGGGAAAAAATTCGGTTCGGCGTCCGGGGGACCCGACGGCCAAGAAGGCGATTGCGTTGGTAAGTCACACCAGGCTGCATCACTTGGAACGGGTTGTGGATGCGATCGACGAGGTTTACGCCAGGCTGCCAGATCCAAAACGTGAATTTGTCCGGTTGAAATATTGGACCCATCCGCAAAGGTTGACAGCTGTCGGGATCTGCCAAGAGCTTGGAATCAGCGACCGGACGTACAGCAGATGGAGGAGTCAAATCATTTCTCAAATTGCAGAAATCCTCGGGTGGAATTGAAAGTGGCGGAAAGATGGCGGATTTTGCACATTCGGCCATGCTAAAATGGTATCGTGGAAAAAGAATACTCTGAAGAGCTCAGCTGATCAGTTGAGCTCTTTTTTCGTCCGCCGCCTCGCGGGTGAGTCACGGCCCTCACCTCCTCCGCCGAGTCCGGATAGGTGCGGGGCGGCGTCCGAGAGTACATGAAACCAGAAAGGAGACTGTCACATGTCATGGAACTCATCTTGACCAATCACGCTTATGAGCGCTATATCCAGCGTGTCGGCCCTACTGATCGCGACGAGCTAACCAGGCAATTGCAGCATTGGATCCACCAACCCGATCGTCGCAAGCGGTCATACATCCAGCTGGGCGGTGTGTGGTGGAGATATAGCCGAGAAGACAGCGTCGTGATTCTGCATACGTGCTACGGCCGACATGTCGGTGATCTGCCGGAAGCCATACGCTGGGCAAAGCGGCACGGAGATCGGATTGCGCTGGGTGATCGATATGCCGATTAAACCGAAGCGCCCGTGCAATCGGTCCGGATGCCACAATCTTACAACCGGTCGATATTGTGAAGACCATCAACATCTGCAAGAAGAGAAGGAACGCGAGCGGCATCGATACTACGATGAACACCAGCGCGACAAGCAGGCCGCGGCCTTCTACAAGTCCGTCGCCTGGCGTCGGCTACGACAGCAGCGATTGATGATCGACCACGGGTTGTGCCGAGACTGTTTGAAAGAGCAGAAAATCACACCGGCAACCGAAGTTGACCATATCATACCGATTCGGGTGCGGTGGGATCTGCGGTTGACGCTAAGCAATTTGCGGTCGCTATGTCATCGATGCCATATGATCAAGACGGCTGAGGATCGGCGCAGATACCCCCTGGGGTAGGGGGAGGGTCAAAAGTTTGAAAGCCCGCGCGAGAGACCGCGCCCCCACTCGCGCGTGAGAAAAAGTCCCCGTTTAATTTTCAGAAATGTGTTATGATTGAGTTGGGGGGGGGGGGGGGGGATGTTAT
>Ga0310829_1000579_pt1 | contig 28641 bp, 28 predicted proteins | sample WT_ome_4_FD_202244 | JGI IMG/M metagenome (GOLD analysis project Ga0310829, IMG submission 202244) | Sorghum-adapted microbial communities enriched on wild type (WT) sorghum from Joint BioEnergy Institute, Emeryville, California, United... ... | reverse complement strand
CTTTCAACAAAAGAAAAAGCCAAGCAAGGATCAGGGCAACCCCCTGCCACGCTCGGCTTCTTGGACATTTTTTATTTTCCTTGGACAGATTTTATTACCCCAGGACGGGAATTATTAGCTGTCTACATAGAAGGCAAAAGTCAACAGGGTCCAGGTTAGCCAGAAGTCCACGCCCTACATCTATTTCACTCTAACTTTAATCGTCTTTTGAGCTACTACTTGATCGAAACGATTAACAATTTGACAAATCATTCGATGCTCTCCACGATAACCCGTATGTTCAAGGGCTTTGTATCCCACGGTGGAATGAGTCTTGTCTTCTCCACATTCATCCCCTTCATTTTCAACAACCCATCTAATCTTGAAGCCTTCCTGCAATTTTTCTCCCTTATACACAAAAAGGAGGCTTTTACCTTTAGGAAGTGGTTTATGGTCACTTGTTAATTCAAAACTGTTTATTGGATCATAGAACCATGATTCTTTCATATCATCTTCATTTTCACAATTCCACAATACACGAACTTCTATAGGAATATTTTTCTCAATACCTCCATTTATAGCCGCAGATTTTACCATGTAAGAAGAACGATTTTGATACGACTCAGCAAGATCTGACCAGTAATCATGATTAAAGAAAGATGCCCACGCTTTTACCGCTTTTTCTTCTGTACAATCACTCTTTGTCAGGTCGCTCAGCTTATTAATGTACGTGTATAAACGATTGTATAAATTCTCTATTTTCTTCTCATCGCTTTCACTTACAATGAGACTCAAGCTGGTGTCCGTTGGATTTCTAACATCTTTGTTTACTGCAAGACGATCACGAATTTTGCATATCGTCTCATAAAAAGCCTCATCGATAGCGTCTTTTTCTACATAATTTTCCACGACCAAAGCAGACAAAATAAGGCCTCCTGGCATTGACCAGTTTTGCCTTGACTTGCAAAACATTTTCAAAAATCTCACAATTTTACGAATCTGATCATCTTTACTTTTAGCATTTTCCTCGATGAACCAATTTTTTATGATATCAGGATTCCTTCTTGTCCAGCTACTTCCACAATGTTCATATTCCCATTCCAAATCGCTATTAACCCATCTTCTATAAATGGCAAAATCGACATGATATCCTTCCGAATATTCAACACGAATGGCATTGGTTAGCTTTTTTGGAGAATACTTAAATTGCTTTGTTTTCTTTTTTAAAGCCTTCCAAACCAATGTTTTCACATCATCTGTAGAATCAGGAAGCTCTGATTTATTAAAAATAATAGCCACATCAATGTCATACTCGTTCTGATCATTCTGAACAACAGTATGCATTGGGATGCTACCTTGTGTCTTGTGATCTCGTAATTTATAGTCCGTTCCGTTCTCTTCGTTATAAGCAGTCAGTCCTTCCTTTAAACGATCAATGTTCAAATCTTTCTTTTCTTGTAGATTCGTTTGTTCTTCTTGTGATAAAACAACGTGATTGGTGTAAAATGTATTGAATTTAGACGCTATGCTGTAGAAACTCATGTTCTTCACTCACTTTCTCTACTCGAATAAATTGGCCCGCATGATTTCCATTAATGATAATTCCCCAAGGATAATTTACTGTGCTTCCTCCATCATTTTCTTTTTGATAGTGATATGAAATTACGATTGGATGATGAGTATCATTAAGCGATCGGGCAATTTCAAACGGAAGACAACTTTGGGAAGCACAGACAAGATGTACTTTCTTAATCTGAGGAAATTCATTATGTAATTTTGCAAATAAATCTATGATCTGCTTACGGTATTCGTATAATTGAGCTTTCGTTTTTATAGCTAAATTGGTTGGTTTATCAAGAGATAATCGGATTGTAGGACAGTTAAACTGTGCAATATCGAGATCTGATATCTTATTTTTTAGTTCAATACATAAGACGATTTCTTTTGCAAGTGCAAATTGAGGATCCGTTAAGTCTGTTTTAAGAAGTAATTTGGGGTGCTTCTTCAGAAATCCCCTCTTTAACTTCATATATTTATTTGTCCCATGGATAAGTTCATAATAATCTTGTAAATCCCCTGATTGAAAGGCTTTTCCTGCAATCATAATGAATGGAATAGGTGCGATTCCTGTGTAAGCGGTCTTCCGCCCACGAGATATATCCTTGAAAGTATTTACTTCTGATCGAATCATTTCCACAAGACAGTCAGATATGTTTCCCGTTATTTCCTTTTTTCCTTCAACAAAGGCACGAAAATTAACAACAACTTCTTTGAAAGAAAGACGGTCTAATTTTAAGCTTTTATAATGGTTACTGACGAGTGCATCTTTATTAAACCCATTTATGTTTAAAATATACCGTTCCGCGAATTGTAATCGAAAAATATAAAAACCTATTATTATCAGAACTATTCCAAACGTGAGTTGGAGCCATGTTGGAGGCATATTAATCTTAAAGGTGCTAATAAAAAAATTAGAAATGGTGTTAAAACAGGATGTAACAAGTCCTATGCCTGATGCCATAATTGAGGCTCCAAAACCCATTGTATTTTTCTTTTGATAAAAAAACCAAACAGCAAAAGCAAACAACACTACTAATGTTAAAACGAAAATCAAAAGAACTGATACAATAACGCAACAATCCCTTCTTAATCTTTTACGTGTTCAATAATAATATAATAGGCAACCACTTCTGAATTGAACTGGAGCTTTCTTGTATTAGGTTTCGTCCGTTTTTTTAACCAATCTTATTGTTGGCTCGGGCTCTTTATAATTAAGAGTTCCTTTTTCAAGATTGCACAACATTTCGATGTATTCTTGTGGTACAGATATTTCTTGAACTAATTGCAGTTCATTTTTAATCTTTTTCTCCAACAACAACAAAATACTTTTCTTTAAAACAACAGGTTCCTGTAAAGGAACGACATCATCGAGAGGTTCTTTGGTTCTCATTTTCTTCATTGACATTTGCTTTACCAAAGATGTGTATTTGCTTTCATCAATCAGTTTCAAGTCTAAGCACCTGCGTAACATAGCGGCGATGGATACATTCCAATATTTTTTTAATTCTACAAAATGAAGCAATGATGTAGAAGTCACTGTCTTGGCAAATGCCTCTGCTGGCATCAAAAATGCCGAAGCAAACCGATTTGCCTGGTTCTCCATATTTTTAAATTCAGTCCGACTAAGAACATCTTGGTTATCTATATCCTTGTGCATCAAAATGTGGCCTAATTCATGAGCACCATCAAACTGTCTTCTAAATGCTGATTTATCGTTACCAAGAAAAATGAAAGGCCTTCCTGGTCGTTGTTGGCAAAAAGCATCGACCTTCTCATTATCAGTATCAACAGAAAAGACTATGATCCCATTTTTCTCTAATAAGTGAACAATATTTGCAATAGGTCTATCCCCAAGTTCCCAGTGTTTACGAACTTGATAAGCTAACTGTTCAATTGAATCATTATCCCATTCTGAATTAAAATACTGGGAAGTATCTGGCAAATTTAGCTCTGGAAACTCAATGTATTCTGATAAATATTCGTAGATATACCCAGCTAATAAAGTTTTGTGGAACTGAATCTCCTTACTTTTCTTTGATGCAGTTGCATTTGCACGGAAAAACGTGTTTCCAACAAATTGTTCTTTAAAGTCTCGATAAAAGAAGCTCTTTGGGAATTTAAGCGTATTGATTATCGCCATCATTGTTTCTGGTTTAGGTGTATGTTCTCCAAGTTCAAATTGAGATATTGCTTGCTTAGAAACATTAATTTTTTCTGCAAGCTCACTAATAGTCAAGCCGCGTACCAAGCGAGCCTCCCTTAGCCTCTTTGGATTGAACTTTGGTTCATGTTTTACACTCATATGAAATTACTCCTAATCTAAGGTGTTGTTCTATGATGAAGTTTTATTTTTCAATTTAATAACAATATCGCTATCTTCTTGTGGTACTTTAAGGCGTGGTTCAATATCATCAACTTTGTAACTGTTTAAAGGAATAATGTCTTGAGAATTGAGTGTAATGTAATTTGAAATATCTTCTTTATATATCCAATCTTCTTGATCAGGTCTTAAAGCACCCTCGAAAATCATGTCACTATCCCGATCATAACTTACTATGATTCCAAAAGGATGATAATCTGGCCCGAGAGACAATGACGGTTGGTAAACTGAATCCCCTAACAATTCGTTTGCAGGAGCCCCAAGCTCCAAGAGGCGGTCGAAATTCGAAGAAGCAAAATCACCACGGTATCTGCACGGATTGTAAATATATTTGTTTTTTGGTAATTTTGAAACCAAGATAAATATGTTTCTCACAGTATCATGGATAACAATGTATGGATGCCGACCAGCCTGTTTCTTAATAACCTTCATCTGTGTATGTGGATTGCTTAAGATCACTTTTTCAACATGAGTATTGACACAATCGTACTGTAAACGAGGAGCATAAGTATTTGTTGTGAATGTCGGAAGCAAAGCTTTTAATGTTTGATATTCTTTCTTCCCCTCCTGGATTCCCTTTACTATCAGACTCCTTTGCTCATCCAAAAGCATACACTTTTCAAGAATCTCTCTCATTCGAACACCCCCATATCTATGTAGACAATTTCATTATTTACCCAATTGTTATTTTTGTCAAGTAATATGGAAAATCATCTTTGAAATATAAAGTTTTTGAGCTTCATTTAAAAAGTTTGTCTAACACCCAAGTTAATTTGCTTACGACCGCTCCAACTCTTCCGAAAAGGTATCTTTTCGGAAATGTTCACGAATCAAAAAAGCCCCATAATCCTCAACCATGGGATTACGGGGCATTCCTTCGCGTTATCGATCCAGCTTTCTCAATGCAATAATTCGTTTTGCTTTTCTGAGCAACTTGAACACTTCAGGCTCTTGTGCGGGCCTAAGGACTTTCGTTGAAGAATTTCCTTTCTTACCTTTGAAGCTTTTTAAAATTTCTTCCCGATTCATGCGAACACCTCGTTCTCTAGGGTTAGAGGCGTTGTTGAGAACTTACAAACCGACCACTTGATGAGTCGCATATCGGTCAGCGACATACCTGCGTACCGACCATTTATTCGTCGCATGTCGGTCAGCGACAAACTTACCTCACCCACCATTATAACCAAAAACTGGACAGTGACAAAGCCTAATCAAGTGTTGTCCAAGGTTCGAGAACGCAACAATTTCTGAACCAGCGGGAGGAGCAATTCATGTGCAGATGAGACGAGCTTCCTGGTTAATCTATCATAGTTGCCTTGTCTCATTTGGGAATAAATCGCTTTGATGCATGCCAATATGCATTGAGCAACATTTTCGTCAATGAACCTGGATCCGCTAGCGTTTTGCATAGCCGACCGCAACCTGGATGATGGATTCAAATTGGTACGAGGGTCGGTGATATCTGTATCACATAGCACATCGATAAGTTCCAGCAGTCTTTTTTCGTACTGACCTTCATATCGCTCCAGCAACGCCTCTACAAATTCTCCCAACACATGATCGTCCCAATCAGGACACAGCTCTTCAAAGAAAAATGCCGCCAACGTTCGAAAATGATGAGGTACATCTACCCTTGTTGAAGCTTGGATGGCTTGAAACCTGGCGGATGATTGAGGTTCGAAAAACGAAGACTTGACTTTGCATATTTGATCATTCATCATCTTGCCATCAATCGTCGGCACTGGCGGATAGTCCCACAAAACATCGCCGCCCTTGTCCAATTCAAAATGTTCAATACGGCAATTCACCCCGAACAGGGAAAACAGCCTGAGAAAAAAGATGGTCAGGTCTTCTGCAATAAGGAAATTTTTGTTCTGATCTTCACTGCAAATCGTTCCCGTTATCACGACTGTATTTCGATCGCCGATCGAACACTGAACATCACGGACGTAACGACTATGAATGGTATCCAACGGACGAAAATCGGATATCAGTTTAATGCCCGATATTATCAGCTTAAATCTGGTTTGTTCCATTCCACAAACAAAATCCCTTTCCTTGATTTTAGAAGCCCATTAAACTGGCAGTCATTTTGATGTGCCCACATATTTCACAAACTGATTGATCTCTGGCACAAAGGTGTATCCATGGAGTTTCAGTTCACGTTTCATATCTTGGACATCCAGAAAAATATCGTCCGCCAACTCCTCCAACGACCGATAATGACCATTGTTCAGCTCTGTATTGATAAACTGAACCCTTCTTTCAACGGGGAAGCGATAAAACTGATGACCATACATGTTTATAACCCCCCTTTACGATTTTTACCTGTTCATTCATTTTAAGCAGTATTCATCCAGAATCTACGGCGATTCGGTTCTATGATGTCTGGGCTTTATCGCGTTAAAGCACGAACATGAACAGGCAGATACCGAAAGGGGGGGTTAAACCTTCACGGAACCATGGAATGAGGGCTTCCCTTCTGCTAACTCAACCTCATTCCTTTTTTCCAAATTTACTGATATACATGTTCCGATCCGCCTCCTCAAACAATTGCTCCATGTTCCCTTTGGACGAATGGGAATAAGCGTATCCATAGGACATCTTCATCGGCCAATCCCTGTTATTGTAGCCATTGATGGCTTCATCCATTTTTTCAACCAGCTTTTTTACTTCCGATAATTCCATTTCGATGACCAGGATGGCAAACTCGTCGCCGCCAATTCTTGAAACAAGCACTTTTTCCGACTGAAAATTCATCAGTATTTTGGCGGCTTCCTTGATCAGCCGATCCCCTTCCCTGTGTCCGAAGTGATCATTCACCGTTTTCAATTCGTCCAGGTCGCATAGGATGATTGCCATAGGAACGTCTACTTCTTTATCGTATCTTTTCAATAATCTCTCAAAATAATCCCTGCTATAAGCCCCCGTCAAAGCGTCGTGCGAGATCCGATACTCCAGATCTTTCTGGAGCTGGATCCACCCATCGATGTTTCGAAGAATGCCATGAATCGCAACGAGCTCACCCTTCTCATAAACAGGCGTGGCCAGCTCTTCAAACCACCGTTTCCGTCCATTTTCATCCAGCCAACATTGAATGATGGGCTTGTCATAGTCAAAATCCCCGCTCCATTTTTTCTGGATGATGTCACGGAAATCAGGGTGCAAATGACGGTATATGTGTTCGGGATGCTCATAACACAGTTGTACCGAGCCTCTGCCGAAATACTGCTCCAAGGCACCATTGACAAACAACACTTGTGGCTTTGGTTTGATGCGGCAGTAGTAAATGATGTCCCTTGACTGCATCACGATCTCTTTTAACTTCGATGTTTCGAAATGATGGGCGGCTGTTTCTTTATCCATCTCCTGAACCTCCTGAATTCTGAAGGATTGTAAATACCGACCCTTCGTCAGTCTCCAGCCATGTCTTCGAGACCGATCACTTTTTCCACGATTTGCTCAATCACTGCCTTGCCGCCTTGCCTGTAACCGACAATAACCCGCCCCCCATCGAGGATGGCAAATGGCTCACCGTCTTCCAGGTCATGCAGTTGATCCTGAACCGTTTGCTTAATCTTTTCTCTCAGCTCTTCAGATACCTGAATCTTAAAAACGATCATTTTTCCTTCCCTCCCAATCCACCATGTTCAATCCCTAAAACAGCAACGACTTGAAAAAAGAGCCGATCACGATGCCAGCACAAAGCATGAGCAAACATGCCAACATTTCCATGCAGACATCTTGAAGCCAATGTTTATCCTGCAGATTCCCCATCATCTTTTTCATTTGCAATCACTCCTTTCAGACCTAATCCTGTTTCAAAGAAAACACAATTAAAAACGCCCAGTCTTTCGACTGAGCGTTGGTTTGGTATTTTATGGTTTTTGTGTAAAACGAACAATTTCATTTTAACTTCTTTCCTTTTTCCAATCATCCAACGAGATGAGATCATCATAACAAATCCTTGCCGCTTTCTCAATGAAAATCGAATCGCGTTCCCTGGGAAACTCCATTGGAGCATGTTCCTTGCGAACGCCCGCTTTCCTGAGCACTTTCCACTCCTGCATTGGTTCGCCTTGCCGTTTCAATTCCTCAATAGCCCACTGAATTTTTCGCCATCGATGCTGTTCTTCGCTCTCGACCACTTGCTCCAAGTACTTCTTGGTTTCGGGCAGATGATCCAAATGTTTCTCCAGTAAGGGTCTAACACCAGAAATTGCCCCGATTCTGCTCACCGTCAGTCTTTTGGGCTTTCCGTTGGATTCCAAAATTCGAGATACGGCATGCTGAACTTTCGCCAACACTTCAAGATCTCGTTGATTCCAATCGACCCTAATGTTCCTGGTTTTCTTTTTGCTAGGCTTAGGAGAATACTTTTCGAGCCAAATCCGATCATTTCGATACAAACGGGCGTACAGTGCTGGCTTCAGCTTTCGAAGCTCAGTTTTGGATAAATTCGGATATAGTTGTTGAAGGGACAGCCACTCGGTTCGATCCCGTTCCCGCTCTAGATTCCGCCGTCCATCCTTCACTTCCTTTCCCCTGATATGATTCTTAACGGTCATGGGATCCGCATGAAGCCTTCGGCCAATTTCTCGCAAACTTAAACCCTCGTTAGCCAGCCGCAGGCATTCGCGTTCCCAAACTTCCCCATATTTCTTCACTCTGGATATTTTGTTAGGGTCACTTTCATCCGCCCTCCTCGCATAAACGAAACCGCAGGAGCATGAAAAAGTACCAATCACTTCTTTTGTTTTTTCACAGGTGCTTACGGTTAAATCGGTAATCACCTTTTGTTGATAATGCTCTGCCGCGGGATTCAAACAAATCCACGGTCCATTCCCAAACGGCTTGTACTGCTCATCCTGATCAAACATTTCCTCAAGCGAGATGCCCAAAAAATTCATCAAGAGCAGATGCCGCAAGGGATGAAAGGATTTCCGATGTTTTCTGACCATCGCCGCAAGCCAGTGAAATTCTCCCCGCAAGCTGGACTGCAACCGTTCCAAAAATTCCTCACCATAAAAATACACAAAATCCTGGAGTAACTTGGTTAGATCCACTTTACCGCTCACGAAAGATGCATAATGCTTTTGTCGAAGCTTAATTTCATAATGCCTCTGGAACCAATCGAGCGGACGATGAGGAAAACGTTGCGTAAGCAAGGCTTTAATGCCGTTGCCTATGGAACGGTAATGCGAAAGCAGTTCCGAATCCGTTATGTACGCAACCTGATCCAAAGGACAGTTTTCTTCCGTCGGTTCCACAAACACATGTTTGTTCGTTTGCCGCAGGGCAACCTTGCTGTTGTTCAGCCACGTTCCATGTTTGACGCACACATCCCAGCCAGGAATTTGATGCATTCGGTGCCAATACAATTCTCCAAACCGAGCCAAATCTTCCTGAAAGCAAATGGGGCAATACCGAAAATGCGTTGCGGAACGAATTGAACTGGCCATCACCCCCGCACGAGTATAAACGCTGTTGCCGCTTCTGCTGACCATCGCCAAAAATACTGCTTCTGCTTGTTGCGGAGGAAGGAACGCGGAGTAAAAAGGATACATGGTATGCTCCATGACCAATCGTTCCGCCGTTATTTTGGAACCGACAGGAAGCCGAGCAACCAACGCCCCGATATGAGACGGCAAATCCACGGAAGCCAGGACGTTGTTCTTGCCGAACAAATCCTGAAGCAGGTTCTTGGGACTTGGATCTCCTGTCCGCTTGCGATAACGGGCACAAACGGAATACAGAAGCTCGTCGGGATAGGGGGTAGGAAAAAACACCAGCACCCGCCATCACCCCGCACACCACTTGTCGAACCGTATGACGCCTGCCTGTTTCAGGGCATCATAAGCGGTCATCCCCTCATCCTTGCCCTTTTTCACGATCAACCGCAAGTCACGTTCGTCTTCCGCAGGGTTTACCTTCCCGCCCTGTCTGTCCTGTTTCTTTTGAATCGATAATTGAAAAGCCGCCTTGACGACTTCATTTACTTCGGAAGCATTCGGTTGCTCGGTTAACACGGCTCTCACCAGTTCTGAAGCCTGTCGTTCGGAAATCCCCAATAGCTGAAGCCTGATGATGGCCTCTTCTTTTACCCGCACGATTTGTTCCTGCCTGGATTCGGTTCGTTTTCGTGCCTCCTGGACAAAGGTTTGCACATCGATTTGAATTCGCTCCCTTTGAATAAATTCTTCCACGTCGGGAACGACAATGTCCTCATAATCCAGCAACTGCGTCCTACGGCCATTTCTTAACGCGTCAAGCATCGGACGAATGATCTTCAATTGGTCGTTTGCCACTTTGCGAATCAAATCGACGGTTATCCTCTCTTTTCCAGTCACAATTGCCCGCACTTGCGTCATGGCGAAAAGTTTCACAGCCACATCAGGAATCCCTTGCGTCTCCTCGTACATCACATCGGACAATTCCTGCGTCAGCCCCTCCACGTGCCTTGTCCACTGGTATTGCCACAATCCCGAAAGAAACAATGACCAGTTTTCATCTTTTTTCAACCGATCCCACAGAAAACCGCCATGCCCGCTTAAGCTACGTCGTGCCTGGCGAAATTCCGAGGTGAGCACCTTCAAACTTTTCGGTGTGCCCACGAGCAGGACAGGGATTTGGGCGGAGTTGATCAGGGTCGTAAAGAAATTCAAAACTTGGGAAGCACCGCCGCTCCTGAAAAGACTGAGATGTTGAATTTCATCAACGACCAGAATGCCCATTCCCATGTTTTGCAACAGTCGGGACAAAATCGGGATCATCACGTTCGTTGACCATTTCCCGTTTCCATACCTCTCCAAATACTGTGTGCCCAAAAGCGTATCGATGACGGAAAACAATTGCAAGCATAAAGCCTTTAGGCTCCCGTCATATGGGGCCTCCAAACGAATATGCGTGACCTGGTATCTGGAAAAGTCTTGTCCCTGATACTCGGAATGAACGATTACTTGCGGGAAGAGGGCAAGGATTCGGTTCAGCGAGCTGGTTTTCCCCGAACCCGAAATGCCAATCAACGCCATGCTTTTGGTAGTCGAATGCGGCGGATGAGCATTCCCCCATTGCCCCGTGTCCTCTGTTTGGGATAATCGCTTGATGATGCTCGGCAAAAACGGATTACGTTCCGCATATCCGCCCCGAATCATTGACGAAATCGCATCATAAAGCACCAGGTGTTGTTCCAGAGGCTGAAAGTATTGGGAAAGCCGTTGCGGAATCAGGTGAATGCGAAGATGCGGTTCCAACTGTCTTTCCAACGGATCCATCGGCGGATAACTGGACAATGCTTCGATCACCTGTTCAGGCGATAAAATGTCGGGCAACGCCTCGATCCATGGATTGCCCGCGAAATCTGGAATGACCTGCTTTCGGTATGTCGCAACAGCCGCTTCCGTTCCGTTGTGCAGTTTAACGGTCTCCATAAAACGCATCCTCCTGCTTTTGCTTCAATAACCCCAAATAGCTTCGTTCTTCCTGTTCTTCCTCATCCCGCCGTTCCAAACGTTCATTTGCTGAAGATCTCACCAACGAAAAACTTTCCTGTTTTCGGTTTCGTTCTTTCTCTTGCCGCCTGTTCTCCCGAATGTCCCTTAGTTTTTGAGATTTGGATATAGGAATGGATTCTGCACGGGTTTTCTTCCTGGCTTCTTCGACAATCGCCTCAATTTCCGCCGCCAGCGTTATCCGCTCCCGCAATTCCAGGTCTTGCGATGTCGCCTGATTTTGCTTCTCCCATGCAAGCAGGTAGTTCACGTCTTCCAGACTTAGATTGCGATACCGAGCCTGGGACTCCAATAAGTTGCACACATCGTACGATGTTCGGCCTAACCGCAAAAATATCTGGCTGACATTCCTCGGGTCGTACGCCACAGCTACCTTCCATGTGCCGTGTGTGCGAGCATGAACAAACCATTTCTCCTTCAACGCTGTAGGACAACTGTAGTACATGCCTTGAAAACGGATGCCGCCAGGCGTCACCGTCGCTTCCGCCGTTGGCAACAGATTGAAACGCAAAACATCTTCCGACACCTTGCGGAGCCTTCCCGAACGGTGTTGGATGCCAAAGTTCCAAAGATGAATGGGGATCGGCTGGACATCTTGAGCAATCTGTTCAGCATCCCGCTGGTATCCTGTCAAACAATGTCGATTATTGTAGTACAACACGCATTTGATGAGGATTTGCGTGAACTCTGGGATGGTGAGTGTGGCGTTCAGCCGATAATCTTTGGCTCCCCGTTCCTGAAAGTCCTCTTGAATCGCCCCAGGCAAGAATGGTTTTACATGCGTTTGAATAAGATCAAAATGTTTCTCCACCACCGCTTTCCAGTCGGGACGATACGGGGAAGTGTTTTTCACCGCAATTTGCAAATGCTCGATGATGGACAACGCCTTGTCGGAAAGCAGTTCTCCTCTGTCCGCCAAAATCGATTCAGGCAAATACACGCACGGCCAATCTTCTTCACGGATCTCAATCCCAAATTGACGGCACCATTCCACCTTCGATTCGCACGCATGTTTCAACGCCATCATCGCTCCTTGCCAGCTTGGACCCTCCAGCCCAACGTATAGACCCGCGATCATTCGGCTGTACCCGTCCATCACCAGATACAGCACAGGACGCCCGATGATTTTAGTACGGTCAAACGAACTGACCAAATAAACATCAGCAACCGTTGCATCGATCTGATAAACCGATCCAGGGCCAAACACGTCTTGCTGAGTGGAACCCAAGACAGGACGATACCGCTGATGGAACTTTTTCGCACTCTCCCGCAGGGAGATCTCTTTTTTCAAATCCCGCCATTTGCGAAACCAGTAACGGAATTGCGGGAATGAAGGAATCGCCGTACCGCTTTCAATGACGGGAAGCTCCACTCCGTTGTCCAGTTTGCGATCCTCAGAGAAATATTCCTTCAGCATCTGTTCGTACGCCCAGCGGAGGGAGGGGCGATTGGCTTTAAAGTAATACTTGTCCAAGGCAATTCGGAATATCTTTTTCACGTCCTCGCTCACGTTTATTTCCGCATAAATGGAATCAAACTTTTTGGGCCTGCCCCGTTTCCTTGCCGCCTGCCTCCGTTCCTTTCCCCTGCCGCCACGGTTGGCGAAATCGGGCAACACCGCCAGCTTGGTTTTGCCGCGGCTCCAATACCTTTTGAGGATTCTCCCGATCTGCTTTTCCGACAACCCAAACCTCTCCGCCGCCTGGCGAACCAGCTTCGACCGTTCGGTTGAAACGAATATTTGCGGTTCAAAATCTTTCGAAGCAATCGCCTGGACGATTTGCCAATCCGTTTCCCACTTCTCTTTTTCCTTTTCCGACAGCATATTGGGATTCACAATGCAGGTCCACGGGTCAGATTCTTCAATCACGATCAAGCCTTGTTCAATGCCGTATTGGATTTCCTCCAGCCAACGGCTTTGAGGAAATTCCTTGCCTTGAATGTCGATGACAAAGCATGCTTTTTGTTCCGCATCGATCCAAAGGATGCGTTCAAGCCGCTGGTCACCGACATAGCGGATGACCGTGTTAACGCACAGCTCCATATCTCCTCTCCTCTCCCTGGAGCATATTGACCTTTAGCCCAAGGTCCTTGGGTGTCGCAGACAACTGAATGTCTGCGTCCATGTTGATCTGGATGAGTCGGGAAGCGATCAAGTACCTAAACACCAAGAGACCTGTTCCCGCCTCTTCTTTCATCTCCCTTTCAAAGGAAGCCAGGATGGCTCGGATACTTTGGTCAGAGGACAACAGTTGCTCCTGAAGGATCGAGGCGTATTCTTGAATTTGCGTTGACGAAAAACCGTAATCCTCGACATTCAAGGCAGACAACACCCATTCAATGTTGCGGCTTCGTTGAACGGGAATCTCGTGCTGGGTCACAACGGCAAAATCCACCTGGCAGGCTTCCCAAAACCGACGCTGAATTTCAAGCCTCTCCAGCGTCGCCTTTTTTTCCAGTTCGGCGGCATCTTTAATGGCACGGGCATACTGGATTTCCCTTCCTTCATGATCCTTTGCTGTGATGACAAATGTCGTAGTGATTACATGGGGCACTTCCGTTTTGGGATCCTTCAGCCGCTTTAAGAGCGACTCGTCCATTTGATCCACGATGGCTTCTACATCAAGAAGCGGATACTGTTCCTTGATATCCAGTATCGATTCATCCCATTCCAGCAGGTAAAAGTATCGAAGTTGCGTATCGGTGAGCAGATGCACCACACGGTTGCACTTTCTTGAAAACACTCGGCTTGCTCTGCCGCGGCTGGGAATATCCATCACCGTAAGCCAGGGACGATAGCTTTCACGTTCACCTTGCCCCCGACCCTCCGCCAAAAATCGTTTCAGCTTAGCTTCCGTCCACTCTGAACTTCTTGCCACTTGATTCGCCTCCATTGCCTGAAAAGAAAAAGTGCCATGAGTTCGCATTTAGACAACAGCATCCGTTTTTTTTGAAACGGCACTGTGCCTGCAACGACTCATGGCACTTTCACTTTTTATATAAGTAAGATTGTATGGTTTCAAGGAATCAGATTTGCAACCCGTCAACCGCTCTTTGCTTGTCTTCCGCACTTGAATTCACATAATAACGGTAAACCAGATCCACCGAACTGTGTCCCGTCAATAGGCAAACTGTCTTGGGATCAACGCCGCTTTTGATCAACTGGGAACAAAAGGTGTGGCGAGCCGCATGAGGATTCACTTTCTCGGACAATTGGGCCTTTTTGCTGTATTTATCCAATATTTTGTTGATCGCCAATCGCGTAAGAGGTCCCCTCTGTCCAATGAGCAATTTATTCGAATCCGTGTTAGGACGAACATTCAGGTATTCCTTGATTGCATGGACAGCGGCGGCATTCAGATTCACTTTTCGCGACTTGTTCCCTTTGCCGTTGCGAATGAGGATATAGCTGTAATTGTTCTTGCCGTTACGTTCAGTCAGATAAATGTCATCAAGTTCGATATTCACCAACTCCGAACACCTGATTCCTGTTCCAAAAAGTAAGTAGTAAATGCACATGTCCCTTTTGTTGTTTTCCGCCTCAATCGTTCTTTTCAACCGATACAGATCTGTTTTTTCCACAACTTTAATCTCCCGATCCAGTTCCGTTGTGTGTTTCAGCAAAACCTTCGACGGATTGATTTCTTCTTTGCAAACGCCTTTTTTCACCAGGAAACGCTGATACAACACGATGCTTTTCAGTTTCCGATTGATGCTGGTTGGTTTGAGCTTCTTGTGCAGGTTCAGATATTGTCGGTACTCACGCACATCAGTTTCCGTAATGGATTCGCTCTCGTACCCCAGAGTATCCTTAAGCCAAGATTGAAATTGTCTAATGTCTGTCAAATACGCTATGACTGTTAGCCAACTTTTCCCTTCCCGCAATAATTCCTCCTGAAAACGATCTAACAACTCAATCGCACCTTCCTTTTTTGTATTAGTCAACAAAAAAAGTGCTGTTCCATATGGGCAATGGGACCGCTTTTTTTTTATGCGGAAACCTTGTCCATATGAAAAAGCACTTTTATGGTTACAAGCCTTATTTGTAAAAGTAACTTTATTATAGTGATTATTGCTCCATTCCGCAAGATTTTCAGCAATTTTTGACTTGGCAAATAACTTGGGAACGTAATTCTTCATTATGTGGAGAGAAAAGCCCGTTTTTCCCTTCCCATTATTTGATTGGAGGCATTTTAGAACGAAAAATCTCGCCACATAACTTAATTAAGCCATTTTTAGCAATGAAATGTACAATATATAGGCTCTCCTCATCGCTCCTCCCTTAACCTGCCAAGAAGCTCCTGTTTCTCCGTTTCCAGTTCTCGCCAATCGTGGAGATCCACCGCTTCGGGGTGGGCATCCAATTCTTGATCGGTCATGTTAGAGAACAAGAAATAAAAGGAACCACCGAATTTTTTCTCAAATTCGGCAATCTGTTTGTTAACATCGTCAAGACGTTGCTCTACCGTCTGCTCCCTTGTTCTTTTCAATTGAGCGAGCCACTGCATTTGAAAAGCAATTTCGGGATTCTTCCAAGCCTCAAGCATAAAACGGGGGATCTTCTGATTGTTCTTTTCCCCGACCGTCTCAAGCCCACGCTCGATGTATTTGTAAAGAGTGGTGCGGGAAACGCCAAGATAATCCGCCGCGTCCGAAATATCGACTAACTCTGACATATTGCAAACTTCCTGCCTCAGTAGATTCATAGAACCAAGAATCAAAAAACAGTTTTACTTCGATGATATCCATTTTTTGTTGAAGGATCTGTTCTATAGAAGTCAGCAGTTTCCTAAGGGATGAAACATTGGTTTCCCCGAACATGAAGTCTGGGTTCATTCTAAATTGAACCTTCGTCGGCTTAACATATTCAATTTGAGGAAATGCCTCAGGCATGACCATCGCAAAGGAGTTTAGCAAGAATGTCGCTTCTTTTTGCAAAAGAATTGCATCCCGTTCCTCAACCGCTCGACTGATAATTTCCTCTGTTCATCTGTCCCTCCTCACATTTCAATCTTATTGCTAAATAAACAGATTTTAATTCTGTTTATAAAAAAGCATTTTGTCATAAAAAAATAAGCTGTGTTCAACCTTAATGTTGATTTTTAGCCAAAGAAGAAGGACCATCACTGGCTTTGATCGTTGCACCTTATTTTTCTTGTTTCCAGCCTTCTTTAAGCCATTCGTATAGTTCGGGAGATTTTGCACGTATCTTAATTGAATCATTACTATAAACAATTTCATCTTTGATGGAAGTGCAGGTCTTTGAACTGCTCCCATCGGCGTTTGTTTGGGAAACACAATCATACGCAGGTTCAATACTTATCATCTTACCGTCATCCATTTTTATGCTTATAACCATTGGGTAGCCATGCTTACCGTATTCCGTTTGACCACTAACAGGTTTTGCAGAGTGTATCCACCCAACAATTTTTGTAATTGTGGATTTACCAGCTTCCTCAGTGTTTAGAAACAAAGGGGAATGTTTCGTTCCTGGTAACCCCCCAACAACCTGTAATGACTCAATATTTTCTGCAATGAGAGATTGCATCGGTGTACGCTGCTTCTCAGCAATGTTCGTGATTTGCAATGAATCAGCATCATTAGCGTTGAGTGATTGAGTTTTTGAAACATTTGTTTCAAGGTTGCAGGCAGACAGGGCGATGATAAGTAAAACGGCAAATAATATACTTTGAAATTTCTTCATCTTCATCACTTCTCTCCCTTACGAAATTTTAGTTTTTAGGTTTGTTAAATTGGTTTTAAACAGGCATGCTTTTACCAACATATTCTTTTTGTTTGCCTTAGTATTTTCATATTCCTTGTTATCTAAATAACGAAACCACGCCAAATAATGTTGCAGATACTTCGTTGCAACCCCGTTGAATCGATTCATCCATCGCTTCAATCTGCTGTGATAGTGGTTTGCGATCCATTATATTGCTTTTTCCTTTTTCCGAAATATAGGAAATACGTCTCGTCCATTTCGACGATACCATTAAATGATTCGGTTGGAATTTGTTTGATTGCAGAAAGTAGTTTATGCCGCCAATAAAAGAGTGTAACGTGCGTCACGTTGTCCCCTAATAATTCGGCACATTTGCGAAGCGAGAAACCTTCAATCATGCATTCGATAAATTTAACCCAAAGATGCGGTTTGCGTGTACGTTGCAAGGGAGTATGGGTTGAACAGCATAATAATAATATTTTATATCCTCCATCAAAAATATTTCATTAAATTCCTCGGTTTCTGTATCATCGATTTTTTTCGAAAACTCTAAAGTCGAACGGATGAGGACTCCCTTAAGCAACTCTCCATCAGGTCGATAATAATTTTCCCTTTCCTCTATGGGTGTGCCAAATTTCGATGCCTTCATGAAAATCGGCTCAAATTCCAAGACTTTTTTTGCGATGCAAAAAGCGTTGTGCACTATGTCTGAACCTAATGTAGCAACATCCCTTTTCATTTTGTTAACATCGAATCTCAATAGTTCAATATCTGAGACCAGATTTTTCATTTCGTTGAATCGCATCAATCTTCACTTCCCTTTCCTTATCATTTGACCCTCTAGTTACTTAACATGACTGAATCCCTACTTTAGTCTGACCACCGTTGCCCCTCACGCTTCTCATTGTATATATTAAACATTGGGAAATGGTTGCCTGACAGGCAACATTAGAGGAGGCAACAGATTGGTGCATTAGACGCTAATCTGAAACAAAAAATCAAAGAATTGGCTGTTTCGGATGCCTTTCTTCAGAAAAACAAGAAATATTCTGCAATCTATGAAAACCAAACTGAAGGCACAACTGTATTTGGGCACAGTTTGAGCAGTTATCAATTGAGTGCCATCCAATCAAGACTTAAAACTGCTCAGAACACTTTATCCCTCGGCAAATATATACAAAAATTAGCCGCTGATAAGGGGCGTTTCCATTACAACGAAGCTTTTTTTGGGCAAGCTCAAATCACCCGCCAATACTGGTCAAAACTGATCCGCGATCAATATTCCAATCCTTCGAAAGAGGTCATTTTACGTATTGCCATTCTTTTCAGATGCGACTTGAAACAAACGCATGAATTGCTAGCAAAAGCTGGGTATACATTTTCCGACTGCAACAGAAGGGATCAGCTTGTTTTGAGTTGCATCGAATTGGGCGTTTACGATTTCGCGGATATTGAAGAACTGCTGGAAGATGAAGGATTAGGATCTCTTTTTTCATAAATTTATTTTGCGAAACTACCAAATCAATTAATAAAAATGCCCCCTATAAATCCTCTAATAATTCCTCAATTAATAACCTTTTTAAGTTTTCCCCTTCGCTCGCCGTTTTCCGAAATATTGTTTTTACTTGCATCTTATCCAATGGGGTTATTGCAAGTTCGGGAGGCATGGCAGGTGGTGAACTTAGGCAAACGGCTCGCTCCCCCCCCTTGCGATAAGGAGAACGAAAAATCTCCTTATCGCAAAGGGAGGTTAAATTCAACACATGGCAGTATGGAGCCACTTGAGGTATCCGTGTCGAATTTAACCCCGAAAGCATTTCTGCTTTCCATCGCGTCGTGGTCAAAATGACCAACTCGCCCTGGTCTGCTGTTACCGAGCCGACCGCCACGTCGCTTCGCGATGCCCCCCTTCTCTTTCGAGAAACAGGACAGGTCAACACCGATATTCAGGGATTTGCCCGCACGTCTTTCGACACCGTTGGTTTTTACCCCAACGGGCGGGCGGGCCCCCTCTAACGGTGAATCACTCGCTGGCGAGGCGAGGCGGTTTTTTATGTGTTCTCCCGTACCACATAGATCAAAAATATTCAATTGATTGCTTTCCACTTCAAATTCCGCCAATGAAGTGAAAAGTTTTGGAAATTTTGCTCTCATATGATAGTTAAAATGCAAGCATTTAATAACCGAATAACTGTCGAACTCGCTCGAATATTTTTTAGTCCATACCAAACATTCATCTACCTTGTTTGGTCTGACGGGAACTTCATTGTACAGTTTGAATGCAGGTAAGCGGTTGCCTGACAGGCAACATCATCATTAAGCTGGCAATACATGATCCGATTGCAATAAAAAAAGAGCAACCTGTGCTAGGTTGCATCGAATAGACAATTTACAATTTGGCTGACAAAGTTGAGCGGAGAAAAAGGCTTAAGAATCGCTACTTCTATATTCATCCTCCAAAATAATTGACACAGTTTGTAAGTTTCCCCTATGAAAGCCCTCCTCTGAATCGCCCTTCGGAAAAAATCACAAGTCTTCGAGCTAATTGATGCGACACTTTCATTCTTTGTCCGACAAAAAAATGCGACTTGTTCCGATTAAGTCACACAAGAACTGCATAAAATCTAAAAAAACATTGAATCTATCAAAAGGGGGAGTGTGAATGCACAATAGATTTTTGATTGCAATCGACAGCGGGAAACATTCGACGAAAGCCATCATGAAAGACGAGGGAGGTTTGCAAAGGGTCAAGTTTCGAACTCTTGTGGAAGAAGTCGAGGATTTCGGGGCTGATATGTCCCCTAATACCGATCTCGTGGAATTCCAGGGGAAATCATTCTTGGTCGGTGAAATGCTTGACGAAAAAATGGATTATCGTTTGACGAAACACAACCAAACACACCAGATTTGCATTTATCTTGCCATTACCAAACTATTGCAAAGATCCAAACGTTCCATCGCCTTCGCGAATATTTGCTTGGCGACCAACATACCACTAAGTCTTTACAAAAACGACCGACAAAAACAGGCATTTCAAGAATTTATCCAAAATGGCGGGGATCCGATTTGCCTGAAGGTGAACGGCAAAGCATTTGTGTTTCGAATCAACCAGATTTTTGTGCTTCCAGAGGGCATCGGTCCCGTGTACAGCAATATCAATGAATTTCGTCACAAACGCAGTTTGGTTATCGATATCGGCTCCCTTAATGTGAACTTTCAAGAATTCACGAACCTGATCCCTTCATTCCAGCAGATGGTTACGGCTGATCTTGGAGTCAATCTGCTTCGAAGCAAAATTTCCGATGCATTAACCACCAAATACGGAACCACCGTATCAGACCTGGATGTTGAACGTTTATTGCGAGGCGACAAATATTTGTATCTAAACGGCAAAAAGCAGGAAGACAGCAAGGAGATTGTAGAGAAACTCATTAGCAACCATGTGAAAGAAATCTTCAACCACGCCAGAAGCAGAAAGATCTCGTTCAACAATACAGAGGTTCATTTCGTCGGAGGAGGGTCGTTATTGCTTAGGGATGACATTCAAAAAGAGTACCCTGCCGCCATCATTCATTCTGATGCAGTCTACGCAAACGTCCTCAGCTTCCTTAAAATTTTGGAGGCTAAGCAAAATGGGTAATCGAATGAGGCTCTCGATTTCGTTCAAACAGCAACATAGGCACATTTTCGAACATTTGAAATCGGTCCCCAATAAAAGCGACTACATTTCCAAGGCAGTTGAATTCTATATGAACCATGGCAGTTCGAATGGCAGTTCGGATCTCCATGATCAGATACGTGAAATTGTGATGGAAATCTTGCAGAAAAGTCCAGTTCCTTGTGCAAATCAGTCAAATATCGAGCAAAGTGATTTTCTTTCCAAAGAAGATGCCGAACTCCTTAACCAGTTGTTTTAATCTGAAAAAACCCCTTTGTCAGCAAAATTATGGGTTGAGTTATCTTTATAGGGGAAAGGCGAATAAGGAAAAATAACGTAGAAAATTGCAACACCTGCAAAGTTTGATGATCCACTTGCAGGTGTTGCTTGCATTTGGTTTCGTTTTTCCCATCGGGGTAATGCAACCAAAAAAGGATTGAAATACGACATAGGATTTTGCATCCACCCCATAGAAGGTTGATGCGATACCGTAAGTATCAGCAAAAACGCAAAAGCATGTTCTACGATCAAGCTTGAATCACACCAGAACAACGGTTTCCATTGTAGTTCGACCACGGTTGATTTTGCAGTTTATCCAGGAGATATTGTAACCCTGGGCGGGTTTGAAGCCTTCTGGTGATGTTGCCAAGCAGGCTACCCTTTTAGCCATGAAACTTCCCCGATATAGAATCCATTGGCAAGAATGAAAATGCAAAATTGAAAAGGCATGTACCATGTTCAAGCTTGAGAATTACCAGAACAACGGTTTCCATTGTAGTTCGACTACGGCTGGTTTTGCAGTTTATCCAGAAGATATTGCAACCCTGAGCGGGTTTGAAGCTTTTCTGGTGATGTTGCCAAGCAGAATCCCTTTTAGTCTAAATTTTTTCCCCTAAATATATAGGTATTATGTATTCCGAAAGTTGGCTTTGTGCAACTTTTTTCCCTCAAATAAAGATCATCAATGACGACACAGAAAAAACGTGGGGAAGAGCCCTATCAAACTCTTCCCCTACAGTTCCCGAACCACTTCCTCATCCAAAATCGCTTTCCGTTGTTTCCAATCGGGCATCAATACGGAAAGGAAGCTATAAAATTGGTGATCGTGGTTTTTATAGATGAAATGGATGAGTTCATGCAAAACTACATAATCGATGCAATATTTTGGAGCCTTAATCAACTCAAAATTGAGCAGAATGGCATGGGAATCCCTTAAACACGATCCCCATCTTGCCTTCATCGTGCGAATCATCAGCTTTGGCTTTTTGACGTTGTACTTTTGAACCAAGGCATACATTTTCTCAAGGGATTCGTTGAAAATGATTTCAGCCCTGTTTCGTAGCCACTCCCCAAAAAGCCTCTCTTTTCGTTTAAGGTTTTGCTTATCTTTAACATACAGATATATAAAACCTCGGTAATACTTTACACCCTCTGCTTCACTTTCCTCGACTCTCAAACGATACTGCTTGCCTAAATACTTGAATGACTCTCCACTGACATATTCCTTTTCGCTTTGAACCTCTGGCTGAACATCTTCAAAGAACTGAATATTTTTCAGGATCCACGCCGCTTTCTGTTTCACAAAGCCCAGAATAAAATCCAACGGCACTTTCTCATTTGCCGAGACCATGACGGTCATGTCGGGTTTGATGTGAAGATTGACGTTTTTTACGGGTTTTCGTTCTAATACAAACGAAATCACCTTTCCTCCGAACTCGACCTGATGAATCTCCATCTCACCACATCCGTCAGTACCGTCTCAAGGCAACCGTCTTGACGCTTTCAATGATTTTGTCAATCTGGTCAAAATCCAGTTTCAAACCGTGTTCCTTGGCAAAGTCGTACAGCAAATCATCCAGTTCCTGTGCAATCCGATTGTGAACCTCCATGTTGTCGTGCCAATCGACCTTGCTGTGTTCCTCGATGATTTCATCCACTTTGAGAGCCAATTCGCCCATGAGTTCGTCTTTATCCGTTAGATCATTCGTTTCCCCGATGATTTCTTTCACCACACCATAGAAAGCCTGGGCATTGGGATTCTTTCGGATGTTATCGGGGTAGGTGACGCCCGAAGCCCCCGAGCGAAAATCCCGCAAAATCTCCTTCATCCGCTCAAGATATTCCGCCTCGCTGATCCGTTTGTCCTTATAGGCTTGGATGGCTTCTTCGATCCGCTCGGAAAACTTCTTGTAGTAAGCAGGATTTTCATCCCATTTCGTTTCGATTCGTTTGGACAATCGGGTACGGATCGCATCCGCTTTTGCCCGCGGGGACTGCAACCGTTGTAACTCTTCCTCAAATCCTTTCTCGTCCATAATATCCACGGGGTTTGTAATGCGAATGACCTCTTCCGCCGAAATGTAGTTGTCCATCAGCATCTGCATTTTGGCTTCGTATTCCCTATGGTCAATCGTGTCACTGTACCTGAGCTTTACGCTTTTGCGGAGTTCCTGATAAAACTTCAAATCCTTCTTGTATCGATTGAGTTCCTCTGGCCCTAAAGCCCTGTAAACATTTTCCGACTCCAGGGCAATGCCCAAATGGCGTCCAAACTGGCTGAGCACCCTGTAAAAATGCTCCCTGAGCTCCTCGTTTTCCAGAAGAACCTCGTATTCTTCGATGTCGCTTTTGTTTTTCACAGGGATAAAAATGTTCACGAGTTCCGTATGATAATGCCTGAGCGTTCCGATGACACTGATTACATCATACAAGGTGCCTTTTAAGTCCTTCGGGTCGAAATTCTCCAGCCCCGCCCCCGAATACATCTCCATCGCTTCATCCAGCTTGTCGAGCAAACCTCTGTAATCAATGATGAGACCGTAATCTTTTCCTTCGTACAGACGATTTACCCTGGCAATGGCTTGCAAAAGGGTGTGTTCTTTCATCGGTTTATCGACATACAACACGGTGGCTCTTGGAGCGTCAAAACCCGTCAGCAATTTGTCGACGACAATGAGAAGGTCGATGTCGTCACCGTTGATAAACTCATCCTTGATCGCTTCTTCGTAAGCTTCCTCGTTCCCGTATTTGTCCATCATCCGTTTCCAAAACTGCTGAACTTTATCATCGGAGCTTTCATCCACCTCGTGATGCCCTTCCCGCTGATCAGGGGGAGAAATGACCACCGCACAATTGAGATCGCCCAGCTCCTCAAACGCCTCCAGATAACGGATGGCTTCTTTCTTGCTGTTCGTCGCCAGCATGGCTTTGAAATGAGAGCCTTTGGTCTTGTAATTGTGCAGGAAATGTTCGTTGATATCAAAGGCGATCATTTTGATCCGCTGATCAGACGAGGCAATGCGTTCAAACTGGCTCCACTTTCGCATCACTTCTTCTTTTTGCTTTTCATTCAAGTGGCGGGTGATCATCTCCAAACGGTGGTCGATGGCTTTGCGGTTTACCGTTTGCTCGACCATCTTGCCTTCGTAGAGAAGCGGTACAATCGCCTTGTCACGAACCCCGTCGGCAATCGTATAGGCATGGATCAGCTTGCCGAATTTGACCATCGTATTTTTTTCTTTTTTCATCAGCGGCGTTCCCGTAAACCCAAGGTAGCAGGCATTGGGGAACACCTGTTTCATTTTGTTGTGCAGTTCCCCGTACTGCGTCCGATGGGATTCGTCCACCAGGATGAAGATATCTTTCGAGAGAATCGGTTTTTGTTTCACCGCCGCTGTGTCAAACTTGTGAACGAGGGTCATCACAATGTCGGCACTGTTGTCGTTGATCAAATCGACCAAATGTTTGCCCGATGTTGCTCGGCTTGCCTTGAGCCTGGTATGATGAAACGTGCGGTGAATTTGTTTGTCCAGCTCTTTTCTGTCGGTCACCACAATGACTTTTGGGTGGATGCTTTGCATTTCCGTGAGCAGGTATTTCGCCAGCATCACCATCGTGAGCGATTTTCCCGAACCTTGGGTATGCCAGATGACCCCGCCCTGGCGATTGCCATTTTGGTCGGTCTGTTCCACGGTTTTGAGGATTTCTTTAATGGCAAAATATTGCTGGTATCGGGCAATCTTTTTCTCGTTTTTGTCAAACAGCACGAAATATCGGGTCAGCTCCAGCAGTCTTTCGGGATGGAACAGGGAAATGATGTTTTTATCCTGATTCGTCGGCAGACGGTGATGCACCGTCTTGCTGATTTGCTCCTGCAACCAATCTTCATCTTCTTCTTTCCATACCGCCCAGAATTTCCTCGGTGTATTGCATGTTGCATACTGGGTTTCGTTTTTATTGGTCGCCATCACGATCTGAACAAACTTGAACAGTTGCGGGATGTAATCTTTGCCCTGGTTGCGGATCATCTGGCTAATGCCCTGCTCCATCGAGATGGAGGCTTTTTTGCACTCGATCACGGCAAAAGGAATCCCGTTCACATAGAGCACAATATCTGGACGGGCGGTTCCTTGCCCGTCCATCTTCTCGACAACGACCTCTTCCACCACATGAAAGACGTTATTTTCGACATTTTCCCAATCGATGTATTGAATGGTGAATGATTTCTTTGAACCGTCAGGCAAGTTCTCGGTGTAGCTTCTCCCCAACATCAAGGATTCGTAAATTTTTTCATTGGTTTTAACCAACCCATCGGTCAGCGGCTCATCCAAATCCCGAATCGCTTGTTGGATATTCCGCTCACTGAAGCGATATGTAACGCCTTTGTACTCATAAGCATTAAGCTCCCAAAGCTTTTCCTCCAGTATATCCTTCAGGATCACGTTAAATTGATTGCCCCGCATCGCTTCCGCCTGATCAGAAGTCAGGTAACGATAGCCTAACGCCTTTAGCACCTCAATGGCTGGCTGTTGGCTGATATTCCGTTCATCATAATCCTTTGCTCTGGGCATGATTTCACCTCCCAATTTTGCAGAGTGGAGCATCAGCACTTCACTCTGACTTTTCCTGTAAGCAACAGTTGCATGAGGCTTTTCTTTTGTTGTTTAAGAGATTCGAGTTCTTGTTCAAGCAGGTCGATTTCTTTATCGCTTAACATTAATGTATTGGATATTTCCAATTGCTCCTCAGTGGGAGGAAGAGAAATAATTAAACCTTTGATTTCATTGCTATTAACGGAATCAAAAGTGCTTCCTTGAGATATTCTTTGCCACAGATCTTCTTTAAAAATGAGTTGATAATATAGAAAGTCCTGGTTAATTAAGGTTCCTCTGATCGCACAAACTCCTCTACCAATACATGCTTTATGTATTGAACGAGATACATATCCTACAGGAGCTCGTACAGTCATGATAATGTCTCCAACTTCACACGTTTTAGTTGGATGGGAAGTCCATATTCTTGGTGATGTTTTACGATTATTACAATCAGCATTCCCCTGTATCAATGGGAGACCATTTTGAATTTCGTTGTAGCTATCAGAAGGAGGTGATTGTCCCATAATAACTTCAGAGACTTCGCCTAACCTAACTTCCTTCCACTCTCCCTTAAACCCTGGCAACCTGACCTTCCCCGTCAACAACCTCTGCATCAAACCCTTTTTCTGCTCTTTTTTCTGCTCAATCAATTTCTCTTTTAGGTCGATGGCTTTGTCCCAAGTGGAGAGGATGTCGGCGATTTTTTGTTGCTCTTCAATAGGGGGTAAGGGAATTGGAGTTTTCTTAAATATGTCCATTCCTACTAAATTGGGCATCGCTCCCCCTTGTGTATTATCTATAATTCTCTTTTGGAACCCTTGCCACTGAAAGTACTGGTAAAAAAAGTCACTTGATATTATTTGTGGATTTATCTTTATAAGTAGAAGAGCTTGATTTATTATTCCTTTTTTAGCACCTTTAGGAATTCGAAAAATTCGCCCTATCGTTCCAGAACAACTTACAATGAAATCTCCTTCACTAACCTCAAATCTTTTAAGTTCATTAAATTTGTCCTCGTCTATATAATAGTCACCTATCTCTGCATCTTGATATATGGCATTTTTTTGCTCATAAACTTTATAACCTTCAGCAACAAAAAATTCTTTTTTTAGAGTTCCCCCAAAAGGTCCCCTTATCAGCCCCTTTTCTTTGCATACATCTATTAAACTCTTAACTTTCCAATCAAGCGGCAAGTATCCGATGCTTGTCTTAATAAATGATCCGTTTTCTTCAAGCTTCTTAATTTTCACATTCAATGTTAATTCCCCCTATAATCCAAGCTCCTCCAGATATTTTTCCATCTGCTTCTCCACTTCCTGAAGCTCCCGCTTAATATTGGCAATGTTCTCCTTTACCGCGTCCATATCAACCAGTTCTTCTTCCTCAAACATATTGACATATCGCGGGATGTTCAGATTGTAGTCGTTCTCTTTGATCTCATCGATGGTTGCCACATACGAATACTTATCAACCGTTTCGTATTTCTCATACGTCTCCACAATCTTTTGGATATCCTGCTCCCTGAGCCTATTTTGGTTCTTGCCCTTTTCATAGTTTCCTTCTCCCGAGGCATCAATAAAGAGCACTTCTTTTCTCGTGCGGTTCTTCTTGAACACCATCACGCAAGCGGGAATGCCTGTTCCAAAGAACAAGTTTTCAGGCAATCCGATGACAGCATCCAGCAAATTGTGTTTGATGATTTCTTCACGGATTTTCGCCTCGCTCGCTCCTCTAAACAACACGCCGTGAGGTAGAATGACTGCCGCACGCCCGTTTTCCGCCAACGAATGGATAATATGCAGGACGAAGGCGTAGTCCCCTTTGGATGCTGGCGGCACACCCCAAGCGAAACGGCCATGAGGATCAAGGCTTGCTTCCATTTTGAACTTCTCGTCGGTATTACCTTCCCCCGCAAAACCCATCGCCCATTTATCCAACGAGAACGGAGGATTGGCGACGATCACCTGGAATTTCATCAGCTTTCCGTCTTCCAAATGAAGCGGATTAGCCAAGGTGTCGCCCCATTCGATCTTGGCATCGTCAATGCCATGCAGATACATGTTCATCAATGCCAGGGAGTGAGTCTGACCGTTTCGTTCCTGCCCATATACCGCCACTTTTCGGCTCGGCACTTGTCTGACCACCCGAATCAGAAGGGAGCCCGAACCGCAAGTGGGGTCGTAAATGCGATCGTTTTCCTGCGGTTTGACCAGCCTCGCCAGAAGCTCCGAAACCTCTGCGGGCGTAAAAAACTCGCCGCCCTTTTTGCCAGCATCGCTGGCAAACAAACTAATCATGTACCGATAGGCGTTCCCGATAATATCCTCATCCTCAAGCACCGAAGGACGCAAATCCAGCTTGGCGAAATCCTCCAGAAGCGTCTTCAACATGGCGTTTCTTTCTTTCGTTTTGCCCAGGATCGCTTCGGAGTTGAAATCGATATTGCGGAATACGCCCCGCAATTTCCCCGTATTTTCATTTTCCAAATGTTCCAAGGCTTTGTTGATGATCACGCCGATTTCGGGGTCATTCCGCTTGCTGTAAATGTAATCGAACGTGGAAGATTCATCGAGAATAAAACGTTCCCTGGACATTGCCCGCTTAATCCGTTCCTGATCCCCGTTATACCGCTTGGTGTACTCTTCAAGCCTTTCTTTGTATGTATCGCTAAGATATTTCACGAACAACATGACCAGCACGTAGTCCTTGTAAATGCTCGAATCAATTTTTCCCCTGAACGTGTCGCAGGCCTGCCAAAGAACCGAGTTGATATAAGCTTGCGTTGTTTTTTCCATGTTTCTCCTTCACCCTTCGTTCATTTTTATGATTGAGCGTTTTGCAATAATCCAAGGCCTTGATTTGTAAGGATTTTCGGACATAAAAAAGGGACTTCACCCCAACTTGGAGAAGTTTTCAAGTGACCAAACAAGAAAACTTAAGGAGTGAAGTCACGA
>Ga0310829_1000577_pt1 | contig 28656 bp, 25 predicted proteins | sample WT_ome_4_FD_202244 | JGI IMG/M metagenome (GOLD analysis project Ga0310829, IMG submission 202244) | Sorghum-adapted microbial communities enriched on wild type (WT) sorghum from Joint BioEnergy Institute, Emeryville, California, United... ... | reverse complement strand
TATAGTATTTGAGGTTGCAAGATATTTTTGGATTGCAAGCAGAGGCCCCGGCTTCTCACCTGACCGACGCACGTGTTGGCTGGTTTTGATCCGTTCATTTATGAATGCTTATGTTCATGAAGAATTGACGATCAATGAGGGATGCGGGTATTGGGCCTGCATCCTTTTTATGTGTGTGAGTACAGGGTCCGAGTCATTACTTAAGACCACTTGGAGGTGGAGGATTATCAGTAAGGAACATTTGATCAATGAAGAGATTCGTGCGAAAGAGGTCCGTCTGGTAGGTGCTGAAGGCGAACAAATCGGCATCAAGCCGCTGCGCGAAGCGTTGCAGATGGCGATGGACCTGAATCTGGATCTGGTGAACGTTGCGCCGACTGCCAAGCCGCCGGTATGCCGGATTATGGACTATGGCAAGTTCCGTTACGAGCAGCAGAAGAAAGAGAAGGAAGCCCGCAAGAATCAGAAAATTGTGGACATCAAGGAAGTGTGGTTTCGCGCGAATATCGAGGAACACGACTTCCAAACGAAACTTCGCAATGTGATCAAATTTTTGAAAGATGGCGACAAGGTTAAGTGCTCGGTTCGCTTCCGCGGACGGGAAATTACCCATGCCGACATCGGGAAGAAAATTCTCGACCGCGTCAAAGATGAGGTTGCGGAAATCTCGAATGTTGAACGAGTTCCGAAGCTGGAAGGACGCAGTATGATCATGATCCTGGCACCGAAAAACTAATCGTTTGTTTTCTATATATGATCGTTCCGAATGCGGAATGACCTGAAAGAGAAAACGGGCGTTCACAAACTTTGAGGGGGAAGTACAATGCCTAAAATGAAAACCCACAGCAGCCTGAAAGGCCGCTTCAAAATTACCGGATCCGGTAAAGTTAGACGTTACAAAGCGAACCGCAATCACTTGCTGTCCCATAAGTCCAAACGTGCAAAACGTGTTTTGGCTAACAGCCCTGTTGCATACGCAGGTGACGTTCGCCGCATGAAGCAGCAACTGGCGAACCTGAAGTAATTTTCGAAGGAACAATTTACACAACTTATTGGGAGGTTTTTTAAATGGCAAGAGTAAAAGGCGGATTCGTCGTTCGTCGTCGTCATAAAAAAGTACTGAAACTGGCTAAAGGTTATTTTGGTTCCAAACACCGCATTTTCAAAACTGCGAACGAGCAAGTGATGAAATCCTTGCTGTACGCTTACCGTGACCGCCGCGCGAAAAAACGCGACTTCCGCAAACTGTGGATCGTTCGTATTAATGCGGCAGCTCGCATGAACGGTTTGTCCTACAGCAAATTGATGCATGGCTTGAAGCTCGCTGACGTGAACATCAACCGCAAAATGCTGGCTGATCTCGCAGTGAACGACTTGAATGCCTTCAATTCTTTGGCAGCTGTTGCTAAAGAGAAAATCAACGCGTAAAACTCAAACGATAAGGCGCTGTTTCCGGATCTTCTGGGACGGCGCTTTTTTTGGGGAATCGAGCCGTCTGAGGGGAATTACATAGACTGGAGCCGAAACGATGAACACGCGGCAGGATTGTGTTGGTGTTTTCGGAGTGCTATTTCCTGGAAATCCATGGAATGTTCCCGGGGTAGGGGATTGTGCCTTCGACAGAAAGCCTTGAGTTTAGGGCATGGAATTGTCGGAAATATGGAATGCTATAGAAGAACCGCACGACACGATTGTCAATCTTACAAACCTGGGTAATCACTAATGTTTGCTCGTGAATCAGGTGTGAATGTTCGGAAATCCCGCGGTTCACTGCATAATCTCACATGACGCGAACATTGGATGATAAATTTGTCGAAAGTAAGCGTTTTATCGAAAATAAAGGCGAAAATTATTTAACCCAAGGTTATTAAAAGTATGGATTTTAGAATATTTTACAGGTATAATCTGTCTGTGTGGTCAACTTAGACAAGACTCACAAAATTTTAAGGGGGATTAACCGCAATGAACAAAGCTTTCAAACTTTCTTTACTCTTGGTGCTCGCATTTACTCTGGTTTTGGCGGGATGCGGCAACAAAAATGCAGCAAACAACGGCGGAACAACTAATGCAGGAAATGCCGGAAATACAGCAGACAACACGCAAGCAGGCAATGGCGAAACGGCAACCGATGCATCGAAGATTAAAGTCGGTCTCGTTACTGACGTGGGCGGCGTAAACGACAAATCCTTTAACCAATCGGCATGGGAAGCTTTGACTGAGCTGAATAAAGAGACTGGTCTCCAAACCAAATATCTGCAAAGTAACCAAAGCTCTGACTATGTGCCAAACTTGAACCAGTTTGTACAAGGCGGTTATGACTTGACTTGGTCGATCGGTTTTGACCTTGGCGATGCAACATTGGAAGTTGCCCAAGCAAATCCAGATGCCAAACTGGCGATCATCGACAACGTGGTTGATGCTCCTAACGTAGAGTCCGTAACGTTCGCCGAAAACGAAGGTTCCTTCCTGGTCGGCGTTGTTGCAGGTCTGACGACAAAAACGAACAAAATCGGTTTTATCGGCGGTGCGGAAAGCCCGGTTATCAAACGCTTTGAAGTTGGTTTCCAAGCGGGTGTAGCTGCGGTTAACCCAGATGCCAAAGTAACCGTGACTTATGCAGGTGCTTATGACAAGCCGGATATCGGTAAATCCTTGGCAACTCAATTGTTTAACGATGGCGCCGACATTATCTTCCCGGCTGCAGGTCAAACGGGCAACGGCGTATTCAACGAAGCAGCGGCTCGTAACCAAGCCGGCGGTGCTAACAAACTGTGGGTTATCGGCGTAGACAAAGACCAATCGCTGGAATTCGGTGATGAAGTAACGCTGACTTCCATGATGAAACGCGTTGACGTTGCTGTTAAGAACGTAACGCAACAAGTGATCGACGGTACGTTCAAAGGCGGTCAAGTAACGAACCTGACGCTGAAAGAAGACGGCGTAGGTTTGCCGGAAGAGAATCCGAACCTGAGCCAAGAAATCTTGGACAAAGTCGAAGAATTCAAACAAAAAATCATCAATGGCGAAATTACGGTTCCTGCGGAGTAATCAGAAATTGCCAGAAGTTTACGTCCGTATGGACAGTGGAATATAATAAAATTATTCAAGCGAGCAAGGCCAGTGGATCTACTGGCCTTGTTGCTTGCGTTAATCCCATAATGGTGAGGGTGGTTTCATGAGCGCTGAAGCTCCCGTAGTCGAGTTGAAGCAAATCACAAAACGTTTTCCCGGTATCGTCGCGAACGATTCCATTAGCCTGACCTTACGCAAAGGTGAGATTCACGCCTTGCTAGGCGAGAACGGCGCGGGTAAATCAACGTTGATGAACATTTTATTTGGACTGTATCAACCGGATGAAGGCACTATCGAAATGAATGGCCAGCCGGTGACGATTGACAATCCCAACAAGGCAATCAAACTAGGCATTGGGATGGTGCACCAGCATTTTAAGCTAGTACATCCTTTTACGGTGACCGAGAATATTATTCTTGGCATGGAACCCAAAAAAGGACTTAATATCGACTATAAATCGGCGACCGCCCAAGTGGCGAAACTGTCGGAGCAGTACGCCCTGCAAGTTGATCCCAACGCGAAAATTCATGATATTTCCGTCGGGATGCAGCAGCGCGTCGAGATCTTGAAAATTCTGTTCCGCGGCGCAGATATCCTTATATTTGACGAGCCTACTGCTGTGCTGACGCCTCAGGAAATCGAAGAATTGATGGCGATTATGAGACGGCTGGTGGCAGAGGGCAAGTCCATTATCTTGATCACGCACAAATTGAAGGAAATTATGGAGATTTCCGACCGAGTGACCATTATTCGTCGGGGTAAAGTCATCGATACCGTTGAAACGGCAAAGACGAATCCGCAAGAACTGGCCGAGAAGATGGTGGGCCGGGGCGTAAGCTTCAAGGTAGATAAGAAAGAACCGCAAATTGGCGAGCCCGTCCTGCAGTTGAGAGATTTGAAGGCGAAGGACAAGCAGGGTATTCAGATCCTTAACGGACTGAACCTGGATGTGCGTGCCGGGGAAATCGTCGGCATTGCCGGGGTAGACGGCAACGGACAAAGTGAATTGATTGAGGCGATTACGGGCTTGCGGAAAATCGATTCGGGCTCCATCAAGCTGTCCGGCAAGGAAATTGCCAACCTTCCCGCACGCAAGATTATTGAAAGCGGGTTGTCCCATATTCCTGAGGATCGTCATAAGCACGGACTGGTGCTGGACTTCTCCATCAGCGAGAACATGATCCTGGAGACCTATTACAAAGCGCCTTACAGCAAAGGCGGCCTCCTCAATCGTCGGGCGATCGACGAGCATGCCAAGCAATTGGTTGAAGCGTTTGACGTTCGTACGCCAAGCATTGAGACGAAGGCGCGCTCCCTGTCCGGGGGGAACCAGCAGAAGGCAATTATTGCGCGGGAAATAGATAAGAATCCGGATTTGCTGATCGCTGCTCAACCGACACGGGGACTGGATGTCGGGGCGATCGAATTTGTACACAAACAGCTGATTGAGCAGCGAGATCAAGGCAAAGCGGTGCTGTTGATCTCCTTCGAGCTGGATGAAATTATGAATGTATCCGATCGGATTGCCGTTATTTATGAAGGCCGGATCGTCGGGGAAGTGCTTCCGCACGAAACCAACGATCAGGAGCTGGGTCTCATGATGGCGGGAAGCCTGGAACGGGGAGGTCAAAGCGTTGGATAAGCTGCGAAAAATATTTACCCTAGATAGCATTATTTTGCCGCTTGTAGCCATTGTACTTGGCTTATTAGTCGGCGCGGTGGTTATGTTGATCGGGGGATACAATCCGTTAGTGGCCTATGGTGCCTTAGTGCAAAGGGTTATAGGCAATCCGTACGATTTCGGGGAAACGATCCGTCAAATTACCCCTTTGATGTTTACGGGGTTAGCGGTTGCTTTCGCCTTCCGCTCCGGGATGTTTAACATCGGTGCGGATGGACAAGTCTTGATCGGGATGACGGTGGCAACTGCGATATCGTTGTCTTTCAAGGGATTGCCATCGGCTATCCTCGTTCCCTTAGCAGTGATTGGCGGGGGGATCGGCGGCGGACTGTGGGCAGCCATTGCAGGTTACCTGAAAGCCAAACGAGGCATCAATGAGGTTATTACCACGATTATGTTGAACTGGACGGCGCTGTATTTTTCCAACTACATCATTCGCAATTTTTATCTGCTTAAGGGCCAAAACCGTTCGGAGAACATCGATGCGTCCGCTTCGATGACGTTCTTAAACGATGTGTTTAATAACGCACGGGTCCATTGGGGAACGGTGATTGCTTTGCTGACCGCCGTATTCTTCTTTGTGTACCTCTGGAAAACGAAGCAAGGCTATGAAATGCGCTCTGTAGGTCTGAACCCGAATGCGGCAGAATACGCCGGCATGAACGTTGGTCGCAACATCGTGAAAGCGATGTTTATCAGCGGTGTGTTCGCAGGTCTGGCTGGTACGTTTGAAGTACTGGGCGTGTTTCATTATCAATCGGTATTCGCCGCTTCTCCGGGATACGGGTTTGACGGCATCGCCGTGGCGCTGTTGGGCATGAACCATCCGTTTGGTGTAGTGCTCGGTTCGATCCTGTACGGCGTATTGACGTATGGTTCGGCCGGGATGAGCTTTAGCGCCGGTGTACCGCCGGAACTGATTAAGATCGTAATCGGTTCGATCATATTCTTTATTGCCGCTCAAGGCATTGTAAGAATCGTGCTGAAGCCGTTTTACCTGAAGCGCAAGAAAGAGAAGGTGTCGTAAGATGGACGTAATTACACTGCTTGGTCAATTGCTGAACTCCACCCTTGTCTTTTCCACGGCGTTGATATTTACAGCGCTTGGCGGGATCTTCTCCGAGCGTTCCGGCGTCGTTAACATCGGCTTGGAGGGGTTGATGATATTCGGGGCGTTTGCGGCTGGCGTAGGGACTTACTATGCCCAAGAAGCAGGGATGGGCAGCTTCTCGCCTTGGGTTGGCGTCATTGCGGCGATGGTAGCGGGGGCGCTTGGTGCGCTGATTCATGCCGTTGCGACCATTACGTTTAAGGCGGATCAGACGATCAGCGGGATCGTCATTAACTTCCTGGCAGCCGGTTTGACGGTGTACATCGTCAAATTGATTTTCGACGGAGCTGCTGAAACTCCGCTGGTTACCGTATTCCATAAGTTCCCGATCCCGGTGTTGCGTGATATCCCGATCATCGGGGAAGGCTTCTTTAACTCGTACCCAACGACGTATCTGGCGTTAATCCTCGTTGCGGTCATTTACTTCGTGTTGTTTAAAACGCCGTTTGGGCTACGCCTGCGTTCGGTCGGCGAACATCCAAGTGCCGCGGACACGTTGGGCGTGAACGTGACCAAAATGCGTTATATCGGGGTACTGCTCAGCGGTGTACTAGGTGGGATTGGCGGCGCTACGATTACGCTGACGACCACCAGTACGTTTGCCCATAACACGATTTCCGGCCAAGGCTTTATTGCGATTGCGGCCATGATCTTCGGGAAATGGAACCCGCTGGGCGCCTTCGGTGCGGCGATGTTCTTTGGCTTCTCGCAGGCGATCCGCAACTACGTGCAGTTGTTCGATTGGTCGAGAAATATTCCGCAGGAATTTATCTTTATGATCCCTTACGTGCTGACGATTATCGTCCTCGTTGGTGCGGTGGGTAGATCCTCGGCACCAGCGGCGTTGGGGACACCATACGATCCTTCGAAACGATAAGCTACAAGCCCAAAAGGATGCTGACTATAGGTCAGCATCCTTTTTTGCTTGCTGGAGTTAGGAGCCCGTTTGTCAGGGGGCAAGGCGATGGTGTATGCCATGGTGGAGACAGGCGCATATGCTAAGGGTGTACACAAAATAGCCGAGTCAAACGGTTCGGCCAGAGCGGTTTTCACGGCTATAGGATCTAACCTGACAGGAGGAATTCGGATGGGCAGAACGGTTACGAGAAAAGAAGCCGAGAAATGGCTGGGCAAGCAGATCGCGGCTTATAAAAAAGACGGTACGGTGGTTACAGGGAAGCTGGTGAAAATCAGCGGCAATCGCTTGATCCTCCGCCAAGCTCCCGGCAAAAAAGTCAAAACCAAAGCGATCATCCCGCTTGTATTGTTTGATCTCTTAGCGATCGGCACCGCTCCATACGCCTTTGGCGGTTATCCGTACGGGGGAGTTCCGTATGGCGGCGGCGTACCTTACGGCGGCGTGCCGTACGGAGGGTATCCTTCCCCGTATTTCTGGTAAGCGGCTTAAGTGCGGCTGGGCAGTCTTTTTTCCAGCTCATAACATTGGGACAATGGGATGTAACGCTGAGTCCGATATCCCAATTTGCGGTAAAAGAGGTGGGCTCGGGTGTTATCCCGGTCCACCATTACTTTTGCGCGTTGACAACCCCGGGAGACGGCGAAGTTTTCCGCATGGGCCATTAATGTTTTGCCATGACGCTGCCGTTGGTGTTCTGTTGCCACCGCCATCATATCGATATATAACAAATCGCCATAAATGAGAAAATGGATAAATGCGACAGGATCTGCTTCATAGGTTGGTGACGCAATCAGCGACACGCCGCGCGACAGCCGGACTGGAAGATCCTTGAAGACTGCTTCAATGTCCTGAGGAGGCATATGGGTGAAGGGGACAAGCTCCGTGCGGATGAGATCGTAGATGACGGGATCGTCCTGTTTCGGTCTTCTGTAACGAATCATACGCGAATCTCCTCCTAACCGTGCATAAGATTGGGCACTATCTTTTATCATATGAGGGAGAGGAGGGAAAGGGTTCCAGCCAAAAACTTTAATTGTTTAGGGTATTGACGTGCGGTGTAATCTAATCATATAATGTTCCTAAACATTTGAAGCATATCTTGCAAACGGCAATGAAGAGGACGAAGCTTTAAGGGCTCTTTGCTCAGAGAGTGGATGGATTTGCTGAGACCACCACCAAAATCCCTTAACTGCGAGCTCACCTCGGAGCTGTTTCCCTGAAAAGCTGCAAGCCATCCGCGGTGTCGCTTGCGACCAAGGCTTAGTAGGGGGAATCGTCTGGTCCGCGTTAGGGACCACGAGTAAGGTCGCTTAGGCTTTTACTCGTCAAGGCTTGGCACTGTGAGGTGCTAGGTAAAAATGGGTGGTACCACGGAGGATAAAACCTTTCGTCCCTCGGAGCAGGAAACTGTTCCGGCGGGCGGAAGGTTTTTTGTTTTTTAGGTTAAAGGGGTTAGAAAAACTTAGATCAAGGTTCAAAAAGTTAGGTTTGGAGCACCGAGATCCATCTCGTGATCGAAGATAACTTTTTGAACAACATTTGGAAGGAGGATGACTGATGAGCGCGCAAATTCCAGAGATGCGGTCTACAGAACAATTACGAGAGAAATGGATGAAACCGGAAGTCATTTCCGGTTCCGAAATCCTACTTCGCAGCTTACTTTTGGAAGGTGTCGAGTGCGTCTTTGGTTATCCGGGCGGAGCGGTGTTGTATATTTACGATGCGCTGTACGGATTTAAAGACTTCCATCACCTGCTCACGCGACATGAGCAGGGCGCCATCCATGCGGCAGACGGGTACGCTCGGGCTACCGGCAAAGTCGGCGTATGTATCGCCACCTCCGGTCCGGGAGCAACAAACACGGTGACGGGGATCGCCACTGCGTTTATGGATTCAGTTCCGCTGGTTGTGATTACAGGGAACGTCGTTTCCAGCCTGATCGGCACGGACGCGTTCCAAGAAGCAGATATTACCGGCATTACGATGCCGATTACGAAACACAGTTATCTGGTTCGGCGTGTAGAGGACTTGCCGCGAATTATTCACGAAGCATTCCACATCGCCAACACGGGACGCAAGGGACCGGTTCTGATCGACATTCCGAAGGACGTGTCCGCGAACAAAACGTTGTTCGAACCGGTTCAAACCATCAACCTGCGCGGTTATAACCCTACGGTGGTGCCAAATCGTTTGCAGCTGGACAAATTGGCTGCAGCGATCCAGGAAGCTGAACGTCCGGTCATTATTGCCGGGGGCGGCGTCGTTTACTCCGGCGGGCATGAGCAACTGTTCGAATTTGTAAATAAAACGCAAATTCCGATTACAACGACATTGCTTGGCTTAGGTGCTTTCCCGAGCGGCCACGAGCTGTGGATGGGAATGCCAGGGATGCACGGTACGTATACGGCCAACCAGTCGATTCAACAATCCGATCTGTTGATTAACATCGGGGCGCGGTTTGACGATCGGGTGACCGGCAAGCTGGACGGATTTGCTCCGCATGCCAAGGTGGCTCATATCGACATCGATCCTGCGGAGATCGGCAAGAACGTCCATGCAGACATCCCGATCGTAGGCGACGTCAAAACGGTGCTGGAAATGCTGAATCCTCTCGTGTCCCGGGCGGACAAAGCGGATGCTTGGAGAGCACAAGTCCAACGCCTGAAAGCCGAGAAGCCGTTGAAGTACAAGGACTCAGATACGGTACTGAAGCCGCAATGGGTGATCGAGATGCTGAATGAAACGACTGGCGGCGAAGCGATCATCACAACCGACGTTGGTCAACATCAAATGTGGACGGCGCAGTACTACAAATTTAATCAGCCTCGCTCTTGGATCACCTCGGGCGGACTCGGAACGATGGGCTTTGGCTTCCCTGCTGCGATTGGTGCCCAAATGGGACATCCCGATCGGCTGGTCATCTCGATCAACGGTGACGGCGGCATGCAAATGTGTGCTCAGGAGCTGGCGATCTGCGCGATTAACAACATTCCGGTCAAAGTCGTAGTGATCAATAACCAGGTGCTTGGCATGGTACGTCAATGGCAGGAAATAATCTATGACAATCGCTACAGCCATATCAATCTCGAAGGAAGTCCGGATTTCGTCAAACTGGCGGAAGCTTATGGCGTCAAGGGCCTGCGGGCAACGAACAAGGAAGAAGCCAGACGCGTATGGCAGGAAGCGCTCGACACGCCAGGACCGGTACTGGTGGAATTCGTGGTCAGCAAAGAGGAAAATGTATATCCGATGGTTACCCAAGGCTCCACCATTGATCAAATGTTGATGGGGGACAGTGAATGATGATGAAAAGCCATGCGATCTCTGTTTTAGTGAACGACCAGCCAGGTGTTCTGCAGCGCGTTGCCGGCCTCTTCGGACGGCGCGGTTTTAATATCGAAAGCATTACCGTGGGGCAATCCGAGGAAGCTGGATTGTCCCGGATGATCATCGTTACCAAAGGGGACGACAAAACGCTGGAGCAAATTGAGAAGCAGCTTTACAAGCTGATCGACGTGATCAAGGTTGTGAATCTCAGCTCCAGACCGATGGTGGCACGGGAGCTCGCTTTGATTAAGGTCAAAGCAGAGCCGGCGGAGCGCCCGGAAATTATGGGGGTTGTCGACACGTTCCGCGCTGCCGTCGTTGATATCGGGACGCACAGCATGATCGTCCAAGTTGTGGGCGACACTGAAAAAATCGATGCAATGATTGAACTGCTTCGTCCGTACGGGATCCGGGAGCTGTCGCGCACCGGTGTCACCGCCATGATCCGGGGGAACGCGTAAACTAGGCTCTACCCAGGCTCATTGACACTACAGTAGATTTGCCGCCGCGTGCGGCTTCACCTCTCCGCTCGCGCCGAGCGGGTGTTTGAGGGGATCGATTAAGCCAAAAGTTCACTTTACTGCTTCAAGGCGTCGGTCCATTGAAATACCCGCTCGTTACAGGCGGAGGAAACCATATTATACTTAATAAATCAAGGGCACAGCTTGACTGTCCCGCAAATCTTAGGAGGGCATAAGAAATGGCAGTTACTTTGTACTATGAACAAGATGCAGATCTCAGCGTATTGAAAGGAAAAACCATTGCTATCATCGGTTACGGCAGCCAAGGACATGCCCATGCGCAAAACCTGCGCGAAAGCGGACTGAATGTCATCATCGGCCTGCGTGAAGGCAAATCCTTCAACAAAGCGAAGGAAGACGGTTTTGAAGTGTTGTCCGTTGCAGAAGCAACTAAACGTGCAGACGTTGTGCAAATCCTGATGCCGGACGAAACTCAAGCTGCGGTTTACAACAGTGAAATCGCGCCAAACTTGAAAAAAGGCGCTGCATTGTTGTTCGCTCACGGCTTTAACGTACATTTTGGCCAAATCGTACCTTCCCCGGACAATGACGTATTGCTCGTTGCTCCGAAATCCCCAGGTCATATGGTTCGTCGTACTTATGTTGAAGGCTTCGGCGTTCCTGGCTTGATCGCGATCCACCAAGACGCTACCGGCAAAGCAAAAGAAATCGGCCTGGCTTATGCGAAAGGGATCGGCTGTACACGTGCAGGGGTTATCGAAACTTCGTTCCGTGAAGAAACCGAAACCGATCTGTTCGGCGAACAAGCCGTATTGTGCGGCGGTGTATCTGCTTTGATCAAAGCTGGCTTCGAGACGCTGGTGGAAGCTGGTTATGCTCCAGAAATGGCGTACTTCGAGTGCTTGCACGAAATGAAGCTGATTGTCGACCTGATTTATGAAGGCGGCTTGGCGACGATGCGTGATTCCATCTCCAACACGGCGGAATACGGCGACTATGTCACTGGCCCGCGTATTGTGACGGAAGAAACGAAGAAAGCGATGAAAGAAGTGCTTGCTGATATCCAGCAAGGGAAATTCGCCCGCGACTTCATCCTGGAAAACCAATCCAACCGTGCGTTCCTTACGGCAACTCGCCGCAACGAAGCGAACCATCCGATCGAAGTGGTCGGCAAAGAGCTGCGCGGCTTGATGCACTGGATCAAGAAATAAGCGGTATACCGTTCCTATTGCAAATCGTAAGATAGGTATTAACCTGAATATCCAATGCGGCCGTGCCTAATGCGTGAGCCGCATTGGAGCTTTTTCGGAGGAGGTGCATGGCATGCGCAAAATCTACATTTTTGATACGACGCTTCGGGATGGGGAGCAGTCTCCCGGAGTCAACCTGAATACTCGCGAAAAGCTGGAGATCGCCTATCAGCTGGAGAAGCTGGGCGTCGACCGGATTGAAGCGGGCTTCCCTGCAGCTTCGCCCGGGGATTTGGCAGCCGTGAACGCCGTGGCGCGTGCAGTTAAAAAGTCGACGGTAATCGGCTTGTCGCGTTCGCGCACCCAGGATATCGATGCGGTTCGCGAAGCGCTGCAAGGAGCGGAAGACCCTTGTATTCACTTGTTTCTGGCCACCAGCCCGATCCACCGGCAATATAAGCTGAAGATGAGCAAGGAACAAGTCCTGGAAACCGCGCAAGCGGCACTTCGCTATGCGAGCAAGTACTTTTCGAAGATCGAATTCTCCTGCGAGGATGCAGGCCGGACCGAACTGGATTTCCTCTGCGAGATGACGGCGATGGCGATCCGCGAAGGCGCATCGGTGGTCAATATCCCTGACACGGTCGGATATTTGTATCCGGAAGAATACGGCAACATCTTCCGTACGCTGAAGGAGAAGGTGCCTGGGATTGAGAAAATCCAACTGAGCGCCCATTGTCATGATGATTTAGGCTTGGCAACGGCGAACTCACTGGCGGCGATCCTCGGCGGTGCCGACCAAATCGAAGGAACGATCAACGGGATCGGGGAACGGGCCGGCAATACCGCGCTGGAAGAAGTAGCGCTGGCGCTGGAAACCCGGTTTGATTTCTTCGGTGCCAAGACCACGCTGGAACTGTCGGAAATCGCCCGTACGAGCCGACTTGTCAGCCGCTTGACGGGGATGGTCGTGCCGGGCAACAAGGCGATTGTGGGCGCCAATGCGTTTGCCCATGAATCCGGCATCCACCAAGACGGTATGCTGAAGGAGAAAACGACTTACGAGATCATGTCCCCGGAAACGATTGGGCTCAAGGAGAGCAAGCTGGTGCTGGGCAAGCATTCCGGCCGCCACGCATTCCGCGAGAAGCTGGTCGATATGGGGTATACTTTGGACGACGAGCGGTTAAATGAAGCCTTCGCCAAATTCAAGGCGCTCGCCGATAAGAAGAAGGAGATCACCGACGAAGACCTGCTGGCGATCGTTGAGGAGAAGCTGGTCGATACGCCGGAGGAATTCCGCCTTGAGACGATCTTTGTCTCTTACGGCAACGAGGCTACACCTGCAGCGAAGGTACGGCTCGTTACTCTTGGCGGCGACATTATCGAGAAGGAAGCCGAAGGCAACGGTTCGGTTGATGCGATCTATAATGCCATCGATCTGGCTTCCGGCGAGGAAGTCAAACTGGCGGACTATTCAATCAAGTCCGTTAGCCAAGGCAAGGATGCCCAAGGCGAAGTACATGTCGTGCTGACGCAAAACGGTATTTCAGTACAAGGCCGCGGCATTAGCACCGACATTTTGGAAGCGAGCGCTCGCGCCTATGTCGATGCCATTAATCGGTTGATTGAGAAGCGAAAAAGCCACTCTGCGATTCGGGCTTAACTAATACGCGGATGTGCGGATACAGCGGAGTTGATTCATGCAGCTTCGCTGTTTTTTTGATGACTTATAGTTAAAACCTATGACCTTAATAGATTCTATATCTTTGTCTATCCTTACCCGGTGTGTTACAACTGAAGAAGAGGATGTTCACGAAAGGGAGCTGGAAGCAATGGCAGAAGTCAAGAAAATCGCGGTCATCGCGGGTGACGGCATCGGGCCGGAAGTGGTGGCTGAAGCGGAGAAAGTGTTGAAACGGACAGAGGAGCTGTTCGGATACCAGTTTGAAACGGAGCATGCGTTGTTCGGCGGGATCGCCATCGACGAGAAAGGAACGCCGCTTCCGCAAGAGACGCTGGAGATTTGTCAAAAGGCTGACGCTGTCCTGCTCGGGGCTGTAGGCGGTCCAAAATGGGATAACAATCCGAAGGAGCTGCGCCCAGAAACCGGCCTGCTCGGTATTCGTAAAGCGCTCGGCTTGTTCTCGAACCTGCGTCCGGCGGTGGTATTCGATTGCCTGAAGGACGCTTCGACGCTGAAACCGGAAGTGCTTGAAGGGACGGACCTTATCGTTGTACGTGAGCTGACCGGCGGCATCTATTTCGGTGAGAAATACCGCCGCGATACAGAGCAAGGTCAAGAAGCCGTGGATACCTGTGCATATAACGTAAAAGAAGTTGAGCGGATCGTTCGCCAAGCGTTTGAGATTGCCCAGAAGCGCCGGAAGAAGCTGGCTTCGGTAGATAAGGCCAACGTGCTGGAAACGTCGCGGTTGTGGCGTGAAGTCGTGAACCGGATCGCACCGGAATATCCGGACGTTGAGCTGGAGCATGTCCTGGTGGATAACTGCGCGATGCAGCTGCTGCGCCGCCCTGCCAGCTTCGACGTGATCGTAACGGAAAATATGTTTGGCGACATTTTGAGCGATGAAGCGGCTATGTTGACTGGCTCGATTGGGATGTTGTCCTCCGCTTCCTTGGGCGAAGGCAGCTTTGGGCTGTATGAGCCTGTTCACGGTTCGGCCCCGGACATCGCAGGCCAAAACCTGGCCAACCCAATTGCGACAATCTTGTCCGTTGCGCTGATGTTCCGCTTAACGTTTGGTTACGCGGATGCGGCTGACGCGATCGAAGCCGCTGTCACCGACGTGCTGAATGCCGGACATCGTACTGGCGACATCGCCGTTGATAAGAGCAAAGCAATTGGAACTAAGGAAATGGGCGATCTGATCGTTGCTGCAATGAAGAAATAAATGTATCTGCATGGGGCCGTGGAATTGACTTTCGGAATGGCCGATGTTACCATGTGGGAAGAAATTAAGAAGAAAGACCCCCTGTTTGAGCTTGGCTCAAATCGGGGGTTTTTTGCCCAGAAGCTTTCTCCGGCGGAGGATTGACTTAAGCTCCCAGGATTTACAATCCACACGCAGGAATTTGAAGCAAGCTTCACGAATAAATTATAGGAAAATCCCGGCTTCAGGGAGAGCCAGGAAGAGGAAATGAACCAAACGCGGGAAAGGGTGAAGGGGAATGAGCTTTTGCTGCGGAGCCAGCATGCTGGGAACAAAGGGCACCTTAAAGCATTATCGCACGCAGGTACATAATGTGCCCCTGTTATTTTGCCCGGTATGCCACCGGGTTGAGGTTCATTATAAAGTCGAGAATGAATACGAAATCCTGGCCGAATACGCGCATGGTGACGGTGTCGCGGAAATTGATTTTCAGGATTTTGTGATGGAGGACGATGACTCCATTTTCGGAAATTGCGTTAATCGGGAAGATGAAGATCCCTTGGCTATCGTACAGAGTCAAATCGATATTTCGCTGGACCTCATGTCCGTTGCCAAACAAATCGGCGATGAGAAATGGACGGAAGAGCTGAAGAAGAGGCTGGCGGTCATGAGCCGTCGTCGAGCGCGGTTACTGCATAACAATCGTTAATTCCTAGAAATAGTCTTCCAGAAGGGAGACTATTTGTATTTTTTTAGGACTTAGGTCGTCGTTTTGCGTTGATCCCACTTTTTTCGACAGTTTCTCTGATTGACGGTATTTGGAAAACATGACTATGATTGAAACAGGTGGCTTTTGACTTATCGGAATTAAAAATGGACAAGTATGGCATCGCCCGGTGCGAAATAGACATAGATCGCATGGTAAGGTTGAGGTGAGTGCACCGCTTCAGGGTAGTTCTTCTAGGTAGTGATGGTATGTTGTCTTGTAAGGCAAAGTACATCATCTGAATAAAGGGGGAACCAAGCTTGTTGAGTGAATTTCAAGAGACATTGCTCCAGTCCGTCAAAGCATACCAATCGACCCAACTCGTAAAAAACAAGTATGAGAACGTACTCCAACACCTGGACAGCGGAATCATGCTGTTTGACTGTGATGGGGTTCTAACCTTTATCAATGTACAGATGGCCAAACTGCTTGAAATGCCGCGCCAATCCCTGATTGGCTGTAATTTATTACAGCTGCTGCGGCATCCACATCTCAACCAATTTAAGAAGCGTAAGATCTTGCGTATTTACCGGGAGACCATCTTCCACCGCAAAAAGTACCATGAGTTAATTGACGAATACGGCAGACATTGGTTGATTACCGTTACTTATGGGGATCAGATGGATGGGGATTTTCTGCTCAGCGTCAAGGATGTATCTGATTTTAAACGGATCGAACAAACGGCTTATCAGAACGACAAGCTGGCAATGCTTGGGAAAATTTCTGCTGCAATCGCGCATGAAATTAGGAATCCGCTTACAGCGATTCGCGGGTTCATTCAATTGCTGCGGCCGCATTTGATGCAACTAGGCAAAGACGAGTACGCGCGGATTATCTTAACGGAAATCGACCGGGCGAACGATATCATCCACGAGTTTCTGAATTCATCGAAGCCTTCGGCTCCGCAGAAATCGACGGTCAACGTGTCTTCCTTGTTGAAGGAGGTTGTTCTGCTTACGGAGAGCGAGGCGTTGATGAAGGGATGCCAAATGATCCTTCACGAGCCCAGCGAGGAGCTGCTCGTCTCCATCGATGTGAAGCAGATCAAGCAGGTGCTCTTGAACATTATCAAAAATGCGATGGATGCCATCGCCGAAGTAGGCGGCGACCACCAAGGGGTGATCGATATCCGTGCAGAGAAGGAAGGCAAATCGGTCTGCATTTCCATACAAGATAACGGCGGCGGAATGGACAAGGGGCTGCTAAGCCGCTTGTTTGATCCGTTTTTTACAACAAAAGAGAAGGGGACGGGATTGGGATTGTCGGTGAGTTACCGGATTATCCGGAACCATCGGGGGAACATTTCCGTGGACAGTTTAAAAGGAGCGGGAACGATCTTTACGATTTCGCTCCCGCTGGTATCCTAATTTAATCTTTAGGGCCTTCGGCCGAAGATGGCGAAGAGGACGCCGCGTACTTCCCGCAAGCCGCAGAACAAGACTTCTGCTGCGAGCAGGAGGCGCAGGCGCCTTTTTTGCTTTTCTTGAAGCCGCGGTATAACGCAAAGCCAGCATATCCAAAAATAACGGTAAGGATGAGAATATCGGCCATTACAAGCAGCTCCTTTCGTTTATCGAAATTGTCTTAAGCCAGTCCGAGTCCTAGCCGCCATCCGATCTGATAGATCAAGAAAGCCACAAGGTAAGCCAGTGCCAGTGAATAGCCGACCGCAAATAACGTCCACTTCCAGGAAGCTGTTTCTTTGCGAAGAACCCCAACTGTTGCAAGGCAAGGGGTGTAGAGCAGAACGAAGGCCATAAAGCTGTAGGCCTGCAGCCCGGTGAAGGATGCGGCAATTTGGCCTTGGAGTCCGGCCATATCAGGCACATGATAAATAATGTTCATCGTGGATACCACGACTTCCTTCGCCATAAACCCGGTAATCAGGGCGGCCCCAGATTGCCAAGTGCCGAAGCCTAGCGGCTGCAGGACGGATGCGAATAAGCCGCCGATGGCTGCGAGGAAGCTGTCGTCCATGTTGTCCGCCACACCGCCCGGACCAAGGTACGTAAGCAGCCAAATCAGCACAGAACCGCCAAGAATGAAGGTGCCGGCTTTGCGCAGGAAGCCTTTGCCTTTCTCCCAGGTGCTGCGGAACAAGGTGATGCTTTGCGGCATTCGATAAGGCGGCAGCTCGACGATAAAGTAGGAACGTTCGTTTTTGAACAGGAACAGCGAGAATAACTTGGCTAACCCAAGCGCCAACACGATGCCGAGCATATACAGAGAAAAGACGATCAGACCTTGCGATTCCGCGAAAAAGATCCCGGCAAACAACGCGTAAACCGGCAGCCGTGCGGAACAGGACATCAGCGGAATGAGCAGCATGGTCAGCCGCCGCTCCTTCGGTTGCTCGATGCTGCGGGAAGCCATAATCGCCGGCACATTGCAGCCAAAGCCGAGGATAAATGGAATTAACGCTTTGCCGTTTAAACCGACGATTTCCATCAATTTATCCATCATGACGGTGATCCGAGCCATGTAACCGGAGTCTTCAATGAAGGAAATAATCAGGAACATGATAAAAATCTGCGGAATAAACACCAGTACGCCGCCTACGCCGCCAATGATACCGTCGATGATCAGCGCCTGCGTGAAGTCCGATGCCCCTATGCGAGTAAGAAGATTTTCTACACCGCTGGTTAGTGGTCCGCTGATGAACCCGTCCAGCAGATCGGAGAGCGGGTTGCCAAGCCAATCAAATGTCAACTGGAAAGTGAGGTACATGAAGACCATAAACAGCGGGATTCCGAGAAACGGGTGGGTGACAATATGATCGATCCGTTCGGTTACCGAGTGCGGTTTCTTCTGTGAGGCATCTACGGCTTCACTGCAAATGTTCTGAATCCGCTGGTCTCGCACGGAGCGGATATACGCTTCTGCGGAGGGAGCCAAACCGCTGGCGGCCAGCTTCACATCCGCTTCGGTCCGGATCTTCTGCAGTATGAGCAAGTTGGTCTGCGGCGGAAGTGTGGAGATGACTGCCGGGTTGTTCTCAAGTACCTGCATGGCGATCCAGCGTAAGGCCGGGCGATGATCCTCCCAGTCTGCTTCAAGCTCACGGGTGATCTCCTGAATGGCCTGCTCGATCACTTCACCATAATCCATCGTAAATTGCGGCGCTTGCGCCGATTCAGAAGATTGCTGCTCGATGACCTGCAGCACTTCTTCAGTTCCTTTACCTGTACGTGCAATCAGCGGAACAACAGGAACGCCCAGCAAGTCTGCCAGTTTCCCAGGGTCCACCTTCAACCCGCTGTTCTCGGCAACATCCATCATATTTAAGCCGATGATTACCGGTTTACCATATTCCAGCAGTTGCAGCGTTAGATACAGGTTACGCCCCAAGTTAGAGGCGTCTACAATATTGACTAAGACGGAAGGGGATTCGGAGGCCAGGTACTCGGCGGCAACCCCCTCATCCCGGGACAAAGGATGCAGGGTATAGATCCCCGGCAGGTCGGTGAGAAGCCCGGTTTTCCCCCGCAGGTGCCCGACTTTTTTCTCCACCGTTACGCCGGCCCAGTTGCCGACATACTCGTAAGAGCGGGTTAAGGCGTTAAACAGTGAGGTTTTTCCCGTGTTCGGGTTCCCGATCAGTGCCGCATTGTTCATGAGACCGCCACCTCGATGTGGGCCGCTTCCTTCTGACGGATGCCCAGCAGTTGTCCGGCGCATTCCAGCGTGACCGGACCGCCCCATAAGCAGTACCGTTTCACAACCACGCGGGATCCTTCCCGGATTCCTAGATCCGCAAGGCGCCGTTTCAGGATCGGGTCCATATTGCCAATTTGCGTGATGGCACAAGAGGTCCCGGGTTTCAAACCCAGCAGACAGCATCGGCAAGGGTGCATGAAAACTTCCTCCTTCTATTTTAAGATCATGAAATGTAAGGGATCGTCATGTTGGTAAGCCAAATAGGGCTGGAACATCGATTTGATTCAATGCTATTGAGAATCAATCTCAATTAAATTCACCAGTAATATAGCACGCACTGCTGGCCCATACTGTGATTTATTTCATAATCAAGAGTGATCCAAAGATGACTTTTCGAACAATCGATCTAATAGAAGCTCGAAAAGTCAGGTTTGAAGCACCGAGAAGGTTGAATGAAGCCAGGACTGAGGAGCGGAGCGTACGTTTTGGGTACGTGAGCACCGGAAGGCCTGGGTGAATTCAAGATTCGACGCCGAATGAAACTTCTTGAGTTACTTCGTGATCCAAAGATGACTTTTCGAACAACCGATCTAATAGAAGCTCGAAAAGTCAGGTTTGAAGCACCGAGAAGGTTGAATGAAACCAGGACTGAGGAGCGGAGCGTACGATTTGGGTACGTGAGCACCGGAAGGCCTGGGTGAATTCAAGATTCGACGCCGAATGAAACTTCTTGAGTTACTTCGTGATCCAAAGATGACTTTTCGAACAACCTTTAGTAAGATGGATAGTAAAATGACACGATGGAGAGGAATATGCCAGATGAAAGCTAACAATTGCAAAATCGTCGACTGCACCATCCGTGATGGAGGACTGGTGAATAACTGGGACTTCAGCGTAGAATTTGTGCAAAAATTGTACGCAGGCCTGAATGAGGCGGGTGTGGATTATATGGAAATCGGCTACAAAAACTCGCCGAAGCTGCTGAAAGGCGCCGATGAAGCCGGTCCTTGGCGGTTTCTGGACGACGATTTCCTGCGCAAGGTAATTCCTCAAAAAGGAACGACGAAGCTATCCGCACTGGTCGATATCGGCCGGGTAGACGAAAATGATATTTTACCGCGCAGCGAAAGCGTGCTCGATTTAATTCGGGTGGCTTGCTACATTAAAGATGTGGACAAAGCTCTGCAGCTGGTACAGTTGTTCCATGATCGCGGCTACGAGACGACGTTGAATATTATGGCGTTGTCCAACGTGATGGAGCATGAACTGCTGGAAGCTTTTGAGATGATCAAGGATAGCGTCGTTGACGTTGTCTACATTGTTGATTCGTACGGAAGCCTCGATTATAAAGACATGGAGCATTTGGTCAACAAGTTCAAGACCCATTTGCCGGGCAAACGGCTGGGCGTTCATACCCATAACAACATGCAGTTGGCCTTTTCTAATACGTTGGTAGCTGCTGAAAATGGGGTTGAACTGCTGGACGCTTCCGTGTATGGCATGGGGCGCGCGGCTGGCAACTGTCCAACCGAGCTGCTTGTGACCCATCTGAAGGGGACGAACTACAAACTGCGCCCTGTACTAGAAGTGCTGGAGGAGCTCTTGATCCCGCTTCGCGAGAAGGAAGAGTGGGGGTACCTGATCCCTTACATGATCACGGGAACGCTTGATGAGCATCCGCGTTCCGCGATGGCGCTGCGGGCTTCAGACGACAAGGACAAAGTCGTCGATTTTTACGATAAACTGACGACGCCGGAAACAACGGTCCATCGTCCTAAAAAATCCTAAAAAGGTAAGCCCGGGCCTCGCGCCCGGGCTTTTATTTTTCCTCGACAAATTTGAGAAAAAGGAAGGAAATAAGCGGAAAATGTTGAATAGTACAACTCATGACGGATCGATAAGTACTTACCTCCGGAGGTTGATACGCATTGAGGATTAGGGCAGAGGAACGAACGACAATCATCCAAGGGGTAATCGGATTGGCGGCGATGATCGGGGTTGTCCAGTTGTCGGCATGGAACAGGTTTCCGCCAGGAACGGCCGAGGTTGTCCAAACGCTGCATCTTTTGACAGGTCTCATGTGCATGGCCATATCCTTCGCGATCTTCGCACAGGGATGGATTCTGTTTACCGACAAACTGTCCAAGCAGCGACTTTACACGGCCGTGTTATTTTCAGTGATCGGGATATTGGATATTCTGTACACTGTTTCGTACGGTGATATCTCGCTGCTTGGCTTCGAACCGAACGAAAATTTGGCGACCTGGTTTCTGGTGATCTCCCATTTACTAGGAGCTTTTGGGATGCTGCGGATCTTTGCTGCGACGGACCAGCAGGTGTCCGGGCAGCAGAAAGTGACGATGTTCGCCAGTGCCGTCTTCTTGACGCTGTTAGGTCTGTTTGTGTTAAATCGATACCAAGACAACTTGCCGCTACTATTGGAAACGGAGCTTCTGCAACTGATGATGCAAGCGGGGATTCCTCTGCTGTACCTCCTTGTCGCTACGGCTGTCCTTTATCGACATCGGACAGAGCGCCCTTCAGCCATGATGATGGTAACCGGGGCACTGCTCTTCATGGCGATGGGTCATGTCTTGCTGATCTGTCCGCCGGGGCAAGTTGAGGGGTTAACTCAAGCGGTAGGGCAAGGGTATATGGCCATTTCGTATTACATCGTATTAAAAGGGGTTTACCGGCTGACGATTGAAGAACCGTTACGCGGTCAAATCATCATGGAAACCCAGATGAAGCATATGGCCTACCATGATGATTTGACCGGACTGCCGAACTTGCGACAAATGAAGGAGCAGTTGGACGAGCTCTTGGTATTTTCGCGATCTTGTATCGGTGTGGCGGTGATCAATATCGACCGGTTTAAGGCGATTAACGACTCGCTGGGTTACAGTGCGGGGGACAAAGTGCTGACCGAGCTCGGAAGTCGGTTAGCGGTACTTGAAGGCCCTCAGCAATGGATGTATCGGGTGGGCGAGGACGAATTCGCCGTGGTCTTCTCCGAGCTGCCGGATGCTTCGGCCGCCGAGGAGCGGGCCAAGCAGCTGTTAGCCTCTGTTGATCCCGGGGTCCTCATTGATGACACAGAATATCATATTTCCTTGAGCATGGGGTTGTCCGTATTTCCAAATGATGCCGACTCGGTCAACCAGTTGATCCAATTTGCCGATATGGCAGTACACCATGCGAAGGAGCAAGGCGTGGAGTTTCTACGTTATCATGCATCGATGAAACAGCGCACCCAAGCGAAGGTAGAGCTTGAGAATGATATGCGCAAGGCGCTGGAGCGGGGGGAATTCTTCCTGGAGTTCCAGCCGCAGATCAGTTTGGATACGGGGAAAATGGTTGGGATGGAGGCACTTGTTCGTTGGAACCATCCGAAGCGGGGATTGATACCTCCAAGTGAATTCATTCCGCTAGCCGAAGAGAATGGGCTGATCGTTCCACTTGGCGAATGGGTGCTAAGAACGGCATGCCAGTATAATAAGAAATGGCAGCAGGAAGGATTCGAACCCGTTTGTGTATCCGTCAATTTGTCGATGCGCCAGTTCCGGCAATATAATTTAGCGGAGCACGTGGACGCAATCCTGCGTGAAGTAGGGTTAGATCCACAATATCTGGAGCTGGAAGTGACGGAAAGTATGACATACGATATTGAAACCGCGCTAGATCAGCTTCATCGCTTGAAGCGTTTAGGGATACATATCAGCATCGATGATTTCGGCACAGGCTACAGCTCGCTTTATTATTTGAAAAGCCTGCCGATCGATCGGTTGAAAATTGACCGCGCCTTCGTCAAAGAGGTCATGTACGACGGGAACGACGCGGCGATCGTCTCCACCATCACCACTATGGCACATCACTTAAAGCTGAAGGTGACGGCCGAAGGCGTAGAGAACGAGGAGCAGCTGGAGTTTCTGAAGCGCCAACGTTGCCACGAAGGACAAGGATATCTGTTTAGCAAGCCGGTGTCTGCCGGGGTGCTGGAGAGTGAATTCCTTAGCCGGCTAGCCGGCTAAGGAATTTTTTATGATTTTAGGTAAAAAAAGCGAAAGGGCTGAATATTGACTTTCGATCGAACGTTCGATTATAATGTGGCCATGAAAAACAAATCTGATAACAAATCCGAACTGATCTATCAAACAACAATTGAACTTCTCAATGAAATTGGACTATCCGAGATTTCCATGTCCAAAATTGCGAAGCGGGCAAACATCTCGTCGTCGACCATTTACTTTTATTTTGAAAGTAAAGAAGACTTGTTGATTAAGCTATACTTTAAGCTTAAGGAACAAATGCATGAGAAAATGTTTCTTGGCGTTACGGAGGACATGTCAGTCAAGGCTGCCTTTGAGAAGATCTTGCGGAATTACTCCAGTTACATCGTGAATAATCAAGCTAATTTTCTGTTGATGGAACAGTTTTTTGATTCACCATTTATCCAAAAACACTGTAAAGATCAAAATGGTGGTGTGTTTAAGCCGATGTATCCTTTATTCGAAAGGGGGATTAAGGAAGGGCTGTTTAAGGATTCGGAAACGAATCTGTTAGTTACTTACTCCTGCTTGCCTTTTGTCCAAATGGGCAAAGAGTATATTAACGGTGAGTATGAATTCACCCCAGACAACATCGACAAAATGATTCAAATGAGCTGGGATGCGATCAAAGCATGAACAGCCTCTTTTTTCACTTCAATAGATCGAACGTTCGATCAAGTTGATGAGTTAACTTTAATTTGCATCAAATCGATCGAACGTTCGATAAAATAATTATTTTTACAGCGATATGAACGAACGTTCGATAAAAAGGGGGCGAAGCTAATTACAATTAAAATCTAAGCATGTAGATCATTGTGAAATGTTATTTCTTGACATAAAAAACAAAAGACAAAGGAGAGATATTTATGGAAAAAAGAGCCCTGGGGTCAAGTGGACTGAAAGTCTCAGCGATGGGATTAGGCTGCATGACGATGTCTGATTTTTACGGCAGTGACCGGGATGAACAGGAATCGATAGGGACGATTCATCGAGCATTGGACCTTGGTGTAAACTTCTTGGACACTTCAGATCTGTACGGTAACGGAGAAAATGAGAAGCTGGTAGGAAAAGCGATTAAAGATCGGCGTGACGAGGTTGTTTTAGCAACCAAGTTTGGGGTTGTACGTGAGGGAGGCTATTGGGGCTATAACGGCAGCCCGAGATATGTGAAGGCAGCTGCCGAAGCAAGCTTGCGCAGATTAGGTGTTGACCACATTGACCTGTATTATCTGCACCGGATCGATCCTTATACCCCCATCGAGGAGACGGTAGGGGCGATGGCTGACTTGGTGAGAGAAGGGAAGGTCCGTTATATCGGTCTTTCGGAAGCCCCGGCTCAACTAATCCGCAGAGCACATGCAGTTCATCCAATTACGGCAGTGCAAACGGAATATTCCTTATGGTCTCGCGACATTGAAGACGAAGTTCTTCCTACTCTCAGAGAGCTGGGCATTGGATTTGTCGCCTACAGCCCGCTTGGACGTGGGTTCTTAACCGGGACAATTCAGCGATACGAGGATTTGGATTACAGCGATGTAAGACGTAACTTCCCAAGATTTCAAGGACAAAACTTACAGAAAAACCTTCAATTTGTTGCTCAGATTAAAGAAATGGCGGCAGAAAAAGGATGCACTGCACCCCAATTGGCTTTGAAATGGATTTTGATGCAAGGTAACGATATTGTGCCTATTCCAGGAACGAAAAGAAGAAAGTATTTAGAAGAAAATATTGCGGCTTTGCAGGTTGAGCTTACAGATTCGGACCTTCAACGTCTCAATCAAATCGCACACAAGAACGTTGCTGCCGGACATCGTTAATTACAGAAAATGAAGGAGGATCATCATGACTGAATCCATAGATTTTGAACTAGGTATTAACACCTTTCTAGAAACTTCACCAGATCCTGTAACGGGCAAGCGGGTCAGCCATCCCGAGCGGATTCGAAATGGGATCGAAGAGATCGTTGTTGCTGATCAGGCTGGTCTTGACGTGTTTGGGATCGGAGAACATCAACGGTTTGATTTTGCCTCTGAGGCTCCAGCCGTCATCCTTGCTGCTGCAGCTGCTTTAACTAAGCGAATTCGGCTCACGAGTGCTGTCACCGTCCTTTCCTCGGATGATCCAGTTCGTGTCTATCAACAATTTTCAACGCTGGACAGCATCACTAATGGTCGGGCTGAAATTATGGTCGGCAGAGGCGCCTTTGTTGATTCGTTCCCGTTGTTTGGCTACGACTTAAATGACTATGATGAATTGTTTGAAGAACATCTTGAACTGCTGCTCAAGATTAGAGCTTCAGAAAAAGTCACATGGCGAGGCGGTCATCGCCCGGCGATTCATAATCTCGGCGTCTATCCGCGATCTGTCCAAGACCCGCTTCCGGTGTGGATTGGGTCTGGAGGACGACCGGATTCGGCTATTCGAGCAGGAGCGTTGGGATTGCCTATTGTTTTTGCGATCATTGGCGGCAACCCGGAAAGATTTGCGCCGCTCGTCGAATTGTATAAACAAGCAGCTGCAAGTGCAGGCCATGATGTAAGTAAGCTTAAAATTGCGACACACTCGCATGGTTTCGTTAGTGACACAACCGAGGAGGCGGTTCGGTTACACCGACCTTACCAGGTCGTTCAAATGAACGAACTCGGCAGAGTATTGGGCTGGGCGCCATACACCGAAGTATCCTATGAGTTGAATCGCAAGATGGATGGTTCCCTCTATGTCGGTGATCCTGAATATGTTGCAGAGAAGATTCTTCACACCCGCAAAATGTTGGGAACCAACCGCTTCTTCCTGCATCTGAATATTGGCACAATGCCTCATCGTGAAGTCCTGCGCGCCATTGAGTTGTTTGGCACCCGAGTCGCACCGATTGTTCGAAAAGAAATCGCCAAAGAAAACAAGCAGACAAACGCTTAAAATTTTACTTCCCTTCGAGGGAATCTTTGGGCAGTCATATATTAGGGGGTTTCGATGCGTATGAAAAAAAAGTCAGCAATTGACGACAATGAGAGTACATCCGCGGAACCTGGGATTGCTTTGAAGTTAGAGCATCATGTTGAACTTGCTCTGCCATCGGTTAGAGCTGGATTTACAGATGATGGACGTCTTGCTCTACAAGTCGGTTCTGATTATTTGATAGGTGACATGTATCTTGCGAACGTATTGAAAACGATCATTGCAAATGAGAGTTTCGTATATATGTATTTGAATGAGGATGTGTCACATCTTTGCGATTTGTTGATAGAGTCAGAGTTAAACTTATTATCTGGGCGGCTTAAGGAACACTTTGCGCTAACGATGAATTATCCGGCAGACCCTTTTCAGCCAGAAGGGATCGCCAGATTATTAGGGCTTGATGCTGAATCCATAGGCAATGAGGCCAATCGAAAGCTTTTGCTAGAGAATCTGGATCATTTATTGGTGAGACGATTCGGTAAAATCTCCGACACAGGCAAGTATAGAGAGCCCACTGGCTTGAACAGAGCGATAGAGCTTTATCGTGAAGGAACTGCCAACCCTGCACTTAAGATTAAGTTGAACAAGAGTGAGGGTGAGCTTATATTCCTTGACTCTCATTTTAAAGCAGAAGTTGCTTCTCCATACGGAATTTCAGCGGCAGGTACATCAGAGACGGTTACAGCCATGGACAAAACGATCACGACATTTGAACGCATCATTCCTCGGTTGGGAATATACTATGCTCTATCCCAAGCTCAGATCGCTTTGTTCCGCTTAGGATGGGGATTCAAGGACATCCAAGCAAGTGATACTGTGATCAAAAGCTGGATTAGCGAGGTAACCGCTCGTTTGATCCCTGCAAGTCGAATGCCTAGTGAAACGACGATATTATATTTTATTAGAGCGACTTTACCGGATGGTTCCGAGGTGAACGGGATGTGGCCGAATACATTGTCAGCCGAATTATTCTACAACCTCGAAACTGGACGTGTAGAACATTATGTTTCAGAGCATGAGCATGAATTGGAACTGAAAGATGGCTACCGATTTACTCTCGCCAACACGGCTGATGGTGGTATAGCTGTCAGAACCGTTCCAGCCGATACGCAGGATACCCATCCTACACTTCAGTTCTATAACGATAGTGAACATTTGGATAAAGGTTTGATATTGCCAGCAGAAGACCAGTCAGTCTCTCTAATGGGCAAAGTTAGCCCTAGAGCCGGTCATTTTAAAACATCACATTTAAGAGCCCCTAAGGGCAAGGAATTTAAGATCGTCTTGCGGGGATCCAATCATTTTGATGTTTATATTGTGGAAGAAGGTCAGGGCGGAGTATATATGATTAACGATAACTCTGTTTCATGAATGCGGAGGATCGCAAGCCACCTGCCGGCACAGAAGCTGCCGGCAGGTTTCGCTTGCGCTCGCAGGCGAAACGTGATATATTAATTTCTGCCTTCTCAAAAAGGCCTAAAACTAACGGGACGTAGCTCAGCTTGGTAGAGCACCTGGTTTGGGACCAGGGGGTCGCATGTTCGAATCGTGTCGTCCCGATTGTAAGATTGCGGGTGTAGTTCAATGGTAGAACTCCAGCCTTCCAAGCTGGTAGCGTGGGTTCGATTCCCATCACCCGCTTTGCAGTTATTTTCCTCTGAAACCCTTGCGCCACAAGGGTTTTTCTTTTTGCGCAAAATTCGACAAACGATAGAAGACTTTAGGTTCATGGTGCAAAATTCAGGATTCAGATTTTCGAGCGGATCCATGAGCGCTCGATTGACCGTTTCTGTCTCGGCTCGGTCAGTTAAGCCTGATTTATAAAGGGTTTTGAGGTATTAAGGACGTGTTCACCCAGATTTTACCCAGTTATTCACATAGCTGGCGTAAAGGGTGAGCGCGTCTTCAGCGCTCAAATGTGCGGCCAGGCACTCGGCTCAAAGCCGGGACGCTGGCCTTTTTTTGTTGCTCCCCGGCAGACAGCGGTTCTGATCTGGCGAAAAAAAAGAAAAGACCACCAAAGCACCGTCTAAAGTGGTCATATCAGATAACTGCTGAATAGTTATCTTCTCTTTTTGTGTTTTTTAAGGCTGGATACATGACACATTACGTCTTTGACGGAATACTCATAAATGTGTTGTGGAATGGGTACACAGTGATGCTTTCTAATGATTTCAATGGGGTGAATAACTTGAACCAATTGAGGGTGATAGTAGTTTTCGTAAATCGACACTGGGGGATCAACAACGGTTTGTGTTGGACATGTCGGGCAAAAATACATTAGACTCATCTCCCTATAGATTAATTCAAAATATTGTATGCAAAGAGTAAAACAGTGACTGTTTATTTGTCCATGTTTAAAAACTTCACCTGCTCAACGAAGCCCACTTCGGTAAGGATTTTTTTGTTGTGAGAGAAACTAGTTCAAAATTTATTTTCTCAAATTCTGATATTTGTGATTTAAATCACATATATAGTGAAAAAAATCACATATAATAAAGACATCAAAGATGATCATCCCAAAAACAAAAACTAAAGATAAATCAAAGGAGT
>Ga0310829_1000573_pt1 | contig 28948 bp, 18 predicted proteins | sample WT_ome_4_FD_202244 | JGI IMG/M metagenome (GOLD analysis project Ga0310829, IMG submission 202244) | Sorghum-adapted microbial communities enriched on wild type (WT) sorghum from Joint BioEnergy Institute, Emeryville, California, United... ... | reverse complement strand
CAACCGTCACCGTTGTTGTGCCGGTCACCGGAGTGAAACTGAATCAGACCGATGTGACGCTGGAAGTTGGCCAGAAGGCTACTCTGACCGCAACAGTGGAGCCGGAAGAAGCCACGAACAAGAACGTAACGTGGAGCTCGAGTGACGAATCCGTTGCTACAGTGACGAATGGCGTCGTGACGGCTCACGCAGCAGGCATGGCGATGATCACCGTAACGACGGAAGATGGCGGGTACACCGCAGCGGCTGCGGTGGAGGTTGTCATTCCTGTCACCGGGGTCGAGCTGGACAAGGAAGACCTGACGCTGAAAGTGGGCGAGACGGCGACGCTGACCGCGACGGTCAAGCCCGCAGATGCGACAAACAAGAACGTGACGTGGAGCTCGAGCGACGAATCCGTCGCCACGGTGGTGAATGGCGAGGTAACGGCGGTTGGTGGCGGTACGGCAACGATCACCGTAACGACGGAAGATGGCGGGTACACCGCAACGGCTGAGGTGAAGGTTGTCGTTCCTGTCACCGGGATTGAGCTGGATCAGGAAGACCTGACGCTGAAAGTCAGCGAGACGGCGACGCTGACCGCGACGGTCAAGCCCGCAGATGCAACGAACAAGAACGTAACGTGGAGCTCGAGCGATGAATCCGTCGCCACGGTGGTGAATGGCGAGGTAACGGCGGTTGGAGGCGGTACGGCAACCATCACCGTAAAGACGGAGGATGGCGGGTTTGAAGCGACGGCCCAGGTTACCGTCGTTGTGCCGGTCACCGGAGTAAAACTGAATCAGACCGATGTGACGCTGGAAGTTGGCCAGACGGTCACGCTGGCTGCGACGGTGGAGCCGGAAGAAGCCACGAACAAGGCTGTCACGTGGAGTTCGAGCGACGAGTCTGTCGCCACGGTGGTGAATGGCGAGGTAACGGCGGTTGGTGGCGGTACGGCAACGATCACCGTAACGACGGAGGACGGCGGGTACACAGCAACGGCCGAGGTGAAGGTTGTCGTTCCTGTCACCGGGATCGAGCTGGATCAGGAAGACCTGACGCTGAAAGTCAGCGAGACGGCGACGCTGACCGCGACGGTCAAGCCTGCAGACGCCACGAACAAGAACGTGACGTGGAGCTCGAGCGACGAATCCGTCGCCACGGTGGTGCATGGCGAGGTGACGGCGGTGGCCGTTGGTACGGCAACGATCACGGCAACAACCGAGGACGGAAACCACCAGGCGACCGCCTTGGTCACGGTTCGCAACGGCAGCGCCGATGTTGATGTTTCCGCTGCGGATCTGCCGCTGATTGAACACGTGCCCTTTGCCATCGCCATACGGAATGCGTTGGATGACTTCGAATCTGTCATGGACGGCAACAAACAGGTGACGGTTACGGCGGACGACGGAGAAACCGCGATGGAAATCTTCAGCCAAACGGTGTCGTTCGATCAGGGCGATGCTTCCGTGAGCCCGTTGACCGTCGCGAAACCGGGCAATTACACGCTCACCGTCAAGATCGAAGGAATATGGGATCCGATGGACATCACGGATGTTGAAGTGATCAGCGCCATGGAGGCGGTTCATCATGCCGGCACGGAAACCGAACTGCATCGCGCGTTGCTGGCGCTCGGCGCCGCGCATCCCGGTCAATTCGACGTGAACACCGTGGTGGAAGAGTATTTGATGGATTATCTGGAGGATTTTGCGAACAGCCGGCCGCAGAGTGCATTGGAAGTGCAGGCGAGGGTAAAAGCCGTCAATGCCAGCATTCCGAAATTTTCGAATGGGTATCCGTTCATCAATGCAGTCAGTGACACTAACGTGGAAATTGCGTTGAAAATGAACGTGAGTGGCACGGCCTATTACCTCGTTGTGGATGACGGCGCCGCTCCCCCGACACCCGAGGAAGTGAAAGCGGGTGTGCCGTACAGGGGGGTTGATCCGGTCAAGGCGGGTTCCAAGTGGCAGGAAATTGGCGATTACGGTTGGAGTAACATCTACGGGTTGACGCCGGATACGACATACCAGATTTATCTCGTTCCGGAATCTGAAGCCGGCGTGTTGGGCAAATCGGTGACCAGATTGGAAGTAACGACGAACCCGTACATCCCGGCCCGCTTTCTTGACAATTACCCGGGACTTTACGATGTGAAGCCGGACCGAATCGAGCTGTCGGTGATGGGAACGAAAGACGGCACGGCCCATGTTCTCGTCGTCCCCGAAGGTTCAAGCGTACCTTCTTCATCCATTGTCCAATCGGGTGATGACTATGATGATGTTGAGGTTGTCGCGCACGGATCGATTTATGTGGAGTACAACCGCGTCAGGTACATCACCCTCATGGGGCTTTCGCCCGGAACGGCGTATGATGTGTATGCCGTGATGGAGGATGAGCTGACCGGTTCGCTTCCGGCAGAACCCGTGAAGTTGCAGGTCACCACGCCCCTCGGTGAGGCGCCTGAATTTACACAACCGCCTTGGATATACGCAATCAGGGATACTTGGATCGGATTCTTGGTTATGATGAATGATCATGGGCTCGTCCATTTCATGGTGGTGGAAAGCGAGGCGGCGCCGCCCACGTCTGCGGAATTGAAAGCCGGAGCCCCCTATCGGGGCGTCGAGCCGGTTTTCGCAGGTTCGAAAAATGTAGAAGGCTTATCTTATAACATGACAATCAGCGGGCTGAAGGAATCGACTACCTACAAGCTCTATATCGTCACGGAATCGATTTACGGGACTTTGAGTGCTGAACCGGTCGAACTGATCTTTACGACCCAGCATTCGGATCCGGCACAATTTGCGGCCGGTTACCCGAATCCCGCAGATGTGGGGGCGACTTCGTTCCGGCTTGAGATAGGATTGACCAGGCAAGGAACCGTCCATTACATGGTCGTTCCGAAGGATTCCGTTGCGCCGACGGCTGAGGAACTGAAAAACGGCGGACCTTACCGGGGCGTTGTACCGGCAGCGGCGGGATCACGAGCGGACATCAGTTATACGTGGGTTTCAATTGACGATCTGCGTCCCGACACCTGGTATGACATCTATGCGGTGGTCGAAGACAGTGCCAAGGGACTGCAGGCCGTAGTCCAAAAGACGATCAAGACGTTGCCGGAAACGATTCAGTACTCCTTATATCCGGAAGTTAAAGATGTGACCGCGAACTCATTCTTTTTGAGTGTGGGCATCCGGAATAAGGGATACGGATATTATCTTGTTCGTCCGTTGGACGAATCGGCTCCGGCCCCCACGTCCCAGCAAGTGAAGGAACAGCCGACGGGCACCATGTATTTTGACGGGATTGCAATCGAAAACAAGTATGTGAGCATGTTGGAGTCTAATACCGCCTATGAGGTGTTTGTCGTTGTGGAAACGATCCACGGCACGACCCTGGATGAACCGATCCGGCTGACGGTAACCACGTTGGAGGAAACGATCCAATTTTGGCAGGAGCCTGAAATCACCAACGTATCCGAAATCGGGTTTTATCTCGAAATGGGAATCCGGAATGAAGGAACCGGCTATTACCTTGTCCGTCCGCTGGATGAATCGGCTCCGGCCCCCACGTCCCAGCAAGTGAAGGAACAAGCGACGGGATCCGTCAGCATGAACAATGCGGGCATCAAGGTTTTCGTGGGCAACCTGACGCCGAACACCGCCTATGAAGTGTTTGTCGTTGTGGAGACTCCTACCGGATTGATGTTGCAGGAGCCGGTCCGGCTGACGGCAACCACGTTGGATGCAGCGATCCATTTCGTGCAAGAACCTGTAATCACCGATGTTTTCGCCAAAGGGTTCTATTTCGAAATGGAAGTCCGGAATCGGGGTATCGGATATTACCTTGTCCGTCCGCTGAACGAATCGGCTCCGGCCCCCACTTCCCAACAAGTGAAAACTCAAGCATCCGGGGCCATAACGTTGAGCAATTCACCCATCCGGTGGTTCCACGGCAACCTGACGCCGAATACCGACTATGAATTGTTTATCGTTGTGAATACGGATTCCGGCATATTGTCGGAAGTGCCGATCCGACTGACATTCACCACGCTTGATGAAAATTCGGTTGAACTCGATCCGCCCCAGTTTAATGAGCAAATGACGTACGTTTATGATACCGGGCCGGATGTCATCCGCTTCTTCGTCACCCTCAATAAACCGGCGACGATCTACTATATTCTGGTGAACGGGGATGCCACGCCTCCTACGGTCGAGCAGGTGATCCGGGGTAACAGTTATGCCGGAGGGACCGTTATTCAAAAAGGAACGATCAATTACCCGGTGGCAAATTACAATTTGTATTACTGGCTGGTCTATTTGAAGCAACAGACTTCCTATTCGATTTATCTTGTGGCTGAAGGCGATTCCGGCATAACGGAAGTGTACCGTTTGGATGCGACGACGACGCCATATTACTGAGACGCAGATTTGAAAAGGCTGCAGGCGGACAGGGTGACATCAAAATGTCACCTTGTCTCCTTGCAGATGGGTATTTGATAATGACAGAAAGACAAGATGCCGTCGAATTCGACACCAGATTGTGAGATGCGGGAGCGGGAACGGAACGATGATCGATGTCCACCCGAAGATTTGCCGGGACCCGGGGTGATCTGGATCAGATGCATGTCTATCAAACCACGGTGGCCGAGTTTCAGGCGTGTGCGGATCAATTGGCCAATCGTTTCGGGAATGATGCTTCGTGAGAACGTCCGTCGAAATCCTTCGCTGCGGCCGGGATGATTTGCTGTGGGACGATTATTTTCTGCTGTTGATGCGAAATTATCCGGATTTGGGATTGCCCTACCCGTTTGACATGACGCTCAGTTTTGTCGGCAACCCGATATGCGCGGGCGACGCCCTGATCGCGCGAAACGCGAAAAGCGGCGAAACCGTGGGCGCATTGGGATTCGTCTTCGGCACGGGCGCCGACGAATACACGGACCGTTCGGTCTGCCAGGTCGAGGCGCTGTACGTCAAACCGGGATGGCGGCAAACGGCGGTGCCGGCATTGCTTCTGCTGCATTTTGCGGATTATCTGGAACAATGCCGACCCGGCATCGAGCGCATCCAATTCTGGTCACCTGCCGACCTGCCGGCCCTGGACCGTTTGTTCCGGAAATTCAGCGAAGGCATCAAAACCAGTGAAAAAAGCTTCGGTCGAATTCGCCTGTACGAAACGGATGTACACAGGATTGCGGCATACGCACAACCATTTCGCCTATGGCGGGGTTGACGACGGGGGATACGGTGAACATTCCATGATTCATAAAGTGAAGACGGCATTGACGCTGCTTGCGGCATTTGCAGCCGGCGCGTTGGCAACCGTCGTTCTTTCTCTGGCATTGGGTTTGTATGCGTTTCAATCGGAATTTTACAAGGCATTTCGGCTTTATCAGTGGCTGAACGAAGATTATTGGCAACCCGTTTCGGCGGCAGAGCTGGCGGACGGGGCCGTCGCAGGCATCATGGAAACATTGGGTGATCCTTATGGCGAATACATCAAAGGCGAACGGCTGAAGGAATTCGAACAATCGCTTTACGGCGAGTTCGAAGGCATCGGCGCCGACATTCAATCCATCGAAGGGCATATCGTCGTAATTTCGCCGATTCGCGGGTCGCCCGCAGAGAAAGCCGGACTGCTGCCGAACGATCGCATCGTGGAAGCGGACGGCCGCCGGCTGGAAGGCCTCAGTTTGGAGGAAGTCGCGAACATCATTCGCGGTCCAAAAGGAACGGAAGTCACCCTCCTGATCCGGCGGGATGGGATTGACGGAGATTTTCGTCTCGTAGTGAAGCGGGATACGATACCGGAGCGGACCGTCAGTCACGCGATGCTGGACGGCGGGGTGGCCGTCATCCACATTTCCGAGTTCAGCGCGACGACATACAAAGAATTCAGCCAAGTATGGGAAGAACTTGCGGAGAAGGACGTGCAGGGGTTCATCCTCGATTTGCGGCAAAATCCGGGCGGGGTGCTTTCCGATGCCGTTGATGTGGCTTCGCATTTTGTTCCCAAAGATCGGTTGATTACTGTCATGCACGGACGTGACGGCATTGTCGAACGGAAAGTTTCCCGCGGTACTCCGCCGGAAGTGCCGGTGGCCGTGCTCATCGATGAAGGGACGGCGAGTTCGGCGGAGATCATGGCCGCCGCCCTGCGGGATTCGGCGGGTGCGACGCTGGTCGGAGAGCGTTCGTTCGGCAAAGGAACTTCGCAACGCGTCCGGATGTTCGATGACGGGACCATGGTGAAATACACGTTCAATGAAGCGGTTGCGCCTTCCGGTGAACGGTTTCACGGCGTCGGCTTGGCACCTGACGTGGAAGTGGCCCTGCCGGAATACGCCAAATTTCCGCCTCTGCATCCGGAACGGGAATACCGCGTCGGTGATTTCCATCCGGACATCGGGCTCACCCAACGTTACCTGGATGCACTCGGTTTTCCTCCCGGCAGAACCGACGGTTTTTTTGACGAGACAACGGAGGAAGCGGTCGCCGCGTTCCAGAACAGCGTCGGGCTGTCGCCGGGCGGGGTGCTTGACCGCCGGACGCTCGAACGGTTGTCCGCGGATCTGGAGCAATTGAAGAAAGACCGGGATCCGCAACTGGAAGAAGCCGTCCGAATCGTCATGGCGCAATCCCGGGCGCAATGACGGGCAGTTCCGCAAAGAACGAACGCACATCTTGATCCAACTCGTGCCGGTTGCCGGGCGTGCTTTGATGATCGGGGGAGACCGCAAGGCGACTGTGACGGACTTGCGGATTGACCCGTCGCGCGATGCCCCGGCGGGCGGTGCCCCCGCACTGCCGTTTTGGACGCCCCTCGCGGGATGAGCCCGGCAAGCCCGTTTGCGATGAAGCCCCTGGAAGGAGGTGGTCCCCATGTTCGTGTTGCGCTGCGTCTTTCGGTATTGCCGGCCGCACGGGGCGCTTTTTGCCCTCAGTTTGTTCTGCCTGCTTGTGGACGGCTTGTATGGGGCCCTCGCTCCGCTCAGCCTCAAATATTTGATCGATGACGCGTTTCTGCCCGGCAATTTCCGCGTGTTCGGTTTGGTGCTCACGTTGCTGGCGGTTGGCGGGGCGCTGGCGTTCGCCGCCTCTCTGTTCGGTGAACGCATGCTGGCCCTTGTGACGGAGCGGGTGCTGTACCGGCTGCGGCAGCGGATGCTGGACCGGGTGATGAGACGGTCTCCGGCCATTCATGACCGTTATGACCAGGGAACGTTGCTCAGCCGTCTGACTAATGACGTGGGCGTAGTGGACCGGATCGTGTCGGGATTTGTGCCCGACGCCTTCCGGGCCTTGTTGTCCCTGGGGCTCGGTGCCGCGTTGCTGTTCCGGCTGGAATGGAAACTGGCGCTCTTGATGTCGGCCGGATATATGTTGTTATTTTTCGCGCCGAATGTGCTCCGGCCTCGGGCCACGAGCAGCGCGGCACATTACCGAGAAGCCGAAGACGATTATGTCGGCGGCGTCCGGGAAGTGTTGGCCGGCTATCGGGTGATCAAGGGCATGAACTTGCGCGACGCGATCATGGCCAGGATGGACAACAAACTGCGTGCCTTGTTTGCCGCCGGATACCGGCTCCTATACGTTTACGCGCTGCTGGACCGCGTGCCGTTTCTCGCCTTTATGTTGCTGAACGCCGGGGTGATCGCTTGCGGCGGTCTTTTGATTTTTCGCGGTGATTTGGGCGTCGGGGCGTTTATGGCCTTTTACGCGATTTTTCTGACGGTCGGGCAGTCCGTCACGGCGCTGTCGCAGCTGTTGCCCTCCCTGATGCAGGCTGAAGTCAGTTTCCGGCGCATCGAAGAAATCTTGACGTTCGGGGACGGGGAGCGTTCGGCCGGCAGGCGCGTGCCGATCGAAGCCGTGAACGGGGAAATTCGGTTTGACCAGGTCCGCTTCCGTTACGGGGACAACCCGCCGGTGCTGGACGACGTTTCCTTCACCATTCCGGCGGGCAGCCTGACGGCGTTCGTCGGACCGAGCGGCTCCGGCAAAAGCACCGCGCTCCAACTGCTCATGCGCCTGTACGAACCGGAAAGCGGGTCGATTCAGGTGGACGGGACGGACATTCGGGATTTGGATGAAACGCATTTTTCCAAAATGACGGGGATCGTGTTTCAGGATTCTTTCCTGTTCCGCGCAACGGTGGAGGAGAACATCCGGATTGCGGCGCCCGACGTGTCGGACGGGCAAGTTCGGCGGGCGGCGGCGGAGGCCCAAATTCATGATCAGATTTTGGCGATGCCCGACGGGTATCAAACGGTGATCGGCGATTCCGGCGAAACCTTGTCGGGCGGCCAGCGGCAGCGGATCGGCATCGCCCGTGCGCTCGTAAAAAACCCCGGCTTGTTGTTGCTGGATGAAATCACCTCCGCCCTGGACCCTGCAACGGAAGCGGAAATCCATGAGCTGATCGAACGCATGCGGGGAGAGCGGACGATCGTGATGGTGACCCATCGCCTGGCGTCTGTCGTTCAGGCGGACAACATCGTGGTTTTTCAGAACGGCAAAGCGGTGGAGACCGGCACCCATGATCAATTGATGCGGCGCGGTGGCGTCTACCGGCAAATGTGGGACAAGCAGCACGGCTTCCGATTGTCCGCCGACGGTTTGACGGCCGGCCTGACGGGAGAGCGGCTGGCCATGATCCCGTTCTTTCGCGGGATCCCTGCGGAACAGCTGGAACGCATTGCGGAATGGTTTGTCCCCGAGCACCATCATCCGGGGCATGTGTTGTTTCGCGAAAACGACCCCGGCGACAAGTTTTATGTCATCGTCCGCGGCGCCGTCGCCGTCCACAAACGAGGCGTGCGTGTGTCGGTGCTGGAAGAAGGAGACCATTTCGGCGAAATCGCGTTGCTCAACGATGTTCCGCGTACTGCGGACATCATCATCCATCGGCCGACGACGTTGCTGTCGTTGCAGGGAAGTTGGCTGAGGCGGCTCATGGATGATTTTCCGACGATCCGGCAAGCGCTGGAACAATCGCTCAAGGAACGTTCCGCCTCGTAACGCAGGATCACGGCGGGTTGGACAAGGAAAGAAGGCGTCGCACATGTCGAATTCAACTTGCGACGGCGCGGAATGCCCGTCGAAGGCAAATCCGAAATCCATCGCGGCGGGCAACGATTTCCAACGGGTTTGAGGCAATTGGGTTGCCTTTTGAAAAAAAGATTTGCTTTCTTCTGGCAAACGTGGTATGCTTCAGAAAGTGAAATGAGTTGACCTGATCTTCACACAGTGACAGCAGGTTATGCGTTTCATGCAATGCCTGCTCGAGCGGTGTGAAGTTTTTTTTGCGCCGTACAGGGATGGGCAAGGCGAAATCCTGTACGGAGGTGAAAGCAATATGTATACCGGAACGGTAAAATGGTTCAACGCGGAAAAAGGCTACGGCTTTATTTCGGTGGAAGAAGGCAACGACGTGTTCGTGCACTTCAGCGCCATCGTGGGCGACGGCTTCAAGTCGTTGGATGAAGGCCAACGCGTCGAGTTCAACATCGTGCAAGGCCAACGCGGCCCCCAAGCCGAAAACGTCGTCAAGCTGTAATGGTTTGACGACGGGGCGTCAGCGCCCCGCCAATTGAAAAAAGGACCGTCCGAACGGCACGCTCATGGCGCCCGATCGGGCGGTCTTTTTTTGTCGTCCGGTACCAGTTCCGCAATCGCCCGCCCTGCACCCGCCGCGGGCCGTTCCGCGCCGCGCACCTTTTTGTCCGCCGGTTCCATTGCCTGCATCGGGAAAATCTTTCATAATGAAGAATGGTACAAATACGATCTGAGCGGAAGGTGAGCGGCATGAAATACAGAAGGCTCGGCAAGACGAACCTGAAGGTGTCCGTGGTCGGCGTGGGCACTTGGCAGTTTGGCGGCGACTGGGGCAAGGACTTTGACCAGAAGGAAGTGGATGCGATCCTGGCCAGGGCGAAGGAGCTCGGCATCAACCTGATCGACACGGCGGAATGTTACGGCCCGCACCACATGTCCGAGACGTTCATCGGCGATTTTCTGAGCCGGGATCGGCGGGAAGACTGGGTCGTGGCATCCAAGTTCGGACATCTGTACGAAGAACGTTGGCAGAACGCTTGGGATCCGGAAACGGTGCTCCGCCAGCTGGATGCGTCCCTCCGCGCATTGAAAACGGACTACATCGACCTTCTGCAGTTCCATTCGGGACCGGATGAAGCGTTTAACAACGACGACCTGTGGACGATGCTGGACAAGCAGGTGCAAGCGGGCAAGGTGCGGTTCCTCGGCATCTCCATCGGCGCCAATGACAACCTTTACCAGACGTCGAAAGCGACGGAAGTCGGCGCCAGCGCCATCCAGGTGGTGTACAACCGGCTGGACCAAACCCCGGAGAAAGACGTGTTTCCGTCCTGCATCGAACAGGACCTCGGGGTGCTGGCCCGGGTGCCGCTGGCGAGCGGCTATTTGAGCGGCAAATACAAGCCGGGTGACCGGTTCACCGACAACGTCCGGAAAAACCACAAAGGGGAAGACATCGACGCCAAGCTGCGGTTGGTGGAGGAAATCGCCCGCACGGAAGTGCCGGAAGGCGTCGGCATGGCGAAGTGGGCTCTGGCCTGGTGCCTGCAGCACCCGGCAGTCACCTGCGTCATCCCGGGGACGAAGAGCGTGGAGCAGGTCGAGTCGAACGCCCGCGCCGCCGCCCTCGATCTCGTGAAGGACGACCATCCGCAGGCGTGGAAGGCGTGATGCGGCGTTCGGTGCGGATGGGCGCACAACGTCGTGCAAACATGCAGCATATTTTCGGCGAATTCGAATAAAAGGCACAATCAACTGCAAAAATACACCCTATTTTCGTGAAAAGCAAAAAAACGCGAGAATAGGGTGTATTTTTGCATGCCATCACATTAAAAATCGAAAAATGGAAAAGATAACCTGCATATTTGCATTCCATTTTCCGGTCCGGTCGGTTCACGGTCATGCGAACGCTTCCTCCCTCATGCGCCGTCCACGTGCTGCGGGAGTGTGCGGGCAAATTTCGGGCACCTGCTTTTGTGCTATAATGGGAATGGTGATCTGTACCATGAATTTGTTGGTCACATTGAACGCCAATTACATCAAGCCACTCAAAGTGATGCTCGCCTCCCTTTTTTACAACAATGCCCATCGCACGTTTGCGATTTACCTGATGCATTCAAGCCTGACCGAGGAAGAGATTGCCGGTTTGACCGAATGGGTGGAGGAACGCGGACACCGGCTGATCGAAGTGAAGGTGGATCCGGGTTGCTTCAAGGACGCGCCGATCCTTTTTCACTACACGGTGGAAATGTACTACCGCCTGCTGGCGTGGAAGTTCCTGCCCGACGATCTGGACCGCATCCTGTACCTCGACCCGGACATACTGGTGCTCAACCCGGTGGACCCCCTCGACGATCTGAACATGGACGGTTACCTGTTCGCAGCCGCCTACCACGACATCATTTCCATCACCGAAATCAACCGCATTCGGCTCACGCCCTACAAAATCGATGCTTACTACAATTCCGGCGTTTTGCTGATGAATCTGGAGCGGCAGCGCGAACGGATCCGGGAAGAAGATATTTTCGCATTCGTCGACACGATGAAAAAGCAGCGGATCAAGCTCATCATGCCGGACCAGGACATCATGAACATGATGTTCAACCCGGAAATCAAAAATCTTGACGAAAGGATCTACAACTACGACGCCCGTTACTACCAGTATTACAAACTGATGAGCGGCGGCGAATGCGACATGGACTACGTCATCCGCAACACGATTTTCCTTCATTTCTGCGGCAAGAAAAAGCCGTGGAAAGAAAACTACAGCGGCAAGTTCCACGCTTTGTACAAGCATTACGAGAAAATGGCCATCGGCTGACGCGGCGGGAAGCCATCGTTACCAAAGCGCGCAGCATCTTGGTATACTGAAGATGGCCGGCTGCTGAACCGGTTGTCGTCGGCTGGCGCGCATATCAAACACGGACGGGGAACTCCGAAGCCGGAAAACCGGCGTCCGGGGGTCCCCGATGTTGCTTGGCGCCGCGGCGATCCAAACATCCCGGTATCACTCTACTTTTTTCAAAAAGGAGCTGCTCCGCATGAGCAATGGACTCTTGGGCACGAACGTCGTCGCCCAGATCGGCATCATCGTGCGCGACATCGAACGCGTGGCGCAAAACTACGCCGACTTTTTTGGCATCGAGAAACCGAAATGGGCGTGGACGGATCCGGTTGAACAGGCCAGGACGGAATACGGCGGCGAGCCGACCCCGGCCCGAGCCAAGCTGGCGTTCATCGACGCCGGCCAGCTGCAGATCGAACTGATCGAACCGGACGAGCACCCGTCCACGTGGCGGCAATTTCTTGACGAACACGGGGAAGGGGTGCACCATATCGCCTTTTTCATCAAAGGGATGAAGGAGAAGATCGAACTGTTGAACGAACGCGGCATGCCCCTCCAGCAAAAAGGCGAATACACCGGCGGCCGCTATGCATACCATGATACCTTCGACCAACTGAAAGTATTGGTGGAGCTGCTGGAAAACGACAACTAAGGGCGCCCGGTTCGCGTCTGCCGTGACCCGTCCGGTCCGGGTGATGCTCCCTTGGCCGGAGCCGCCCTGCCGGACTTCCCGGGGACCGGTTGGCGTCACGGTTTGGCATGGGGGAACCGGTGCCCGTTTCCAAAATCACGGGGATTTGCAACCAGACCAAGGAGATGAACCGATTGAAACGCGTATTGGCCATCGTTGGCGATTACTACCATGATGCGGCATTGGCCGAGCAGTCGTTGCGCAAGGTGATGGAACCGTACATCGGGAACGGGAGGCTGGAGCTGACGTTGGCCGGCAGGGATCGGCTGCCCGGTCTGCTTGCCGAACAACCGGATTTGGTCGTGCTGTTTGCCGAAAACCGGACGGATCCGGCAACGGACGAAAGCAAGGTATGGATGACCCGGGACGTGGAGGAGAACATCGAGCAATACGTGGCCGGGGGCGGGGCTTGGCTGGCCTGGCACTCGGGCATGGCGTCGTATCCCGAAGACGGTCCGTTCGTCCGCATGCTGAAAGGGCGGTTTCTTTATCACCCCGCCGAACACGCCGTCGTCACGTACACGCCGGTGGCGGGCACGGCCCTCGGGGACTTCGGCGGGCCGTTCGGCTTCATGGACGAGCATTATTTCGTCGAGTGCCGGGAAGAGGAGACGACCGTGTTCCTGCGGTCGAGTTCCGTCCACGGGGAAAACATCGCGGGATGGTTTCACCCGTACGGCGACGGCCGCGTCGTCTGCTTCGCCCCGGCCCACCTGCCGGACGGGCTGCTTCACGACGATTTCGCCCGCGCGATGCGGCGGCTTGTCGCCTGGTGCCTTGAGCTCGAGCCGCAACCGGCGGCGTGACCCGGTTTCAACCAAAAAAAGGCGTCTCCACCCCGCCGGGCGGCGGTGATGGAAACGCCTTTTTCATTTTGGGGGTTGTCTGTCATTCAACCGGAGGTGGTTCAGGCCTTCTTGCCGTTCTTCTTGCGCAGTGCGATCGACACGGTGACCGCGAACCCGCCCCACAGCAGAATGGCGCCGAACAGAAACATGGTAATGGCTCCGCCGCTCATCAGCCGGACACCTCCTGTTTCGCACTTGCCGGAACCGTACCATCTCTCCAGCGCACGGCATAGGCCAAGACGAAGGCGATGATGATGCTAAGAAGCAGCATGATCCAGCCGAAGGTGAGGATGGCGTGGGTCGGATACCCTTCGTAGTTGGCTTTGAATTCGTCGATCAGGCTCAAGACGGTCATGACCAACAGGACGATCGGCGTCACGAATTTGATCATGACGTTCCACCAATAACCGACATTGTAATCGGACACCAGGTTGTTTTCCCGGCGGATTTCGTCGAGCTTCTTCGTGAACCAGCCGAGCAGGAGCACTTCCAGCAAGCCGGCCACGACGATGCCGTAGGCGTTGATGAAGTGATCGACGATGTCCAGCAGAATGATGCCCGCACCGGTGGTGAAGGCGATGCTGACGACGAAGCAAATGCCGATGATCCAGCTGACGGCTGCCTTGCGGGTCAGGCGCAGTTTGTCCATGACGGCCGCGATGACGACTTCCAGAATGGAAATGAACGAGGTGAAGCCGGCAAGCACAAGCGACAGGAAGAACAGCGCGCCGAAGAACCCGTTCAGGAACGGGAATTCGTTGATGATTTGCGGGAACACGACGAAGGCGAGCCCGACGCCGGCCGCAGCCACTTCGCTCACGTCGGTGCCGGCAACGCCGGCCATGAAGCCGATGGCGGCGAACACGCCGATGGCGGCCAGGAATTCGAAGCCGCTGTTGGCGAAGGCCATGATGAATCCGCTGTTGTTGACGTCCGTCTTCTTGTCGAGGTAGCTGCTGTAGGTCACCATGATGGCGAAGGCGATGGACATGCTGAAGAACACTTGCCCGTAAGCGGCGATCCACACTTTGTACCATTCCGGATTGTCGCCGCCCGGGAAGATCTTGCCGAAGTCCGGGGTGAACAGATGGTTCAGGCCGGCCATCGCGTTGTCCAGCGTGATGGCACGGATGACAAAAAGGATCATGACCACGATCAGGATGGGCATGAGGATTTTGTTGGCTCTTTCGATCCCTTTGCGCACACCATTATACAAGACATAGAAGGCGACGGCCCACACGACGACAAGCGTCAGGAATATGGGCCACTGGATGCCGCCCAGGTTCCAGCCGCTGTCGGTCACCACGTCATCGGGCACGCCGAGGAAGGAACCGAACAGGAATCCTCCCGTGTCGCTGCCCCATTTCAAAGTGAAAGAGAAGAAGAAGTAGTTGACGGCCCAGACGATGACCGCAACGTAGTACACGGCGATGACGAAGCTGATCATCACCTGCCACCAGCCCAGCCACTCGAACCGGCTGGACAGCCGCCTGAACGACAGGGGCGCCGAACCGGACTGGGAACGGCCGATGCCGAATTCGAGGAGCAGGATCGGGATACCCGCGGTCAGAAGGGCGAAGAAGTACGGAATGAGGAACGCCCCTCCGCCGTTGTCGTAGGCGATGTAGGGAAATCGCCAAATGTTGCCCAGCCCGATGGCTGACCCCGATGCAGCCAGTATGAAGCCGAGCCTTGTCGCCCATTGTTCTCGTTGCTGCATGAACGAACCTCCTTGAATAATTGTTTGAAATTTTGATGAAAGCGTTTGCAAAGGTCCCAATGCCTATTATTGCATGAATCATAACTGACATCAATTGTTTTTTTTGTCCTTTCTGTACGTTCTTTGTCTATGATAAAATAAAACGCTATGTCATAATGAGGCAAAAAAACGCACAGGCATGCGAGCGCGTGCTGCGGCTTCGGATCATCGGAGGGGCTCAGACTCATGGAAAGTTTGTCGTTGATCATCACGTTGGTTGTTTTGGCGGTCAGTTCCATCCTTTTTGTCAGCGGAAAAATCCGGTCGGATTTCGTAGCTTTGTGCGCGCTGCTCGTGCTGATGGTCACCGGCGTCCTGACCCCGACGGAAGCGTTGGCCGGTTTTTCCAGCTCGGTGTTGATCATGATGATCGGGCTTTTTGTGGTCGGCGGCGGTATTTTTCAGACCGGACTGGCCAAAATGGCCTCCAGCAGGCTGTTGCTCCTGGCCGGCACCCATGACACGCGGCTGCTCGTCACCGTCATGCTGGCGACGTCCCTGATCGGCGCCTTCATCAGCAACACGGGCACGGTGGCGGTCATGATGCCGATCGTGATCAGCATGGCCCGGGCGGCGAACATCCATCCCGGTCAGCTGCTCATGCCCCTCGCCTTCAGCGGCAGCCTGGGCGGCATGTTGACGCTGATCGGCACGCCGCCCAACCTGGTCATCCAGGACACCCTCGTGTCGGCGGGTTACGAGGCGCTCGGCTTCTTTTCGTTCACGCCGGTCGGCATCGTCGTCATCGCCACGGGGCTTGTCGGCATGCTGGTGCTGCGCCGCCTGTTGCCGCGGAAGGCGGGCGGGGATGACGCCCTCGATCGGAACGCGGAAACGCTGCAGAAGCTGGCGGAGAAATACCAGCTCGCGCAAAACCTGTTCCGCGTCCGCGTGAGCGGCGGATCGCCGCTCATCGGGCACAAGTTGAAAGAACTGGACATTCCGGACCGGCACAACGTCGGCATTATCGAGATTCGCCGCCGGGAGTCGGCCAAGGACTTTTTTCTCAAAACGATCCATCAGGAAATTGCCGGTCCGGGTACGGTGGTGGAAGAGGGAGACGTGTTGTACGTGAACGGTCCCTTCGAGCGGGTCAATGCCTTCGCCGAAGCGGAAGGGTTGACGCTGCTCGACCATCGGGATACGGAGGATCATTCTCCCGTGCCGTCCTATGCCACTGAACAGGTCGGCATCGCGGAAGTGATGGTGGCGCCGGATTCCGGTCTCATCGGCAAAGCGGTGCGGGAATCCGGTTTCCGCGAACATTACCGGCTCAACGTGCTGGGGATCCGGCGGAAGGAAACCATTTTGCTGCAAAATCTCGCGGATACGAAAATGCGCCTCGGGGACGTTTTGCTTCTCCAGGGGGAATGGACCAATATTGCGCGGCTGGCGGGCAACCAAGGGGACGTGGTCGTCATCGGCCAACCGCTCGAGGAAGCGCGCAAAGTGACGATGGATCGCAAGGCGCCCATCGCTGCCGGCATCATGCTGCTCATGATCGTGCTGCTCGTGACGGAATGGGTGCCGGCGGTCGCCGCGGTCCTGCTCGCCGCCGTCCTGATGGTGGCGTTCCGCTGCGTGCGCAGCATGGAAGAGGCGTACCGGACGATCAACTGGGAGAGCATCGTCCTCATCGGCGCGATGATTCCGGTATCCACGGCGGTGGAGAAAACGGGCGCCGCCGCCCTGCTGTCCGACGCGCTGGTCGGCAGCCTGGGCGGCTTCGGGCCGCTCGCTCTTCTTGCCGGCGTCTATTTTGCGACCAACCTGCTGACGTTGTTCATCAGCAATACGGCCTGCGCCGTGCTGCTGGCGCCGATCGCGCTGGCGGCCGCTCAACAGGCCGGGGCGAGCCCGTATCCGTTCCTGTTCGCCGTCACCGTCGGCGCCAGCATGTGTTTCGCTTCGCCGTTTTCGACGCCGCCGAACGCGCTGGTCATGTCTGCCGGACGATACAACTTCGGCCATTACCTCAAGGTCGGGTTGCCGCTGCAACTGTTGATGGGGATCGTGATGATCGTCGTGTTGCCGTTGTTGTTCCCTTTTTGAACGGGTGCAAGCGGGGAACCGTGACGGGACAAGGACAAGGTCGGGATGACGCTCCTTCGGGCCATGGCCCGCGGGGCGACCCGGCCTTCCTTTTTGGCAACAACAGATTTGCCGCAAGATGCGGCGGGTGCATGCACATAATGGTTATAAAATTGCAGAGAACGTGATTTTAATCACAAAGCATTCGGTGCAGCAGCGTTATGCTTGAAACAACACTTTCCGCGGGTTGCGTTCGCTTCGTCCGGTTTTGGCCCGTTTCCGTCCGTCGGCTTCGCGTTATTCGGATGTTGTGAACGGCGATCCGCAAGGGAAAATTGTCGAAGAGGACCATGTCCCGGTATGGAGGAGGATCATTATGGCGAAAGTGCTGTACATTACGGCGAACCCGAAAACATCGGAACGTTCCTACGGTCTGGCCGTCGGTCAGGCGTTCATCGAGGCTTACCGGCAAGCGAATCCCGGGGACGAAATCGTGCACCTGGATTTGTTCAAATCCGACATTCCGACCATCGACATCGACGTGTTCAACGGCTGGGACAAATTGTCCCACGGCGAACAGCTGGACGGTGAAGAGCGCCGCAAGGTGGAGCGCATCAATGCGTTGACGGACCAGTTCGTCGAAGCGGACAAATACGTGTTTGTGTCGCCGCTCTGGAATTTGAGCATCCCGCCGATCATGAAAACGTACATCGACAACATCTGCGTGGCGGGCAAAACGTTCATGTATACCGAAAACGGCCCCGTCGGACTGCTGAAGGGCAAAAAGGCGGTACACATCCAGGCCAGCGGCGGCGTCTACTCCCGCGGACCGGCCCGCGAGATGGAATTCGGCAACCGTTATTTGACGGCGTTGCTGCGGTTCATGGGCGTGACGGACGTCGAGTCCATTTTTGTGGAAGGCATGGATTACAACCCGGCGGAAGCGGACAACATCAAGCAAAAAGCCATCGCCGAAGCACGCGAGAAAGCGTTGATCTTCGCCAAGGACCCCGTGCGGGTGTAACGGGCGGCGGATCGCAGCAGGTATTGAAGCCAACGCCGTTTTCCTTCGCCGTGTCTGCACCATGCCGGGACGGGAGCGGGGGGGAAAGCGGCGTTTTTGCGTGCGGCAAGAGATGTAGACGGTCTTGGCTTTTGTCAGCACGGACATGCGGTTACCGGCCGCGATTGGCTCCGTTTGCACGGGCTTGCGGTTGCCTGATGCCTTGTGGTTCCGTTAGCAATTCGCACTCCCGTTGTTGGCTGTGCAGTTTCCGTTAGCACGGGAGTGCGGTTGTCGGATGCGTTGGTGCGTACATGAGGTTGTCAACCACGTTTGCGTTTTGCTATACTTTAGTCAAAATCCCATTATTGAGGGTCGTGAAGCACACGCCTCTTCTCCCTTGTCCCTGCGGCAAACCGCGGATACGGACAAGGAGGAAGCGGCGTTTTTTGCTGTCGCGTCCGTTTCGTCTGAGGGGCCGGGACCTGTCATTAACGGAGGGATGGAATGATGACGTTATCGGAGGGATTGGAACATGTCGTTTCAGGAGGCGTTTGATGCATGGATGCACAGGAAAATCACGGAGGAGAAAAATCCGCGGCGCCGGGAACGGCTGAACAAAGGGCTGGGGCCGGGTGAAATGGCGTTGCTGCAGCGGGCCTGGTATCCGGCGGTCGGTCATTTTGACCATCTGCATGCGGAGTGGGAGGTCAAAGATGCCAACGGTCGTTACCGTTACATCGACTTCGCCTATTTTCCCGGCGGAAATGCCAAAGGCGCATTGGAATCGATGGGTTACGGCCCTCATGCCCGCGACATGTCCGTCGGCCAGTTCAAGGATCAGTGCGTCAGGCATGCGTTGCTTGCGTTGGACGACTGGTTGTTTCTGCCCATTGCCTATCCCTCCCTCGTCGAGGACCCGAAATTTTGCCAACAACTGATATTGGCCTTCGTTGGCAAATTTCAATCCGTGGACATGAACCAATCCCTGAGTTGGGTGGAGGCGGAGACGGTTCGTTTTGCACGGCGGTGTATGCGTCCTTTTGATGCGGAAGAATTGGCGCGGCATTTGCGTGTCAGTCCGAAGTATGCACGGGCATTGCTCAAAAACTTGGTGAACCGGAAATGGCTGATCGTCGCCAGCGGGAACCAGCGATACCGCACGTTCATGTTTCCCGTTGAAGGATGGAGGGAAGAAGGCCGCTCCCCAAAATATCCCAGCCCGGCGATGGATACGAATCTGATACAATATTAAAAAAGGAAGCGGACATGCACCGAACGCGAAACAGCGAGGACGGACGACAGGGTGGTGCGGCATGCGGAACGGACGGCGGGTTCCTTTCGGACGGGTGTCAGCGGCGCTTGCGGTTTTGGTGGTGATCACGGGGATGGTCATCGGTTTTGCGGCGCATAACGAAGCGGCCGGTTCCGCAGGCATGATCACGAATGCTTCTAAGGCGCGGTCGGGAGAGGATGGAGTTCCGGAGAATGCTGAAAACGGCTGGTTGACGGGTTTGGCCGGATGTTCAGGCAAAGCCGGGAAGCCGGCGGAGGACGGGGTTCCGGGAGACGGCAAAAACGGCAAGTTTGACGGAGTGTCCGATGATGCAGGGGAAAACGGGAAGACGGAAAAAAGCGGAAACCCGGCAAACGCGGGAGGCCCGGCAAACGCGGGAAACCCGGCAAACGCGGGAGGCCCGGGGCAAAATGGGGCTTCGGCTGACAGGCAATCGGAGGAATCCGGCATTGCAGACACCATGAAGGCGGTTGGCCCGATGCCAGCATTCGCCGACATGCCATCGGTCCGGACGGATGATGCGCCGGCGATCGTTGAAGCCGCCGGCCCGCCCCAATCGGCACCGTCTGCGTTGCTTGTCGCCCTGGGGGATTCCATCGCCCTCGGGATCGGGGACGAGGAAGGCGGCGGGTTCGTGGAACGTTTGCGCGACGGATTGGAAGCGCTTCAGGAATCGCCGGTTCACGTAACCAATCTGGCGGTGAACGGGTTCCGCTCCGATCAGCTGTTGGATTTGCTCGAAAGGCGGGAAAACGCCCGCCAGGCCGTCGCCGAAGCCAGCGTTATCGCCGTCAGCATCGGAGGCAACGATTTGGCGCGGGTCATCAAAAAACATGCCCTCGATTTGACGATGGACCGGTTTGACGAAAGCCGTGCCCGGTTCGCCGAACATTTGGCGGAAATCGTGGACATGCTGACAAGCGGCAACGAATCGGCGGACATTTACTTGCTCGGCCTGTTCAACCCGCTGTCGGCCTGGTTTTCGGACATTCCGGAGCTGGCGGACATTTTTGACGGATGGAACCGGACGATCCGCGAAACCGCCGAGGCGCATGAACGTGTATATTATGTGCCGGTGGACGACCTCTTTGCGGGGGGAGGCCCGGATTACACGGCGGATGATTTCATCCACCCTAACGGAGCGGGGCACGGGCTCATCGCCGACAGGACGCTGGAAGCGATCGCCGCCGTGACGGGAGAAGGAGACGGGAAGCGTGACCGACGGGAGAGGGATGAGGAAGCATGACTGACGGATTTGATAAAGGAAGCAGCCAGGCCGAAGCAAAACCGAAAGCGCAACCGAACCCCTGGAAACGGGCGTTCTGGATGTTGGCGTTCGCCAACATCGGCATCCTGCTGATCCTGTTCGTGCTGATCTTGCTGCCGGCCGGTTCGACTGCGCCGTCCCTGACCGAACATTCGCCCCGTCCCCTCGGCGCGGAACCGCACCTGACCATCACGGCGACGGCGGCAGACCTCGACGGCGTCGTCAACCGGATACTCGCCGATCGCCAGCACGAAAACTTGCGCTACCGGATCGAGTTCGGCGATCCGCTTCGCATCACGGGAACGCTGATCGTGTTCGGGCACGGCATCGAGCTGGAAGCCCGCTTCCGTCCGGAAGTGCTGGAAAGCGGGGATCTGCTGCTCGTCACCGACGGCATGCGGATCGGCCTGCTGCCGGCACCGGCGCGCAAAATCTTGAGCTATGTGCGCACCTATTACGAGTTGCCGGATTGGGTGTCCATCGAAGACGGCGGCAACCGGGTGGCTCTGTACCTGACCCGGATGAACGCCGGCAACGGCATGGAGCTGCGCGTGCTGGACATGGACGCCGAAGCGGACCGATACCGGTTCGCATGGGCGGCCAAGTCGGCTGATCAGCCGTGAAAAGCAAAAATGATCATTCCGTGAACGGCACCGCACCGGTTGTCGGAAGGTGTCGAACGGATGCGGACCGCCGCCTGCGAAGGGAAAAACGTCTTTTCCTTTCGCGAGGCGGTTTTTTTAATTATTACAAAATGTTGTCCTGTGAAATTTGTCACACTTGCCGCGTGATTGAAGTCATTATAATGGGGGCAACAAAGGTAGGAAGGGGTTGGAACGGTTTTGGAGGCCTTGGATCTGGCAAGGTGGCAGTTTGCGATCACCACGGTGTACCATTTTCTTTTTGTGCCGCTGTCCATCGGGCTCGCTTACCTCATTGCATACATGCAAACCCTGTATGTGGTGAAAAATGACGAAACCTACAAACGGATGGCGCAATTTTGGGGCAAAATGTTCCTGCTCAACTTTGCCGTGGGGGTCGTAACGGGGATTTTGCAGGAGTTCCAGTTCGGGATGAACTGGGCGGACTACTCCCGCTTCGTCGGCGCCGTGTTCGGCGGGCCGCTGGCGGTGGAGGCGCTCGTGTCCTTTTTCCTGGAATCCACGTTCCTCGGGGTTTGGATTTTCGGTTGGGACAAACTGAACAAGAAAGTGCATTTGGCTTCCATCTGGTTGGTGGCGATTGCGGCAACCTTGTCCGCGTTGTGGATTTTGACCGCCAACTCCTTCATGCAGGAGCCGGTCGGCTACGTGATCAACAACGGCCGGGCCGAAATGACGAGTTTCTTCGCCCTGCTCGGCAACCCGCAGCTGTGGGTGGAGTTCCCGCACACGATCTGGGCGTCGCTCCTGACGGGCGCGCTGTTTGTCGTGGGCATCAGCGCGTACAAGTTGCTGCGCAAACAGCAAACCGAAGTGTTCCGTCCGTCGTTCAACATCGCCATTGTCGTGGCGCTGTGCGCCAGCTTCCTGGTGGCGTTCTCCGGCCACTCCCAAACCCAGCATCTGATGGAGTCGCAACCGATGAAGATGGCCGCTTCCGAAGGGCTGTGGGAAACGACGGGCGAAAGCGCGCCGTGGACGGTTGTGGCAGCCATTGACCCGAAAAATCAGGAAAACACCTTTGAAATCAAAATTCCGTACCTGCTCAGCGTTCTCGCCTACAACAAAACGACCGGCAGCGTGCCGGGCATGCTGGAACTGCAAGCCCAATACGAAGCCCAGTACGGCCCCGGCAACTACATCCCGCCCGTCCGCACCACGTTCTGGAGTTTCCGGATCATGGTCGGCGCCGGCATGCTGATGATTTTGCTGTCGCTCATCGGTGCCATCGGCGTATGGCGCAAAAAGATCGAAAACTGGCGGTTCTACCTGAAGATGATGATTCCCGCCGTGTTCCTGCCTTATATCGCCAGTTCGGCGGGCTGGATCATGACCGAAGTCGGCCGGCAGCCGTGGATCGTGAACGGGCTGCAGAAGACCGCCGACGGCGTGTCGCCCAATGTCACCGCCGGCATGGTGCTGACGTCCATGATCGGGTTTACGGTCATCTACGGCATTTTGGCCGCATGTTTCATTTATCTGGTTGTCCGCTTTACGAAAAAAGGCGCGTCTCCCGCCGGCATCGCCGGAACGAACGGGCATGAAAGCGAGGTGCTGGCCTGATGTTGGAATCGGTATGGTTTTCGCTGGTCGCCGTGCTGTTTGTCGGGTTCTTTTTCCTGGAAGGATTCGACTTCGGGGTGGGCATGCTGACGCCTTTTTTGGGAAAAACTGATGTGGAGAGGCGGGCGGTGATCAATTCCATCGGTCCGGTTTGGGACGGCAACGAAGTGTGGCTCATTACGGCGGGCGGCGCGATGTTTGCGGCGTTCCCGAACTGGTACGCGACGCTGTTCAGCGGATTTTACATGGCGCTGTTCCTGATGCTGCTGGCGCTCATCGTCCGTGGCGTGTCCTTCGAATTCCGCAGCAAGCTGGAGTCGCCGCGCTGGCGCAAAACGTGGGATTGGCTGCTTTGCATCGGCAGTTTCCTCCCCGCGCTGCTGTGGGGCGTGGCCGTCGGCAACCTGATGAAAGGCGTGCCGATCGACGCTTCGCAAAATTTCGTCGGATCGTTCTGGGACCTCATTTCCATTTATTCGGTGACGGCGGGCGTCTGCATGGTGCTCCTGTTCCTGTTGCACGGCGCGCTGTTCCTCAACCTGAAAATGACCGGGGAACTGCGGGAGCGGGCGAAGGCGTTGGCGCTGAAGATCGGTCCGTGGACCAGCATTTTGCTCCTGTTCTTCGTAGCGCTCAGCTACTATGAAACGGAACTGTTCGCGGCGCGCGGGGTGAACCCGGGTCTCGTGCCGATTTTGGCCGGGGTGGCGCTGCTGTCCGTCCACTTCTTCCTGAAAGCGGGGCGGGACGGCTGGGCGTTCGCCATGACCGGGTTGACCATCGCGCTGTCGACGGTGACGGTGTTCATGTACATGTATCCGAACGTCATGATTTCGTCGCTCAATCCGGAGTGGACGATGACGATCTACGATGCGGCGTCCAACGCCTACACGCTGAAATTCATGACGATCGTGGCCGTCACGATGGTGCCGATCGTGCTGGCGTACCAAATCTGGACGTACTGGGTGTTCCGCAAGCGGATTTCGGTGAAGGACCATCTGGAGTATTGATTCGGGACACGAAACGATCATCTGACAAAAAAGGTGTGCAAAACGCGTCACCGTTTCGGCTTACGGATGCCGGCCTGACGCGTTTTGCATATCCGCGGAACCGCAGGAATGCACGCCGATGGAACCCGGATGACCAGCGTCGGAGACACGGATTCATCGGAATGAAAAAGAACGGGGGCTGATGCGCATGGCTCAAAAAGACAAGCTGCTTGACCGGTTGCCCGGCAGGCAGAAGCAGTTCCGGACGGCCTTGCTGTGGAACATGGCGAACGGATCGCTGCTCATTGCAGAGGCATGGCTGGTGGCCCGCATCGTGAATGAAGCATTCCTGGGAGAAGGCGCCCTGCCCTCTCTTTGGTTGCCATTGGGCATTTTGCTTGTCGTCGCGCTGCTTCGGGGATTGGTTCACACCGCCGGCGAATCGGCGGCGCTCGGCCAGGCGCTGGCGATGAAACGCACGCTCAGGCAGGCGGCGGCGGACAAACTGGCGGCCCTCGGGCCGCAGTTTGCCAAAGGGGAGAAAAGCGGCGAGCTGATCCACGCGGTGACGGAAGGGTTGGACCAGCTGGAAGCGTATTTCGCCCGGTATGTTCCCCAATTGGCGCAGTCGATGTTCATTCCCGCCGCCGTTTTTGTCGCGGTGGTCGGGGCGGACTGGTTTTCGGCGATCATTTTGGCCGTGACGCTGCCATTGCTGATTTTGTTCATGATTCTCGTCGGCAAAACGGCGGGTTGGAAGGCGAAGAAACAGTACAAGTTGCTCGGGCGGCTGTCGGGACACCTGTTTGATGTGATTCGCGGTCTGTATACGCTGACGGTGTTCAACCGGAGCAAGGACCAGATCGCCGTCATTGCACGGATGAGCGATGCGCATCGCAAGGCGACGATGGGGACGCTCAGGCTCGCGTTCCTGTCGGCGTTCGTAATGGAGCTGTTTGCGACCTTGAGCACGGCGGTCGTTGCGGTGTTTCTGGGCTTGCGGCTGATTGAAGGCGGCATCGGGTTCATGGCGGCGTTCTTCGTGCTGCTCCTGACGCCGGAGTTTTACCAGCCGGTCCGGTCGCTGGGCACCCAGTTCCATGCGAGCCAGAACGGCGTGGCGGCGGCGAACCGCATTTTTGAATTGCTGGATGCCGAGACGCCGGGGTATCCGGAGCGGGAAGAGGGCGTGCGGTTGCCGGAGAAACCGGAAGGTTACCGGATCGTGTTCGACCGGGTGACCGTGCGGCATCCCGGCGCAGACAAACCGGCGCTGGAGGACGTCTCGCTCGTGCTGGAGCCGGGCGAGCGGGTGGCCATCGTCGGCAAGAGCGGAGCGGGCAAGACGACGTTGCTCGAGCTGTTGCAGGGGTTCATCCGGCCGACGGAGGGACGGATCACCGTCGACGGCGTCGATATGGGCGATCTGGACATCGCCTGGTGGCGCGGGCGGGTCGCCGTGCTGGCCCAGGATGTGCGGCTCATGCCGGGCTCGGTGCGGGACAATCTGCTCATGGCAAACCCCAATGCGACGAAAGCGGAGTTGATGTCGGCGCTGGAGGATGCCCAGGCGGCGGGATGGGTCAGCCGGCTGCCGCAAGGGCTCGATGCGCCCCTCGGCGAAGCGGTGCGCCTGTCCGGCGGGCAAATCCAGCGCATCGGGCTGGCGCGCATGTTTCTGAAGGATGCGCCCGTCAATCTGCTGGATGAGCCGACGAGCGGGCTCGATCGCGTGACGGAGGAAGCGGTGCGCCGGGCTTTGCAGACGCGGCTCGGAGGGAGGCAGACGGTGACGGTGGCGCACCGGCTGGAGACGATCCGCGCCGCGGACCGCATCATCGCGTTGGCGGACGGCCGCATCCGCGAGAGCGGTGCACCGCGCGAACTGCTCGCCCGCGGCGGGCTGTTCGCCGACATGGTGCAAGTGACCGGCGGGTCGCCTTCGCCGGCCGGCGGGGCGATCCGGATGGATGCCGGCGTTCGCGCGGAGCGCGGGTCGCTCGGCGCTATGGCAGTGGCTTTGGTCCGGACGGATGCCGGGATGAAGGATCGGATCGCGCGGATTGATCCGGCCGTGCCTGCCGGCCTGGACGAACGGGATGCATGGTTTGCAGATTCCGGCCGGATCAGGTACGCGGGACGGAGCGGGCAATCCGGTCCGGCCGAACGGGAGGAACTTGCCGAACACGCGGAACAAGTCGGACGCGTGGAGCACGTCGAACATGCCGGATGCGTGGAGCACGCCGAACATGCCGGATGCGTGGAGCACGTCGAACATGCCGGACATGTGGAACACGTCGAACATGCCGGATGCGTGGAGCACGTCGAACATGCCGGATGCGTGGAGCACGTCGAACATGCCGGATGCGTGGAGCATGCCGAACTTGCCGGATGCGTGGAGCACGTCGAACATGCCGGATGCGTGGAGCATGCCGAACTTGCCGGATGCGTGGAGCACGTCGAACATGCCGGACATGTGGAACACGACAAACTTGCCGGACAGGCAGGTCGTGCAGAACGGGTAGCCATACCCGTCTCTAAAACACCGTCCCGGTTAGATCACGCCGAACTTGCCGGACAGGCGGAGCATGTCGGCCTCGCTGATCAAATGGCACGTCAAGCATATGCGGATAATGTGGAACAAGCCGATCCGGTTACCGACCGGAGCGTCATGCGGCTGTTCATCGGATTTCTCCGCCCTTTCAAGTGGCGGATGCTGCTGGCGCTCCTGCTCGGCAGCCTGACCATCGGCGCCAGCGTCGGCCTGATGGCCACCAGCGGCTACCTGATTTCGAAAGCCGCCCTCCGTCCGGAAACCGTCCTGCTTCTGTGGATTCCGATCGTGGGCGTCCGTTTCTTCGGCATCAGCCGCGGCGTGTTTCGCTATCTTGAGCGGCTCGTGTCCCACGACCTGACGTTCCGCGTCTTGCACCGTATCCGGGTATGGATCTATGCGCGGGTGGAGCCCCGCGGCGCCTTGTTGCTGGAAGAGGAGCGAAGCGGCGACTTGCTCGATGGGATGATCCGCGACGTGGAGCACCTGCAAAACCTGTACTTGCGGGTGTTGGCTCCGCCGCTTGTCGCCGTGCTCATTACCGCGCTCGGCTTCGGAATCGCCTCATCGCATCACCCGCTGCTCGGCCTCGCGTTGGCGGGCATGATGGTGCTGGCCGGAGCGGGTATTCCGCTCGCCAGCCATTTGCTCGGCCGCCGGACGGGGGTGCGTTACATCCGGGCCAAAGCGGATCTGTCGACCGGCTGGTCCGACCTGATCGGCGGTCTGGCGGAACTGACCATGTTCGGCAAAACGAAAGATGCGCTGGACGGCATGGCGGCATACGGAGTGAGGACGGATCGCGAACAGGCGCGGCAAAACCGCATCCTTGCCTGGCTCGGCGGCGCCATGGTGTTCTTCATGCGGCTTGCCGCCTGGCTGATGCTGGCGCTGTCCGTCCGGCTTTCCGGCGACGGCGTGCTCGAGCCGGTTTTCATCGCATCGCTGGTGGTCATGACGCTGGCCTGTTTCGAAGCGGTCATTCCGCTGCCCGAAGCGTTCCAAAATTACGGGCAGACGGTGGCTGCGGCGAAACGCCTTATCCGGATGACGGAAAGAACGGCGGCCGATTCTGAGACGGAAAACCGGGTATTGGTGGCCGATGCGGACGAGACGACACCGGCGGCGGACGCGGATTCCGTGGCGGCACCGTCAGCTGCAAATGCGCCGGCTTCGGATGCCGCGAACGTACCGGTGCCGGCAGTCGCAAATGCTCCGTCGCCGGCTGCCGGGCGCAACCGCGGTGCGGCTGCACCGATCCGTTCCGTGGCTCCGTGCCTGTCGGTCCGGAACCTCGGCTACCGGTACCACCCCGATGAGCCGCGGGCGCTCCAGGATTTGTCGCTTACCCTGCGCCCCGGACGGAGAATCGCCATTGTCGGAGAAAGCGGCGCGGGGAAAAGCACGTTTTTGCATTTGCTCTTGAGGCTGCGTCCTTTTGAAGAAGGGGTGATCGCCCTGAACGGTACGGACATCCGGGAGATGCCGGCCGAGCAGGTGCGGGAGCAGTTTGCCGTCGTGTCCCAGCGGGTGCAGCTGTTCAATGCGACGGTGGAGGACAATCTGCGGATCGCGAAGCCGTCGGCGACATTGGAGGAAATGCGGGAAGCGGCCCGCCTCGCGCTGATCGACGACACGATTGCGGCGTTGCCGGACGGGTACCGGACGGTCATCGGCGAGTGGGGTTCCCGCCTGTCCGGTGGGGAGCGGCAGCGGCTGGCGCTGGCCCGCGCTTTGCTTCGCGACGCGCCGTTCGTCCTGTTTGATGAGCCCGCGACCGGGCTGGATCCGCTCACCGAAAGCTCCGTGCGCCACAACCTGAATCACCGGCTCAAGGACAAGGGCATCCTGTGGATCACCCACAAGCTGGACGGCCTGGAGCGGATGGATGAAATCATTGTGCTGAGCGGCGGCGTCGTGGCGGAACGCGGCACCCACGCGGAGCTGATTGCCCGGGACGGCGATTACTCCCGCATGTGGTGGTTGGAGAAGCAGTTCGCTGTTTGAAATTAACGTGATGTCTTCAAATCGAGATATCCGATACGAAGGGTTCGTGAGCGACACCGGTCCGAGGGGGGCCGGTGTCTTGCTTTTTTCGGGATCCTATGAAATATGGTTGCTGCATCCGTCGACGCCCGGAACTGTAACGGAACGACAGGCCACTATTTTGGACTTTTGCGCCGGATTCAAAATTTAACGGAACTACAGGGCGTTATTTGGCCAAAATCAGCCGTTTTCGTGCGAAAAACAGAGCGATAGTGCCCTGTAGGATGACGTACAATTGTTTGTGTAGCAAAATTTGGAGTCTTAACAGATTACAAAAAAGTAGGGTACCTTTGTTGGGATTGACGAGATCACCTGAAAGGAAGTTACCCTACTCATGTTTAATGTACAC